>JACCDN010663696.1_pt1 | contig 43809 bp, 61 predicted proteins | sample 7441691 | NCBI WGS metagenome assembly JACCDN01 (sample SAMN15323439, study PRJNA562643) | freshwater metagenome | isolation source: river surface water | place: USA:Blue River Watershed | collected 2017-08-16 | reverse complement strand
AGCTATCTGCGGTTCCACTACGAACAGTGGTGCCCGCAGTAGCTTGATGGCTTCTAAAGTACGACTCTTTTGAAATGCCAGCGTTATAAACTAAACGGTAGTTAGTGCGCAACGGGTCTGTCCTAGTAGTGTCCCGCATATTTGCTTGACCGAAGTCACGGCGAGTACTGGCAAACGCTGCTTCATAGGCGTTACTGGTCGACAAAGTAGTTGTTACTGTTTGCCCCGTCGCTACGTTGGTTGTAACTGGCATTACGTCCTCGCCATCTTCTTCATCATTGACTCAGTCTCAAGAGTCTTCTTTACCATCGCTGCAAACCTTCGTGCCTCGTCGTCACTGGCATTAGCAATAGTTAGGTTAATAGTTACGTTGTTTGTAGTTCCGCTTATAGTCTTGCTCTTGCTACCCGACTTAGGAGATAAGCGAGAGGCTCCAGTAGGGCTAATGTACGCCGAAGACTCGTCTCCCGTGTATCCGTCACCACCTTCAGGTGGGTTAGCGGCAGCTGATGCGTTTGAATTAGAACTAGCTACACTACCCGCAGAGTATGGAGCAACAGACTCCGCTGGAGAGCTACCAGAGGCAGCAGTGTACCCGCTTCCAGAAACCTGAAGAATCTTAGAGGCGTCAGCAGCTGGCAAAGCTGAAGAGTCCTCGGTGCTTCCTCCAGTGCTGGTGTCGCCACTAGGAGAGGGAGCTGCTCCAGAAGCGCTTTGCTCTGGGTCTCCAGTTCCCATACCTAAGCTTGAAGCTGTTCCATTCATGTATGGGGTCGGGTCAATAGCACCTGCAGTAGAAGCTGAGGTAGACAAAGCGAAGTGAAGGTGGACACCCGTAGATTTGCTACCCGTGTTACCCGCTCCACCAATTGGCTGGCCCTGCTTAACGCGACCTTGGCTTACGGTCTTGCTACTCAAGTGGGCGTAGAAGGTGTACATACCGTTGTCGTGCTTAAGCTTGACGTAGTTACCAAACTCTCCACCACTGTCGGTAGACATCACCTCGCCGTCAGCAGCAGCGTAAACTGTTTGCCCAAGCTTGGTCTGGTAATCCACACCTTTGTGGCCATTAGGCCATACGATGTCACCAGAGTACGAGCTTTTCTTCTGACCAAAGACTGCAGTAATCTTTGCGGGAGTAACTGGGTGAATAAGAGAAAAAGCTTGAGGGGCACCTGCAGCGGCTGAGGCGTTAGAAGTCCCTGAGTCTCCACCGATTGGAGCGCCTCTAGTGTGAGAGAAGCCTCCACCACCACCGCCCATCATCATTGCCCCCATCTTTGCAGAAGAGGCATTACCGACTACGCTATCTCCACCCTGACCGCCACCACCAAACAGCCCACTAACTCCGCCAACAAACTCCATAAACCCTTGGCCGAGAGCATCTCCCATGAACATCTGTGTGCCCGAGTTAAACATACCTACTACAGAGGCGGCTGCTCCACCAGCTTTAGCCAGTCCCTCCAGAGCTTTAGTAGCCGCTTTAATACCCGTAAGATATTGGCCTTCAGCCCCACCCATAGCGTCAGTCTTGGCAGTGTTAAGGTCGTAGCCCGGAAGGTAAGGGTTCTCGTTGCCTTCCTTCTTAGCCTTGTCCATCATCTGAGCCATGGCTTCTGGGTCAGACAAGTCCATGTTGTTGCCGCGAGAACGCTCAATCATAAACTGAGCAAACATAGCCTGCTGGTCCGCAGACATTCCGCTGTTGGCTAGCTCATCACCCAAGAATCCCCTACGAAGGGAGTCAAGAGTCTCTTGCTCAGTCGCAGCAGGTTGTCCTGCAGTAAGTCTCTGAGCCATTTCTTCAAAAATTTGACCCTGAGTCTTTTCCTTACCAGTGGCCATATCACCAGTTAGGATGCCGTAGCGGTTTAGGAAGTTGCTAGAGCCTCTACCAGAAGTAAGCCCTTCAATAGCAGCGGCAGCTTGCTCGTTGCCCATGTTCAAATACTTAGCGGCGCTACCTACCGAACGAATAGTCTGTTGGTAAGTGCTGCCAAACTTAGTGTCGGCCATCATGCCGCGCATAGCGAGGTAGTTTGCTACGTTAGCGTCAGAACCCGGAGAAGTAAGCCCGCCACGAAGACCTTGAAGAGTAGCCTGCTGCATTTGAGCACGGCTCATGCCACCGCCAGCGCGGATAGTCGCATTATAGAATGTTCCAGCACGTTCAACTGTTGCTTGAACATCTGGCATCATCTTGCTTAGCCCAGAGATAGCCTGCTTACCCGAGTCTGCTACATCGCCAGCTCGCTGACCGCTCATACCAGAGAATGAGGCAAGACCATTTGCAAGAAGATTGCCACTAAGAGGGGCTTGACCATTTGGACCTATTGGTCCATGAACAGGTCTGACACCAGTAATTCTTGCAAGGATGCGATTGACTGTAGTTTCAAGACCAGCTAGTGCTGTAGTAAGGTTCTGTTGGTTAATTGCCATTTCGCCTTACCGCCTTTCCTTCTTCTTTAGCCAGTTCAATCCAATTCCTTCGTTCTCTTGGCGTTAAGAGCGCAACTTCAGTCAGACTCCACCCAGTGTGTATGTCTGACAAAAAGCTCCACTCTTTCATTAGCAGCCTGTAGCTGACCCGACTAGAATCGAAACAAAGTCCCGATGTTAATCGGAGCAACCACCTCTCCGCCACATTCTGGGCATGTGGCCTTAACCTCGTCAAGTATTGGTCCGAATGACCGCTTATCAAGCTCAACAGAGATTGCTCTGCGGTCTGCTACACCGATAGATTGAATTTGACCACGGCTCATTACACCACTGCCATCAATTTCAATAACGGTTCCTTCTAGCAACATTGTGGTTAGCTCTGCAAGAGTCTTGTCTGCGTTTAGGGTGAGCTCCTTCTGAACCTTGCCTGAAGGAAGCACCACCGTATAGTCGTGTTTCTTGGTAGAAACCGTAAACCTGCGGTCAGCAATCGGGTCATCAAGCTTGCGCGTCTTAATGTCCTCTTCGATATCCACCTGAATCGACTTGTACTCTTTGCATCCACTACAAAATGCTGGGACATTTGCCGAATCACCAAAAGTTACTCGGTAGATGCCTAGAAGCAGGGCGTCACGGTCTCCTGCAAACATCTGGTCAAGGATGTCTTCAGAAGCAGGGATGTCACCAATACGAACTACACCACGAGACAAGATAGTGTTTAGTACCTTGCCTACGGTGTTAGCTTTAGCGATGGCTTCCTCGTCTCGCCCGTTAAGTTCTCTCACTTCTGCTTCCCAAGTGACCTCCCCAGTTGGGGTTACGAACCCGCCGGGGAGGGTCACTATGGTTTCAGAAGGAGGGGTAATCAATGCCAGTTCTTTTTCAGGCTCAGTTTCCTTTGCCATCTGCTGAACTAGTTGATTAGCTAGTGCTGGATTTTCTGCTGCGTTTAAAGTTCTAGTTGCCACGTTTTATACTCCTGTGTTTAATATTTAGTTAAAAGGTGCTGCTGAGCTGGTTAGGTTGCTTGCCCAGTTGACGTCAAAGCCTTCGTGAACAAGGGTTGCCTGCTCAACGAAGATTGCGTTGTCACCTGCGTTAAGGTCAGAGTACGCTACGGAAGTAATCCATGCGTTGTAAACCTTGAAGCGCATTGCAACGTGGTCGTCGCTTGCAACACCTACGCCTGCGGTAGTGCCGCCAGCAGACCCCGGGACTGGGTGCGAAAGCACACGAATCTCTAGGTCGGCACGGAAGCTAGCTCCCTGTACGTTCTTCGAACCACCCTGAACGGTAGCGAATAGCTGACGCATCCACTCCCAGTTCTGCTTGGTGTTTAGAATAACGCCGCGCTGTAGGGTGATAGGGGAGAAGGTAGTCTGTCCCGGAATCTGGTGAACGGTGGTGTTGTAGCCACCCTCACGGTAAGGGATAGAGTCGGTAGTCACAGACAAACCAGAGACAGAGGTGAACCCCATGGTGATTGGGTCCTTCCAAGTTGCCTTGGTGTCGTGAGGGATGAAGTCAACCAGAAATCTAAAATTTCTGATTGGGTCAGTCGTAAGACTTGACCTGTTGTTGATTACTGTTGGCATTGTTTATCTTCCTTCGTTTAGGCAGCAGTCTTTTGGCTGAGGTTAATGACCACGAACTCGGCTGGGTACTGAAGAGCAACACCGACCTCGATGTGAACTTCACCCTGCTCGATAGTGGACTGTGGGTTGTTTTCCGCGTCGACCTTGATAAAGAAAGCGTCAGCCTCGGTTGCACCGCGAAGACCGCCTGCGTTTCTGTAGTCACCCAAGAAGACAGCGATTGAAGAACGAAGACGTGCCCATAGAGCCTCGTCGTTGTTCTCAAATAGTGCGAACTCGGTTAGGCCTTCTAGCTGCTTACGGATGTAGTTCAAGCTACGGCGCATGTTTACGTACTTGTTAGCAGTACCGTCTTGAAGAAGGGTGCGAGCACCCATTGCTACAACACCAGAGCCCGGTAGGTTTCTCAGTGCGTTTACTGGGCTTGCACCAGTGTTTAGAGTGTCTAGCTCAGCAGAAGTAAAGGTCTTCTCTAGAGCAACAGCTCCACGAATGCTTGCACGGATACCAGCAGGGGCCTTAAATGGGCCGTACTGCTTGTCGGTAGCGATGTACAGACCCGCAACAGCTCCAGAAGGGCCAATCTTGCGCAACGATTGAGGGCTGCGACCTAGTGGGTCTCCAATGTAGATGTTCGGGTAGTACACAGCGACGTTAGCGCTAGCGGTCAACGAGTCTGCAAAGGTAATCGCCTCTGCTACGGTCTGGTCTGGGTCAGTGTCAGCTACTACGAAGCTAGAGTTGTCTTCTGCCCAAGCAATCACACCGTTAATAACGGTTGCACCGTTGGTGCCGCCGAGAAGTGGGACTGCATCTGGTGCAAAAAGAACTAGAGGGCGGTTTAGCTGGCTAAAGTCCTCAACAGCTCCAACGTAGTCGTCGTCATCTGGCGCAGTACCGTTAGAGCCGCCAGTCAAAGGCAGAACCGAGGTAGATGGAGCGCTGTTGTTTGAGGTGGTAACAGTGCTGATGAACTTTGAGCTAGTGTTTACAACGCTGTCAATGAAGTCAGGCGAGGTAGGAGTGTTGAACTTGATGTTTAGGAAGCGTTCCAAGATGAGGTCGTTAGCTACGTTGCTTCCAGTACCTGCAACCTGCTCCTTGTAGACAGTTAGGTTGTAGTAACCAGACTGAGTACCAGCAGATACTTGCACGCGAAGGTTGTTTGCGTCGGTGCCTCGGCTCAACGAAGTAACAGTAGTGATGGTAGTAGAGCCAACAGCAGTAGTGATTACTACCGAAGCAGGGTCAGCATCATCTGCCAAAACACGCTTTACAACTAGCTCAGAGCCACCATTCTGGAAGTACGATGCTACGGCAAAGGTTGCTGGATAAGCAGCCTCGTAACCGCCAAACTGCTTTACAAACTCGTACCAAGAGGTGACTAGAGTAGGGGTTTCTGGACCCTGCGCGAATTGAGCCAACACAGCACCAGCAGCATCTGCAGTGGCGGTGGACGCAATCGGAGCAGGAAGTAGGCGCTCAGTAATGTAGACGCCCGGACGACTATACGTCATTTTTTCTCCTTAAATAAAGTGATTAAACAGGGGGGAACAAGTTATTCAGTTATTGTGAACGGTTCGATAGAGGCATAGTAGGCGGAACCGGGACGTGGACCTGCATCGTCAGAGTTAAGCTCGTCCATGTGTACGCTGGTGACCTGATACAGGGCACGGTTGTACAGTGGCTGAGCAATCTCACTCGATACGCGGACGGTGATTGCGTTCATAAAGAGCCGCTTACCACCTTCTACACTGTCTCGTTTTGTTACGTCCAGCACATCAAGGCGACGTACCGTATTGTCGTCTGTTTCTAAGACGCCAAATCTAATGGGTAGTTTTGTGTGAAGAAGCTGAGCAATAATCTCGCGGTCATGTCTAGGATGGCGAGAGTAAGTTGTTATTTGATAGTCAATGTTGACTGGAATAGGGAGTTCAGTCTGAAACTCTACGCCATCTTCCCAGTCAGACGGCTTTAGATAGTCTGCAGAAGCTAGTCCGCGATGCTCTCTTTGGGTGTCCCTGACGATGTCAATCATGTCGATTGTGATGTATGGGTACGCCTGAGTACGAATCTCTTGGTCAGGCACACCAAACCACACACCTACTTCGCGGGTAGTGCTCTCCTGCTCTGACTTTTGGTCAGTTACCGTGATTCCTCTAAGCAAGTTACGCAGAGCGCCATCTTCTGAAAGCAAGAACGTCATAGGATATCTCCTACTTCTTTTTCAATTGCAGCGAAGTACACTTCTTGCAGTCTTTCGCTTCTATTAAAGTACTTTCTAATAGCTGCAGTTGGACGCATAGCTTGGCTGCCGTATTCAAAAAGTCTGGCATCATCGGCATACTGACCAGAGATTTCTACTTCAAAAGAAGACAGCTTGTAGTGAAGAGACACGGCAGACGCCGCCTGCGGTGGCCAGCCTAAGGAGACAAGGTATTGGCGAAGGTCTTTAGTGAGAATTTGTGCGGCACTTTTTGCGGCTGCCTTAACCTTAGGTTCAAATAAGGTTGTCATCCGAGCGGCCTGTCCAAGAGTCTGGTTTTGCGAACTTGCGGTTGTTATAACCTGCACTTAGCCCAATAAGGTAGGCGTTAGGCTGTGGCGGACGGTAGGTCACCATTCCTTGATAGGCTCCACGTAGGAACTCTTGCTGGTCTGGGTCGTTATAGTCCGCAACTTTTTCCCACCAAGGCTTAAAGTCACGCATAGCAGAATCCTTTTTCAGGCGCAGGTCTAGCCGCAAAGCTAGGCAGGCTCCGCACGGATACCTGCCCTATTAGGATAGGGAAAATTAGCTGTTTTGGCTGGGTGAACTGTACCTATTAGAACTGTCTTTATTACGCAGCGTTTTTAGTGCGTGACAGTTGTGGCACATGGTCATCCAGTTACTAATCTCGTTGTTGTATTTATTGCCATCAATATGGTCAACGGTTAACTGGCAGTCATCTTCAGGTAAGAACCCGCATCTCTCGCAGTAGTCTTTCTTGTGGGCTACCCAAGGGCGTTCAATGTGAGTTTTAGTAGTAATGTACTTTCTATAACAGCGGTAATAAGTCTTTGTTTCGTCTTTCCGCTGGTTATGAGACTTCTTAATCCGAACAGAAGTGCCACAAACGGAACAATCCCCCACCAAAGCATCTTCATTGATGTTGGTGAGGGAGTGTCTTATCGCCACGCTAGCTCCTTGTCGGGATTACTAGTTAGGTAGCTTATCATCCTTTTTGCCACATGTGCAGTTTTCGCATTTACAGCTCACTTTTTCTCCTTCATCTTGCCTTTAGAGTTCTTCATTCTATCAGAGAGCTTCTGGTTGCGCTTCATCTCTGGGTGCTTCTCGTAGGAAGGCTTCTTAGGGTCAAGACCTTCTACTTTTCTGCTCGGTCTAGCCATTACTTCTTCTTCTTCTTGCTCATGCCAGCCTCAGACATAGCAATAGCCACAGCTTGCTTCTTAGACTTTACAACTGGAGCTTTCTTAGGTCCCTTAGGGTCTTTTCCAGAGTGCAAGGTTCCTGACTTGTACTCTTTCATGACCTTGCTAATCTTCTTTGGGTCAGCCATTATTTCTTTCCTGCTCTGCGCTTGTTTTCTTTAGCGGTGTTCTTGCCTTTATCCATCAGCTGAAGGTTACCCTTACGGTCATCACTGTGGTTATTGTTCTTGTGGTCTACGGTCTTTTTCTTGCTCTTAATCTTGCCGTGCTCAGACTCATAGTCTGCGCGAGCTTTGTTCTTAGAGGTTGTTACCCACTTACCGTCTACCTTTTCCTTGTAGACATAGATGGGTCGACCACCATTCTCCTTAGAGCCCTTGTATGGTCCAAACTTCTTTTTCTCAGCCATTACCACTTAACCTTGTCAGCCCAGTATGCTGCAGACATCTTGCCTTTAGCAATGTTCTTGGCGTGACGAGCCTTGAATGACTCACGGCGCTTGCGGTAAGACTCAGACTCGCCCTCTTTCTTAGGAGAGCCCTTCACACCCTGCTGGCCAAAACGAATAGTCTTAATCTGGTCGCCTTCTTTAGCCACGACAACGTGAGACTTCTTAGCCCCCGGAGTAGCCTTAGGCTTGTTGTACCCAGATACACCAGCACGCTCTAGACGTGGGTCCTTCTTCTTACCGTGGTGCTTCTTGTGTTCAGCCATTTACGGTCCTATCTGTGCTTAGCTGTCTTTTTAGCAATCTTTTTTGGCTGTGCTACGTGTTGCTTACCTTTCTTACCGCCATCACCTTTTGCCTTAGCTCGGTTAGTAGCGGCCTTTTCAGCAGGGGTTAATTCATCCCAAGCCTTCTTTGGCAGGTAGCGCTTCTTGCCCTTAGACTCTGAGCCGTCAGAAGTAGTCCACTTCTGGTCAGTCCAGCTCTTAAGGGACTTCTGGGACTTAGCGAGAGCCATTACTTGTAGCCTCCGCCAGCCTTCTTATATTCAGAAGCTAGAAGCTGAGCCTTACGAGCCGACCACTCACCGGGGTCGCCACCTTTGGTGCCAGCCTTAATCTTCTTGAACAAAGCTTTGCGCATCTCAGGCTTAGTGTAGTTACCAGCCTCGTTTACCTTAGACTTAGTGACCTTCTTCTTTTCAGTCATTAGTCTGCCTTGTGAGTCTTAGAGTAGCGAATCTTTGCTGAAGGCTTACGGATAGTACCGCCCTTATGGGCCTTTGGCTTTGCACCACCACCACGGTACTTAGTGCTGTCTAAGGTAGTCTCAACGCTTCCCGTAGGGTTCTTGCCCACACGAGCAGCTACGCGGGTTTTACGAATCTTCTTGCGTTCTTCAGCCATTAGTCCTCCAACAGCGTTCGTAGGTCAGGGTCAGGTCGTTGTGCATACTTCAGAAACTGCGGGTCATTGACCAGCTCTTCGGAGTTAACTTCGTTGCAGTCAATGGTTACTACTGCCCAGCGGAAGCCAAAGTGACCGCGAGGGTTAATACGGGTAGGAGTAAAGACCTGTCCACGGTACAAAATACGGTCTTTAATAAACTGGTTTGGCTCATTACGAAGAATCTCAGGAAGCTTACGGCGGATGTCATCTGCGTTGATGACTAGGCGCAAAGTATCGCTGGTGTAGAAACCGCGCTCGTTAGGGATGTTTCCACCACGAGTAATCTGTGCCATAACAGTCCTGAGTTTGAACGGAGCCATCCAACGACGACCACCGCCTTCGACAGAGCTTGAGACATCGTAGATGTCGTCTACGACATTATTATCTGCGTCTTGTAGGTACCAGTCTTGCCAGCGGAACCAGTCCACGTCAATACCGACTTTTTCGCCAAGCTCCTCAGCCATAGCCTCGTACATAGCCTCGGCTTCATGGTTAATGTCAAATCGTCCTTGGAGCTTAGAGCCTCTCATGGTTACCTCACTTGCTGACGTAAGAACTGTTCAAAGTTATTGATGTGGTAAATAGCTGTAACGTATGTTGGAAGGGCCATTCCGTACTCGACACCCACGGTAGGAGCAGTGAGGCTGTTAGCGAGGAGCTGCGCCATTCCTACTATCTCTTCTGCAAGGAATGCTTTCGCCTTAGCCACAAAGTCAGGGTCAGCGTCTGCGTAGTCCAACAAAGCTACAGACTGACTGAAGAAAACAACTTCATCTTCAGAAACAACCGCAGGTCCGTTAGCCGTGTGCATAAATTTGTAGTCCATATTGTTACCACTTTCTTAGAGGGCAGGTTGCGTCTTCGAGCTTTACTTTTGCGTTCATAGTGCAAAAGCACTCCGCACATTGGCGGGTCGGCGCAAAGAATCTGTCACAGCCTTTGCAGATGTCATACCGTTGTACTGGGTCTTTAATAGTTAAAGGTAGTTTTTCCATTAGCGTGCTCCAAAGTTATCTACGATGTTTGTTTGATTTGCACTGGCAGAGCCTGAGGTTGCTGCGATTGTCTTAATTATACCCAAGTTGCCTGTAATAGTCGGAGAAGTCGCAGTGTAGTTAAGCTCTGTAGCAGGACCAGTTTGACCCTCTACGCTGTACGCCTTAACGTTTACCACGTTGTCAGTAGTAGTTACTCTCAGGCTCTTAGTAGGAGCAGACGTGGTTACGGTTTGAACGGTAGAGATGGTTCCACTTACCGACTTAATAAGGCGAACACTGTAGCTTGTTACTGTGGTAGCAGTGGCCTCGTAAGAGCTAGTAACAAAACAAGTGCTACCTTCTAGAGTTCCACCGTTTGGGCAGTAGTAATAGCTAGAGTACGAGTAGCACCTATTACCTTCTAGGGTACATCCTCCGGGACAAGTGGTAGTTGTCGAGGAACAGGAGGTGGTACTGTTAGTCGGAGTGCTAGTGCAGTAGATATAACTGCCCCACTCTTGGCAGGTTCCGCTAATACATGCGCCACCAAGCTGAGTGCACTGCGAGCCACAGGCAATACCAATTGGCTCGTAGCCATACCTTATCTCTTCAGCGTAGTACTGAGTTGTGGTAGTTGGATACTCACAGAGTTCCTGAGTGTACCCAATTGACGCAGGGTACCCATTAAGGGTGTTACAAGTACTGCCACTTAGAGTTCCTCCATTAGGGCAGGAGTAAGCCGTAGAAGTAGTCTGGTAGGTAATGGCTGCCCACCAGTTATTTTGGTCAGTTACCCAGAACGCCGCGCCAACACCAGCACCGCTTGGGATGTCTAACGTTATGTCGTAGTTTGGAACAGGTTTAATAAGAGGAGTGGTAGCCAAAGCGCCGCTTGAGGGGGCTGTATCGCTACTCGCTTGAGAAGACGCGATGCCCCACGAACCCTTGAGAGTTGTCCACTGAGCGATACCGTTACTGGCTGTGCCCAGAGTAGAGCTATTAAGTCTATTGAAATCGTCAGAGATGTCGGCAGAGTGCCATACTCGCCAAGCGCCCGCTACCTTGATGTAACCCGCAGCAACTTGTCTCCAAGAGCCAGAGACCTTGACGTACGGAGAAGCCACGGTCCTCTGAGAACCGCTAACTTTAATAGAACCGGGCAAAAGAAACCTCCGTGAATACTACCTATAGTTTCTCGCAATGTGGCTATAAATACAGCCTTAACGACCTGCTTGGTAGAACGTTAGGTTGTTTTGCAGTCGCTGATTGCTAGGCTCAAGTTGAGCTGCTTGTAGCCCGTACTCTAGCGCTTTCTCTACGTCCTCTTCCCAGTAACTAGCGATAGCTGCTAGGTCATACGGCAGGGACCCCCAAGCAAACTCTTCACAGAGATAGTCCAGTGGCTTCTCTTTTATAGCCAAGGCTTTCTCGGCAAAGTGTAGACAAGATGCCCAAGACTCTGTTTCGTATAAGTGCTGAGCCAACTCGACTAGTGCTTCTCTTCGGTTAGGCGACTCGTTGTGTGCTTTAATAAGCCAGTCTGCTCGGCTATCTGGCTCTATCTTCGCTAGATACCTCATCGAAGCGGCACGTTCTGGGGCCCACGTAGCTCTAGGCAAGGAAAGATGCCGCTTAAACTCCTCAGCAGCTTCGTAATACTGATTGTAGAAGAACAGCTCTCTAGCGTAGTAAAAAGCGTTTCGGTCATCTGAAGGGTCTTCTTCTACAGACAACTTAAGTAGAGGCAGGTATTGGCTTCGTGGTTTTGTATTGTCTGGATAGTGGTGTATCTCTAAATCTACCCAGTCCTGAACCTCTGGGATTCCATACACGTTAAGGACCTCGTGAACAGGGTGCTTCCAGCGGTAGTTCTTTCTAGTATGAATCTTATCTCCGCCGTATTGAAGCCCCGGAGTGCCGTCTTGCTTCCATGACCACGTGTACGTGTATCTAGGTCTTGTAACTCCCTTGGATAGAGCTGCTTCTAGGCCCGCTCTCCAATCTGGGAGTAGCACTTCATCCATATCAAGGGCTATGCAATAGTCAATGTCGGCAGGTAGCGCTGCTAATGCCGCATTCCTTGCGTCTTCAAACCGCCATGGAGAAATTGAGATAGAGATAACGTTGACTCCAAGACGCTGAGCCAATCTAGCTGTGCTGTCTGTAGACCCCGTGTCCGCAATCAGTAGGTAGTCCGCATCCTTAGCAGACTCATACCACCGTTTTACAAACTGCTCTTCATTCAAAGCGATTGTGTAGACAGCTACCTTCATAGGGTTAGCTCCGCTCGTCTGTTAGCCGCTTGCCCCTGAGTCTCAGAGATGTCATTTGAGATGCCCACTCTACCCAGTTGAACCGCAGTCACCGCTACAAGTGCAGAGCCACCGAAGGGGTCTAGGACCACATGGTTAGCCTTAGAAAACATCTTTATACACCTAGACACCACTTCTTTGTTCATAACGTCTAGAACGTGGAATCCTTCTTTATCTAAGGCAGTGTCTACGGGGTCTTTAAGGTTATTAAACGGTAGTTCCCAGACAGGGTTAGAGTAGCGCTTTACTTCCATGTGGTCGTAGTACATCTCCGTGCTTTTTGCAAAGTGATGCCACATAGTTATTGACTCTGTCTGAATCCGCTCTCCTCTAAACGCGCCCTGCTCAGGGTCGGACTGCACGAATGTTCCGGCCAAGTTAAAGTCTGTTGACAAGAGGACTTCTGCAGCCAACTTCATGTCAAATCCGTTTCTAGAAGAATTAGCCATTACTAAACTTCCAGACGGCTTAAGGACTCGGTACATCTCTTTAACAGCTTTTAGGTAAAGCTTTAACATCTTCTTTTCGTTATTACTAACGTTTATTTGCAGAGACGACTCCCCGCCATAACGCCTGACATCTGTAGAGATGTAGGGGGGATGAGTGATTATTAAATCAACAGAGTTAGAAGGGATACCTAGCTTTGTTGCATCGCCCTGAATAATCGTTAGGTTATTGGGCTGAAGACTCATCAGGTACCGCACTCCACTTTCCTACTGGACACTCTGCGTGTGGAAGAGACGTCTTCCAAGGCATGTGGCAGCCACACTTCTTACACTGCTGAGTCAAGGAGATGAAGAACTCACAGTTGTAACAGAAATCCATGCGAAGTTGCTTTACCTTGTCGTCAACCCTACCAATGCGGGGGTCTAGCATGTCCCATGGTCTAGCCTTCTTTGGCTCTTGTGGCTCAGGGGATGGCTCAGCAGCGTGGTCGTGCACTTCAGTGTCCTTACAGTCAGACTTAGGCGATTGTAGCGTCCAAGTACTTGGGTAGATTGTTTCTGGAGTTTGTCTGCCGTATTTAAGGCTTACGTTTGCGTACGTCTCATAGTCGGCTTTAGGAACGCTTATAACGTCGTTATTCAAGAAAGCGCGATAGTTGCTCTGCATTTTTTCTTGCATCTTTACAACGTCTTCTTCAGAGAGATAGCTAGCCGCAGCCTTTCGTCGAGATGCACTCATCTGGCCTTCTGCTACGTATAGGTGCTTAACCACGGCCTCGGTGACGTTAGGGAACACCAGTGACCAGCCAGACCCCATCAAGTTAACGCTTTGCACTATCTCTTCTTCAAAGAATATGACAGAGGAATCTAGCCCCAAGTTCTCTGCAAACTTCTTGTCACCAAAGGCAAAGTTTGCATTAAATTTAGGAGAAGGGATAAAGCGGTCAGTAGTAGTCGATACCCTTGACAGAGGAACGGTATCCCAAGAAGGAAGCCCAGCGTTACTGACGTACGGTCTGTACAGCGGGTAGTAAAAGCCGTAGTGAGGATTGAGGCCCTCAGGGAACTCTAGGGTCCTATTGCCATTCTCATCTAGGAAGTAGTTGCCAGCGTAGGCAGTGAGAAGAGTGTGGCTATTATCGGTAGCCTTCTTTGCAAGGTGTAGTAGACCAATAAGAATCTCATCCCAATTTTCTAAGAACATAGAGTGAGAGTCAATCTGCAGGACGTAGTCTTCGTCTTCGTACAGGCTGTGGGACAGTTCTCTGCCCTGACCCACACCCAGCACTTCTAGGGCGTTCTTACTGGTTATCTTTACAAAACGGTGGCGTATGTTAGGGGATATAGACTTTGCCTCTTTAGACACGTCTTTGTACCACTTAGAAGATGTGCTTTGCACCGCTAAGCCAACGTTGACTCTGCTTGGTTGAGAAGCTTTGCTGTACAAGTCTTTAAGAGTAGGTATAAGCTCTTCGTCATCTAGAGCGGCAATTGCCACGTAAATAGTAGGTAATGTCATCTAAACACCTTCTTATTCCACGATACTCGCTTATACCACGCAAGCGGTGCATTCTGGTTTTCGTATCCTCGGCTAAAAGTGTACGGCTTACCAGTGTCTATAACTGTGCTATCCCACTCATCTCGCTTAAACGGGATAGCTTGAATCATGGGGGTACCAGCAGGGATTACTCCCTTAAAGTCTTCCCGTATTACAAATGGGAAGTTAATAACCATAGGGTGAGTATCCGTATCTACAACCCCAGAGAAAGAGTAGAACGGTAAGTCTTGACGGTTTAGTGGGTGTATAAAAAGAGTGCTATAGCCCTTAGGAGTTTTGATGTGCCAGCTGTTCATCCACTTATGAGGCTGAGGGTCAAACCCGGGAAGTATAGGAACGTCTTTAGTTTGGACAGGCATGTGGTCGCTGTTTACTTTAAACGCAGCGTTGCTGATAATCTGCTTGCTTTCGTGGTCGTACATTACGTCTGCAGACAATGGAATCATGTACCCGATAGTAAACGCGTCCAGTACTGGAATGCACTTTTTAACAGTCTCTACACGGTCCTCTACGCCGTTCATTTGTCGGTACCAGTCAGGAACTAGCCTCGAAGCAGGGGCCGGACGCAACAAGTCCAACTGCGGCAACTCGGAGTGGAAGGTTATGTTTTTACCTGTTATCTTCATCTTGTTTTCCTAGGTCAAACTTCTTGGGAGAGATATTTGGGGTTGGAAGTACTAACTTTCCATCCTTGTATTTTGTTCCAATCTGAGGGTGCTCTCCCTTAGCGGGGTTGAACTCCACAAAAGTAGGCTGGTGCATCAAGATGGACGCCATTCTAGGCTGGACCCTCATTACATCCACAACCTCATTGTCAACCACAATCGCTAGAAAGGTGATGTCTTTCCAAAGGTTTGTGTTGGGCATCATGCCCTGAGGATTTGTGGCAGGCTTTTTAACTCTAGAAATCTTGTCTAGCCAGATAGAGAAGGCTCTTTTTAGCAGGTCCCACGTGCTTAGCTTTTGGACTTTATTAGGAGAGACCTTTACAACTACTCTTTTTTCAGGTCTATCCTTTTTAATCTTAGGCTTCATCGATAGTCCTTTCGCTTCCAGAAGATACGCTTGTATAAAGTTTCTGGCTCTCTAACTATTGTCCCTTGAATCATGTCAACGTCAGCCATGCCTGTACTGTCATCAACCATCAGCCAAGAAGACCTCTTAATAGGAATAATCTGAGCAAAGGGAGTGCCCTCTGGAATCACTCCCTCGAAGCCCTCCCTAAGGAAGAAGGGAATGTTACCCGACGCGTTAAACTGGTCGCTGTCTACAATTCCAGCAGAGATTGTAAAAGGCAAGTCGTATCTGTTTAAAGGATGCACTACTAAAGTAGACCAGCCACGAGGGGTCTTCCACCCCCAGAAACCAGAGAATACCATGTGGTTTGGGTAGTGCCCAGCAGGGCGGGGCATAGTTGCTCCTAGGTTAGCGGGGCGTTCATCAACAAACTTGCTAAGCTCCGGCGGGCCGTTCCATGTGACTCTAGGGTTGCCATCTTCGTCTTTAGTTACATAAAGTTCGACAGGGGTGGTTAGCACGTAGCCTGACACCATCGTATCCATAAAGGGCATACACTTTTTTAGGCCAGCGTGCTCTTCTTGTTTAGGGTCATCCTTATGGATGTAAGTGCTCTCAGCTTTTTTATACCACTCTGGTATGACATTTTTAGTAGGAGTAGGAACTCCCCAACTATTGAGGTTGGCTTTAGCTGCAAATCGTATAAGTTTCATGTGGGCCTTTTAAATACCGATAATTTAGTCTAGTTCTTTTCTATTGAAATTTCTCCAACAGAGTAGCTTTGTGAGTAACTGCTAGGAACAACTGTGATTCCATACGAAGGAGAGATAGCAGCTCCAGTAGCTGTGTAAACAATGTCACTACCAATCTGAGTAACCAAAGATGGGTCTGAGTACACCTTGGTAGTAATCTGGGTTCCAGAAGTAAGTACCTTCATCGACTGAGGGGCCGTCTCACCAATTAACTGGTTAACAACAGTAGTAACTACGTTACTTACAGACCTAAAAACACGTAGGTAGCTTGGGTAGCACGTGCCACAGTTGTAGAAAGGCCCACTATATCCAGTGGCATTTCCAGTTCCAGTAGTGTTTGCATAGTCCAGAGCGTTAGCATTTGCATTAGCGTAGTTAGGGGTGGCGGCGTTCTCCTGAACGCAGGCATTACACCCTTGGTAGTACTGACATGCGTTGTAGCTGCTCGCGCAGTTCACACCGTTGTAGCACGAGCAGTAGTTGCTGGCACAGTTTACGCCGTTATAGCAGGAGCAGTAGTTACCTTGGCAGTTTCCACCAGTTTTGTTCTTGGTGTTGTAAGCATTGTAGCCGTAGCAAGTGTAGCCACAGCAGTTCGAAGTGTTGTAAGAGCCACAGGTGTACCCACAGCAGGTCGAGGTGTTGTACGAGTTACACACATAATAAGACTCGCAACAAGTTGGTCCATTAGCCCACGCAATACAGCTGCCGGCAGTGTACCCCGAGATGTAAGAGTACACGTAGGTGTAGTTGTAAGCGTATACATACGTGTAGTTGTACGAGTACGTGTAGCTGTTGTAGAACTCAGTACAGTTACAGTCTTCAGACTGACGGTACACACCGACGGCCCACCAGTTTCCTGCGTCAGTCACCCAAAGCGCAGCTCCGCTACCAGACCCAATGTCAGAGAGTGAAATAGCCACGTCTTGGTTAGGCATGGTCACAGCCGCAATAGGGTAATCCGTGCTATCGCCTACGGCTTTGTTTGTCGAGATAGAGAACGCTCCTCGAACAACATTCCACAGAGAGCCGTCAGACGCGGTCCCTAAAGACGCCGCATCAGCTCTGTTGAAGGTGTCCCTGAATCGTCTACGAAGTGAGCTAATTGCTCCAGATATAAGTTTTCTCATTAAGTGGTCAAGTCTCCAGATAGTAGCCAGCTGTTTGATGCCCGCTTAATTAGAGACGCAACTGAGTACTGTGCTCTAGTCTTAGTCCCCGTAGCACCTACCAGCGTAATGCCAGAGTTGCTCACGGTAACTTGTCCTGTGCCTGTTTGCACTAGCATGAGAGTGGTTCCCACAGGGAAGTTAACCGACGCATCTTGGGGAATAGTAATGGTAACTGCAGTAGAACTAGACACCTCAACTAGCTTGTCTTTATCCGTAAGAACAAGAGTGTAGTTACCAGTTTGCTGGTTAATTCCTACAACTGCGGGGGCGTCAGCACCTGCTGGTCCCGTTGGCCCTGTAGCACCGTCTGAACCTGCAGGACCAGTCGGGCCAGTAGCTCCGGCAGCTCCACCTGCATCTGTTACAGAAATGGTGCCGTACATCATAGAGTGGTTTTGGCACTGGTAGTACAGGGTACTAGGAGCATTAAACGGAACTTCAAATATTACAGTCCCAGAATCAGTTCCTGCACCAGTTACGCCTGTTGTGTAGACATTTCCAGCGTTGTACCCGCCTCCAGTGGTTTGAATCCAGAATGGGTGACCTGCAGCGTTTACATCGAACACGTACCTCATGCCGCGAACAAGGTTTAACGTAGGGTTAGTAGCCCCATTAATTGAGTAGGTCATAGAGCCGCCATCAGTGACGGCAAAGGTTATTCCTCCGCTAGCTCCTGTAGGACCAGTTGGTCCCGTAGGCCCTGTCGGTCCTTGTGCCCCAGTAGGTCCAGTAGGACCCACCGTAGCAGAAGTAAACTCTGTGTAGTTAATAGAGTCGGTACCCATGGTAAATGTAGCCGGGTCAGAAACAAACCCTACAAAGCCTTTATTTGCGTTAGTGTCTCCGTCTTTAATAAAGACATACATACCCGGGATTTCAGTAGCCTCATCACAAAGTCCACAACGAGTCAAGACCCATGGAGTACCAGAGTCGCCTTGAGTGGTTAGGTTGTACCTACCGTTGTGTGCGGCATTAGTTTGATTCTTCACTAGAACACCGCGGAAGCCATTCGCAGTGGTAATAGTAGTCACACCGTCAATTGCGGGAAACGCACCGTTTGAAGTAGCGGTGAGGGTAGCACCAACACCTGAAGTTCCGTTGCTATAAGTTGCAGACAGGTTTGCAGTAGTAGCTGCCATTACAGAGGGCTTAGCGTAGATACCTTGAGCAATATCGTCTACGTAAGAGACCGTTGCAACAACAGCGGTGTCAATCTCTACAATTCCGCCAGCGTACTCGATTCCATTACCTGCAGTAAAAGATGGAAGGGGACCAGTAGGTCCAGTCGGACCAGTACTTCCCGTAAGTCCAGTAGAGCCTGTAGGACCTTGAGGGCCAGTGTCCCCCACAGGTCCAGTAGGACCAGTGTCACCAGTAAGCCCTTGAGGGCCAGTTGGTCCTTGAGGCCCAACGCTTGACGAGGCAATCTTCCAAGTAGAGCCAGTCCACACCCAACTTCTCGAGCCAGATGTAAATACGTCATCGACGTCAGGTGCGTCAGGAAAGTTAATCGCGGGCATTAAAGTCTCCAATAAAGGTACTACTAGTTTGCCGTATACAGCTGTATTATGCTGGTTATCCTAGTAAAGCTTGTACTGGTTAAGGCTACTCACTCGGGAGCGGAGCTTCGTCCCATACTTGAGCAGCCTCATTCCACAGATATACCTTGCTATCTTGTGGGTACGGAATTGGGGACATCCAACGGCAGATGTCTTCGTCAAGGGTCCACGACTCAAAAGGCTTAGGAGGGATGAATGCGTCAAGCTCTTCATCGTAGGTATACCCGATACCAGCAAAGTTCTTGCGAATAGTAGCGTTGTAGGAAGTCTGCACCCAACGGCCACCTAGGTTTTCTACAAACCAGTCATAGCCCTCATTAGGTAGGTTGTTGTCGCCTACAAGAACACGTAGGACAACGTTATTCTCATCAAGTTCTGCGAAGTGTGACATTAGATTGCATACCTTACAATTACAATACCAGAACCGCCAGAGTAGCCGAAACCGCCACCACCGCCGCCGCCAGTGTTTGGCATTGCGTTTTCGCCTTCGCCAGAGCCGATGTTTCCGCCACCACCGTTTCCACCACGCTGTGTAGTGTCTCCCTGACCTTGGCCTTGACCACCGCCCGCATACCAATAGGTACCAGAGACATTTTCGCCAGTGCTAGTAGCCGCACCCCAAGCTGAGTATGAGGAAGAGCCGTTACCGCCAGAGCCACCACGCACAGCCACACCGTCATAAGTCAGGCTTCCTCCAGCAGCACCAGCTCCACCTCCACCACCGCCACCGTAAGCAGGGTAACCAATTCCACCACCGCTGTTACCTTGTCCAGCGGTTCCCGCTCCAGCACCTGAGGCGTAACCACTACCACCACCGGAACCACCTGTTAGTGCACCAGCTCCTCCTGTAGATGAGCCACCACTGCCGCCCAGTGCGGTAGTTAGTGCGCCAAACTGAGAGTTACCACCGCTTGCACCTCGTGCACCACCGTAGCCTCCGCCACCGACTCCAGCGCCACCAGCACCTACAGTTACGGTGTAAGCTCCTGCAGATAAAGATTGATTAGTAAATCCAAGTAGACCACCTGCTCCACCGCCACCACCGTACCACTGTCCAGTAGCGCCTCCACCAGCCACTACAAGCATCTCTGCGGTTACAGGAGCGAATACAGTAAAAGTTCCACTAGATGTAAACGTGTGGTATCTGTACCCGCCACTTTCTACAATAGTTCCACCAGTGGGCAGGGTTAGAGCGCCTGCGGCTCCTACCATTCCTAATGTAAATGGCATTATGCCGCCAAGTCTCCAACCAGTACGTACGTGCTAGTGGCGACGCACTTAACTGTGGCAGGTGCGTATTGAGCAGACGTCTTACGGTTGTTATTTTTGCTATTTAAAGTAATTCCAGACCCCGGCGTAAACGTAATCTGCGAAGCGTTTGTTTGAATAAAGTCGACCTGCTCACCCACAGCGAGACCTTGCACAGTCACAGTTACCGCTCCAGAGTTTGTGTAAAGCTTACCCTTATCAGATGACTGAAGAGTGTAGTTAGTGGACAGGGTACCCACAGTTTGAGCAGTGTCAAAGCCACCAGTAGGGCCAGTAGGACCAGTGACACCTTGAATGCCCTGAGGACCTGTGGCACCAGTTGGACCAGTTGGACCAGCCACAGTGCTTGCTGCACCAGTAGGTCCCGTTGGACCCACACCAGTAGTCATCAAAGCAGCAGAAAACCAAGTTCCTTGACCAGCGCCACCCCACTGCAGGCTTCTTGTTGAAGAGTCTCCGTTATACGCGGTAAAGTCTACATAATCAGTTGAACCGTTCAGGTAGATGATGCGGCTTCCACCCTGTGCGGTACCTGCTCCAGTAACTGTTTGGTTTTGGAAAATTGCAGAGGTGCTGCTGTTCTTGCGAATCTGCACGTTGTACTGGTTTGTTGTTCCTGACGCAGCGGTCCACCATACGTGCAGTGAGATGTTGTAGTACCCAGCAATTGTTGGAGTAAATTGTTTAGAAGTAGCGTTCCACCAGTTGTTGGGGTCAAAGTCATCCACAAAAGAAATCAGAACATCGTTTGTGTTTGAGGCAACTGTCTGGTCACCAGACAACTTTCCGGCCACAACCGCAGTTGTAGCGGATACGTCTGCACTAGGGCCAGTAGGACCAGTGGCACCTGTTGCACCAGTAGGCCCCTGAGCACCAGCTACTTCAATCCAGTAGCTGTCGTAGTATACGAAGGTATTACCAACAGTAGTGTCAAACCAGACGTCACCTACAGAAGGGGAACTAGGGGCAGTGTCGGAAACAGTGTAAGAACCCTGTGGACCAGTAGGACCTGTAGGGCCAGTTGCTCCCGCAGGGCCAGTAGGACCCGTAACAGTAGAGGCGGCTCCTTGAGCACCAGTAGGGCCCATAGGACCAGTAGGACCCGTAGCGCCGTCAGCTCCCGGAAGACCATCGGCTCCCTGTGGACCAAGGTCACCTTGTGCACCTGTAGGGCCAGTTTGTCCTATTGGGCCAGTAGCACCAGTAGGTCCGGTAGGTCCCGTAGGTCCTTGCGCACCTTGAGAACCCTGTACACCTTGGTCACCCTGAGGACCTGTAGGCCCGTACATGTTTAGTTGCTGCCAACCAGTACCAGTTAGGTAAATGTAGGACTGGTCGTTAGTGGTGTTGTACCACGCGGCACCCTCCAGTGGGTCTGCAGGCTGAGTATCGCTAGCAGTAAACGCTACTCCAGAGCCTTGACCAACTACCCACGCACCACCATCGTGAACGTATAGTTTTTCTTCATCTGATTTATAGAAGAGGTCACCTGCCGCTCCCGAGCTGGGTAGGGTTGACCCGCTCGGAAGCTGTACAGGTGTGAGGAATCTTCTTGACAAAGCGGTATCCTAAAAGTTATTACCCAATTACTACTACGCGGTAGCTGTCTGCTGGCACGTTGCCCGATGCAACCCACGACAAAGTTACTACTGAAGTGGATGTGCGCACAACGTCAACTTCAACTTGAGCTGAGGATGATAGGTCATACACTTGTACGGTTACGTCCTGCGTTCCTAGGTTGTGGGTTACAGCCCAAGTAACAATGCCAGAAGAAGGAACTAGCAGGGTGTTGTTAGCGGCAACACGGGTCATGAACCCTAGGTTGGTCTTTGCACCCGCAGCGTCAGAGGCTCCAGTACCACCGTAAGCTACGCCTACGTCAGTACCTTGCCAAGTACCAGTGGTAATAGTGCCAACGGTAACAATGGTGTTCTGACCAGCGTAAGTAGAAGCAATGTCAACAGAGTCAGCATTTACAGTGATGCGGTCAGCTGTACCAACTACGTTGAACTCGCTGCCGTCTATGGTTAGACCATCACCTGCAGTGAAAGTGCCAGCACCAGAGAACTGCACGAAGGTGATTGGGTCTGTGCCGATTGTTGCTGGACGGCTTGTCTGTACCCAACCAGTGTTAGCGTAGGTTCCAGAGGTTACGAAAATGAAGTCTCCGCTGTCTACCTCTGCTGCAGTGTTAAAGTCCAGTGCACGTATTGCTTGCCCTGAAGCCTGAACTACATAGATACCGTTTTCTGCGGCAGTTGTCTGGTCCTTTACTAGAACACGGTCACCAGTTGCAAGAGTTACTCCACTAAGAGTGTCTCCATTTTCAAGAGCATTTGCTAGTGCAATGTTTGCACTTGTAGCAACTCTGGCTGATTCATGAACGTGGAGTCCTTCAGCTACAGAATCAACATACGCCTTAGTTGCAGCGTCAGTTGCATCAGTCGGAGTAGCTAGGCTTGTAATCTTCTGGCTGTTCATCGAGAAGTCAGCAGATGGCGCAGTCAGGCTGTTTACAGTGTTGGAGCTAAGGATTACGGTACCAGTAGCGTCTGGAAGGGTAATGGTGCGGTCAGCAGTAGGGTTGGTAGCGGTAACAGTCAGCTCGTTGCTGTCTGCACTGCTTCCCTCAAAAATAAGGTTGCTGACGAGGCTAACGTCTCCAGTAAATACTGGGTTAGCCTTTGGAGCCAACTCGCTTAGCTGAGTCTGAACATTGGCAGAAACGCCGTCTAGGTAGTTAAGCTCAGTGGTGGTGATAGTCGCACCATCAAGGATGTTAAGCTCTGCAGCAGATGCAGTAACACCATTAATACCTACGGCTTCAAACTCGGTGCCGTTGTAGACACGGAGCTCATTAGCAGAGGTGTTGAAGTAAATCTGACCCAGTACAGGGCTAGATGGGTCATTCGCCAGATTCTGGATTCTGGCGTTTAGCAGCTCATTCTTATTAAGATTGAGTCCAGTTAGAAACTGACGAGCCATTTAATTTCCTTAGGATAGTTGAGCAACGCCCGACATAGTGGCCGAGAACTGCAGGGTTAGTTGGTTAATGCTGTTGTGGATAATGTGGCCTTCCACAATATCCCCCGCACTGTTGAACACAGTGACGTTTGGTTTGAAGCCCAAGTTGTGAGTGACGGTCCACTGAGAGGAAGTTGCGCTCTGCGTGTGGGTGTACGAGACGAGTGATACTACTTGCTTTGAAGTTACTCTCTGCGGAACCGCAGGGAGAAAATCAGTGTCTATAACAGGGTATAGAGGGTCGACGTTAGTTTCTGGGTAAAACTCAGGCATTATAGAACCGCCGTTCCAACTCTATCGGTCAAGAAGTTGCCGCCGACAATCTCGGTTGGAGTCACGTCGTCTTCGTCATCCTTAATTGAAACCGACCAGTAGGTGCGTTGAGCAATTCTCTTGGTCTGCTCGTCAGTTAGCGACATCTCGATGGTGAACGTACCGTCTTCGTTGTCAGTAACTTCGAAAGTGAAGTTCTGTACCAGTACAGGGCTACCGCGCTGTGGGATAAGTCGGACGCTAAATAGAGCATCTTCGTAGTCGCCAGTAAGGGTAAGACTGTGGCTAAACGCACGGCCTTGGTAAGCGGTAAGCTCTCCAGCATCGGTAGGCCATTCGGTAGGCGCACTGCCGTAAGTAGGCATAGGAAGTTCGACGCGCTGTGGGTAAGACCTGTCGTCCACTTCTTGTGGGCGGTAGATGGGCACGTAGCGGTTGGTGGTCTTGGAGATACGGCGCAACGAGAATACGTCGATGCTGTATAGACCAATACCAAGCTGAGTACAAAGCTCGCGGTACTGCTCCTTGCGAGAGTCAATCATCTCCATAAGCTGGCGGTAACGCTCAGAACGTGGGATGGACACTCCGTCTGGAGCGAAGACGTTAATGTCGAACGAAGCATCGGTAGCTAGGGTGTACAAAGCCAGAGTGCTGGCGTACAAAGCTACTGGGTACTCTTCTAGAACAGGAAGGTTGGCAACAGTAATCTTGCGCCCCATAGAATCCACGTCACGTCCAGCGTGGTGTGAAACTGCTGTGGTTACAATGTTTTGTAATTCTGCGGTAGTGAAGTACCTGTAGTAGTTACCAGTGACAGTAAACTCGTCGTCTACTTCAGGTAAGTCCTCTAGAACGATAATTCCGGTCTGCTCTTCTACAGACACGGTGTCGGAGATGTCTACGCCATTCTTAAGCACAGTAAGGCCAGAAGCGTCTACTGGAGCGTAGTTTAGGCGGTATCGGTTTGTAGAAATGTCAGAAATAAACTGAGATACAAACGACTTGGGTAGGTCACCAAGCTCAAAGCGTACCCGCTCTACAAGCGAAGATAGCGTGGCCACAAAACCTCCGTAAATTTACTATCTCTATGTTCCCGTATTATGAGGATAAATACAGCACAAACGATAAAGCCCACCCTGCTGGGAGGAGGGCGGGAACCAGCAGAGTGGGCAGCTTATCTGACGATTTAGTTAGGTCGCCAAATGTAACCGAGACCCTCTAGGTAATCTGCGAGGTCTCGTGGCACGGAGTACTTCACACCTGCCTTGAAGGTGTAAACATTTCCGACGCCATAAGTCATGTCGTCAATGTCAGTGATGGTACGAATAACAACCTTGTCGTTGTTTACCGCTACGCCGACTTCTTCAATCTCATCAAGGAAGATTGGCTCGTCTGGCTTCTTAGGGTCAAAGACGCCCGTCTCTAGTAGTTCTGCCTCAGCCTGACGTGAAATCGAGAGCTCTGCCTCTCGCTTCTTCAGTTCTGCTGCGTTGCGCTTAGCTGCATCTTCTGCTGCCTTGCCAGTTGCGTCCAATGGACTTGTCTTTTGTGTTGCCACGATGTATTTCTCCTAGTGTGATTTGTTTGTGTTGGGGGGCCACCCGAAGGTGACCCCCCTCCACGAAGGGGAGCTATTAAGCGGTGTAAACCTTAACAATAGCTTGGTCGGTGATAACACCTAGACCCCAGATGGCGTACCATGCTAGTGCGTGCTCACGACCGAAGTCTAGAACACCACCGTCACGAAGCTCAACTGGTAGGGAGATTGCGTGACCAAATGCGTTGTCACCAATCATGATGGACTCGTAAACGTCAGTTGCAGTGGTGCCAGATGGGGCAGTTGCACCCGGAGCCTCTGGGTTTCCACCCGAGCCCGGAGCAGTGTTAGCCTTAACTGGAGCAGACCAGTAGTCGCTTGGAGCGCCTACCTGCGAGCTGTAGCTTACAGCAGTGCCAGAAGCAATCTTCTTAACCTGAGTGGTCTCGATGAAGACTACGTCGTATAGACGACCAATCTCACCTAGCATGAAGTTACCCGGAGCAGCGTACTTGGTAACTTCGATGAACTCTGGGTTCGAGCGAAGGTCACGAGACTGCTTAGGGTGGATGAACTGCACGTAGGTCTCGCCTAGCCTTGGGATGTTCTTGGAAGCTAGGGTTAGAGCAGCGTCCTTGATTGCACCAGTGGTTAGCTTGTGGTCAGCGGAAACACCAGCGATGGAGGTAGCAACGTCACCCTCATCGTAGTTGGTGAATGCGCCACCAGAGATGCCCGAGCGGTCGTAACCGAATACTGCAGAAGTAGCTGCAGAAAGGGTGTTACGAGCCTGTAGGTCAAGGTACTGAGCCATGTGACGACCTAGAAGACGAGAAGCCGAAGCCATTACGTCATCGAAGGATGCGTTCAATAGAAGCTCAGAAACAGCGGTTGCGTAACCGTGCTCAGCAACGGTGATAGCAATCTGCTCTGCGGTTAGAGAGTTGGTGGTCATGCGTACACCTTCGGTCAGTGGGGTTGGGTCCACTGCGAAGTTCTTGTAGCGAAGGAAGTTCACACGAAGACCCGGTGCTACACCTAGCTCGGTCTTCTTAACTGCGAACTGCTCGAAGCGAAGAATAGGCATCGCTTGGAACAGAATTTCCTTCGACCAGATGGTCTGAATGGCCTGAGACAGCTGAGTGTTTGACCCCGAGTAAGCGGTAGGGGCCGAAGCTAGCTGGCTAGAACCAGTAATACCTGAAGCCATAGTGGTTCAAGTCCTTTCGGTCGTTAGATTGATTGGTTGATTAAATGGGTAGATTACCCAAATAGGCCCTGTCCACTGTTGTTGCCTTGGCCAAGAAGCTTGGCCCTGTTCTTCGCATAGTCTGCCAGCGACATATCTTTGATATTGTCAGGGGTAAACGAACGTTGTTCCGAGTCGTTGTCGAGGGGTCCAGAGGCAGGTACGGTCACCCGTGCTCCCACCATGTCTTTTCTCGTCTGTACCCCAGCTTGGGCTACAGAGTCAAAAATCTTTGCAGACTTTTCCTTCAATGCCGAGATGCTCTGCTCAATCTCATTCTCGTCATTGCCCTGAACCATGTCGATGAGTTCTGGGATGATAGAGTCGCGCTCCTGCTCCATTCTCATTGAACGGTAGTTCATGAGGGCTTGGAAACGTCGCTCTTGGTCTAGAAGGGCGAATGCCTTCTCTCGTTCGAGTCGCTCAGCCTCAAGTTGAGACTGCCACTCCTGCTCCTTTACCTGAAGAAGCTGGCGAACCTCTAGTTCGGCCTCTTCCTCTTCCTTCTTCTTCTTTGCAGCTTCTGCTTCACGCTTCTTGCGCTCTTCCTTGCGGCGAGCCTCTTCAAGTTCACGCTCTTGTTCGCGCTGCTTTAGAAGGGAAAGTTCCTCCTTGAGCTTCTCTACCTGAGGGTACAGCTTCTCCTTCTCCTGTGCACGAGCCTTTGCAAGGTCGTCAGCAGTGAAAGATGGGACCGCAGTCTCAGGGATTTGCTGCTCAAATTGGGTGTCTACTGTAAGGTCTGAACCTTCTCCAGCATTCGTAGTTTCGTCCATGAATGTACTCTTTTCGTTGTCTTGGTCGTTTTCCAAATTAGTAGCTCGATGACCGTTCCTATTACGTAACTAGTTTTTAGTATTTTCAACTAATTCGGTATCTAAACCAAATTAATTCCACGAAATTCGTTTAAAACTAGTCTTTATCTATAGCTTGTCTATCTGGAGTCTCCTCCGAATAGGCATTCTGTAGCAAAGTCTGTCGAAGCAGGGCTTCTTGTTCCATGGTTACCATGGCTACTGCAGGGTCTTGTGGGACCGCGCCACTAGATGGGCCAATCTCGCCATCACCAGTTACGTCGCCCTGCATCATCATTGGGTCCATCGGAGTTGCACTGCCGTCTGGACCGACCATCATTCCAGTCAAGTCCATAAGCTGCTTAGTAACCTCAGCCTTAACGAGGTTCAATGCACCCTCGGCCTTAGCCTCAGCAATAAGCTCTGAACGAATCTCCTGAAGCTTCTCTTCTGGGAACTCCTCGCCAAGAGCACGTAGTGCGCCTGCCTTGGACTCAAGACCCATCGATAGCTTCTGTGCAAGCTCGTTCAATAGAACAATCTTGTCTAGAGGCAGTGGAGGTGGGAAGTGAGCGTAGTTAATGTAGGTAAGCGGGTCGTTAGGGTCTAGCTGTGCAACCTGACCCGGCTTCAAAGTGCCGTCAGTAGACGGATTGTACACTAGGGTCTCAGGCTCTTTTACAACGAGGTTTAGCATAACTAGCTCGTTAATACGCTCTAGTCCAGCCTGATACTGTGCGACCTTGTGAGTCCAACGGTTCATTAGAGGCTGGTACTGGATAGAAAGTGCTACACCAGAGGTGTTAGATACAGGCTGAGACTGTCCTAGAGCAGACTCTGGGATGTTCATCAGCTCGTGCATCGAGCGCTTAATCATCTCTAGGTACTGTAGAGCGCCCTGAATACCAGAGCCACCGCCTTCTAGGTTGAAGACCTGTGCGTCCTTTGGCAGACCACCCCAGACCTTCTTAGCGCCCTTCTCAAGGTTAGAAGCCTTAGCGCCCACGATAACGGTTACAGGGGCAGCGTGGTAGTTAATGATGTCAGCGACATCGGTAGAGATTTCGTTGTAAGACCTGTTTAGGCTAATAATGTCATGAGCATCAGATAGGCCCCAAGGAGAACCAGAGACAGGGATGTTTGGTATGTGTACAACAGGGATTTGACCCAGCGGATTAGGTCTCGAATCAATGAGCTCATCGTTAATGTACTCCTCAATAATGTCGTCCGTGATAATTTCGGTGTAGGTAAATACCTGACGAGTACCCTCTAGCGAGGTTCCCCAGAAGCGGTACTTCTGCTTGAAACGGAGTAGACGAGTACGGTCGTGAGGGTGGAACTCTGGGAAACAGAAAGCTGAGTTTAGTGGGAGGATGCGAACACGGCCGGGGTGGAAGCGATTGATAGAGTCAGTCCAAGGCTCTTCATAGGCAACCTTCACAAAGCAGTCACCAGTGATGCCACCAATCTGGGCCATCTCTAGTAGAACTTTAACCTTGTCGTTGTCTACCTCCCAGACGCGCTCTAGGCGGTTAGGAATGATAGCTTCGGTGGTTTCAGGGGAACGGAAGTGCACACCCTGACCAAAAGTAAATCTAGCTAGGTAATCGATAAATGCGCGGTAGTAGTTGACCGCAATCTGCATTTCGCCTTGCTCGCGGCGGTATCCCCAGTGGTGGCCAAGGTACATGGCCCAGTTTAGGGAGTAACGGTTTAGACGAGGACCGTGAACCTCAAACTCTTCGTCGGCTAGCTCTACAAGTCCCAGAGGGGAGATGGAGATTGTTAGGTCAGAAGACGCTGCCCTATAGCTTGGGGGTGAAAAATCAAAGTAGGAGCCGCCACTCATTACTTATCTCCGTGTTCGTTTTTGTCGTGATGATGAGACATTCTTTCACGCTTCATTTGAAGCATGTGTCTAAGTATTTCTTTTTTTCTGTTCTCGATTTCAGTATCGATAAACTTACCGCCAAGCTCTAGATAGCGCTTGTGTACCCAGTGAGACGCACCGGGAGAAGGATAAATGCGGTATTTCGCCTTGGCCTGCATAACGACCATGGCGTAAAGTCTTTGGTTTTGTGGCGTTTCAGCCATAACGACTCCTAAATGGCTAACCCATCCCCCCACACAAAGATATGCAGGGGGTTGGGCAAGCGGAACTACTAGTCGTTGACGACAGTTGGGTTTACACGCATGGTGCGACCCGCTGCCATCTTGGTCTCAACGACCTGCTCAGCGTTCTGGCTGTAAGAGCCGTGAGCAAACTCGCCCAAGAAGGTTGGGGCTTCAACCCAAGCGGCAGAACCAACGTGCGCACGCTCTGAGAGAGTCTCAGCAGCTGGCTTCTGCCATACTGGTGCGTTACGGTTTGGACGGCCCGGTGCTGCAGCGAAACCGCTTGCAATACCCTTCTGGAAGTCAGTAGGAACGTCGGTGTCAGTAGCTAGTCCCTCTTCGAAGCGAAGTGGACCACGACGGTCTTGGTTGTCAGCGCCCTTCATCTCGTAGACGTTCTGTCCACGCTCTGGGAACTGAGGTGCGGGAGCGATACCCATGGAAACTCCTTAAGTGAATTGGAATAGTCGACTTTTTCCACTTATAAGTGTGGCTGTTATTACAGTTTTTGTAATACTAAACTCTGTTTTTATTAGAAGAACATGTTAGATGTGGACTCGACCTCAGGCATAACTAGGTCCACGGTCATCGAACAAGCAATAGCCAAAGAATCCACGAAGTCATCGTGAGCGTAGTTCTCCTTAGGAGCGGCTACTGTGAAGTTTGGTCCCTTGTACTGCACTTCAGCGTCAGTCAGCTGCTGATAGAACTGCTTCCAGATACGTAGGCGCTTAGTCTTAGCGTGAGCAGGATAGCTGAGCATACGCCTCTGAATCAGGGCCTGTAGGTGCTTGAAGCGCTTGGACTGCTCAGTTGGGGACGAGGTGAGGGGTAGAACCTCGGCACGAGGCATCAGTACCTTTAGTCGTTGAGCGACTGCGTCTCCGACTCCGTTGGCGTCGACACCGATGGCAAGAACATCATAGTTATTGAGGAAGTTAACGATTTGAAAATATTGTTCTTCCCAGTCGTCGCCTTGTATTTCCAGCCAGTTGAGTACTCTATGGTCATAATAGCCAAACTCATCTGGACGGTCCCAGTCGACCCAGACCACAGTGACAACAGTGGAGTCCATCTTTCTAGCAGGGTCGATTCCGACCACAACAGGGGTTTGATGCCAGACTTTGACGAGTTCTTGAGATTTATCACCAAGCTCATCCAAGAGCGTGCTCGTAACAAACATGCCGCGCTCAAGAAGCCATTTGCAGTTATACGACATCTGGAACTCATCTGAGTCCTCTCCAATGCGAAGCATTTCTTTCTTGATGAACTTTGCGTAGTTATCGTTGACTTTAGCTACGTCTCTCCAGTCCCACTGGTAGTGGTTCTGTCTAGCACCGCGCCCTGTTGCACGGCGCTTATTTAGTTGAATAGACCTGTAGAAGTTGTTCTTGCTGGTAGTTGGGGTACCAGTTTTAATCATCGTTCCTGCGTAGTACGCAAGCATCGGGGAGATTGACTTGGAAACCACGAAGTCATCGGCTTCTTGGCACTCGTCAATAACGATTACGTGGAACGACTTAGACTCAATTTTCGCACGTGGGTTGGCTGTCATCATGGTAAGTGTGGAGCCAGACTTCTTTAGTCGAATCATCTTTGTCACACCACCCACCTTGGCAGCTTGGTCGTCAATCTCTGGGTCACCTAGAACCTCTTGAGCACGCTCAGATGTAAGTCGGGTAACTGTTCTAGAGAATAGGGTTTCAGCCTGTGACTCAGTAGGAGCAAACATGCCTACCCATAAGCCGTCTTTAAAACGCCCCAATAGGTCTGGGTAAATCTTGGCTAGTAGAGGAAGTAGCACCATCAGGGTAGACAGGGTGTCTGATACTGTCTCGGTCTTACCGGACTGACGAGATGCTAGAGCAGTGATTTCTTCACCGTCATTTATAATAACGGACTCTATAATACGACGTGCTAAAGGCTTCTGGTACACGTGTAAATCATGCCCAACGAGTACAACCATAAACTGTAGAATACGGTCGATTATTCTGTGGACAAACTCAGAAGACAGCTCATCTGGCTCATCTTCCTCAAACTGCTCTGTATCTTCTTCGTACTCTTCTTGGTAGTACTCTGGGCTGATTTCTTCAAACTTACTATCACCATAGGAGTCATCCTCCGAGGTGTCCATAAGCTGCTCATACAGCTCATCTATTTCATCCATTGTTTCGCTTCTTAAGCTCTTCAGTAATGGCTAGCAACGCCTGAGCGCCAGTGTGCGCCTCATCTAGAAGAAAGTCATTTTGCTCTTTGCCCCAGTGAGTTAGGTTCTTTCCAATTACGAACAGAGAGTTCTCTGCCCACATAATCAGCTCAGACGTCCCAATCTTCGCTACCCTCTTCTGAAGCTTCGTAAGCTGCTGGGGTCCATCCTTCGAGAAAATCTTCATCTGCAAGTATTCTTCCTTGTATTGCGCGAGTTAGTGCTTCTTCTTCAGTGTCTATTTTACCCGTCCACTCCCCAACAACGAGGGCTTTATGGAACGGCATCCTGAAGATGAGTGGTTCTGAGGTGCGGAAAGGCTCGTCAATCTCTTGAGTCCAGCCTCTTACATAAAGCTTTTTGCCCCAGTCAACTGGGAAGTCGATGTATTGAACGAAGTGCTTTGGTCCGATGTTGTGTATTTTTGGCATATAACTTTATGGCTTCCTATTGCCGCCCCTGCGCTTTGCTGCTGACTTTAGTCCTCCAGAACGCCTACCGCTGGTTCCGCGAGAGTTCCGGCCAGAGTTCAGTCTAGGGCCTCTAACAATCTGTTGAGACCTAACAACTCTATACAAAAACTCTCTAACTTCAGGGCTAATGTTGCTGACGTCTGCTTCTCCTCTAGGTTTACCGACAAAGAGACCGTCGCTACCTTGATTCTTATTTGCTCGATTTAGCCACGGGTTACCTTTAGAAATAGACGCTTTAAAGGCTCGCCACTCGCCTTCAGTTACTTGGTAGTAGTTGTAGAAGGTTCCATCTCTAAATACTACGGTCATGGTCTGCCTAGCAGAGTCATACCCCGCGGCTACTGTGCGAGGCCGAGAATAGTTTGTAGATGAGGTCGGGATGTCTGTGTCAGTAAACGCTACGGAGTACTCGGAGTCAAATGCCTCCATCTTTTCAGAAGAAGACACCGCCGTAGGCTGGTAATAAATGTCTGACTGATTTTCAAAGGCGTAAGAAAGCTCGTTGTAGTCAGTAAAGCTTCGGTCAACACTCAAGTTCTTTGTGCTACCAATGATAGGACCAAGCTGATTGCGAAGTTCTTTTTCAGCTGGGTACTCTTCAGAGTTACCTCTGGCCACGTTGCCTCCTAAAGACTAAGCCCCTAGCAACAATGTTACTAGGGGCGTAGCCGTTACAGTCGCTAAATTAGCTAGCTGCTGCGTAAGGGGTGATGGTGATTGCGTCGCCAACCTCAACCTCGTTAGCGCCTGCGGCGACTGACTGGGTCTTGATGGTTCCGGCTACACCGTGGATGTTGCCAGTCTCGTTGATGCCAGTGGTGTCTGCAACAGTGAAGCCAGAACCAGAAACGGTAATGGTGGTCGAAGTTGCTGCAGTTACAGTCCAAGTACCACGTGCGTAGGTAGGTAGGTTAACTGGGCTAGAACCAGCTGGGGTACCAGCTAGTAGGGTAACCTTTGCGCCTACTGGGTAGTTGGTGCTCGCAGAGGATACGTATACAACTGCGACAGTAGCACTAGTTGCGTTGAAGCGGGTTACGTTACCCTTTGCGTTGGTCGCAGCGGAAGCTGCGGTTACAACTAGACCTGCATCCTCAAGGATGTCGGTTGCGTTGGCAGTGGTCTGACCGATAACGCTAGCTACGGTGATGTAGCCTGCGCCCTCTGGTCCTGCACTGTTAGGGGTGTATAGCGGGTAGCCATTCCAACCAGTGTAAGCAACGTTGTGGTTGTCTAGGGTAGCGTTTAGAAGACCGCCACCGTTCTCTTCACGGACGTCGTTTGGTTGCATAGGCATGTTGCCCCATACGTGGTCAATGACGACGTTTCCACCGTCGTCAAGTAGGTTGCCATTTTCATTTACGGCCATTAGTTTTCTTCCTCACATTCATGAATGGATAGTTCGTCCTCATAGAGAATCTCTCCGCAGTCCCGACAACGGAACATGCGAACATCGTCTAGTGCTTCGTGTAGCGAGTCCGAGTGTGAGTCGTCGTATACCACCCGAGTTTGCGCAAGAATCTCTGGTGGAAACGGTCCATGAGGTCTGTAGCTGCCCTTAGGAATGTCATGTCCCTGAACAGCAAACTTTCTAATTAGTCCCATTACTCCTCCTCAGGAGTCTCCTCGACAGGAGTGGTGGCTGCCTTTTTCTTCTTAGGCGCAGGAGGGGCCACCAAGCTCTTCAAAGAAGCTTCTGGGCTCTTTCCTCTTAGGAAGCTAGGCAAGTCAGTCAAGCAGTAATAGACTACATAAGTATCAGTAATGTTGTACTGGTATACCGCATCTTTTGAGCAGTTAGCGCACTTAGTCATTGTAAGCATCTCCTGCCTTAGTATCTAGCGCCATACGAGCCTTAGCCGTTGGCTTCTTAGGTGGATTAACAGGCTTTAGTACACCGTCTTTATCAGTGGACACTCCCGAAGATGTCCTTCTAGCAGCAGTCTTCTTTGCAGCTGGCTTAGCAGCTGGCGCGGGAGGCTTAGACGCGGTTTTTGCCTCAGCAAGCTTCTTTGCTCGCTCTACTAGCATCTCAGTCTTTTGGGACTCAAACTCTGCGGCACGGGAAAGCTTAATCTTGTGAGCTGCGGTAGCTCTACGAGTAGCAGCGGCTCTAGCCTTCTTATCTGCTGCAGCTTTTGCCGCAGCGGTTGCATTGGCAGCTTCTTCTTTAGCTATACTCTTGCGCTTTGCATTTGCGTCTTTTACGGCAGTGTTCAAGTACCTGTTGGCCTTGTTTTGCAGAGAGTTTGGGTCCTTTTTCTCAGCTTGTTCTTTTCGCTTCTTGTTCTTTACTAACTGTCCGCTTAAAACACCAAAGATTTCAGCAGCGCCATTTGAGTTAAATTTATAGGGAGAGCCCATAGTAGTTAGCGCCTTTCGAGGTCTGAAACTCTAGAGTACAGGTCATTAAACTTCTTGTCGCCCTCTACAAGTCGCTTTTCAATTCGGTTCACAGTGTCCTTGACAGACTTTCCACCGTTACGGCTTAACTCACCGTCTAGGCGGTTTAAGCGCTCCATTACGCCCGGAATAGCATCACGACCCGGCTCCTGAGGGGTTCCGTTCCAATCGCGGATGAAATCTTCTAACTGATGAGTTACTCTAATAATCGCCTTAACTGTAGGGCGAACTGCAAACCAGATAGTGGCAAAAATTACAATTAGGCTTACAAGGCCGGATGCGACATACATAGCCGCTTCAGAAGATACGGTAAACATTCTAGTTGCTTGCTCGTGTCGAGCCCTTTCTGATGATGGGCCTTACGCCTCTGCCGCCACTAGAGCTCTCCCCCTGCTGACCGCGGCCAGTAGTAGAATGCCCTTTAATAGATGGCTTCTCTTTACTCTTTGCCTTTGATGGCGCAACGGCCAAGAGCCCCGACCGAGCTTTTAACTTCTGCTGGTTGGGGCGCAAGACCTGACGTTTTTCCATTATTAGTCGTTGCGGTCGTCTGGGTCGTCACCGAACAACTCGTCGTCGTTGTCGTCAAACTCTACGTCGTCAAACGTAAAGTCGCCGTCTTCTTCGACCTTCAAAGCGGCCTCTAGGTTCTCGTTGCTCTCAGCGGCCTTAGCTACTGCAGCGCGGAATGCGTTGGCCACGTCCTGACCATCAATACGCCCTTGCCACGTGAGTGAAACTCCCAACATTGTTGCCACGGCCGCGAAAGCGGTTCCGACACCGATGATGGAACCGAGCCACCAGTCACCATTGGTTGCGATAGAACCTACACCAGTACCCGCGAAGAAGGTCGCCAAGAACAGACCAGCTGCACGAGCAAGAATTTGCTTTATGATGTCCTTCATTATGCGTTCTCCTTAATAGTCTTGTATAGGTCTGCCTTGTCAGAAGTAGCGCCGAATACACCCTTTACCTTCTTCGATAGAGTGGCATGAAGGTGAGGCCCACTTGAGGCGCTGCCAGTGTTACCGACTAGGCCGACTACGTCGCCCTGAGCAACCTTGTCGCCTACCTTTAGGGTAGGAGCCTTCTGTAGGTGGCAGTAACCAATGAACCAAATCTTGCCATCCTTGTCAGCGGCAGACTGGACGATGACGTGGCCAAGAATCTTGGACTCGCCAACAAATTTGATAGTTCCCTTTGCAATTGCAGGGATAGGGGTCTTCTCAGGCATTGCCCAGTCGGTACCCGAGTGTGCTTGCATGTTGTTCTTCTTACGGAACTCCGACATAGTGCCGTAGTGACCCGTAATCTTCTTGTCTGGAAAAGGCGACTTCCAACTCATAATAGTCCTTAAATACGTAGTGCCCTCAGCATCAATTTTGACTTATTCGAACGGATTTGGGGGTCTAAGCTCAGGACTGTATTTAGACGCCTGAAGATACCACCAAACAAACTCAGAGTACTCGTCAGAGGAGAGCTGTCGCCCTATTCGTTCTTCTGTCTGACGAGCCTCAAAGTCTGCTTTAGCGAATAGCTCTTCGTTACTCAGCATCTTTTTCGTAACGTAGTGGGAAGGTAATTACCCAGACACCTAGGGTAATCCAGATGAGCATACCTACTACGTCTTTGGCGGAACCTTCCAATACGACCCACGCAACGAACATACCGAGCAAGGTCCATGCTTGGTCGATAATGTCTTTGAATAGGGCCTTAATGAATTTCACCATTATGGTCTCCTTGCTGCGACTGATGCCGCACTAGTTGCGGAAGCTACTGCGGTCATCGCTACTTGTCCAACGATGACGGCTGCAATAACAACCTTTTCTGATTGTTCACGGACCTTAGGAGACATGTCTGCTCCTGCGTTCCCTAGGGCATTGAATACTTCTACTGCTGCTCCAGCTACGTTTCCAATAAGCGGTATGGCCGCTAGTTCCTCATCTAGTACGATGTCGTCTGCCTGAGCAGCGACCAAGAGCAAGTCTAGAGCGGCCTCATACTCAGGGGAGCCTTGCTCTGCTGTCTCGAAGGTCTCAAGAGCAATACTTACCAAGACTGCAACCTGCTCTTCTGTCAGACTTGTAGGCACAACGTTTTCTAGTACAGCTACAACGTCTTCGATTGGAGTATCAGATGTTAAATCTTCCGGAGTTTCTGGAGCAGGTTCGGGACTGGGTTCTGGTTCTGGGCTTGGTGTGGGGGTTGGTTCTGGCTCTTCAGGAACTGGCTCAGGAGTAGGCGATGGTTGAACTGTTTCTGTGGGTTCTGGTTCTGGGGTATCTACTGGGGTGGGCTCTGGAGTCGTGGTCGGTGAAGGCTCTGGCTCAGGACTCGGGGTCGGTTCTGGCTCAACTGGGGCTGAATCTGTCGAAGGTTCTGGCGTCGGTTCTGGACTCGGCTCTACTGGCTGCGGCTCTACTGGTGCTGGTGGTTGTACTGGTTCAGGTTCTGGTGTAGGCTGAGGCGATGGACTTTCCGTTGGTGTTTGTGTTGGTGCTGGTGATTGGCTCACTGGTGGCTGGCTGGTTACGGTAGCTGCCACTCGTAGCACCTTGTACGTTCCCGGACAAGGGTCACCAAATAGCCCGTTGTCGGCAGTAAAACTTACTGTGCTGTGCCCAATAAACAGCGGCTCTAGTACCGCGCTCACGGTAGCGCCACAGAGACCATCAGAGCCTCCATACCAAGCGGTTACACTGCTGAATACGTTGCCTTCAGTTAGAAGGCCAATCTCTACGTACTCTCCCTCATTCCACTGAACCTGCCACCAAGCAGGAACTGGAGGAGCCACAGTTGTGACGGATACGGCAGTAGACCTAGGAGAGTAAATTGCTAAGGTATCGTTGTCGGCCCTGATAGCAAACTGGAAGGTATTACCCAATCCACCCGCGTCATCTAACACATCTAGAGGGATAGTTACGGATGTCTGGTCGTGTGCCCATCCCCAGCCGTTCTCAGTGAAGTTGGTAGTGCTCCACATAATCGCGTATCGCTCTGGCACTACACCAGAAGCGTTAGGGGCAGGGGCGTCCCACGTCAGCTCTACGGCAGTACTGGTAAGAACTACTTGCAAGTTGGTAGGGGCGTTTAGATGCGGAGTGGCATCTAATACCGCAGCTTCAAGGACCGAAATAGCCGCGACTGCGTTGTCGTACCGTGTTTGAGCAGTGGTACGAGCTAGCACAGCTTGGTTATACGCCTGATTTGCGCTTTGTAGCTCTTGGACTACCACAGGGTCAATAACAACGTGCTCGGGAGTTCCAGTGGTCATTACGGCATTTAGAACCACGTTGTCAATCGCAGGCCCGTAGTTACCGTTCCAAAAACCACCGTCAGCTAGACGGAACCCAATGTCCCAGTACACAGCATCGGCGGATAGGTTGTAGGTTGCTCCACGGGTAACCCAACCGTGGAATGCGCCACTGTATTGGAAGTTGTAGTAGTTTAGACGGTTCCAGTTAGCGTCATACGTGCGGAACTCAATACGGTAGTAGTCATACGAGGTGTCGTTTCGCTGGTTGTCATTATTTAGCACATCTACTGAAAACGCTACGTTACGAGTAGGGGCTGGGAAGACTCCTTGTTGCAGGTAGAAGTTGCCTGACGAGTAAGACCCCTTAAGTGTGCCGTTGATTACAACCGCTGCGTAGTAGTTGTTGTACATGGAGGGCTGGTACATAGCGATACCTGACCATGCAGAGGCATCATTAAACGTGCCGTTCTGGACTACGTTTTGAGTCACGGTCTGTGTGGTAGCTGCAACAGTAGCGCTATTAGACGGGTCGTTATACGCAGCTTGCGCTACAGCCAGCGACTCAGAGGCAGCCTGAACAACGGCGCTCGCTGATGCTAGGGCGGCCTGAGCGTCAAGTACTTCTTGTTGTCCTGCAGCTAGAGCGGCTTGTGCCTGCTCAAGGGCAGTGGCGTGTGCGGGTTGGACGATAAAAAGAGAGCCGAATGCTAGGAATAGTGCTGCGAATATTCGCAGGTTTTTCACTTCTTCTCTGAGTTCCCTTCGCTGTCTACTCCCTTTAGTGCGACAGTTTGCCTAAATGCGGCATTGATTTCGTCGAGTGTTAGTTTTCCGTCTTCTAAGAATGCAAGTGCCAGTAGTTCAATAACCTTGAATACGGCTAGAATACCGCCCATAGCGGCGGCTACTAGGATGTCTACGCCCATGATTGAGCCTGCACCAATAACGCCTAGTGCGGATGCCACAAACGTGGCGATAATACGTAGTATTACGTTGAAAGTAAGCTTCACAGAGTCTCCAGTCTGGGTTATGGGAGACCGTATAGTTCTACAGATTAGTAACTAAATGCCGAAAGGAAGGTTCTTCTGGCCTTGTGGGTTTTGTCCAATGCTGTTGGTTTGGCTCCGGCTCAAAGATGGACCACCCTTAGCAGACCCGCCTTCGCCCTTATTGCCCCCTCTAAGAACCGCGGATACACCAGCGCGAGCAGCCATGCCCTTAATTCCAGTGCTAAGAAGGGTGCGCCCTGCGGCAGCGACAATTGCTGGTAGTGGCATTACTCTTCCTCCTCGTCATCGTCTAGAACGTCGTACTCATCCATATCGAATAGGGAGTACAACAGGTCGTCATCCAAGTCGTCACCGTCAAAGTACTCATCCTCAAACGAGTCTTCATCGTCAAATGGGTCTACCATTATTCGCCTTTCGACAACCAACTACCAAAAGTGTGCCACAGATGCCTTATTTTTACGGACTAAACTATTTCTCCCATGTTGTTGAACTACAGGTTAATTTTGACTAGGCTTATGGCTCACAACTGAATATTGATGTCACTTTGACAATAAACGACCCCAGTACTAACGCAAGGAAAGGTAAGGTCGCTAAATGAAGAAGTTAATTACTATTGGAGTAATAACAATGTCCCTCGCACTATCGGGGGGACCAGCTGTAGGAGAACCAAGGGTTGCAAAGGCAGCCCCTACTACAACCTCCTCAGGGCTACTAGAGTGGCTCTCGGAGTATAAGGAAAACCAAACCCTGCTAGAAGAGCAGGCAGCGGCCGCTGCTAGAGCTAAGGCTCAGGAAGAAGCCCGTCAGGAAACCCTGACGCAAAACACCGCCCGACTCAACAAGGTCGTCCAACGTGTGACAGACCGAGTCGGTAAGACAAGATACGTGTTCTCGGGGTCTACACCACGAGGCTGGGATTGCTCTGGCCTTGTTCTGTGGATGTACGGTGAGCTTGGGGTAACCCTCGAACACCGCGCCTCTAAGCAGCAGTCTGCTGGTAAGGCCGTAGAGCACCCTAAGCTTGGAGACATCATTGTCTTTAAGTACAACGGACGAGATTCCTCATACCACGTTGGTATCTATCTATACCCTGACACAATGGTCCACGCAGGTGGTGGGCCGGGTGAAGCCACTGAGATTGTTTCTATCAGCGCATTTGCTGGTAAGCACTCAGAAGTCACTTACCGTAGGATTATAGAAACGCAGTAAGGTTAAAATAAGAAAGCCCCCACATTTCTTGGTTGTGTGGGGGCTTTCTTTATGCTCTAACTAATCGCCTTTTAACGGCGTCAAATACTAGTGGGCGCTTCTTAGACGCCTTGCCGTTCTTACGCTCAGAACTTGACTTAACTGGAGCTGGTGCTCCGCCTCTTCCTTTAGCCATCAGCTTCTACCCCATCCGCTGCCCTTAAATGTTACAGCACCTAGTGAGAACTTCTTAACACGAGCAATTGCACATGTAGCACACAGGATAACCGGAGAATCAGTAATAGGGTGGCTAACCTCCATAACGTCTTTACACTCTGGGCAGATGTACTCGTAAGTAGCCACGTTTCTCCTTTGCACGTGGACTGGGTGGGAGTCGAACCCACGTTTCTGGAGGAGAGAAAGGAATTAAGCCCCTCACAGACTTACCAACACCAGCCCTAATAAATAGAGGTAGGGACAAGACCGAAGACGTAATCGAAGATTTGGTTAGTTTAGTTAGTTAAGTAGCTAAACCTTGTCCCTACCGCTATTTAGTTTTTGAATAGAAAACTACTCTTCCCCGCCAAAGGAGTCTGTAGTCATTCCAGCATACTGCAGAGCACAGAGGGCGTGATACGACACGCTGAAAAACTCTGCTGACTGTGGGAGCAAGTCAAGGGCATACGCCCCATCCTTACCGTATGTCTGCTCCAAGTATCCTTCTAGAGCTGGACCGAACACCTCTAGGAAACGACGTGGAGTCATATTCTCGTTTAGTTCCATTAGCTAATCTCAATCTGCTTAGGCTTCTTCTCCTCAGGGAGCTCAAGCTCTAGCTTAATGGTTAGTAGTCCGTCTTCAAGCTTGGCGCTCTTAACTTCAATGTACTCTGCGATAGCAAAGGTAGTGGTGAAATTGCGCTGAGCGATGCCGTGGTGAATGACTTCGCCGTACTTGCCCTCTTCAGGGATGTCGTTGCGGTCATCGATATCTGAACGCACCGTAAGTACACGGTCCTTTACAAATACCTCAACCTCTTCCTTCTTGAACCCGGCTAGTGCCATAGTGATGGTGTAGCCATCGCCAGACTTGGTCAGGTTGTATGGAGGGAAGGAAGGCTTGTGCTGGGACAACTCCTTGAGGGTGTTGAACACAGAGTCGTAGCCGATGCCCCAACGGTCAATGTTAGGGAATAGGGTGTAAATGGTAGCAGGCTTCTGGTCGGCCTTAGGTGGAGCCTTGTAAGGCTGCTTTGGTGGGTAGTGGTCGTGGTTGTCCCACTGCTGGATTTCAAATGGATTTCTGGACATAGTATCTCCTTAGACGATACGTGCCTCAAGCATCCCTGCCCGAAGCACAGGTTGTGTATGAACACCCAGTTGGCGTGTTCCAAAACAGTATACACGATGTAGTGGGCAGTCAGGCGACGAAACCTGAATTAGTCAGGCTACGAAACCTGACTTATGCCCTCGTCTGGGCCTGCCCGTCCCTTACCCGCAACGCACCTTAGGGACAATGGTGTCAGGCTATCTATAGTTCACCTGAACGGACGTGTGACCTACACCGAAAGGGGAAAGGTGTTATCAGGGACGTTACCCGTCGTAATACTTTTTAGTTAAATGTGCTCCCACTGTGCTTGGGAAGGTTATTTTTACCGCAGTTGGTGCAAGTCAGCTTATGGATGCCTGTTACTGGGCACGCTGGGCCAACCTCTATCTTGTGGCCCTTAATTAAGCAAAGTAATGATTTAAGCCAGCTGCCCATTGTGGCACTCGCAGTCGCATCGAATTTCAACGTATACAGGAAGGTGAACTATGCAGTCTTCATGCTGCCCAGTCGTACACCAACCAAACTTTCCAGTTCCTTTTGCCATTTGCTCTCCTCTATTTTGGGTCGCACCCCATCAAGGACTCGAACCTCGACCAACAGGACCAAAACCTGTTGTGCTGCCAATTACACCAACGGGGTATGGCAGAATCTTAGCACATTAAAAAAGCGAGTCTTGCTGTGGTGGCTTCTTTGGCTTCTTGTTTCCGGCTTGAGCGTCCTGTTGTTCAGAAGTCGGCTTAGTCCACCTGATACCACGAGGTGACACTTCGTCAGTAGCCCCGCGGAATGCTGCAGCTCTGGAACTTGAATTAGTAGCAGCTGTCTGGGCTGCTTTCTTCTTTTGAGCCTCTTGGCCAGCAGTTGTCCCCTGTTTGGCTAACTTGGCATCACGCTTTTGAATCTGACGCTTAACTTTACGGTATCGACCTTCAAGACCCATGTTTAATCTTTCTCATGTTTGGACTCACAATCTCTGGCTAAAGACTCAACTGGATATGATTTTTTGCAGATTGCGCACTGTCCAATATTCATTTGAGACCATTTTCTCACTTCAAAAGTCAGTTTGGTCGCTATTCACAATTTTTAGCAAAAATGGCGAAAAAGTGAGGTCATAGAAGGCCCGTAGACGGGTTTTTAGAGAATACCTTGACTGACTGTCCAGAGATGGGGGGAAAGGCCGCCAGAATCGACTACAGGGCTGATTTGCCTACCAGATGTCGTTAGAGGTGTTGAGGCCTAGTCCTTTATCGACTTTGGCCTTAAGCTCAGGGTTTGCAGCGAGTTTGTCGATGCGCTTTGAGGTTTTGTTAGGCACATTCTCCAAAGTGTTGGCTGCATCAGTCGCTACGCTCTTTGTAAATTGGTGATTGTGCTGGTACTGGTCTAGCAAAGCATCGACTTGAGCAGCGTGGTTCATAACGTGAGCTGCGTCAGAGTACTTCTTCACAGTTCTGCGGTCGCGCCAAGCGTTGGCGGCTCTTGCTATCGCACCAAACTCCATAGTTACCTCTTCACTCCAAACATCTCAGGGTCAAAGTCATTCCTCTTTTTTGAAGGAGTGCCAGTTGGGTACTTCTCAGCGAACTGTCTGTCATCAAGATTGCAGTTGCGGCCTCGGTGGTCTACCAAACGGTAGCGAAGTTCATCGCCCATGTGTGGGGTGCCACCCATTAGGTCGTGGATGTGGTGAGGCTGGTAAGACGCTTTGACGAAGTGGTCAGACATTTTACTTGAATTGCTTGTCGCTCAAAGCCTTGTGGCGAGCAGACTCGCTTGGTGCCTTCATAGCAGCTTGGGCCGCAGCAGTAGCTCCCAAGACACCTAGGTACACTGGAATGCCCACAGCAGCGTGACCACTGCTTAGCATAGCTGCGCCTGCAGCAATTGCTCCACCGTAGTGTCCTGCAGTAGAAATTGGCTTGTTCATGAAGTCGCGTACTTTACCCATGCCTCAAGTTTCCCACGCCCCGGCCTTTTTTCGCACGGTAAACTTTTTTTGGCTCAGGTTACCCCTAAATCGCCCCCGGCAGTATAGGGTATTTGAATGGACGTTATCATCATCGACGAGATAGGGGCCGTTTATCAGTGCATCCATGATGGGTGTGACTCAGACGCCTCTGGAATTAGTGGGATAAGTAGGTATTGTAAGTACCATAAGACTCGCGTAAAACGGTATGGAACCCCAGACGTTCATAGGAGAGCTCGTTATCGCCCTGACTATCGAAGACTCAATGATAGTGGGTACATAGAAGTGCACCACCCAGACACAGCTACTCTTCCATACACTAAGTACATTCTGGAACACCGCCTTGTAATGGAGCAGCACCTTGGCAGACCACTTTTTGACCATGAGAATGTTCACCATAAAAATGGCAATAGGTCAGATAACCGTCTTGAAAACCTAGAACTTTGGTCTACTAAACAACCATCAGGGCAAAGAGTGGAGGAGAAGGTTGTTTGGGCTAAAGAGGTTCTTGAGCTTTACGGAGACTTCACTCAGCCCTAAATCGCCCCTACCTTCTGATACGGGGGCTTCAGTGAGCTAATCGGCACATTCCAGACATCGATAGTGGGTGTCCAGTTGTTAGTTGAGTCAGTTTTATTGGTTGTCCACAAAGTAGCCTGCTCTTCAAATTTCTTACGACTAATCGTTCCCAGAATGAAAGCCTTAGTAAACCTGTTGATGTTCTCTGACTTGCCAGTCGACAGCAGCGATACGAAGATATAAAAGTCCACAGCCTGATAGTCCTTGACGTACTTAGGCACAGAGCACTCGTACTCTTCTCTGGGGACTACGGTGCGTTCCTTGGTCTTTACCTCTAGTAGCTTCTCCCCGTCAGGCATGATTATCTCGATGTCGTGCTTCAGGGTGAACTTAGGCTCATAGGGGAGACCTATCTGGTCGAAGTGCTCCATGACCACTAGTTCACCTAGGAACCCGACCTGCCTGCCCCCGATACCGCGCATAGTGTGCTGGTTGAAGTCCCCAGTCTCTCGGGCCTTTTTATCGGCAGCCTCTAATAGGT
>JACCDN010368800.1_pt1 | contig 43863 bp, 44 predicted proteins | sample 7441691 | NCBI WGS metagenome assembly JACCDN01 (sample SAMN15323439, study PRJNA562643) | freshwater metagenome | isolation source: river surface water | place: USA:Blue River Watershed | collected 2017-08-16 | reverse complement strand
TTCTCTTGTGAGCGCTGAGGCGTACCCGAACTATTCCGGAGAACCCAGTGCTTTTGTCTCTTCAGGGAACCTTCCCGCCCGCCATCTTGGCGCTCGCAGACGGCACGGTCTTTATCGGCAACTCGATCGGAGCCTCTGGCTCTACAGTCGGCGAAGTGGTGTTCAACACCTCACTCACCGGCTATCAGGAAATCCTCACTGACCCCAGCTACTGCCAGCAGATCGTCACCTTGACGTACCCGCACATCGGTAACTACGGCGTCAGCGTGGAAGACATCGAAGCTGACAAAGTCCATGCTGCTGGCTTGATCATCAAAGACTTGCCTTTGGTTGCAAGCAACTTCCGCTCTAGCCAAACCTTGTCGGCCTATTTGACCGACGCAGGGACCGTGGCCATTGCCAACATCGATACACGTCAACTCACACGCATCTTGCGCACCAAGGGCGCGCAAAACGGCGCGATCGTGGGCTTGGCCAAAGGTCAAGAAGTCACACAAGCGGTGATCGACCAAGCGGTGGCAGCAGCCAAAGGCGCGCCCAATATGGCCGGCCTAGATTTGGCGCAAAAAGTTACCGTTTCCAAGTCGTATGAGTGGACACAAACCGAGTGGACATTGGGTGAAGGCTACGGCAACTTGACCGCGCCTAAGTTTCATGTGGTCGCGTATGACTTCGGCGTGAAGAAAAACATCTTGCGCATGTTGGCCCAGCGCGGTTGCAAAGTGACCGTGGTGCCTGCCAAGACGCCAGCCGCTGAAGTGCTCAAGCACAACCCAGACGGTATCTTCTTGTCCAACGGCCCAGGCGATCCTCAGCCTTGTGACTACGCGATTGCAGCCGCTGCAGAGTTGATCGAAACCGGCATTCCTACCTTCGGCATTTGCTTGGGTCACCAAATCATGGCCTTGGCCAGTGGCGCGAAAACGTTCAAGATGAAGTTTGGCCACCACGGCGCCAACCATCCTGTGAAAGACCTCGACTCAGGTCGTGTGTCTATCACCAGCCAAAACCACGGTTTTGCAGTGGACGAAAAATCACTGCCTGCGAATTTGCGTGCGACCCACGTGTCGTTGTTTGACGGCACTTTGCAGGGTTTGGCCCGTACCGACAAGCCTGCGTTTTGCTTCCAAGGTCACCCTGAAGCATCGCCTGGCCCACACGACATTGCTTACCTCTTTGACCGCTTCATCAAACTGATGGAGGCGAAATAATCATGCCCAAGCGTTCCGACCTAAAAAGCATCCTCATCATTGGCGCAGGCCCGATCATTATTGGTCAGGCGTGCGAGTTCGATTACTCCGGTGTGCAAGCGTGTAAAGCGCTGCGTGAAGAGGGTTACAAAGTCATCTTGATCAACAGTAACCCTGCCACGATCATGACTGACCCCGCGACGGCAGACGTCACCTACATCGAGCCCATCACTTGGCAAACGGTTGAAAAGATCATTGCCAAAGAGCGTCCAGACGCGATTCTGCCAACCATGGGTGGTCAAACAGCGCTCAACTGCGCATTGGATTTGTGGCACCACGGCGTGTTGGCCAAGTACAAGGTTGAGCTGATTGGCGCGACACCTGAAGCCATCGACAAAGCCGAAGACCGCTTGAAGTTCAAAGACGCCATGACCAAGATTGGTTTGGGCTCTGCGCGTTCAGGCATTGCCCACAGCATGGAAGAAGCATGGGATGTGCAAAAACGCGTGGGCTTCCCCACCGTCATTCGCCCCAGTTTCACCTTGGGCGGCACCGGCGGCGGTATTGCCTACAACCCCGAAGAATTCGAGATCATCTGTAAGCGTGGCTTGGAAGCATCGCCGACCAACGAGTTGTTGATTGAAGAATCATTGCTCGGTTGGAAAGAGTACGAGATGGAAGTGGTGCGCGACAAAGCGGACAACTGCATCATCATTTGCTCGATCGAAAACTTAGACCCCATGGGCGTGCACACCGGTGACTCCATCACGGTGGCACCTGCACAAACCTTGACCGACAAGGAATACCAAATTTTGCGTAACGCCTCTTTGGCTGTGTTGCGCGAAATCGGTGTGGATACCGGTGGTTCAAACGTTCAGTTCTCCATCAACCCCAAAGACGGCCGTATGGTCGTCATTGAGATGAATCCACGTGTGTCGCGTTCATCTGCGTTGGCGTCGAAAGCCACGGGTTTCCCGATTGCGAAAGTCGCAGCCAAGTTGGCTGTTGGGTACACGCTCGACGAATTGCGCAACGAAATCACGGGCGGTGCAACACCAGCCTCGTTTGAGCCTTCGATCGACTACGTGGTCACGAAGATTCCACGTTTCGCGTTTGAAAAATTCCCAACGGCGGACAGCCGCTTGACCACCCAAATGAAATCGGTGGGCGAGGTGATGGCGATGGGCCGTACCTTCCAAGAGTCCTTCCAAAAAGCCCTCCGTGGTTTGGAAGTGGGCGTGGACGGCATGAACGAAAAAACCCAAGACCGCGAAGTGCTCGAGAAGGAACTGGGCGAGCCTGGTCCCGAGCGCATTTGGTATGTGGGTGATGCATTCGCCATGGGCTTGAGCGTGGATGAGGTGTTTGCCTTGACCAAGATCGACCGTTGGTTCTTGGTGCAAATCGAAGAGATCGTGAAGATTGAGCTTGAGCTCGAAACCACATCGCTCGACGCCATCACAGCCCAAGAGTTGCGCGCCTTGAAGAAGAAGGGCTTCTCTGACCGTCGTTTGGCCAAGTTGCTCAAGACCACCGAACACGCGGTGCGTGCACGTCGTCATGAACTCAATATTCGCCCTGTCTACAAACGCGTGGATACCTGTGCGGCTGAGTTCTCGACCGACACGGCTTACATGTACTCATGCTACGAAGGCCATGGAGATGGTGAGTGTGAAGCCGAACCTACGAACAACAAAAAAATCATGGTGCTCGGCGGTGGTCCTAACCGCATCGGCCAAGGCATTGAGTTTGATTACTGTTGCGTTCACGCTGCGCTCGCCATGCGCGAAGATGGCTACGAAACCATCATGGTCAACTGCAACCCAGAGACTGTGTCCACCGACTACGACACCTCGGACCGTTTGTACTTTGAGCCACTCACGCTCGAAGACGTGCTTGAAATCGTGGACAAAGAAAAGCCAACGGGTGTGATCGTTCAATACGGTGGTCAAACACCTTTAAAGTTGGCGCTCGGCTTAGAAGCGGCTGGTGTGCCCATCATTGGTACGAGCCCCGACATGATTGATGCAGCCGAAGACCGTGAGCGTTTCCAAAAGCTGTTGCAAGATCTCGGTCTGCGTCAGCCACCGAACGCCACGGCTCGCACCGAAACCGAAGCGCTTGAAAATGCTGCTGAGTTGGGCTACCCCTTGGTAGTGCGCCCCAGCTATGTGTTGGGTGGCCGCGCGATGGAAATCGTGCACGAACAACGCGATCTCGAGCGCTATATGCGTGAAGCGGTCAAGGTGTCAAACGACTCTCCCGTGCTGTTGGATCGTTTTTTGAACGATGCGATTGAGTGCGATGTGGATTGCTTGCGCGACCCAGAAGGCAAGACCTTCATTGGTGGCGTGATGGAACACATCGAACAAGCTGGCGTACACAGCGGTGATTCTGCATGTTCGCTCCCTCCTTACTCGTTGTCAGAAGCCACGGTGACTGAACTCAAGCGCCAATCTGCCGCCATGGCGGGTGCTTTGAATGTGGTGGGTTTGATGAACGTGCAGTTCGCGATTCAACACGTGGATGGCCAAGACGTGATTTACGTGTTGGAAGTCAATCCACGTGCCTCACGCACGGTGCCTTATGTGTCGAAAGCCACGGGCATCCAGTTGGCCAAGGTCGCAGCACGTTGTATGGCCGGCCAAACCTTGGCATCGCAAGGCATCACTAAAGAAGTCACGCCCCCTTATTTCAGCGTGAAAGAAGCGGTCTTCCCCTTTGTGAAGTTCCCAGGTGTAGACACCATCCTTGGCCCCGAGATGAAGTCCACGGGCGAAGTCATGGGCGTGGGCAAGACCTTCGGCGAAGCCTTTGTGAAGAGCCAGTTGGGTGCCGGTACCAAGTTGCCACGTCCTCGTGATGCCGATGGCCGATCGACAGGTAAGGTGTTCATCTCTGTGAAGAACAACGACAAGCCACGTGCGATTGAAGTGGCGCGTCAGTTGTCTGCTTTGGGCTTTGAGCTCATTGCGACTAAGGGCACTGCTTCAGCGATTGTTGAAGCAGGTGTGCCTTGCGAAGTGGTGAACAAAGTCACAGAAGGTCGCCCACACATTGTGGACAGCATCAAGAACAACGAAGTGGTGTTGGTTATCAACACGGTGGAAGAGCGTCGCAATGCGATTGCAGATTCACGCCACATTCGTACCTCGGCATTGCTCAACCGTGTGACCACCTTCACGACCATTGCAGGCGCAGAAGCGGCAGTGGAAGGCATGAAGTACATGGACAAGTTGGATGTCATCTCTGTGCAGGAAATGCACGCCCAACTGACCGCTTAAGGACACACGATGAGTACAGTTCCTATCACCAAGCGTGGTGCAGAGAAGCTCAAGGATGAGTTGCACAAACTTAAAACTGTTGAGCGTCCCAATGTCATTGCGGCGATTGCCGAGGCGCGTGCACAAGGCGACTTGAGCGAAAACGCCGAATACGATGCAGCCAAAGACCGTCAAGGTTTCATCGAAGGTCGCATTCAAGAAATTGAAGGCAAGTTGTCGGTTGCACAAATCATTGATCCAGCGGCACTCGATGCCGGTGGTCGTGTGGTGTTTGGCGCCACGGTTGCTCTGGAAGATGAAGACACGGGCGACAAAGTGACTTATCAAATCGTAGGTGAAGATGAAGCCGACTTGAAACTCGGTCTCATCAACATCAGCAGCCCCATTGCTCGCGCCTTGATTGGCAAGGAAGAGGGCGATGTGGCCGAGGTGCAGGCGCCTGGCGGCATCAAGCACTACGAAGTGGTCAAGGTTTCTTACCTCTAAGCATCCCTCACATGGCGCGGCTGCAAGTTTTTCTCGCTGCGCTGTGGTGGGGCAGCTTGTGCGCGGTGGGCTTCATGGTGGTGCCCATGCTGTTTTTGCATTTGGAAACACCCGCCATCGCGGGGCAAATGGCAGCCAAGCTTTTCACGGCGCAATCGTGGTTGTCGCTGGTATGTGGCTTGCTGCTTTTGTTGGCGGCTAAACGCCTGAGTCAAGATGAATCGCACACACAGTCACCTTGGGTGATTGTTGGCATGTTGTGCGCTTTGTTTATTGAGGTGACGGTTAAACCTCACATCGTGGCCCATGACAACATGATGTTGTGGCACAACTTGGGTACGGCTTTGTACTTGGCCCAATGGTTGTGCGCTGGCAAGACTTTGTGGAATGTGTGTTCCACTCAGAGTGAGCTTGCCGTTGCGGCAAGCTCAACCTCGCAGGATTAACCCAAGCTGCGTTTTTTGACCGAAATCTTTTTCGGTTTCGCGCGTTTGACCTGACCGCCAGACGTCAAGCGCTGGTTGCCCAGCACGCGCAAGGTTTTGACTTCGGGGCGTTGGCCGCCACGGCTGCTGTACTTGAGCACTTTGACATCGCGTGGACCGGCCATACGGTCTTCGTCGACAGCGCGTTCTTTTTCAGCGCGTGGACGCCACAACACAAACAGCTTGCCGATGTGTTGAATCGGAGCAGCATTGAGTTGGTCGGCTAAAGCCACAAACATGGCTTCGCGTGCTTGGCGGTCGTCGCCCAAGACACGAATTTTGATGAGGCCGTGGGCGCTGAGTGCCATCTCGGCTTCTTTGAGGACGGCAGGCGTTAAACCATCGTTGCCGATCATCACGACGGGGTCTAAATGGTGCGCATCGGCGCGGTGAACTTTGCGTTGAGCAGGGGTGAGTTGTATTGCGGGCATACGGGTATTATCCCCGCTGGTTCAGAGGTATGAATTGAAAGCTAAAACTAAAAGCAAAAAGGTCAATAAAACATGGTTGAACGACCATGTGAATGACACCTATGTCAAGTTGGCCCAAAAAGACGGCTACCGTGCGCGTGCGGCTTATAAGCTCAAGGAAATTGACGAACAACTTCACCTCATCAAGCCCGGCTATGTGGTGGTCGATTTAGGCTGTACGCCTGGTGCATGGTGCCAATATTTGCGTCGTCGCATGTCGCCCACAGGTGCCGCAGCAGGAACTTTGAATGGCACCATCATTGGCTTGGACATCTTGCCCATGGAGCCTGTGGAAGACGTCACCTTCATCCAAGGTGACTTCCGTGAGGAAGAGGTCTTGGCGCAGCTAGAAGCCGCCTTACAGGGGCGTATCGTCGACGTGGTGGTGTCCGACATGGCGCCTAACCTCACGGGTATTGAATCGACCGATGCCACCCGCATTGCCCATTTGATAGAGTTGGCGGTGGACTTTGCACAAAAACACCTCAAAGATGATGGTGCTTTGGTGGTCAAGCTCTTTCATGGCAGCGGTTACAGCGATTTGGTCAATCTCTTCAAAGCCACGTTTCGTGTGGTCAAGCCCATCAAACCAAAGGCCAGTCGCGATAAATCAAGTGAAACCTTTTTGGTTGGTATGGGCGTGAAAAACCGCGTTCCTCAAAACCCTTGATTTTTCTAAGGCTGCTTGCAGCGAATAAAGCTGTGCTTAGCGCTTGAAACGCCTAAAATCAGGCCCATCTCAGTACATCTCGTACTTTTTTTATTTCGGAGCCCACATTGAATAATCAATGGTTCTCAAAAGTCGCTGTTTGGTTGGTCATCGCTTTGGTGATGTTCACTGTGTTCAAACAGTTTGAAACACGCCCAGGCGCTGGCTCTGGCTATCTTGGCTATTCGGACTTCCTCGAAGAGGTTCGTACCAAGCGCATCAAAACTGCCACCATTCAAGAAGGTCAAGGCGGTACAGAAATCACGGCTGTGACCAACGACGATCGCAAGATTCGCACAACAGCGACTTACCTCGATCGTGGCTTGGTGGGTGACTTGATTGCCAACGGCGTGAAGTTCGATGTGAAACCTCGCGAAGAAGGCTCACTCCTCATGACCTTGTTGGTTAGCTGGGGCCCCATGTTGTTGCTCATTGGCGTGTGGGTGTACTTCATGCGCCAGATGCAAGGTGGCGGTAAAGGTGGTGCGTTCAGCTTCGGTAAGAGCAAAGCGCGCATGCTGGACGAGAACAACAACCAAGTCACGTTTGCCGATGTGGCGGGTTGCGATGAAGCCAAAGAAGAAGTCAAAGAAGTCGTTGACTTCTTAAAGGATCCACAAAAATTTCAAAAGCTTGGTGGTCGTATTCCACGTGGCTTGCTGCTGGTGGGGCCTCCCGGTACGGGTAAAACTTTGCTGGCCAAAGGCATTGCAGGCGAAGCCAAAGTGCCTTTCTTCAGCATCTCGGGTTCTGACTTCGTTGAGATGTTTGTGGGTGTGGGCGCCGCTCGCGTGCGCGACATGTTTGAGAACGCTAAAAAGAACGCGCCTTGCATCATCTTCATTGATGAAATTGACGCGGTGGGTCGTCAACGTGGCGCCGGTGTGGGCGGTGGTAACGATGAACGTGAACAAACCTTGAACCAAATGCTGGTCGAGATGGATGGCTTTGAGACCAACCTCGGCGTCATCGTGGTGGCTGCCACCAACCGTCCTGATATCTTGGATGCTGCGCTGTTGCGTCCCGGCCGCTTTGACCGTCAGGTGTATGTGACCTTGCCTGACATTCGTGGCCGCGAACAAATTTTGAATGTGCACATGCGAAAAGTGCCCGTGGGGCAAGACGTCAGAGCCGATGTGATTGCCCGTGGCACGCCCGGCATGAGCGGCGCCGATTTGGCCAACCTGTGTAACGAAGCTGCCTTGATGGCGGCCCGCCGCAACGCGCGCGTGGTCGAGATGCAAGACTTCGAAAAGGCCAAAGACAAAATCTTGATGGGCCCTGAGCGTAAGAGCATGGTGATGCCCGAAGAAGAGCGCAAGAACACGGCCTATCACGAAGCAGGTCATGCTTTGATTGGCAAGCTCTTGCCCAAGTGTGACCCTGTGCACAAGGTGACCATCATTCCCCGTGGTCGTGCCTTGGGTGTGACCATGAGCTTGCCCGAAAAAGACCGCTACAGCTATGACCGCGACTACATGCTCAACCAAATCAGCATGTTGTTTGGTGGTCGTATTGCTGAAGAAGTGTTCATGAACCAAATGACCACCGGTGCTAGCAACGACTTTGAACGAGCCACCTCGATCGCTCGTGACATGGTCATGCGTTACGGCATGACGGATGCTTTGGGTCCTATGGTGTATGCCGAAAATGAAGGTGAAGTGTTCTTGGGGCGCTCAGTGACCAAAACCACCAATATGTCCGAAGCCACCATGCAAAAGGTGGACAACGAGGTGCGTCGTATCATTGACGAGCAATACAACTTGGCGCGTCGTTTGATTGAATTCAACAGCGACAAAATGCACGCCATGGCCAAGGCGTTGCTCGAATGGGAAACCATCGACAAAGAGCAAATTGACGACATCATGGAAGGCCGTCCTCCACGTCCTCCTAAAGATTGGACACCGCGTACCCCATCGGGTGGCGATGGCAGTGGTGGAACGCCTGCAGTACAAGCTGATCCATCGCCAAGTGCCGCGTGATCAGAGCGTACAGGTCTTAACTGAAAACGGGGCTTATGCCCCGTTTTTCATGGAGTATTTATGTTTTGGCAAACCACACGTTTTCGCATTGATTTGACCCAACCGAAGGTGATGGGCATTGTGAATGTCACGCCTGATTCGTTCTCAGATGGAGGGCGGCACACCAGCACACATCAGGCTTTGGTGCATTGCGAGCAACTGCTCAAAGATGGCGCCCATATTTTGGATATCGGTGGTGAATCAACTCGTCCAGGCGCTCCTGCTGTTTCGCTTGAAGATGAGTTGGCGCGTGTGCTGCCCGTGGTGCGCGAAGCCGTGCGCTTGGATGTGCCGATTTCCATCGATACCTACAAAGCTGAGGTCATGCAAGCGGTGTTGGATGCTGGTGCTGACATCATCAACGATGTGTGGGCTTTGCGCCAACCCGACGCACAACGCGTGATCGCTGGACACCCGAGCTGTGGGGTGTGTTTGATGCACATGCATGGCGAACCGCAAACCATGCAGACTTTGCCCATGCAAGGCAGCGTCATTCATTCGGTTGTGGCGTTCTTAAACAGCCATGCGCAAGCGTTGCAAACCTTGGGTGTTGCGCATGAGCGCATAGCTTTAGACCCCGGCGTAGGGTTTGGCAAAACGGTGGCTCAAAACTTTGAGCTGCTTGCACATCAAAACGAATTGCTGTCCTTGGACTACCCCTTGTTGGTGGGGTGGTCTCGCAAATCATCCCTTGGAGCCGTGACGGGTTGTGACGTGGGCAAACGCCTGGTGCCCAGCGTGGCGGCTGCGTTGCTCGCCGTTGAGCGTGGGGCACGTGTGGTGCGTGTGCATGACGTGGCTCAAACTGTTCAAGCTCTCCAAGTTTGGCAGGCTGCGCAAGTTTGAGACAATGCATTCAAACCGATAAGAAACAAAAACAAACACCAAGGTAAAACAAGATGACACGGAAATATTTCGGCACAGACGGCATTCGCGGCACAGTGGGGCAAGCGCCTATCACGCCTGACTTTGTCCTGCGTTTGGCGCATGCGGTGGGGCGCGTGTTGAAACAAACCGAAGCGCATCCCACGGTGTTGATCGGCAAAGACACGCGTATCTCTGGCTACATGTTGGAGTCGGCGTTGGAGTCTGGCTTTAATTCGGCTGGCGTGAACGTGGTCTTGCTTGGACCTTTGCCAACGCCGGGTGTGGCCTACCTCACGCGAGCACAACGCGCCAGTCTTGGTGTGGTCATCAGCGCCAGCCATAACCCATTTGCAGACAATGGCATCAAGTTTTTCAGCGCCCAAGGCAACAAGCTCAGTGATGCGTGGGAACTGGCCGTCGAAGCAGCGTTGGACGAAGCGCCTGTGTGGGTTGATTCGGCCAATCTGGGGAAAACCAAGCGCTTAGACGATGCCGCAGGTCGTTACATCGAGTTTTGCAAAAGCACGTTCAACAACGACCTCACCCTGAAGGGTTTGAAAATTGTGGTGGATGCAGCGCATGGCGCGGCGTATCACATTGCACCTAAGGTTTTTCATGAGTTAGGTGCCGATGTCATTTCAATTGGTTGCAGTCCCGATGGTTTGAACATCAACCACGAAGTGGGGGCCACACATCCTGATGCGCTGGTGCGTGCGGTGAAGGCGAACCATGCCGACTTTGGGATTGCCCTTGATGGTGATGCCGATCGCTTGCAAATGGTGGATGCGCAAGGGCGGTTGTTCAACGGGGATGAGTTGCTGTATCTCATGGCGGATGACCGCTTGGCCAATGATGAGGTAGTGCCCGGTGTGGTGGGAACGTTGATGACCAATATGGCGGTCGAAGTTGCTTTGAAAAAGCGAGGCGTGAGTTTTGTCCGCGCCAAAGTGGGCGACCGCTATGTGATCGAAGAGCTCGCGAAAAATAAATGGATTTTGGGCGGTGAAGGATCCGGTCATTTGTTGGCGTTGGACAAACACACCACGGGCGATGGTTTGGTGAGTGCTTTGCAAATTCTGCAAACGTGTGTGCGCAGCGGACGCAGCATGGCTGATTTGCTCAAAGAGGTGACGTTGTTCCCGCAAACCCTCATCAACGTGCGTTTGCACCCAGGGCAAGATTGGCAGTCCAACGCCCGTATGAAAGAAGAAGTGCAAAAAGCACAAGCCGAGCTAGGCGACACCGGTCGTGTGCTGATTCGTGCCAGTGGCACTGAGCCCTTGGTGCGCGTCATGGTGGAAGCCCGTGATGAAGCACAAGCCAATGCATGTGCCAAGCGCATTGCTGACACGCTGTCGGCTTAAGACTAAGGCAGAATTTCTAGTACTAACTCAGGAGGGCGGCACAGACGTGTGCCTTTTTGAGTGATGACGATTGGGCGGTTGATCAGTATGGGGTGCGCCAGCATGGCGTCAATCAATGCGTCTTCAGTGAGCTCTGGGTGATCTAGTTCTAGCTCGCTGTATATGGATTCTTTGCTACGCATCAAAGCCCGTGCTGAGCCGCTTGTCGCTTCAATGATGGTTTGCAATTCTTCGCGTGTGGGTGGTGTCTCCAAATACAAAACGATCTCAGGCTCATAACCATTCTCACGTAAGAGGGCTAAAGCGTTGCGTGAGTTGCTGCACTTGGGGTTGTGATAAATCTTGATCTGACGCATGGCTATGTCCGTTCAATGGGGCCTGTGTATCTGCCGATAAGCGGCGCGCCACAAGACGGGTAATAAAACAACGGTGGTGATGTACAAGGCTAGGCTAGCGGTTTGCCAAAAGGCAATCGGTGATTGCGGTGCCAGCCAAGAAAATTCAGTTGCATCCAAAACGATGCCACCATAGGCCACGACGTAGCCACCCGCTAAGCCAAGTCCCCACAACAACACGGTGTAGGTGATCAGAGGTAGCACGGTGATGCCATAGCAGCGCAGTGTGAACACACAAAACACTTGCACGGCATCGGCCACGTGGTAAAGCGCCAGCCATATCAACAATGTTGCAGCGAGCGCGGCAACCTCAGGCGATTGCGTGTAAAACTGAGCAATGGCTAGGTGTTGCCAGCCAATCCAAGCGGCGAGGCTCAGGCTCAGCATGGCAACCAAGCCAAGCCCTGTGCGCAATGCCAATCGCGCTTTGTGAATTTGTCCCGCACCGATCCAATAGCTCACCCGAGAGCTGCTGGCAATGGAGAGTGACAACGGGATCATGTACAGCACAGCCGTCATGTTGGAGACGATTTGATGGCTGGCGGTGGCCACAACACCTAAACGCGCGATGAACAATGACATGAGTGTGAAGGAAGTGACCTCGACACCAATGGCCAAACCGCTGGGAAGACCTAAACGGATGAAGTGAAGCAAAGTCGCTGCATGCGGTTTTTCCATCGGCGCCCAGATGCGGTAGGGTTTGTAAAAATCTTGCGTGCGCAACAGCCAAATCGCGAGACACAGCATGAGCAGCATGACGACCAACGTAGCCCATGCGCAGCCCGCCAAACCCATGGGTGGGAGGATGCGGGGTATGCCCAAAACCAACACAATCGACAACGGAATTTTTACAAGCAAGGCACCGACTTGAACCCATGTGACCAACTTGGGTTTGCCCAAGCTTTGATTCAGGGTGCTGTACATGCGAAACAGCAACGAAGCGGGGAGACCAAAAGCGACGATGTGCAAATAGTCACGCACATCGGTTTGTAACTCTGGTGGCACTTGTGTCCAGTTCAGCAGCACATCTGGGCATAACAAGGCCCACATGCCTAAGCTGGCTGTGAGGGCACACAGGTAGAGCGCTTGCCGTACGGATCGCCCCACCGCTGTGTGGCGTTGTGCGCCATGTAGCTCAGCCCATACGGGAAGCAGTGCTTGGAGCATGCCCATCAACGAGATGTGTACGGTGACATAGGTGGCAGAGGCAACCGCCAAGCCGGCCAGTGCCGTGTCGGCATAGTGCCCTGCGACCAAGGTGTCAGTGACGCTGAAAGCCATGACCGCCAGTTGTCCCACCATCACGGTGCCAGCATGCCGCATGATCGTGGCGCGTTCGCTGCTCATGGGCGCATCAAGGCAGACGACGGTGGTACAGCGTCACGTCTTCATTGTTGTCGGATGGACGACGAATGGTACGCACGCGGGTCCACTCGTTGAGTTGAGTCAGTTGTCCGAGTTCTGGGCGTAAGTCGTTGTCTACCAACAACCAAGGGCATTGACGGTGCTGCTCTTTCGATGTCAGGTCGAGTGCTTTGACATCAAATCCTCCGTGGTAGCGAAATGCGGTCATCTGTGCCACATCTAAACCGTAGCTGAGCAAACAAGTGTTTCGTAAGGCGCCAGCATCTTGTTTGTTCATGACCCCTTGTATTTGTTGAACCCAAGGTTTGTAGCTGCGAGCAAAGTCAAGCAAGGGGAGCCAAAGTGTGAGCAGTAAGAGCCAGCACAGTGCCGCCCCTCCGGCGGGTAAGACCAAACTTTTCCATAGTGCATGTCGGTGTTTGGCTGTGCGCCAAACGACTAACCACGCCCATGAAATCGTCGCAACCAAAGCGACAACAAAGGCGATCCAACCGAAGCTTGGCTCGAAGCCCGGTGCTAAACGAACAACGTTGGCTGCTGTTTTCGCGGGCCAACCGGTCTGCATCGCAATCCAAATCACCCAAATCAGCAGTGCACAGGTTGAGAAAAAAAGAAGTGTGAACCAATCAATCAAAGCAGCAACGCTGCGTCGCAAGGTAGGCAGCGCAAACGCTGCCAAGGTTGCAAATGCGGGGAGCGCCAGCAACAGAGTTTGACTCGATGAGCTTGTGAGTAATGCCGTTCCAACGGTCAACAGCAAAAACCAAAGAGGCAGCACTAAATGACGACTCCAGCTTAAAGACGTCCATTGGCGGCGCCAGCGCCACAGAGTCCAAATCGCCAAAGGCCATGCCGGCCATGTAAACCATGCCAACAAACGCAATAAGCCCCGCCATGTCTCCCAATCCTGATGTAAAGGGAGTAAACGCCAACGCCAAGCATCAAGCGCAGTAGCGAGTCCTCCTACGGCCAAGCCCATCAAGAGTAATAACAGTGCGTGCTTTCGACCCGTTTGCGAAGAAGTGCTTTGTTTGTCGAGTAAACACAGCAAACCACTGCCAACCGCCATGAGCAAGGCAAAGCTAGGTGCCCCACTCAACCCCAATCCTAGTAAGCCAATGATCAAAGCACTCAGACTGTAACGGGGGTGATAAGGCAGGGCGGCTACACCGTAAAAGGCCAAACTGACAAAAGCGAGCTGGGTCAAGATGGGGCTGGCTTCGTGTGAAAGTAGAGTCAGGCCAAGGCAAGCAATCAAGGCAAGAACACCACCATCGGCGATGGTTCGAGCGTAGTCTTTGGGCTTGGCTTCCCCACCAAATGCAAAAGGTACAGGTTGTGCTTGAGGACTCAATGCCAAGTAGTAAACACCATGCCATACCGCTGCCAATGTCAAACCCAGTAGCAAGGCAAACGGTACGCGTACAGCAAAGCCAGCAGAGACACCAGAAGGTGCTAATTGAATGGCCCAAGCGCCTAGCCAATAAGGTAATAGTGCATCGAATGCAGGTGTTTGACCCCATACGCTAGGGTGAAACCAATCGCTAGTGCCTTCTGCCAGTGCCAGCATGTGGCCAAAGGCGGTGAACTCATTGCCTTTCCATGGTTCACGACCAAACAGGCCCGGCAACACATAGGCGGCGCAGAACAACCACAGCGCAAGGCGTGGCAAACGGCGCACAGCACTTTGTGGAACGATGGCGGGGGTGGGTTGAGTCACTGCGATTTAAATAAAAAAGGCAGCGCGGAGGGCCGGGCTGCCTTGTTTGAAGTAAGCGTGTGGCTTACTTGGCGGCTGTTTTGCCGTACTTGTTGCGGAAGCGCTCGACGCGGCCACCCATGTTGTCCACAGATTTTTGTGTACCTGTGTAGAAGGGGTGTGATTCGCTGGTGGTATCGAGCTTGAACAACGGCAATTCGCGGCCGTCTTCCATCTTGATCATTTCTTTTGTGTTCGCGCATGAGCGAGTCACAAATTTGAAACCGTTTGACATGTCCATGAAGCAAACTTCACGGTAGTTAGGGTGGATGCCTTCTTTCATTGCTTTTCCTTAGCAGCTGCGGTAGCCACGTCGACCTATTTCGGCGCACTTTCCGCAAAACGCGTCATTATGCCACGTTTTGCGTACCTTTTATCTCAAAACACCCAGTGCAAAGGGCAGGCTCGCCATGCCTAACAGGGTAGACAGAGTCACCAAACCCGCCACAAATGCACCGTTGTAGCCCATTCGGGCCGCTAAGACGTAGCAACTGGAGGCGGTGGGCAAGGCCGAAAACGCCAACAACACGCTGGTTTGCGTGTGGTCCAGCGCAAAAGTCTGTGCCAAACCGTAGGCCATCAAGGGCGTGAGTAGGTGGCGAATGGTTAATACCGAAATAGCCAAAGCCTTTGCTTTCATGAGGTGGCCAAACTGCATGCCAGCCCCCGCTGCCATCAACCCCAAAGCCAAAGATGCAGCTCCGATGCGCTGCAATGTGGGCTCCGTCCAACTCGGAATTTGTAGGCCTACGATGTTGGCCAATAGACCTGACGCCGTGGCCAAGATGAGGGGGTTTCGAATGAGCTCACGCCCGAAACTGCGCTGTGCATGACGCGCCATGGGCCATACGGCAGCCACGTTGAACATGGGGACGCACACGCCAATCAGCACCGCAATCAGTAACAAGGCTTGTGGACCTGCAATGCGCTCGGCCAAGGCCAAGGCAATGAATGAGTTGAAGCGAAAGGCGACCTGCACGCTGGCCGCATGCAAACGGGTGTCGATGTGTCTACCCAACAGAGGTAGCTTGGGCAGTACATAAGACAGCGCAATGCTGCTCAAGCCCAGCATCAACCCCGCCATGATGAGGTGAGAAGCCGCTTGTAAATCCAAAGGCGTTCGCACGATGGAGTGAAACAGCAAGACGGGGAACAAAAAGAAGTACACCAAGCTCTCCACCTGCTCCCATACGGTGCGATTGAGGGCGGTGTATTTGCAAACGAGATAGCCGCAAAGAATGAGCGAAAAATCGGGGAAGAGGAGTTGAGCGTAATTCACGCGCTAAGAATAACCGCAGTCTAATCTCCGAGTACGGTGTCAGCGTTTACGATTGGCGCTCGCATGACACATTCCATCCCTCTCCAGGTTGCAGCCCCTGACGCCAACATTGACATCTTCATTGATGCGCTTTGGCTCGAGCACGGGTTGGCTCCCAACAGCTTGGCCGCTTATCGCCGTGATTTGAACTTGTTGTCGGCGTGGTTGAATGCGCAAGGGACGCATTTGTTGGTCGCGCAAGAGTCAGACTTGCAGCAGTACTTTGCGCATCGCCATGCAGACACCAAAGCCACAAGTGCCAATCGGCGCTTGACGGTGTTCAAACGCTTTTACCGCTGGGCCTTGCGTGAGCGTTTGCTTGTGGCAGATCCCACGCTCAAGTTGTTGACGGCCAAACAGCCCGTGCGTGCGCCCAAGAGTTTGACCGAGGCGCAGGTGGAGAGTCTGCTAAATGCACCGGATGTGTCGACGGGGCTGGGAATGCGTGATCGAACCATGTTGGAGCTGATGTACGCCAGTGGCCTGCGTGTGAGCGAGTTGGTGGACTTGAAAACTTTGCATGTCAGCTTGAACGATGGTGTGCTGCGGGTGATGGGCAAAGGTAGCAAAGAGCGCTTGGTTCCCTTTGGCGAGATGGCACGTGATTGGTTGCAGCGGTATCTGAATGAGGCTCGGCCTACCTTGCTGGCTGGGCATCAAACCGAAGCGTTGTTTGTCACGGTGCGTGGTAAGCATGCTGGTGAATCCATGACGCGCGCCATGTTTTGGCAGCTCATCAAGCGCTACGCCTTACAAGCGCAAATTCACTCGCCCATTTCACCGCATACCTTGCGTCACGCGTTTGCCACGCATTTGCTCAATCACGGGGCTGATTTGCGTGCGGTGCAAATGCTATTGGGGCATGCTGACATTTCCACTACCACGATCTATACGCACATTGCGCGTGAACGCCTGAAGAGCTTGCACGGCCAACACCATCCACGCGGCTAAGTCTTTAGACCCCTAGCAAATAGCCCAATTCCACATCGGTAAACCCGGCGCGTTTGCGAGCTTCTTCGTTGAACGGGGGGCGCAAGTTGGGGGCGTCATAACGCCTCACCAATTCGCCATACAGAGGCACTGGGTCAAGTCCTCGCTGTTCACACAACCAACGGTACCAGTGATTGCCAATCGCGACATGGCCCACTTCATCGCGCAAGATGATGTCGAGCAAATCCACCGCTTTTAGGGCGCCAGGGCTGGCCGCTTTGCGTAGCTTGGTTTGAATCAAAGGTGTGGCATCAAGGCCGCGTGCTTCGAGTGTGCGCGGCACCAAGGCCATGCGCGCCAATACATCGTCTGCCGTTTTTTCACACATTTGCCACAGGCCGTCATGGGCGTCAAAGTCGCCGTAGGCGTAACCCAGTTCATTGAGCAGATCGTGGAGGATGGTGAAGTGGTAAGCCTCTTCGTGTGCGACCAATAACCAATCTCGGTAAAACGCCTCAGGCATGTCGCCAAAGCGCCAAACGGCATCGAGTCCTAAATTGATGGCATTGAATTCAATGTGGCAAACCGCATGGATGAGTGCCGCCAAACCTTCGGGGGTGAAGGGTGTGCGGCTGGGGACGTCTTTTGGGGGGAGTAAGTGTGGGCGTTCAGGACGACCGGGGATGCGGTGCGATGCTACCAATCTCTCTGCGGGCGAAAGAGATAAGGACGGATGTTCGGCCCACAAAGTTTGGACCGCAGCCACTTTGTCTCGTGGGTGGCAAATGCTTAAAGCCTCAAGGGCGTGTTGGCGAAGCGACATCCCTACAATTGTAGGAAAACACATTTGCAAGGAGACTTCCATGGCCGTTTACCAACTCGATGACTTGACCCCACACATGGCCCAATCCGCTTGGGTGGCTGATAACGCGCAAGTGGTGGGTGATGTGCATATGGCTTCTGACAGCAGTGTGTGGTTCAGCTCGGTGGTCCGTGGCGACACAGCGACCATTCGCATTGGTGAAGGCACCAACATTCAAGACGGCAGCGTGTTGCACGCCGATGTGGGCATTCCGCTCACCATTGGCAAGCATGTGACGGTCGGGCACATGGTGCAATTGCATGGCTGCACGATTGGTGATGAGTCGCTCATTGGCATTGGTGCGGTGGTTTTGAATGGTGCCAAGATTGGCAAAAACTGCTTGGTGGGCGCAGGCTCGCTCGTGACCGAAGGTAAAGAGTTTCCAGATGGCTCCATGATTTTGGGTAGCCCTGCCAAGGTAGTGCGTGAGCTCACGCCTGAACAAATTGAAGGGTTGCGCCGCAGTGCGCAGCACTACGTGAACAACAAAAACCGCTTCAAAGCGGGTTTGAAAAAGATTGCTTGATGTCTCAACTGCATAAATTTTTGTTCGATGGTTTGCCCGTGCGTGGCATGTTGGTGCAGCTTACCGATGTGTGGCAAGAGGTGCTCAAGCGCCGCGCTGCCAATGCCGAAACCGGCGCTTATCCCGAAGCCGTGCGCCACCTGTTGGGTGAAATGACCGCAGCTTCGGTGCTGATGCAATCGAACATCAAATTCAATGGCGCATTGGTCATGCAAATTTTTGGCGATGGTCCTTTGAAACTCGCCGTGGTCGAGGTGCAACCCGACCTCAGCCTACGCGCCACCGCCAAAGTGGTGGGCGAGTTGGGTAACGCCAGTACTTTGCCAGAGATGGTCAACGTCAACAACGAAGGCAAATGTGCCATCACGCTCGACCCGCTTAACAAAATGCCGGGGCAACAACCCTATCAAGGGGTGGTGCCCTTGTTTGATGACCAGCGCAACAAGCTCAATAAATTCAGCGATGTGTTGCAACACTACATGTTGCAAAGTGAACAGCTCGACACCACTTTGGTCTTGGCCGCCAATGACACCACTGCAGCGGGTTTGCTCATTCAGCGCTTGCCCATCAAAGGCGAGGGCAACTTGGCCGCTCAAGCCAGCATGGGTGACGAAGATGGCATTGGTTTGAGCGAGGACTACAACCGCATCTCTATCTTGGCGGCCAGCTTGACGCCGGATGAGTTGCTCAACCTCGATGCCGAAACCATTTTGCGTCGCTTGTTCTGGGAAGAAAAACTGGTGCGCTTTGAGCCGCTCGCTCCTCGCTTTGCTTGCTCATGCAGCCGCGAGCGTGTGAGCAACATGATTCGCAGCCTGGGCACCGAAGAGGTCGAAAGCATCTTGACCGAGCGCGGCAATGTAGAAGTGGGCTGCGACTTTTGCGGTCAGCAATACCGCTATGACGCGGTGGATGCGGCGCACATCTTTACCAGTACCGAGGTTCAACCACCTGCACCTTCATCGCTGCACTGAGTGGTTTAGTTTTTGACGAGACTGGTGAATAAACGGTGTTCACAGTCGCCGTCGCCGCAGGTCTCACATGGGCCGCTCCAGCGAGTGGGCGGCTCGGGACGCTCTAGCTGTTTGGCCCAATCGGGGTCTTGGCGGCCGATACAAAACAACGCGTTTTCTAAGCGTTGTTCGCCTTGACCATAAACCACTTGATAGGGCAGTCCTGCCAGCCCGAGCATGTGACGCACGCGTTGGTCAACGGGCTCGCACACATGGGGGCCATCGCGTTGCAGACCATCACTGACCCAAGGTAAATCTAAACCAGTCAGCAGTGTGACGTCATACATGGCTTGATGCGCCAAGGCTAGGGCATTCAAGCTGTCGTCATTGAAAAGCATTTGGCTGTACACGGCTGTCATCAATGGTGTGGTGTCGGCAATCACCACGGCATCTGCAGGCGCTGTCATTACACGTGCGATTTGAGTTTCAACAATGTGTTGTTGCTCGTCTTGGTGCGGTGTGCGTCGGTGTGTGTCACACCATTCACGCAAGTACTCGTCCACGCGGTGAATGGTCAAGCCGGATTGCTGCAAGTGTGTGTGCAGAGCCTGCGCCAGCTGTGATTTGCCTGTGCTTTCAGCACCGAGGATCGCGATTTTCATGTGGCTGGCGCCTGAAGGTGTTTGGCCCATGTGCGCCACCCAATAGCACTTAGAACGATGAACACGAGGTAGAGCAGGGTGGTGAGCCATAAGGCTTTCCACGCAAACAGTCCGGCCGCCACGGCGTTGACGAGTATCCAAACGGCCCAGTTTTCGAGGCGTTTATGGGCCAGCAAATATTGCCCAAGCAAACTGAAGGCGGTAGGGAAGGCGTCCCACCAAGGCACATCGGTGTCGGTGAAGTTCAGCAGCATGCTGCCAGTGGCAAGCCATAGCAAAGTGCCAATCGCCAGCAAGGTCAAGCGTTGTCGTGTGGAGATACGTGTAACGGGTAGGGGTACACCTTCAACGCCACGCAACCAGACTGACCAACCCCACAGTGCTAAGACAACAAACAACACTTGCAGCAGGGCATCGCCATACAAGCGTTGACTCCAAAACACAAAGAAATACAACACCGAGCTGATAGCCGCCAAAGGCCAACCCCAATGCAACTCGACGATGTTGCACACAATCATCGCGAAGGCCAGCAGCACGGCGATGAGTTCAAGCCAGGAAGTGTCAAGGCCCCAGAGGGTGAATGCGGTCGAGAAAAGGAGTTCGGTCACTTCGCGATTTGCACGAAGACTTCGTTCGGCTTGACCATGCCGATTTCAGAGCGGGCGCGCTCTTCGACCATTTCCAAACCATCTTTGAGGTCGTGGAGTTCCGCGCCGAGGCGATCGTTGGCCAGTTGCGCGGCAGCGTTTTGCTGCTTTTGGTCATTCAGGGTTTGACGTAGGCGCATCACGTCAGGGATGCTGCCGCGACCAAACCACAGCTGACCCTGCAGCACAAGCAGCAGGGCAATCAGCACGAGGTGGAGTGGACGCAGCATCACGAGCGATTAACGCAAGTTGTAGAAGGCAGAGCGGCCTGGGTAAACCGCCACATCGCCCAAGTCTTCTTCGATGCGCAAGAGTTGGTTGTACTTGGCCATGCGGTCAGAACGGCTCATCGAACCTGTTTTGATTTGACCCGCGTTCAAGCCCACAGCGATGTCGGAGATGGTGGAGTCTTCGGTTTCGCCCGAGCGGTGAGAAATAACGGCGGTGTAGCCTGCGCGCTTAGCCATTTCGATGGCTTCAAAGGTTTCGGTCAAGGTGCCGATTTGGTTGATCTTGATGAGGATCGAGTTGGCGATGCCTTTGTCGATGCCTTCTTTGAAGATCTTGGTGTTGGTCACGAACAAGTCGTCACCCACGATTTGAACTTTCTTGGCCAAGCGGTCGGTCAACACTTTCCAGCCATCCCAGTCGCCTTCGGCCATGCCATCTTCGATGCTGATGATGGGGTACTTATCGCACCAAGTGGCGAGCATGTCGGTCCATTGCTGGGCTGTCAATTGCAAGCCTTCGCCGGCCAGGTGGTACTTGCCGTCTTTGTAGAACTCGCTGGCAGCGCAGTCCAGACCCAAAGCGATTTGCTCGCCTGGGGTGTAGCCTGCAGCAGTGATAGCGTCCAAGATCATTTGAATGGCTGCTTCGTGGCTGCTGACGTTAGGAGCAAAGCCACCTTCGTCGCCCACGGCAATGCTCATGCCTTTGTCGTGGATGATTTTCTTCAAGGCGTGGAACACTTCCGCGCCGTAACGCACGGCTTCGCGGAACGAGGGGGCACCCACGGGGATGATCATGAACTCTTGCAAGTCCAAGTTGTTGTTGGCGTGTGCGCCACCGTTGATGACGTTCATCATGGGCACAGGCAATTGGTTGCCATTCATGCCACCGAAGTAGCGGTATAGGGGTAAACCAGATTCCTCAGCCGCCGCACGAGCCACGGCCATGGAAACAGCCAGCATGGCGTTAGCGCCTAAGCGGCTTTTGTTGTCAGTGCCGTCGAGATCGATCAAGGTCTTGTCGAGGAAGGCTTGCTCAGAAGCATCCAAGCCCAACACTGCTTCAGAGATTTCAGTATTGATATTCTCCACAGCCTTGAGAACACCTTTGCCCAAGTAGCGGCTCTTGTCGCCGTCACGCAGTTCGATAGCTTCGCGGCTACCTGTGGATGCGCCAGAGGGCACAGCTGCGCGGCCCATCGTGCCGGATTCCAACAACACATCACATTCCACGGTGGGGTTGCCGCGGCTGTCCAAAATTTCACGGGCGACGATGTCGACGATAGCGCTCATTTGTGTTTTCCTATTTCAAGTTTTTAAAAGGGTCTCAGGCTGTGTGCACGCAAGCACTCAGGCTTCAAAGTTGTTTTCCAAGAAAGGATGTTTCTTGGTCACCGCATCGAGCTCGACCAAGGTTTCTAACAACGCTTTCATTTTGTTCAAGGGCACGGCATTGGGGCCATCAGACCATGCCTCTGAGGGGCAAGGGTGTGTTTCCATAAACAAACCCGCCACGCCCGCAGCCACGCCAGCGCGTGCCAACACAGGCACCATTTCGCGAGCGCCACCACTGCTGGTACCTTGGCCGCCTGGCTTTTGTACTGAGTGGGTCACGTCAAACACCACGGGAGCGCCAGATTTGCGCATCTCAGCCAAACTGACCATATCAGCCACGAGGTTGTTATAGCCAAAGCTCACGCCGCGTTCGCATGCCAAAAAGTTGTCTTCGGGCAAGCCCGCTTCGCGTGCTGCGTCGCGGGCTTTGTCGATGACGTTTTTCATATCCCAAGGAGCCAAGAACTGCCCCTTTTTGATGTTCACCGGTTTGCCCGATTGCGCCACGGCACGGATGAAGTCGGTTTGACGGCACAAAAAAGCGGGCGTTTGCAACACGTCCACAACGCTGGCCACAGTTTTGACTTGTGATTCGTCGTGCACATCGGTGAGGATGGGCAGGTGCAATTGGCGACGCACTTCATCGAGAATTTTTAAACCTGCATCGATGCCCACACCGCGCTTGGTGTTGCCAGACGAGCGGTTGGCTTTGTCGAACGAGCCTTTGTAGATGAGCGGAATACCCAGCCCCGAACAGATTTCTTTGAGCTGCCCAGCCACGTCGATCGACATGTCCAAGCCTTCGATGGAGCAGGTGCCAGCAATCAAAAAGAAGCGTTGATCGAGGCCTACATCGAATCCGCAAAGTTTCATGGCTATTCCGTTTCTAAAAGGGGTTAGGCCTTGGCCTTGTGGTCCAGCGCTGCTTTGACAAAAGCGTTGAACAGGGGGTGACCATCCCATGGGGTCGATTTGAACTCGGGGTGGAACTGCACGCCCATGTACCAAGGGTGTACATCTTGCGGCAGTTCAACGATTTCTGTGAGTTGCTCGCGTTGGGTGAGCGCTGAAATCACCAAGCCTGCTTTGCGCAGTGTGTCGAGGTAATTCACGTTCGCTTCGTAGCGGTGACGGTGACGCTCGGTCACCACGTCGCCGTAAATTTTGTGCGCCAAGGTACCAGGTGCAACGTCTGAGCTTTGAGCGCCCAAGCGCATGGTGCCGCCAAGGTTGGAGTCGGCCGTGCGAGTTTGGATGGTGCCATCCGCGTCTTTCCACTCGTTGATGAGTGCGATGACCGGGTAAGGACCGTCTGGGACAAACTCGGTGCTGTTGGCGTCTTTCAAGCCTGCCATGTGGCGTGCGTATTCGATGGTGGCCACTTGCATGCCGAGGCAGATACCAAGGTAAGGCACTTTGTTTTCGCGTGCAAATTGGGCCGAAGAAATTTTGCCTTCCACGCCGCGAATGCCAAAGCCGCCGGGCACAAGAATAGCGTCGAATTTGCCGAGGTCTTTCACGTTGTCAGACGTGATGAATTCAGAGTCCACGTATTCAATCTTCACGCGGGCATGGTTCTTCATGCCAGCGTGGCGCAGGGCTTCGTTGAGCGACTTGTAGCTGTCGGACAAATCGACGTACTTGCCCACCATCGCGATGGTGACTTCTTCTTTGGGGTTGGCCACTTCGTGGACCAAGTCGTCCCAGCGTTGCAAGTTGGCGGGTTGGGCGTTGATGCGCAGTTTTTCGCACACCAAGCGGTCCAGCCCTTGCTCGTGCAACATGCGTGGTACTTTGTAGATGGTGTCCACGTCCCACATGGAGATCACACCCCACTCAGGCACGTTGGAGAAGAGGCTGATTTTTTGGCGCTCTTCTTCAGGAATTGGGCGGTCCGCACGGCACAGCAGGGCGTCGGCTTGGATACCGATTTCGCGCAGCTTTTGAGCCGTGTGTTGGGTGGGCTTGGTTTTGAGTTCGCCAGCCGCGGCAATCCAAGGCACGTAGCTCAGGTGCACAAACGCGGTGTTTTGAGGGCCGAGTTTCAAGCTCATTTGGCGCGCAGCTTCGAGGAAGGGCAGGGACTCGATGTCACCCACAGTGCCACCGATTTCAACGATGGCCACATCCACGGCTTCTGGCGTGTCATAGGCTGCGCCACGTTTGACGAACTCTTGAATTTCGTTGGTGATGTGGGGGATGACCTGCACGGTCTTGCCCAAATAGTCGCCACGGCGCTCTTTATCGAGCACGCTTTGGTAAATCTGGCCAGTCGTGAAGTTGTTGGCCTTTTTCATGCGCGTCGTGATGAAGCGCTCGTAGTGGCCCAAATCGAGGTCGGTTTCAGCCCCGTCTTCGGTGACGAACACCTCGCCGTGTTGCAGGGGGGACATGGTGCCGGGGTCTACGTTGATGTAGGGGTCCAGCTTGATGAGGGTGACTTTGAGGCCGCGAGACTCGAGCAGTGCGGCGAGAGAGGCGGCGGCAATTCCCTTACCAAGGGAAGAAACAACGCCGCCAGTGACGAAAACGTATTGGGTCATGCCAGATCGGGAGCCTGTCTCCCGTTAGGTGGAAATTGCAATTATAGGCGCTCTGCTACATTGCGATCCATGTCTGATCTGTCAAATAAACACATTGTTTTGGGTTTGAGCGGCGGCATCGCCTGCTACAAGGCGGCGGAGCTGTGCCGTGCTCTGGTGAAAGCAGGGGCCACGGTACAAGTCGTGATGACCGAGGCTGCGGCCCAGTTCATTACGCCTGTCACGCTGCAAGCCTTGTCAAATCGTGCGGTGTATGTGTCGCAGTGGGATGCGCGTGAGCCCAACAACATGGCGCACATTAATTTGAGTCGCGAGGCGGATGCCATTTTGGTGGCGCCTGCCAGCGCTGACTTCATGGCTAAGCTCCTGCACGGTCGTGCGGACGATTTGCTCAGCCTGATGTGCTTGGCTCGTCCGATCGAACGTGTGCCTTTGATTTTGGCACCTGCGATGAACCGTGAAATGTGGCAGCACCCCGCCACCCAGCGCAACATGGCACAGCTCACCGCTGATGGTGCGCATGTGTTGGACGTGGGGCAGGGAGAACAAGCTTGCGGCGAAACAGGTGACGGTCGCATGCTGGAGCCCGAAGAAATTCTGGAAGATTTGATGGCCTTCTTTCAGCCCAAAGTTTTGGTGAGGCAGCATGTGTTGGTGACGGCTGGCCCCACCTATGAGGCCATGGACCCTGTGCGCGGCATCACCAATTTGTCCAGCGGCAAAATGGGTTTCTCCATTGCACGTGCTGCACGTGAAGCGGGGGCTGACGTGACCTTGGTGGCAGGCCCCGTTCATCTGCCAACGCCCCGTGGCGTTCAGCGCGTGGACGTGCGCTCAGCCCTTGAAATGCAAGCGGCGGTTGCTGCACATATCGACCACGCTTCGGTGTTTGTGGCCACTGCTGCGGTGGCCGACTGGCGTGTGGCAGATGTCTCGGGTGAAAAAATTAAGAAAGACGGATCTGGCCAATTGCCACAACTGAGCTTTGTTGAAAACCCAGACATCTTGGCAGGCGTGGCGCATTCAGCGCGGGCCCAAAACGGTGCTTTGTATTGCGTGGGTTTTGCGGCAGAGAGCCATGACTTGATCAAACACGCCACCGCCAAACGCGAGCGCAAAGGTGTGCCGCTGTTGGTTGGCAATATTGGCCCAGCCACGTTTGGTTTAGATGACAACGCGTTGTTGTTGGTCGATGCTCAAGGTCATCAAGAACTGCTGCATGCCAGCAAGCTCACATTGGCGCGTCAACTTGTGGCTGAAATTGCAAGTCGCATGAAGGCTGCTTGATTCTTTGGCATAGGTTTAGATTTTTCAACATTCATTTCATCAACGTACTTATGAAACTCGACGTCAAAATTCTCGATTCCCGCATGGCTGACCAACTGCCGCAATACGCCACACCTGGCAGCGCCGGTCTTGATTTGCGCGCTTGCCTTGATGCGCCCATCACGCTTGAGCCTAACGCTTGGCAATTGGTGCCAACAGGCATCGCCATCCATTTAGCTGACCCCGCTTATGCCGCGCTCATCCTGCCTCGCTCGGGTTTGGGCCATAAACACGGCATCGTGTTGGGTAATTTGGTGGGTCTGATTGACAGCGATTACCAAGGCCAACTGATGGTCAGCGCATGGAATCGCAGCGATGTGGCGTTCACACTAGAGCCAATGGAACGTTTGGCGCAGCTGGTCATCGTGCCCGTGGTGCAAGCGCAGTTCAATGTGGTGAACGAGTTTGCTGCGCCCACCGAGCGCGGCGAGGGTGGTTATGGTTCTACAGGGAAAAAGTAACACGTTTCAAGTGCGAAGCTAACACCCAAACAAAAAGCAGCCCTCGGGCTGCTTTTTTTACACGCTGAGTTTTGTTGCAAATCGTTGGGTGATGAGTTGCAGCAGTTGTCGTTTAGTGCAACAAATTGTTGCCCGGTGCTTGCGCTTCAATTTTGAAAAAGCCCGTGCCCAAAGTGCCGCGTTCTTGTTCTTCTTGCGTCGCTTCGCGCACCGATTGCACATCGAGGTGGATGCGAATCGCAATGCCAGCCAAGGGGTGGTTGCCGTCTAGCACCACGTGTTCAGGGTAAAGCTCGGTCACGGTGTAAACCAAATCTTGTGGCGCATCGGGGTTGCAACCTGCTGGCAGTGCGTGACCTTCGACGGTGTGGCCTTCTTCCAGTTCTTTTGGAAAGCTGGATCGCGCTTCTAAAAACACCAAGTTTTCGTCGTAATCGCCAAACGCTTCTTCGGGTTCGAGTTGCAAGTCGAGGTGGTCGCCTACGCTGTGGCCTTGCATGGCTTCTTCTATCTTGGCGAGCAAATCATCGCCGCCTACCAAAAATTCAACGGGGCTGTCCAATTCGTCCAGCACCTCGCCCAAAGTGTCTTTCAAGGTCCAAGTTAAGCCGACCACGCAGTGTTGAGTAATTTCCATAGGGCAAAATTGTCGCACGATGCAAGTAAACAAACCCCTGACCTTGCTTGGCGGCATCAGTCCCGCCGAGTTCATGAAAACCTATTGGCAGCGCAAGCCCTTGTTGGTGCGCCAAGCCATTCCAGAATTCAAAGCCTTGCTCAGCCGTCCCGAGCTGTTTGATATGGCCGCACAAAATGAGGTGGAATCCCGTTTGGTGATCGGTGGGAATGGTGGTTCACGTGATTGGCAAATGCAACGTGGACCTTTCAAACGCCGTGCGATTCCCAAGCTGACTGAGCGTGATTGGACCTTGCTGGTGCAAGGCGTTGATTTGCACGATGACCGCGTGGCCGCTTTGATGCAGCAATTTCGCTTTATTCCTGACGCCCGTTTGGACGATGTGATGATCAGCTATGCCACTGAAGGCGGTGGCGTGGGACCGCACTTTGATAGCTATGACGTGTTTTTGCTGCAAGCGCATGGCCAACGCCGTTGGCGTTTAGGTCGTCAAAAAGACCTGTCGCTGGTGCCGGATATGCCGTTAAAAATTTTGGCGAATTTCAAACCAGAACATGACTGGGTACTCAATCCAGGTGACATGTTGTATTTGCCGCCTCGCTATGCCCATGACGGCATTGCACAAGGTGAATGTATGACGTACTCCGTGGGCTTTCGCGTTCCCCAAACTGGTGACTTGGCGCGTGAGCTATTGGTGCGCCTGAGTGAAGGAGCGGAAGACGCAGCGGGTTGCGATTTGTATCAAGATGCCTCGCAGCCTGCCGTCTCCAAACCTGCAGCGATGCCTGAAGGTTTGGTTGATTTTGCAAAATCAGCGCTTCAAAAGTCGCTAAAAGATCCCAAAGCCTTGCAACGTGCTTTGGGGGAGTATTTGACAGAGCCTAAGGCTAACGTCTGGTATGAAATGGGTGACATGCCCGATCAACTGGTGGCGGTGCGTTTAGACCGACGAAGCAAGATGATGTACGACGATCACCACATCTTTTTGAATGGCGAAAGTTGGCGTGCGGCAGGACAGGACGCATCTTTGATGCGTCGATTGGCAGATTGCCGAGAGTTAACGGAAGTTGAGCTCAAAAAAGCTAGTTCGGAAGTATTAAGCCTGCTGATGGAGTGGTGTGACGATGGTTGGTTGCATTCTCAAAACTGAAAGCAGACAAATTGACGCGCAACTGACATTGTTTTTGAATCTTTATAGGATTTACCCTATAATTTAGGGCTGAGTTGGCGGGCTCGAGTCCATCTGCTCGGTTGTGGTGTAAACCACAGCAATTTCCGGAAATTGTTTTCATCCCCTTTAAGGAATATCAAAATGAACAAGTCAATCCTGTTGGCATCTTTGTTGGCTGCTGCCGCTCTCGTCGCTTGCGGCAAAAAAGAAGCTCCTGCTGTTGAAGCCGCTCCTGCTGCTGCTTCTGCTCCTGTTGAAGCAGCTTCTGCTGTGGCTTCTGAAGCCGCCGCGCCAGCTTCTGACGCTGCCAGCAAGTAATCAGTTTTTAAACTGACTGCAAAAAGCCACCATCAGGTGGCTTTTTTTATTCAACCAAAGTGGCTTTGCCCGAACTGCCGTTGCCTCAACTTATAAACACACAACACGGCGCGAAAACCATGGGTATTGGTTTAGCGCAAATCGTCGGCCAGCAACTTCAAGATACGCTCGGTAATTGGACTATTTTCCAGCTTTCCAGTGGTATCGAGAACTGAAACTTCAGAGGTGGCGTCCGTTTTACGAACAGCAATGCGGTATTTGACAGGGCCACTTTCGGGTGTTGCCTTGCTGAACATCTTGCTAAAGAAGCCTTTTTCTTCTTTAGGTGTGGTGTCAACATAGCGTACGAAATAAACACCTTGAGCGCGATCGCGATCTTCAACGGTGAAGCCTGTTCGGTCTAATGCCAATCCGACTCTACGCCATGCGACGTCGTAGGAGTCTGGGATGCTTAAGACAGATGAGCCACCTTTCGTGACCAAAGTGGTCTTCGTTGGTGTTGTTTCAGTCAGAGGGGATGTCGCTTTAACTTGATCTGCAGACACACCAAGTTTGACCATCAAACGGCTGAGAAATTCGGCCTCGAGCTCAGGGTCACTTGGGCGAGGCACCCAAATCGTGCCACCTGTTTTTGACGCGTCTTTATATTCTTCTGTCATGCCACGGTGGGTGACAAAAATATCAACACCGCCAGAGCTGTTGCGTTCGAGACGAGTTCTAAACTTGTCACGTTCGCCGCTCGAGTAGAGCCCATCCAAAACTTTACCGAGTGTGCGACGAATAAAGTCTTGCGGAATTTTTGCTCGATTTTCAGCCCATTCGGTTTCTAGCAAACCAATTTGCTGCTGCTCGACCACATACTCAAATCCATTTTCTTTCCAAAATCCATGAACAATCGGCCAGACAGAATCAGCAGGACGGTTAACGACTAGCCAACGTTGTTTTCCATCGCGTTCAATGCGAACGTCATTGACTTGCTTGGCTGCTGTGCTTGCCACAGGATTGGCTGGGCGTGAAGCTATGCTGCTAGCTGTCACGGCACCACCACCGGGCACGACATAGCGCGTATCGCGCGTCAGTTGAGTGAGGTCGGGCGGAATATCGAGGGGGACAACTTTGGTGCCGCCTTCGGTTTTGTAGTTGACTTTGTCACTGTCCATGAACGAGCTACAGGCAGACAACGAACTCACGACAGCCAAAACGACGGCAGTGCGGTTAGAGAACAAACGATTTTTCATGGCGGAGACCTTTGCAGTAATCAAATCAAACCAGCAGCACGCAATGCGCTCTCCACCACAGGCTCGTTCGCTTGGGTGAGTTCGGTCATCGGTAAGCGCAACGTTGGGCCTGCGAGACCCATGCGGTGCATAGCCCATTTGACTGGGATAGGGTTGGCTTCCACAAACAGCTGCTTGTGAACAGGCATCAGCTTGAACTGAATCTCCATGGCACGCTTGACGTCACCCGCAATCGCGGCCACGCACAGTTCGTGCATCAAGCGGGGAGCCACGTTGGCTGTCACGCTGATATTGCCTTGGCCACCACACAGCATCAATGCCACAGCTGTGGGGTCGTCACCGGAGTACACGGCAAAGCCTTTGGGGACATCACGGATCAACCACTCGGCACGTTCGATGTTGCCTGTGGCTTCTTTGATACCCACGATGCCTGGCACTTGGGCCAAACGCAACACGGTGTCGTGCGCCATATCGGCTACAGAACGGCCGGGGACGTTGTACAAAATCACGGGCAGGTCTACGGCTTCAGCGATGGCTTTGAAGTGCAGGTATTGGCCTTCTTGCGTCGGCTTGTTGTAGTAGGGCACCACTTGTAGTTGGCAATGGGCACCGACCTTTTTGGCGTACTTGGCCAATTCAATGGCTTCGGCAGTCGAATTGGCACCGCAACCAGCCATGATGGGGACGTGACGTTCGGTGTGTTTGGCTGCTTGTTCCACCGACACGCGGATGATTTCGCAGTGCTCTTCGACGTTGACGGTGGGAGACTCACCTGTTGTTCCCACAACGCCGATGCAATCAGTGCCTTCAGCAATGTGCCAATCAATCAGTTTGCGTAGGGTGGGGTAGTCGACGCTGCCGTCTGTGTGCATGGGGGTGGTCAAAGCCACGATGCTGCCGGTAATGGGTGTCATGTCCGCGAGTTCGGTCAAGGAAAAACACTCATTCTAGCGATTGCGAATGCTGTTTTTAGCCGGCAATTGAGTAACGTGCAGGTGTTTGTGCGTTGCCCGTCTCCTTCACGGCCACGATGCGTTGCACGAATCGCTCTGGTTGGGGGATAAATACCTCTTGAAAAGCCACGACGCGCAGGCCTTTGCACACATTCAGCAATTCGCCGTGTTGTAACAAAAAGTCAGGACGTGAAGGCCTTCCCACCGATGCATGGCCATTTGAAAAGGTTTCATAAATCAGAACGCCGGCGGGCGCCAGGCTGGCCAAGATGTGCGGCCACAGCGGTCTCCATAGGTAATTGGTGACCACCACACCACCGAACGTGCGGCCGTGCAAGGGCCATGGTCCATTTTCGATGTCCGCACACACCGCTTCGCCCAAGGGTTTCACTGTGGCGATGGCTTCTGGGTTACGGTCGACGCCTGTGACGGTATGGCCCAAGGCCGCAAAGTGGCGCATATGGCGTCCGTGTCCGCAGGCCACATCCAACACGCTGCATCCAGCAGGCAATAGGTGAGACCAGCGGGCGACCCAATTCGAAGTGGGTTCTTGTCCGTGAAGAATGGCGCTCATCTTAAAAACATCCCCAAACCTGATTTGCCAAAGTCAGCAAAAACTCAGGCTGCCAATACATCGTCATCACTGCCATCAGCACAGCCAAGCACACCAAACCGATCAAGGTTTGGCGAATCCAAACGTGAGAGAGACGGTTCATCGTTGAGACACTCAAGCCGTTGCGGTGGTCGGCGCACGTTCGATGGCGGTTTCTTTTACGGGCAAGTTCACCAACGCGGCAAAAACACCCAGCGCAATCGAGATGTACCAAACAATGTCGTAGCTGCCTGTTCTGTCATACAAATAGCCGCCTAGCCACACGCCCATGAAGCTGCCAATTTGGTGGCTGAAAAACACAAAGCCGCCTAGCATTGACAAATGGGCGACGCCAAAAATTTGCGCCACCACCGCATTGGTAGGAGGCACGGTGGAGAGCCACAGCAATCCCATGACCGAAGAGAAGATGTACACGCTCATGGGGGTGAGCGGTGCCAGCAAGAAGAGCACGATGGCTACTGAACGCGAAAAATAGATGAAGGCCAAAATTTTGCGTTTGGCCAAACGTTGGCCTAAGCTGCCAGAAATGTACGTACCAAATACGTTGAACAAGCCAATCAGCGCTAGGGCAATGCTGGCTACTTCGGGTGACATGTTGTGGTCTTTCAGGTAGCTCGGCATGTGCACGCCGATGAACACCACCTGAAAACCGCACACAAAGTAACCCGCCATCAGCAGCTGAAAGCTGCGGTAGTTCATGGCTTCGCTCAACGCGTGCATGATGGATTGTTCGCGATGCGGTGTGGCCCCTCCGCCAAATCCTGGCTCACGCAAACCATAGGCCAAGGGGATGACCAAAAGTGCGGCCATCGACAACCACACCAAAGCCTCTTGCCAGCCAAAAGTGCTGATGAGATAGCCCTCAGTAGGCACCATCAAGAATTGGCCAAACGAGCCCGCGGCGGCGGCCACGCCCATCGCCCACGAACGATTGGCCGCACTCACGTTGCGTCCAATCACACCGTAAATCACGGCATAGGTGGTACCCGCTTGGGCAATGCCAATCAGCACCCCCGCCGTGGCGGTGAAGAGCGCGGGCGTAGACGAATACGCCATCCCCACCAAACCCAAGGCGTACATCACCGCACACGTCACGATGACACGGAACGCGCCAAAGCGGTCGGCCAACATGCCCGAGAAAATGCCGGAAAAACCCCATGTCAGGTTTTGAATCGCAATCGCCATGGCAAAGTTTTCTCGGGTCCAGTCTTGCGCTTGGGTGATGGGTTGCAGCCATAGGCCAAAGCCGTGGCGTACGCCCATGGACAAGGTGACGATGGCGGCCCCGCAGGCCAGTACTTGCCACATGGGCAGGGTTTTGTGTGGGTGGGTCATGTCTCTGACTTTAACCAATGCTGGCGCAAGTCGCTGTTGCAGGGCTTTTAGGCTGCAGACAAAGCGTCAGTTTGATTTGAGAAAAATGCCGATCTGTTGTTTTATACAGTATCAAGTTTGAAACTGTCTACAATGCCGCCCCATGGCAACAAAGCAACCCACTACACCGCCCCAGTACTCGGAAGGCTCGATTCGTGTTCTCAAAGGACTCGAACCCGTCAAGCAGCGTCCGGGCATGTACACCCGCACTGACAACCCCTTGCACATTATCCAAGAGGTGTTGGACAACGCTGCCGACGAAGCCTTGGCTGGACACGGCAAGAAAATCATTGTCACATTGCACAGCGATGGCTCGGTCAGCATCGAAGACGATGGCCGTGGCATTCCATTTGGCATGCACCCCGAAGAAAAAGCACCGGTCATTGAACTGGTGTTCACCCGTTTGCATGCGGGTGGCAAGTTTGACAAAGGCTCGGGCGGTGCTTACAGCTTCTCCGGCGGCTTGCACGGCGTGGGCGTGAGCGTGACCAACGCGCTGGCCAAGCGCATGGAAGCGACGTCACATCGCGAAGGCCAAGTGGCCCGTTTGGTATTTGCTGGCGGCGATGTGGTGGAAAAACTCAGCACGCGCAAACAAGAATCAGGCGACCGCAAACAAGGCACGACCGTGCGCGTGTGGCCCGATGCCAAATACTTTGAATCCTCGGCGTTGCCAATGGGCGAGTTGGTGCATTTGCTGCGCAGCAAAGCCGTGCTTATGCCCGGCGTGAGCGTGACGCTCATCAATGAGAAAACCAAAGATACGCAAAACTGGCTCTACAAAGGCGGCTTGCGCGACTACTTGATGCAAACGCTCAACGGCGACCCTGTGATCCCTTTGTTCGAGGGCGACGGTTATGCCGATAAAAACCACGACAGCTTTGCCGAAGGCGAGGGCGCGGCGTGGGCCGTGGCCTTTACCGAAGATGGTCAGCCCGTGCGTGAGAGCTATGTCAACCTGATCCCCACCAGTGCCGGCGGCACGCATGACAGCGGCTTGCGCGATGGTTTGTTCAACGCGGTCAAGAGCTTCATTGAGCTGCATGCGTTGCTGCCCAAGGGCGTCAAACTCTTGCCAGAAGACGTGTTTGCTCGCGCCAGCTATGTGTTGAGCGCCAAGGTGTTGGACCCTCAATTCCAAGGCCAAATCAAAGAGCGCCTCAACTCACGCGATGCCGTGCGTTTGGTGTCGAGTTATGTGCGCCCCACGATGGAGTTGTGGCTGAACCAGCATGTGGACTACGGCAAGAAGTTGGCTGAACTCGCTATCAAGGCGGCGCAAACCCGCCAACGCGCAGGCCAAAAAGTGGAGAAGCGCAAAGGTTCCGGCGTGGCCGTGTTGCCAGGCAAGTTGACCGATTGCGAAAGCCGTGACATCAGCCACAACGAAGTGTTCTTGGTCGAGGGCGATTCCGCTGGCGGTAGTGCCAAGATGGGCCGAGACAAAGAAAGCCAAGCCATTCTGCCGTTGCGCGGCAAGGTGCTCAACACGTGGGAAGTCGAGCGCGATCGCTTGTTTGCCAACAACGAAATTCACGACATTTCAGTGGCCATTGGTGTAGACCCACATGGCCCGAACGACAGTCCTGATTTGAGTGGTCTGCGCTACGGCAAGATTTGCATCTTGTCAGATGCGGACGTGGATGGCTCGCACATCCAAGTGTTGTTGCTCACGCTGTTCTTCCGTCACTTCCCCAAGCTCATCGAAGCTGGGCATGTGTTTGTGGCGCGTCCACCGCTGTTCCGTGTGGACGCACCAGCGCGGGGCAAAAAGCCCGCCACCAAGGTGTATGCCTTGGATGAAGGGGAACTCACGGCCATCCTCGACAAGCTGCGCAAAGATGGCGTGGCTGAGGGTAAGTGGAGCATCAGCCGCTTCAAGGGCTTGGGCGAAATGAGTGCCGAACAACTGTGGGATACCACCTTGAACCCCGATACCCGTCGCCTCATGCCCGTGCAACTGGGCATGTTGGACTTTGCCGCCACCGAGGGCTTGATCACCCAGCTCATGGGTAAAGGCGAAGCCGCTGCACGCCGCGAGTTGATGGAACTGCATGGCGATTCGATTGAGATTGACGTATGACCGATTTGTTAACCCCCGAACTGCCAACTGCCGATAACGATGGCGACATCGCGCTGGGCCATTACGCCCAACGCGCTTACCTTGAATACGCACTCAGCGTGGTCAAAGGCCGTGCCTTGCCCGATGTGTGCGATGGCCAAAAACCAGTGCAGCGCCGCATTCTGTATTCGATGTCTCGCATGGGGCTCGGGTTCAGCGGTAACTCAGGTGCTAAGCCTGTCAAATGCGCCCGCGTGGTCGGTGACGTGCTGGGCCGCTATCACCCGCATGGCGACAGCGCTGCGTATGAAGCCCTCGTGCGCATGGCGCAAGACTTTGCGCAACGCTACCCACTGATTGATGGTCAAGGTAACTTTGGCTCACGCGACGGCGACGGTGCTGCGGCCATGCGATACACCGAAGCCCGCTTGGCCAAAATCACCAGCTTGTTGCTGGACGAGATTGACGAAGGCACCGTCGACTTTCAACCCAACTACGACGGCTCTACCGAAGAGCCTAAGCAGTTGCCCGCTCGCTTGCCCTTTGCCTTGCTCAACGGTGCCAGCGGTATTGCGGTGGGTATGGCCACTGAAATTCCAAGCCACAACTTGCGCGAAGTGGCTGATGCGTGCGTGGCACTCATCAAGTCGCCCAAACTCAGCGATGAAGAATTGCTGCAAATCTTGCCTGGCCCCGACTACCCAGGTGGCGGCCAAATCATCAGCAGTGCGTCTGACATTGCCGATGCGTACCGCACAGGCCGTGGCTCGCTCAAAGTGCGCGCCCGCTGGGTCATTGAAGACTTGGCCCGTGGCCAATGGCAACTGGTGGTCAACGAACTGCCCCCAGGCGTGAGCAGCCAACGCGTGTTGGAAGAGATTGAAGAACTCACCAACCCCAAAGTCAAGACGGGCAAGAAGGCGCTGAGCGCCGAGCAAACCCAACTCAAAGCCACGGTGTTGGCGGTGTTAGATGTGGTGCGCGATGAATCGAGCAAAGACGCCCCTGTGCGCTTGGTGTTCGAGCCCAAGACCAGTCGCATTGAGCAACAGGAACTCATCACCACGCTGCTGGCGCACACGAGCCTAGAAACCTCGTCGTCTATCAACCTCACCATGGTGGGCATTGATGGCCGCCCTGTGCCCAAGTCTTTGCGCGACATGTTGACTGAGTGGATCGAGTTCCGCTCGGCCACCATCCTGCGTCGTTCGCAGCACCGTTTGAACAAAGTCCTGGACCGCATCCATATCTTGGAAGGCCGTCAGTTGGTGTTGCTCAACATCGACGAGGTGATTGCCATCATTCGTCAGAGTGACGAGCCTAAGCTGGCGTTGATCGAGCGTTTCCGTTTGAGCGAGCGCCAAGCCGAAGACATCTTAGAAATTCGCTTGCGTCAGCTGGCGCGTTTGGAAGCCATCAAGATTGAGCAAGAGCTCAAAGAACTGCGCGAAGAACAAGCCAAACTCGAAGACATCGTGGGTAACCCCTCGGCGCTGCGTCGCTTGATGGTCAAAGAAATTGAAGCTGACGCCAAAACCTTTGCCGACCCACGTCGCACGCTCATTCAAGAAGAGAAAAAAGCCGTGGCCGAAGTCAAGGTCATTGACGAGCCGGTGACTGTGGTGATGTCTGAAAAAGGCTGGGTGCGTGCGCGTACGGGCCACGGTCACGAAGCCAGCGCCTTTGCGTTCAAGTCGGGCGATGGTTTGTATGGCACCTTCGAATGCCGTACCGTCGACACCTTCATTGCGTTTGGCTCGAACGGTCGTATCTACTCGGTGCCCGTGTCAGCCTTGCCCGGCGCACGGGGTGATGGTCAACCTGTGACCACCTTGATCGATTTGGAATCAGGCACCCAACTGTTGCACTATGTGGCTGGCCCTGCTGGCGCAACGTACTTGCTCAGCAGCTCGGGGGGCTATGGCTTCATGGCCAACATTGAGCACATGATTTCGCGCAACAAAGGTGGCAAAGCTTTCATCAGCGTGGGTGAGGGCGAAAGCGTGTGTCGTCCATCGCCTGTGAGTGGCGGCTCTGGCGCCACGCCGTTTGCGCCAGCCACGCACGTGGCGTGTGCCTCAACGGGCGGCCGTTTCTTGACCTTTGAATTGTCAGAACTCAAAGCGATGGAAAAAGGCGGTCGCGGCTTGATGCTGATTGACCTCGAAGCCAAAGACACCTTGGCGGGCGCCGCTGCGTACACACGCAGCGTGCGCATCGAAGGCATTGGCCGAGGCGGCAAAGTCCGCGAAGAAACACTGGAAATTCGCAGCTTAAACAACGCCAAAGCCGCTCGCGCTAAAAAAGGCAAAGTGGCTGACTTGGGCTTCAAGCCGAATGCGGTGGTGCGGGTGGAATAAGCCCACTTTGCCAATAAAAAAGCGGCTCAACGAGCCGCTTTTTTGTGGGTGCCAAGATTTAAGCTTTGGCTTTTTCTTTGGCAGCTGCCGCAGGTGCTGCTGCGTCTGCTTCTTTCTTGGGAGGGCTGCAGTCAAAGCACACAAACATGGATGAACCCAAAATGCGCTTGAACGAACCGTTGTTGCGGGGCTTGTGAATGCCGCATTTGATGCAGCTCATGGTGTCGCCAGTGCGGCCAAGGCCTTCGAAGGGTGAACCGCCTTTTTTCGACTTGTAGCGCAAACCATCGTTGGAGATTTCTGTTTTTTCTGGGCGTGACATTCGTTGTAGTTCTCGAGGCAAAGACGCTATTTTCGCAAATTTATCAACCGTTCTGACAAGCCGTCCTCAAAAACCTCAAAAATCAACGCAAAAAACGCTTGGAAAACCGCAAAACACCTGCGCCAATGCGCCTAGAAATGGCCTGACGGTGCTTGGCAAACAAGACGTAGGCGGGTTGGAGCACAGGCATGAGCCAGCGGCGCGACAACAACCATGCGATCACCGGCAGTTTGGCCAGTTTGTAAGCGGCTGCGAACACGGTTACTCCCACCAACACTTGACCATCGGCAGTGCGTCCATGAATCTGCGCCATGGCGGCTTCGCACGAGATGTGATGACCTGCCTGCGCAAAGTTCGGTTGAGTAATGTCGACAAATGCCAGCTTGCCTGTGGCATTTCGGCTTTGCAAAAACGTCACTTCAGCCACGCACAGGGGGCATTGGCCGTCGTAGTAGATCGTGAGTTCGGGGGCGATGGTGACCGTAGTGTCAGACATACCCGTAGGCTAGCACGGCTCAGCAACGCCAGCCCAAAAGTGGGGCTTGAGCAGATGTGCATCAGGCAGAATCCACCGCATGACCCAAGCTTGTTTTGATACCTCCATGTTTGCTATGCAACGCGTGGCGCATGCGCTCGAAGGTGCGTCCCAATACCCCGCACAGCATGTGTTCACCCAGATTTATGCAGACACTGCACGCGCCACCGCGCAATCATGTGATGCACAGGCAAAAGCAGGGAATCTCTTAGGTGCATTGCACGGCGTGTGCATCACCGTCAAAGACAACATCGATGTGGCGGGGGAGACCACCATGGCTGGTGGCGTGGTGTGTGCGGGCGAAGCGCCTGCGATGCACGATGCACCTGTGCTGCAGCGCTTGCGTGATGCTGGTGCGGTGGTGCTGGGTAAAACCAATATGAGCGAGTTTGCGTTTTCAGGGGTGGGTATCAACCCACACCATGGCACGCCTGCCAATCCGGCAGACCCAGCACAGTCACGCGTGCCTGGTGGCTCGTCATCAGGTGCGGCGGTGTCGGTGGCTTTGGGGCTGGCCGAGGTGGGAATTGGTACAGACACGGGCGGCTCCATTCGTATTCCTGCCGCGCTGTGTGGTTTGGTGGGCTACAAAAGCACGCAATCGCGCATTCCGTGCACAGGGGTGATGGAGTTGTCGCGCACGCTGGACACGGTGGGCAGCATCACCCGATCGGTGCGTGCGTGTTTGGCTGTGGATGCGGTGTTGTCGCAGCAACCGTTGCCTACCGATGCAAGCAACTTGCGGGGCATGCGTTTTGCTGTGCCCCAAACTTTGATGATGGATGACGTGGATGTCACGGTGACGAATGCTTTTGTGCGCACCCTGCGTCGTATTAGTGAGGCGGGCGCGCAGGTGGTCGAGATTCCGTTCAAAGCACTGGGCGATATTGCCGCCCTCAGCATGCCTGGTGGTTTTTCACCCATCGAAGGTTATGCGGCGCACCATGCACGATTGGAGCGGGGGGCGCATCATATCGACCCCCGTGTCGTGGCACGTATGACGCTCGGCAAGGGCATCAGAGCCCAAGACTATCTGGAATTACACAACCGCCGCAATGCGTGGATTGCAGCCGCCGAGCAAACGTTGCACGGCTTTGATGCCATGTTGTGCCCCACCGTACCAATGGTCGCACCGCTGACACAGCCGCTGCTGAAAGACGACGAGGTATTTTTCAAAGTCAACCGCTTGTTGCTGCGCAATCCTTCCGCCATCAACTACATGGATGGCTGTGCGTGGAGTTTGCCTTGCCATGCAGAGGGCGAGTTGCCCGTGGGGTTGATGGTTTCGACCTTACGAGGGAAAGATGCGCATCTCGCGCAGGTGGCGTTGGCTTTAGAAAACTTAATGAACTCTTTACACGCCTAGATCACAATTTGGGCATTGAAAGAAAGCGAGCAAGTGATGACTAAATTTCGCACCTTGGCTTTGAGTTTGTTGTTAGCGACCTCCGCAGCAGCGGCTTTGGCGCATGGCCCACATGGCGGTTATCGCGGTGGCTATTACCGTGGTGATTATTTTTGGAGTCCTGCGTTGGTCGGCGGAGCAATCGTTGGTACGTCCATTTATTTGTCCCGTCCTGTGCAACCTTCGACTGTGATCGTGACCACGCCGCCAGCCGTCGTGGTTACCAGCCCACAGCCGACGCAATGGGTGAATGGTCAGCCTGTGGCGCAGCCGGTCGAGGCCTACTACTGCCGCGAGACAGGGCAGTACTTTCCGGTGGTGCAAACCTGTGTCAGCCCTTGGCTGGTGGTGATGCGCTGAGGCTTTTGTAAAGCTGTCATCCGTTGATTCGCATGGCGCGTTGTAGAACCACTTCTTAACCGAGTGAGTTCTTTATGAAACGCGCATCCATCCTGTTCGCTTGTTTGTTGTCTGCCGTGTTGGCTGTGCCAGCACAAGCCCATGGCCTAGGTCATGGCGGAGGGGTACGAGGCGGCCATCATGGAGGCCATGGTTATCGTGGTGATTGGGGGCGTAATTGGGTGGCTCCTGTGTTGGGGGCGGCTATTGTGGGGAGTGTCATTTACGCAGCTAGTACTCCTAGCTATGCTGCGCCACAGCAAGTGGTGGTCCAGCAGCAATACATGCCGCCTACCCGGGTGGCGTATTTCTGCCCGACCTCGCAGCAGTACTACCCCAATGTGTCAACGTGCTATGTACCTTGGCAACCTGTGACTTACTAAAGTGCGTTTTGAAGGCTTTGTCGTCAGCTTTTAAAGGGTCACCACTTCTTTGTGGCCCACGCGGTTGGAGTAACGCACTTTGCCTCCCGAAGTTTCTAGCTCCACGCGCGCGCTGCGACCTGCGTACACATGGTGTTTAAGCCATTCCAGTTCTTGCTTCATCTCGGTTTCGCCTGAGAGCACACGGCTCCAGCAGCGCAGTTCGGCGGACCAGCGGTAGTTACGCGATTTGAGTTTGTCTTTGGTCTCAAATGGCGAGTTGATGGCATATACCTTTTGTTGAGGCTGGTTCAACGTCATCAATACGGCAAGCAAGGCTGTTTGTTGGCTTTGCGGTAATACCAAGTTGAGTAATTCCAACAATGCCCAGCAATCAGCCTCGGCGCGGTGGGCTTCGTAAAAATAGCCTTGAGTGGTGAGCAAATATTCCAGCTTGGCAGAGCCAAAGCCTTCTTCGCGCCAGTCAATGTCTTTGATGCTGCACACCCAATTGAGTTGTTCAAACAGTGGCCAGCGTGCTTCCACAAACGGACGATCAAACGCGGCGTTGTGGGCAATGACCACGTCCACATTTTTCAGAAATTCGGCCACACGCGTGTCGTCAATACGTAAGCCCTTCACCATGTCATCGGTGATGTGATGCACGGCCGTCGTGGCAGGAGGAATAGGGAAACCTGGATCTTCCAACTCGTCCAGCACGTCCGTGACGCGATACACCACGCCTGTGACGGGATCGAATTCAAACGCCAGCATGCCCAGTTCAATCACGCGGTCGTTGGCAACGTCAAATCCGGTGGTTTCGGTGTCGAGCACGATGCCTTTGCTGAGCTTTTGCCCAGGGGCGGGCGTGTTGAACACACGGCCAGGTACGAGACGACGAAGCACGCGGTAGTCTGGGTGTTGTTCGAGTTGTTGGGCGAGTTGTTCGATGTCTTGAGTCATAGGCTAATGTTAACTAGAGGTGCGTAGGTCAAAGTCGATAAATTTGTAGTTCGCAGTTTAGGATTGCGACTATGAGATTTTTTGTGTTTTTATTCACTTGCGCTTTAGGCTTTATGGCACTGCCAGCGCTTGCCCAGTCAGCCGATCAGGATATGGCCGTGGAGGTGTTGGGCGTGTACTTCACCCCAGCCTCCAATGCGGCTGGGCCGATTGTCAAAGCCATTGATGCCAGCGAACGAGAGGTATTGGTGCAGGCCTATGGCTTCACGCACAACGCGATCGCCCAAGCCTTGGTGCGCGCACATGAGCGAGGGGTGAAGGTGCGGGTGTTACTTGACCAAAAGAGCCAAAGCTCAAACCGCTACGTCATTGATGCGTTGGCCGATGCCCACATTGAACTGCGCCAAGATGGCAAACATGCCATCGCGCACAACAAGGTGATGGTGATTGATCAATCCATTGTCATTACAGGTAGCTTCAATTTCACCAACTCGGCGGCCAGCCGTAATGCTGAGAATTTCCTCGTGTTGAAGTCTGAGGACCTGGCCGCGCAATACCGCTTGCAATGGAAGAACCACTGGGCACACGGCGTGGAATAAGGCTTAGAGCCGGATTTAGTCTGTCAGCTCTAAAAGTGCACCAAACGGGGGCAAAAGCCTTGTTAACGCCGAACTTGTCTCTAAAATATGCCTCATGCTGCACTGCAACATAACTCATGCCGCTTGGGCAGGTTCGGAGCAGTTTGAACATCCTTTTTAATTTTGGAGATATGAAATGACTTTGACACCTGAACAAGTAATCGCTGCAAACAAAGCCAATTTGGAAACTTTGGTTGGTTTGACCAACAAGGCTTTCTCTGGCGTTGAGCAACTCATCGAGTTGAACTTGGCTGCTGCTAAGACAACTTTGGCTGACTCGCAAAAACAAGCCAACGCTGCCTTGACCGTGAAAGACGCGCAAGAATTGTTGGCTTTGCAAGCCAGCTTGTTCCAACCTTTGGCTGAAAAGGCTGTGGCCTACAACCGTCATTTGGTGGACATCGCCAACGGTACAGGTTCTCACTTCCAAGGCCACGTTGAGGCACAAGTGGCTGAAGCGCAAAAAGCTTTCCACGCCATGGTTGAAAACGCTGCCAAGAACGCACCTGCTGGTTCTGAAGCCGCTGTGGCCGCATTCAAAACTGCTGTGGCCGCTGGTAACAACGCTTTGGAGTCTGTGCAAAAAGCTGTCAAGCAAGCCACAGAAGTTGCTGAAAGCAACTACAAAAACATGACAGAAACAGCCTTGAAAACAACCAAAGCTGCGACTGCTAAAAAGCGTTAATTTTCAGGTTTTCCAAAGCCTTTGAAATGCGGCTCCTTCGGGAGCCGTTTTTCTTGGGCGCGTGAGTGCCTTGCAGTAAAGTTGTACCTATGAACAAACGCTTGTTTTTCAGTGCCTGTCTCGCGCCCTTGCTGGTCGCGTGTTCGTCGCTGTCGCGCAAGCCGTCGCCCACGTCGCAAAGCTACCCCAACAACCCCGCCAAGCGGCAAGACATCGTCATGCAAGCGGTGGCTATGTTGGATAGAGGCTACACGTATGGCGGTAAAAAACTTCACACGGGGTTTGACTGCTCAGGGCTGGTGACGTTTGTTTATCAAGAGTCGGCAGGCATTGCTCTGAAAGGCAGTGCTGCGCAAATGGCCGAAGTTACGCAGTCTATTGAGGCGGCTCAGGCCCACCCCGGGGATTTGGTGTTTTTCAACACACTCGGTGCATCGTATTCACACGTGGGCATCTACATTGGCTCAGGCAAGTTTGTACATGCAGCCAACGAGCGCACTGGCGTGAAAACCGAGCGCATGAACAACACGTATTGGTCGAAACGATTCGAAGGCTATCGAACAGTTTTTGCTTGAATTGCTTCGGCTACCTCTTTCACCAGCGCAGGGCCTTTGTAAATCAAGCCGGTATATATCTGCACCACGTTTGCGCCTGCTTCAATTTTTGACACCGCATCGGCACCGCTGAGCACGCCGCCCACGCCAATGATGGGGAAGTTCGGGCCCATGGCGGCGCGCAGTTGGCGAATCACCGCACTACTCTTTTCCAGCACGGGTGCGCCTGAGAGACCGCCGGTTTCTTCCGCATGTACCAAGCCTTGCACCGCTTCGCGACTGATGGTGGTGTTGGTGGCAATCACGCCCCACAAGCTGTTGGCCAGTGTGCTGTCGGCGCTGACGCAATGGCGCTTCAAGGTAGCGGCAATCACGGCCACTTGCGCCTCGTCTAGATCGGGCGCAATTTTGATGAACACGGGCACTTGCTTGCCGTGCTGTTGGGCCAGCTCGTTGCGGCGTTGGGCCACGGCGCCAATCAACGCATCCAACGCTTCGTCGCTTTGCAGCTCGCGCAAGTTTTTGGTGTTGGGGCTCGAGATGTTGACGGTCACATAGTCGGCATGCGGGTACACGCCGTTCAAGCAAATCAGGTAGTCGTCCACCGCGTTTTCAATCGGGGTGACGGCGTTTTTGCCGATGTTCAAACCCAGCAGCATGGGCATGTCACCACCTTTGTGGCGGAACTGCGCTTTTTGCACATTGGCCAAAAACGCATCGAGGCCTTCGTTGTTAAAGCCTAAGCGGTTGATGAGCGCGTTGGCTTCGGGCAAGCGGAACATGCGGGGCTTGGGGTTACCAGGCTGGCCTTTGGGCGTGACCGTGCCGACTTCTACAAAGCCAAAGCCCATGGCGGCCAAGCCGTCGATGCAATGGGCGTTTTTGTCTAAGCCCGCGGCCAAGCCCACGCGGTTGGGAAACTTCAAGCCCGCGAGTTGAATCGGGTCTTGCACACGGCCTTGGCAATACGCCCAAGACAGCGGTGTGTTTTGCGTGCGGGCCAGCATGGCCAGCGTGTGTTCGTGGGCGGTTTCAGCGTCCATCGAAAACAAGAAAGGACGGGCGAGCGAGTAGGGCAGTAACGAC
>JACCDN010456567.1_pt1 | contig 44050 bp, 28 predicted proteins | sample 7441691 | NCBI WGS metagenome assembly JACCDN01 (sample SAMN15323439, study PRJNA562643) | freshwater metagenome | isolation source: river surface water | place: USA:Blue River Watershed | collected 2017-08-16 | reverse complement strand
GGGTTGTTCGGAATGATTTTCCATCAAAATCTCCGATAAAATATTGTGTCGCCGAACCACCATTAGGCGCTCCTGGATTGATACTTACTAAAAGCACCCATTTTTCTTCTTGAGTTCCGTTTACTTTTAGTTTAAATACGTCAGGGCATTCCCAAACGCCTCCGTGTGCGCCATAATTTTGCCCAAACTCACTTTCTAGTTTCCAATGGAGTAAGTTGTTGGAAGTATAGAATTGAGCACGATCTCCCGCAACTAAAACCAAGTTCCAAATTTTGGCATCTTCGTTCCAAAATACTTTAGGGTCTCTAAAATCACGTAAATTTGTATTGTTGATAATTGGATTGGCCTCGTATTTTTTCCAAGTTTCCCCTTCGTCTAAACTGTAAGCTAAACCTTGGGTTTGTGTGTTAATTTTACCCGCCTTTTCAAAATCCATATTGTGGTAAGTGAAAACAGCAATCATTGGAGGGTTTTCTTTGGTGCCAAGTCCAGAAGTGTTGTTCACATCCATTACAGCACTACCTGAAAATATGTAGCCTAATTGATCTGGAAATAAGGCGATTTTTTTGTGTTGCCAATGAATTAAATCAGCGCTTATTGAGTGTCCCCAATGCATGGGTCCCCAAACAATGTCTGCAGGATAGTATTGGTAAAATAAATGGTAGGTTCCTTTGTAGTACAACATCCCGTTAGGGTCGTTCATCCATTTTTTTTCAGGCGAAAAATGAAATTGTGGTCTAAAAGGTTCTTTATAATATTGAGTAGAGTCAACAGTGATAGTTTCTTTAGACGAAATCAAAACGCTATTCTTTTCTTGCGCTACGCAATTTAATGTGAATAGAGTGCTTATGAACAAGCTAACGGCTATTATTTGAGTCCATAGGTATTTCATCTGGTTTTTTTTGGCTGTTAAAAATAGTATTCTTTTATGAATAGTCAGCTTTGGAATATTGATAATGATATAGAATTTTTCCGAAATCGTTGTCGATGTTGTATTTAGTAGTTTTAAATGTCTTTGTAAATAGTATTACAATTTTATGTATTATGTTTGAAAGTTGTAAATGTCTATTGTCAAACCAATTTAAATAAAAATATGAATCTAAATCTTCTAAATCTTTATAATAAAAAAGTATTTTTTATTGTAAGCCTATTAATTACCTCGATACAGTTGAGTGCTCAAAAAGTGACTATTCCCATTGCTTCTGAAAATCACATGATTTTGTTGCAGACGGATCATTTGAATCGATTAAGAACAATATACTTTGGTAAACCAATACAAAATCAAAGCGAATTAGAAGCGGTTGGGGCTACTACGAATTATGATGAAAATAATTCAGGAATTTATAATTCGGCTTACACTCCGGCAGGAACTTGGAATTTATCAGAACCCGCTATTCAGGTCAAACATGCGGATGGGAATCCTTCGTTAGAGTTGAAATACAGCAGTCACAAAAAAGAACAAATTGATGCCAATACTTCTCTTACAAGTATTGTTTTGAAAGATCCTGTTTATCCTTTTGAGGTGACTTTGTGTTATAAAGTTTGGTCAAAAGAAAATCTGATTGAACAATGGACAGAAATTAGACACAAAGAGAAAAAAGCAGTCTTGTTGCAAAAGTTTGCTTCTGCCAATTTGTACTTTTCAAACAAAGATTTCTATTTAACCAGTTTTCAAGGAGAGTATTTAAAAGAAATGCAGCCTATTGAAACGAAATTAGAACAAGGCATCAGAACAATTGATTCTAAATTAGGAACTAGAGCAATGCTGTTACAGACTCCAAATTTTATCGTTTCTTTTGGAAAACCTGCTTCAGAGAATCAAGGGACGGTATTGTTAGGTCAATTGGCTTGGAGTGGTAATTTTAAATTGGATTTTGAAATAGATTCGCATAAAAATCTTCGTTTGATTACTGGAATAAATCCGTATGCATCAGAATATGCTTTGGTGCCAAACGAAACGTTCAAGACTCCTTCATTAATTTATACTTTATCTACTAATGGAACGGGAGAGGCAAGTAGAAATTTACAGAATTGGGCAAGAAAATATAGAGTTCTAGATGGAGAAGGAGAGCGATTGACTTTATTAAATAATTGGGAAGCTACTTATTTTGATTTTGATGAGAATAAAATCTCAGGCTTGTTTAAAGGAGCTAAAGATATTGGTGTAGATTTATTTCTTCTAGATGATGGTTGGTTTGGAAATAAATATCCTCGTAATAATGATGATGCTGGTTTAGGAGATTGGCAAGAAAATAAAAAGAAATTGCCTCATGGGTTAGGCTATTTAGTAAAAGAAGCTAAAAAAGAAGGAGTGAAATTCGGAATCTGGATTGAGCCAGAAATGGTAAACCCTAGAAGTGAATTGTACGAAAAACATCAAGATTGGGTAATTCGTCAACCGGAGCGTCCTGAAATTTATTACAGAAACCAATTGGTGTTGGATTTATCCAATCCAGAAGTACAGGATTTTGTTTTTGGAATCGTAGATAATCTATTTGTGAAAAATCCAGAATTGGCTTTTATCAAATGGGATTGTAATGCGGTTATTTATAATGCTTATTCAGCTTATTTGAATAAAAAAGGATTGCCACAATCTAATTTGTATGTCGATTATATTAAAGGACTGTATAAAGTGTTAGAGCGTATTCGTGCTAAATACCCAAAAGTGCCTATGATGTTGTGTTCTGGCGGAGGTGGTAGAGGGGAATATGAATTTTTGAAATATTTCACTGAGTTTTGGCCGAGTGATGATACAGAACCTTTAGAACGAATTTTTATGCAATGGAATTATTCGTATTTCTTTCCTTCTATCACTACAGATAATCACGTGACTGATTGGGGGAAACAGCCTTTGAAGTTCAGAGTTGATGTTGCTAGTATGGGAAAATTAGGGTTTGATATTGTTACCAATCATTTGAGCGAAAAGGACAGACAGTTTTGTAAACAAGCGATTTCAAATTATCATTCGTTTAAGGATATAGTTTGGCATGGAGATCAATATCGCTTAGTAAATCCGTACGGAAATGATATCGCATCTTTGATGTATGTAAATAAAGATAAAACCAGAGCGGTGGTTTTTAATTATTTAGTCAATAATAGATTTAATCTTACGGCAACCAAAAGACCAGTAGTGTTTAATGGTTTGGATTCGAATAAAAAATATGTGGTAAAAGAAATCAATTTATATCCTGAGATAGAATCTACGTTGAAATCGGTAGTTTATTCCGGGGACTTTTTAATGAAGGCAGGATATAATCCCGATGTGAATTTAAAAAGAACAAGTGTTGTTCTAGAGGTTACCGAGCTAAAATAGTAAATCTTCATTTTTTAGTAACAAAAGCTTCCGTTCTTTTATAGACTGGAAGCTTTTGTTTTTGGATCAAATTTTAAATAATTCGCAATATAATTTGATATTGAGGTCTTATCTTAGGGATAATTCATCGTTTTTTCAATGTAGTAGATTAAAATATAGAATATGTGTTTTTTTACCGTATTTTTTTTACATATAAATTATTTTTTCACTTATTTTTTTACAGTATCAATTTTTAAATCGAAAACGTTTTCGATGTACCGAAAACGATATAGTTTACTTTTTCTTAATATTTTCATAAAATTAATAGTATGTTTGAATCAATATTTAAAACAAACCATTTATTAACCAACTTATTTATTACGTATGAAAAATAGTCTACTTAAAGGCTTGATGGTTTTCTTAACCATGCTATGTACAAGTTTGACATATTCGCAAGATGTGTCAGGTACCGTATCCGATGCTAGCGGACCTCTTCCAGGGGCTTCTGTATTAGTTAAAGGAACGACAAAAGGAGCACAAACAGATTTCGATGGTAAATTTACTATCAAAAATGTTGGCTCAAACGCAGTTTTAGTTTTTAGTTACATTGGTCTTAAAACACAAGAAGTAAATGTAGCAGGAAGAAGTAATGTAAATGTTACTTTAAAAGAAGATTCAGCAGAATTAAAAGAAGTAGTCGTTATCGGTTACGGTTCTGTGAAGAAAAAAGATGCAACAGGTGCGGTTGATCAAATTTCGTCTAAGAAATTTGATAACGTTGCTGCGGTGAATCCAGCTTCTCTTTTACAAGGTAAGGTTGCTGGTGTTCAAGTTACCTCTTCAAATGGAGAGCCAGGTGCTTCAAATTCTATCAGAATTCGTGGTAATGGAACTTTGCGTTCTGGGAATGGTCCGCTTATTGTAGTCGACGGTGTGCCGTTGGCAGGTGGTGATGTAACTTCTGGTGGTGCGAGTTTAGGTAATGGTAATTCATCTGCTAAAGATCCGTTAAGTTTCATTAATCAAAATGATATCGAAAGTATGTCTATTTTGAAAGATGCTTCTTCTACAGCTATTTATGGTGCTCGTGGAGCCAATGGTGTAATCATTATTACAACTAAAAAAGGTAAATCAAAAGAGCCAGAATTAACTTATTCTTCATCTTATACGACCTCTTCTTTTGCATCTAAATTTGATGTATTGTCAACAGATGAATTTATCAAACTTACTCCAGCTGACAAAAATTTTGGTGGTTCTTATGATTGGAAAAAACAAGTATTACAAACAGGAAGTACTTTAAATCATGATTTGTCATATTCAAGTGGAACAGATAAATCGAATACGAGAATCTCTTTAGGTATGGCTAATACAGATGGTATTATAAGAAATACAGGTTTGGATAAGTACACTGCTACATTGTTTAATTCTAATGAATTTTTAGATAGTAGAGTTAAATTAGAAACTCGTATTTCGTATTCTAATGTTAAAGATCAAAGAGCTTTGACAACTAATAATACAGGATATATTGGGGATGTTTTAAGTTCGGCTTTGTACTGGAATCCTACAAGAAATGTACAAAATGTTGATGGTTCTTATGTTCGTGTAAGTGGGGATTATATAAATCCTGTTCATTTATTGAATGATTATTCGAACAAAGGAGATTTGTCTAAATTTTTAGGAAGTTTAACTACAAATGTGAAATTAACCAATAATTTGAAATATACAATGGTTGTAGGTTTTGAAACTTCAAATTCAGTAGTAAAACAACAAGCTTCACCTAGTTTAAATATTCAAGATTTTGCTAGAGCAGTAAATCCTTCAAATTTAGTAGAATATAGAGGGCAGGCAGTTGTAGCTGAAGATCAAAGAGTTAATAAGACGATTGAACATAATTTAACTTACACTAAAGATCTTACTAAAAACATTAATTTGAATGCGATTCTTGGATATTCTTATTATAATTATGCTTCAAATGGAACTTTTGTATCTGCAAAAGGATTTGCTCCTACTCAAACTAATTTGTTAGAAAATATGGAAGGAGGAATTCCTACAGAAACTAGAACAAATTCATACAAAGGGCTTTCTGAAATGCAATCGGTTTTTGCAAGAGCTTCTATGTCTTTTTACAATAAATTGAATTTAGATCTTACTGTACGTCGTGATGGTTCATCTAAAGCAGCTGAGGGAAAAAAATATGGAAATTTCCCATCTTTAGGTTTGGCTTACAAATTAGTTGAAGGTAAAGACGGATTGGTTAACGATTTGAAATTAAGAACTAATATTGGTAAAACTGGTAATACTGAGTTCCCAAGAAATTCTTCAGTTAGTATTATTGAATACAATGGACCAGATAAATTTACTATTGTAAATAATGCCAACTCTCAATTGACTTGGGAAACGACTACTTCTTATGGTGTAGGTGCTGATTTTACATTGTTAAAAAATAAATTATCAGGATCTGTGGATTATTTTAATAAAAACACGACTGATTTAATTGTGGGAATTCCGTCTACATCAGGTCAACCTTCTCCACAAGGTATCAAGTATGTTAATTTACCAGCAAATTTAATTAATAAAGGAGTTGAGGTTGCTTTAAATTATAAAGTTATAGATACTCAAGACTTATCATGGGATGTTTCTGGAAACGTAGCTTTCTTGTCTAATACAGTAGAAAACTTAGGAGCTTCTAACATTTATAATGTAGGACGTATTGATGGTCAAGGTTTAACTGATGCTTATGTTCAAAGAATTCAAGATGGATATCCTTTGTATACTTATTATTTACCTGAATTTACAGGTTATGATGCCAATGGTAAATCGTTATATGCCAATGGTGGTGCTACTTCAATGTTAGATAAACAACCTTTGCCAAAAATGACAGTTGGTTTCTCTACAAGCGTAGCTTACAAAGATTTTGATTTCTCTACTTCAATGTACGGTAATTTTGGAAATTATTTGTTTAACAATACTAACGTAGCGTTATTCTACCAAAATCAATTAGGTGGTAAAAATGTTACGCCTGAAGTAGCTTATTCTGCTCAATCGAATACTGATGCAAATACTCCTTCTACTAAATATCTTGAAAAAGGAGATTTCCTTAGATTAGGTCAATTAACTTTAGGTTACACAATCAAAGGGTCAATTTTAGAAAGATTGAAAATGAAAACAGCTCGTTTTTATGTAAATGGATCTAACTTATTTGTAATCACTAAATATTCTGGTTTTGATCCAGAGGTTGATACAAATAAATCTTTAAATGGTATTCCTTCAGCAGGTATTGATTATTTATCATATCCAAAAGCGAGATCTTTTTCGGTAGGACTTAACGTAACATTTTAATTAGAATAAAAATGAAAAAAATTAATTTTATAAAGTACGGGCTTTTTGCTGGAGCATTAGTGTTAGGTGTAAGCTGTACCAATTTAGATGAGCAAATTACAGATGCTACTGAACTTTCAGCTGCTGATGCAGATGCAGTATTAGTATCTGCTTATGCTGGATTGCATAATTTTGAGACTCAAGATGGTCTTTTTGCTATACAAGAAGTAACTACAGATTTTGCAATAGTGCCAACACGTGCAGGAGACTGGGGAGATGGAGGAGCATGGTTAGAAGATCACTTTCACACATGGAAAGCAGATAGTAGAGAAGTTAATACTGCTTGGAAGCATATGTTGTCAAGTGTTTATAACTGTGATTTGGCTTTGGCTATTAAAGGAATTTCTCCTTCAAATAAAGCACAAGCTCAATTTTTGAAAGCGTATTACTATTATAATGCAATTGATATGTTTGGTCAAGTGCCTTACAGAGAGGCAGGTAGTTCTAATGATGATTTCCCTAAAGTGTGGGATTCTCCAACAGCTACTGCCAAAATCATTGCTTTGTTAGAAGAAGCGTTACCTAATTTACCGGCTAAAAACACTTCAGATCCATCTATTGCTAGTAAAGATGCAGCTAATTTCTTATTGGCTAAAATTTATTTGAACAAAGCAGTATTCGATGCTCCATCACATACTGGATTTAATGCAAATAATGTTGCCAATATGAATAAAGTGATTCAGTATGTTGATGCTATTTCTTCATCAACTTCATTGGCTCCTGATTATTGGGACAACTTCAAGCCTTCAAACAATACTAGTCCTGAAGTAATATTATCAGTTAGAAATGTGCTTGGTGTAGATGGAGTTGCAGGTTTAGGGATAAATGGAATTAGATCAAGATGGTATATGAGTGCTCATTACAATCAAACTCCTTCTGGATGGAATGGTTTTTCTGTACTGCAAGAATATTATAATCAATTTGATCCTGCCGATAGACGTATTAAAAACAATGATGCTTCTATAATTGCTAATTTCGGTAGTCCGCTTGGAATGCGTATTGGTCAACAATATGAAAAAGGAGGAGCTGTTGCTTTGAAAACTAGAGCTCAAAATGACTCTCGTCCTTTGAATTTTCAAAGTGATCCTGCTGGTTTGCCAGCAGATGGTAAAATATTAGCTGCAGAGTGGTTAGAAAGATGGGGTATTCGTCCTCAGAAATACATACCAGACGTTTCTAATATGGATAAACCAGAAAATGATTACGTATTGTTCCGTTATGCAGACGCGTTGTTGATGAAAGCAGAAGCTATTGCTAGAGGAGGTGTTAGTACTACAACTCCGGCTTCTATTAAAGCTTTATTTACTGCACGTCCTGGAATAACTACCCCGATGGATTTGTCAACTTTAACAGGAATATATACTGCTAGAGCTACAGAGTTATGGGAAGAAGGATGGAGAAGAAACGATATGATTCGTTTTGGTAAATATACAACTGCTAGGGCTACGATGACTAATACAGATGCGTATAGAGTATTGTTGCCAATTCCAACTACAGCGTTGTTGAATCCAAATATTAAACAAAATCCTGGATACTAATATTCCGTATTTTGATACTTATTTCAAGGAGAGCAAATTGCTCTCCTTGTTTTTTAAGAGCCTATTTAGGCTCTTTTTTTTGTTTATTTATTTGATGTATATCACTATTTTAAGGTGTTTTTAATTTTTTTATGTACCGAATAATACATAAATTGCTCCCTATATATAGACTGAAAAATTAACTCCTATTACTATGTTGCAACGCGCTATTTTTTTTATCTTTTGTACGTTTTTTATAAGTTGTTCTAAAAATAATTCCGATACTCTCTTTACTCAATTGGATTCCTCTGAAACTGGAATTGATTTTAAAAACGAAGTCAAAAATGGAGAGAATATGAACATCTTCAAATACCGTAATTTTTATAATGGTGGCGGGGTAGCTATTGGCGATATTAATAATGATGGTTTAGCCGATGTTTTTTTTACGTCCAATCAAGGAACTAATAAGTTGTACTTGAATAAAGGGAATTTTAAATTTGAAGATATTTCGTCCAAGTCTGGAATTGAAGGTAAAAAGGCCTGGTCTACAGGTGTGGTGATGGTGGATATCAATGATGATGGCTATTTAGATATTTACGTTTTGGATGCAGGAAGTAATATCGATGCAATTCGTAAAAGTCAATTGTACATTAACAATAAAAACAACACTTTTACTGAAAAAGCAGCGGAGTATAATTTAGCAGATACAGGAATCACCACTCATGCAGCCTTTTTTGATTATGATAAAGACGGTGATTTAGATTGCTATATTTTGAATAATAGTTTTATTCCAGTAAGTAGTTTAAATTATTCAAACAAAAGAGAATTACGCGATAAAGATTGGGATGTAGCAGACATTTTAAAAGGCGGAGGAGATAAATTGATGCGTAATGATAATGGTAAATTTGTTGATGTAAGTGAGGCTTCAGGAATTTATGGCAGTTTAATTGGTTTTGGTTTAGGTGTTACGGTAGGAGATGTCAATGGAGATTTATACCCGGATATTTATATATCGAATGATTTTTATGAAAGAGATTATTTGTATATTAACAATAAAAACGGAACTTTTTCAGAGCAAATTCAAACTTGGGCAACCCACCTTAGTCAAGCGTCTATGGGAGCTGATTTAGCCGATATCAATAACGATGGTAAACCAGACATCTTCACTACAGATATGTTGCCTGAAGGCGATGAACGTTTGAAGACTACTACAAGTTTTGATAATTATGATTTGTTGACACGTAAATTGAGTATGGATTTTTTTAATCAATACATGTCTAACGCGTTGCATATCAATGATGGAAATCATTTTACAGAAATTGCCAATTTTGCTGGAGTATCCAAAACGGACTGGAGCTGGGGTGCGCTTATTTTTGATATGGATAATGATGGATATAAAGATATTTACGTATGTAATGGGATTTATCACGATTTGACCAATCAAGATTTTATGGATTTTTTTGCTAATGATTTGATGCAAAAAATGGTGGTTACGGGTAAAAAAGATGATATAGAAACTATTATTGCCAAAATGCCAAGTACGCCTATTCCTAATTATGCTTTTAAAAATAATCGTAATCTTACCTTTACTAATAATGTTACCAATTGGGGGTTAGATACTCCAAGTTTTTCCAATGGTGCTGCTTATGGGGATTTGGATAATGATGGCGACTTAGATTTAGTAGTCAATAATGTGAATATGGAATCGTTTGTTTATAGAAATAATTCAGAGAAAAATAAAGCCAATCATTTTCTTAAAGTAAAATTGAAAGGAGCTGCTCAAAATAAATTTGCCGTGGGTAGCGTGGTGGAATTGTATTCAGGTTCAGCAATTATTCGTCAAGAATTAATTCCGTCAAGAGGATTTCAGTCTTCTATAGATTATGTGATGACTTTTGGATTGGGCAATAAAAAAATTGATTCTTTACAAGTCATTTGGCCGAATGGCAAATCACAAACGATTAAAAAAGTAGCTTTAAATTCCACTATTAATTTATCTATTGTGGATGCTAAAGCAGAATATGTTGTAAAATCTAATCCATCGAAGAGTTGGCTGAGAGAAGTGAAATCGAATTTTGCTGCTCATAAAGAAAATGATTTTATTGATTTTGATTACGAGGGATTAATTTCTAAAATGCTATCACAAGAAGGTCCTTCATTAGCAGTTGGAGATATTAATGGAGATGGAAATGAAGATGTATTTATTGGTGGAGCCAAAGGACAATCAGGTAAAATTTATGTCAATAAAGGGAATAATAACTTTGGTGTTACTACTCAAAAAGCCTTAGAAGGAGATGCTAATTTTGAAGACACAGCCGCTAGTTTTTTTGATGCTGATGGCGATGGTGATTTGGATTTATTAGTGGGTTCTGGGGGAAATGAAAGAATAAGTCCAGCGAATTATCAAAACCGTTTGTATTTGAATAACGGTAAGGGTGCATTTGCAAAATCATCAGCAATTATTCCTTCCGCAAGCACAAGTGTTTCGGTAATTGCGCCGTATGATTTTGATAATGACGGAGATGTAGATGTCTTTGTCGGTAGTCGAAGTGTTCCAGGAGTCTATGGGATTGATCCAAAACACGTGTTGTTAGAAAATGACGGAAAAGGAAATTTTAAAAATGTTATTGATAAAAAAGCATTTAAACTCAATGCAACTGGAATGATTACCGATGCTGTTTGGGAAGATGTTGATAATGATGGTAAGAAAGATTTAATCATTGTAGGCGATTGGATGGCGCCGCAAATTTTTAAAAATACAGGAAGACGTTTAGCGGTATTCAAATCTAATTTGACGGATTATACTGGTTTTTGGAATTCAGTACAATGTGTGGATTTGAATAATGACGGTAAAAAAGACTTTATTTTAGGCAATAAAGGGACTAATACTCCTTATAAAGCATCGGTTAAAAACCCTATGAAATTGTTTACTAATGATTTTGATAGTAATGGAACCATTGAGCAAATTACTACTCGTTTCATTGACGGAAAGGATAAGCCAATTAATTTAAAACAAGAACTAGCAAAACAGATTCCGTCTATTAAGAAGAAAAATTTGAGTTATGGTGATTATGCGAAAAAATCAATTCAGGAAATATTTTCTTCTGAAGTGATTACTAATTCATTGCAAAAAACTGCTGTTTTTCAAGAAAGTGTTGTGGCTATTAATAAAGGAAATGGCCAGTTTGAAATGAAAAAAGTGCCTGCTCAAGTACAATTCTCATCTGTAAATACAAGTTGTGTTATGGACGTAAATAAAGATGGTATCTTGGATATTATTCTTGGAGGGAATCAATACGAATTCAAACCACAATTTGGGCGTTTAGATGCTAATCATGGAAGTGTTTTACTGGGTGATAAAAAAGGAAATTATTCTTGGTTGCCTTATAATAATTCAGGTTTCTTTGTTACAGGTGAAATTCAAAAGATGAGAACGATAAAGAATAAAAATAATACAACTACCGTTATTACGGTACTAAATAATACTACTCCAAAACTATTTACAAGCAATGAATAATTTTATTAAAATAGGCTTAGCATCATTGCTACTCATCGGTTGTTCAAAGAATGAAAATCAATTATTTGAAAAATTATCGCCAGATGCCAGTAATGTTAAATTCACGAATCAATTAGACGAATCAAAAAACATCTCCATTTTAGATTATCTCTATTATTATAATGGAGGAGGGGTCGCTCTAGGAGATATTAATAACGATGGTTTAGTCGATATCTATTTTACATCTAACCAAGGAAAAAATAAACTATATCTCAATAAGGGAGGAAATAAATTTGAGGATGTTTCAGTAAAAGCGGGTGTTGAGGGTGAAAGTGATTGGCAAACGGGTTCCATTATGGCAGATGTTAATGGAGATGGTTATTTAGATATTTATGTTTGCGCAGTGGTGGGTATTAACGGTTTTGAAGGGCATAATGAATTGTATATCAATAATAAAGACAATACGTTTACTGAAAGCGCTGCCGAATATGGTTTAGATATTGATAATTATACTACTTCTGCCGCATTCTTGGATTATGATAATGATGGTGATTTGGATATGTATTTATTAAATCATGCGATTCACTCGGAGTCTTCGTATGGAAAAGCAGACATTAGAAACAAAAGAAGTTACGAAAGTGGAGATAAATTGTTCCAAAATGATAACGGTCATTTTGTTGACGTTAGTGAAAAAGCGGGAATATTTGGTGGTGCGAATGGCTATGGTTTAGGAATTGCCGTTTCTGACTTTAATTTAGATGGAAATCCAGATATCTATGTGTGTAATGATTTTCATGAAGATGATTATTATTATTTGAATAACGGTGACGGAACTTTTACAGAGAGTATGAAGAATTATTTTGGTCATACTAGCCGATTCTCAATGGGGGTAGATGCTGCTGATATCAATCACGATGGCTATCCGGACCTGATGACATTAGATATGCTTCCTGAAAATGAGACCGCTTTAAAATCCTCGGCAGGGGATGATAACCCGCAAATGTTGAAATACCGCACGGAAAAATTAGGATACCATTATCAGTACACTAGAAATATGTTGCAAATCAATCAGGGTGGAAAACACTTTACTGAAACGGCTTTGTTGAGTGGTGTGGCGGCAACAGATTGGAGTTGGAGCACATTATTTGCGGATTATGATCAAGATGGAGAACAAGATATTTTTGTTTGTAATGGAATTCCGAAACGACCAAACGATTTGGATTACATAAAATATTTTTCAAATGAAAGTATAAAAACAAAGTTGAATACAACCAAATTATTAGATAAACAGGCGCTGAAAAAGATGCCAAAAGGGAATGTTTCGAATTATGTGTTTCAAGGTGGTAAAGATTTACAATTTAAAAACAGATCAACTGATTGGATAGAAAATGATTCTATTATTTCTAATGGTGGGGCTTATGCTGATTTGGATAATGATGGCGATTTAGATGTGGTGACTAATAATTTAAATAATCTTGCTTCTATTTACATCAATAAGACAAATGAAAAAGCCAATTATTTGAAATTGAAATTGCGTTTTGGAGGTAAAAATACTTTTGGCATTGGGGCTAAGGTAATTTCATATACTAAAGGCCAAAAGCAATTCAAAGACATTCAAACGACTCGCGGTTTTCAATCGAGTTCAGAACCAATAATTCACTTTGGTTATGGTAAAATTAGTCAAGTAGATTCCGTTCAAATCATTTGGCCAGATAAGACTGTTCAAACGCTGAAAAATGTAAAAACAAATCAAACACTGACGGTTCAGCCAAATAAGTTACGTAAAGTATTTAATTATGCTCAATTACATGCTAGGGTTCTACCAATTTTTAAGAAATCAGTAACTAATTTAGGGATTGACTTTATTCATCAAGAAAATGATTTTGTTGATTTTACAGCTCAAAAATTAATTCCGTATCAACGTTCCGATAGAGGACCAGCAACTGTAGTTGGAGACTTGAATAATGATGGTAAAAGCGATATTTTCTTCGGTGGAGCTCAAGGTAAGCAAGCTGCTATTTATCTTCAAAATGGGAATGGATTTTCAAAGAAAGCATTCAGTTCGATTGTTGCCGATTCGATTTATGAAGATGCTTCAGCAGTAATTGGTGATTTCAATGGAGACCACCAAAATGATTTAGTTGTTGCTTCTGGAAGTGGTCAATTTGCGGCTGATTTAGTTCATAGATTGTATTTAGGAAATACGTTAACTAAATCCGCTTTTCCGGATACAAAAGCAATGAATGCATCAGTTATTAAAACGATTGATTACGATAAAGATGGTGATTTGGATTTATTTATTGGGAACAATTCAAAATACAATAGTTTTGGAAAAATGCCGGACTGTTATTTGTTAAACAATAACAAAGGAGTTTTTAGTATTGTACAATCTAGAACTTTTGCTGCAATTGGAATGGTAACCGATGCATTGGTAACCGATTTTAATAAAGACGGTAGTCAAGATGTAATTGTGGTTGGAGAATGGATGAAACCAAAATTTTTCGCCAATACAAAAGGCAATTTTAAAGAAGTTACCGAAACTGTGTTGCCAGGTAATCAAAATGGTTTGTGGCAGTCCATTACTTCTTTTGATATTGACCAGGATGGTGATCAAGATTATTTAGTGGGGAATTGGGGAATGAATTCAAAATTCAAATCTTCACAAGAGTTTCCTATGAAGATGTACTATGATGATTTTGATGCTAATGGTACTTTTGAGACGATTGTTACTATCGAAAAAAATGGGAAGTATTATACCACCATGGGATTAGATGAATTAGTAGAAGAATTCAGCGGTATGCTGAAGAAAAAGTTTAATACTTATAAATCTTTTGCAGGCAAAACAGTTGATGAAATTTTTGATGTAGCAATGTTAGAAAAAGCAGCATTGTATGAAGTATATAATCTAAAATCCGGTTATTTGAGAAATGATAAAGGGAAATTTACTTTTGTTCCGTTTTCTAATAAAATGCAAGTAGCCCCAATCACAAGTTTTGTAAAAGCTGATTTTGATGGGGACAGAAAAGAAGACGTTTTTGTAGCGGGTAATTATTTCGGTGTAACTCCATATCATAGCCGTTTTGATGGCTTTTCGGGAGCCTTAATCAAAGATCATAAAACGATTTTTTTAGGAAACCAAATTGGAATTGACTTGACTCAAAAAGCAGTGAGGCATTTGGATATTATTCCATTAAATGGTAAAAAATACCTTTTGGTAACTATAAATAATAAAAAAGCGGAAGTATATGAACTTCCAATGAATAAAAATTAAACAATCAAATAATTAAAATGAAAACTAAAATTTATCTTTTAGGGTTAATGATAGTCCTTTTTACTTCGTGTAAAAAAGACCAACCTATTGTGGTAACTACCGATGATTATTGTGCGGCAGTAGATACGGTAACGGGTATTATGGTTCATGATATTTTTTCTCCTCCAGTTGCAGCAAGAGTCTATGTGTATCCCAATATTGCGGCCTATGAAATTATAGCGCAGAATAATGCTAAATATCAAAGTTTGCAAGGTCAATTACATGGTTTAGATTCTATTCCCGTTATAGATCCTAAAAGTGGAGTCAACCAAAAATTAGCGGCTTTGATTGCTCATATGGAAATAAGTAAACAGCTTATTTTTTCAGAACAAGCATTGGAAAAATACAGGGATAGTTTGTATGAAAAATGGGGTTCCGAAAACCAAAAAGAATTTGAAGTATCAAAAGACTATGCGCTAAAAGTAGTAGATAGAATTAAGGCGTGGATGGGAAAAGACAATTACAAACAAACCCGAACCTTTCCTAAATATTCAGTTCACACGGATCAAGCAGGAAGATGGCAACCTACCCCTCCAGCTTACATGGATGGAGTAGAGCCACATTGGGGGGAAATAAGAACTCTAGTAATGGATTCGGCAGCGCAATTTAAACCAAAAGCACCCCATCCTTTTTCGACTGACAAAAATTCTTTATTCTATAAAGAAGCTAAAGAGACCTATGATGTGGGTAATGAAATGTCTAAAAAATTATTGGCAATTGAAAACGCCAAGACAAATGTAATTCCGGAGAAATCAGCAATAGCCACTTTTTGGGATTGTAATCCGTATGCGACAGTAACTCAAGGTCACATGATGTTTGCCAAAAAGAAAAACACACCAGACGCACATTGGATTAATATTGCTAAAATTGCTTTGAAGAAAACAAAATCTGATTTTGAAACAGCTGTTTTTGTCAATACCAAAACTTCAATTGGGATATTTGAAAGTTTTATTAGTTGTTGGCATGAAAAATACAGAACGAATGTGATTCGTCCAGAAACCTATATTAATTTATATATTGATGAGAACTGGAAGCCACAATTACAAACGCCTCCATTTCCAGAATATACAAGTGGGCACTCGGTTGTGTCTTCTTGTTCATCGATAATTTTAACCTCTATTTTTGGAGATAATTTTAGTTATACGGATGATTCTGAAATTCCTTTTGGTTTGCCAAAAAGAAATTTTAAATCATTCAAACAAGCTGCTTCAGAAGCCTCTTTGAGCAGGCTATATGGCGGAATTCATTATAGAGCTGCTATTGAAAATGGAGTAGTTCAAGGAACTAATCTTGGAAATTATATCAATTCTAAAATCAACTTTTTTAAATCTAAATAAATCTCATTTATACAATGAATACAAAAATTAAATGGTCAATTATTGCAATTTCAATTGTTTTCTTAGGCTGGTATTTTTTAATTAAACAATCCGATTATACTATTACTTTTGAAGCTAAAGCAGCTACTGGAACTGTTTTTCAAGGAATACAAGAATGGTCAGTAGCACAGTCCAAAAAGAATAATGACACTTATACTACTCTTGAAAAAAAGAATTTCGATTTTATCAAGCAAGAGTTTAAAAAAGGGAATAATCAAATGGAGTATTCTTGGACTATGAAATCTATTAATGACTCTACAACACGATTAGTAGTTGATATTAAAGATTTGAATCATAGTTGGTACAATAAATTGACAGTTCCTTTTATTTCTACTCCTTTTAAAGTAGAACAAGTTAATAAAATTAAAGATTTTAAAGCAGGTTTAGAAGACCATTTGAAGGCTTTTAAAGTTAGAGTAGATGGTGAGGGTGAGTCAAAAGAATTATTTGTAGCTTATATCAGTTTAAAAAGTGTTTTGCAAGAAAAGGCACAAACAATGATAGGGAATGATCCAGATATTGTAGGGTATTTAGATAGAAATAAGATAAAAATTATTGGATTTCGTCCTTATTTAGAAATCACAGATTGGGATCAAGATAAAGAGATTGTTAGTTTTAATTATTGTTTTCCTATAGCAAAAAACACAAAGTATGTTCCTGATGATAAAGTAAAATTCAAAACAATTCCTGCAATGAAAGGAATTCAGGCAACTTATTTTGGAAATTACAGAACTTCAGACAGGGCGTGGTTTGCATTGTTTGATTATGCCAAGAGAAATGGTTTAAAAGTGCAGAACAAAGTATTGGAACATTTCTTAGCCAATCCTTTCAATGGTGGGAATGAGTTAGAGTGGGAAACAAAAATTATTATCCCTTTCGCTTCAAAATAAGCATTTTTTTCTTGGATAAATTATACAACTCGAAAACGTTTTCGTCTAATACGAAAACGTTTTTTGGTTGAATAAGGTTTTAGATTGGTATTTTCAGATTACTTTTATGAGCTAACCAAATAACTAAACCGAATGAGTGCGAAATTAAAATTAAATTTTTGGCAAATCTGGAACATGAATGTTGGATTTTTTGGTATCCAATATAGTTTCGGTTTGCAGCAAAGTGCTGTAAATCCCATTTATGATTTTTTACACGCTAGTCCAGATCAAATCCCATTATTAAATTTAGCGGGTCCTGTCACGGGTCTATTAGTTCAGCCACTCATTGGAGCAATGAGTGATACTACTTGGCATCCACGTTGGGGAAGACGTAAACCGTATTTCTTTGTAGGTGCTTTATTATGTAGTATAGCTTTGTTGCTGTTTCCATTCAGTAGTTCGTTATGGATGGCAGCCGGTTTACTTTGGATTTTAGATGCAGGTAATAATACTGCTATGGAGCCTTACAGAGCTTTCGTTGCTGATAAATTAGATGCCGACCAACAACCAATTGGATTTCAAATGCAGAGTTTCTTTACGGGCTTTGGACAAACATTGGCTAATTTGTCATTATTTATATTTCCATTAATATTTATTGGAAAAACAGGTTCTTTGCCTACTTGGATTTATGCTTCTTTCTTTTTAGGATCGGTTTGTTCTATAGGAACTATTTGGTGGAGTATGAAAACTACACCTGAAATCCCCCCAACAGAGGAAGAATTAATAGCTATGAAAGCTAAAAAAGGAGGTATTATAGAACCTATAGTTGAAATTTTTGGCGCTATTGGCGAAATGCCTAAAGTGATGTGGCAATTAGCACTAGTCTATTTATTTCAGTGGTATGCCTTGTTTTGCTATTGGCAAAATTCGTCTAAAAGTATTGCCTTGTCAGTTTGGAATGCCACGCCAGATAGTAATCCGGCAGCTTATGAAACGGCGGTGGGTTGGACAGGTTTAGTCAATGGCTGGTATAATATAGTTACTTTTTTAATAGCTTTTGCCTTAGTTGGTTTTGCCAAAAAATACAGTCCCAAAAATGTACACGCATTTTGTTTGTTATTAGCGGCTTTAGGCTTTCTAGCCTTTCCACATATTGCCAATAAATACCTATTATTTGTTGCCATTACTGGTTTTGGAATCGGTTGGGCAAGTATGATGGGTATTCCGTATTTAATGGTAGTGGCCGATATTCCGAAAGAACGTTATGGGGTTTACATGGGAATTATCAATATGATGATTGTGATTCCAATGATTATTCAAAATCTTACGTTTGGATATATCTTGAAAAACTTTTTGAATAATGATCCTCGTTTGGCGATTACTTTTGCAGGTGTACTATTGTTAATAGGAACTTTTTGTACACTATTGATTAAAACAAGGAAAGTAACTCAATAAAATAACTAGAATACCAACACAAATTTTAAATTATTAGTCTAAATTGGAAAAAACAGTTGACCTTATATGTGCAGGAGAAGTGCTTATAGATTTTATAGGCCATGAAGTAAATACCTCAATTAATAGAACCAAAGATTACCACCGTTTTCTGGGAGGTTCGCCAACTAACGTTGCTGTAAATGCCACTCGTTTGGGATTAAAATCGGTTATAGTGGCGACTTGTGGCGAAGATGGCTTGGGCGAATATATTGTGAGAAAGTTAAAAGACAATCATGTAATTACCTCTCAGGTCAGAAAATCAGAAACAGAGCCTACTTCGGTAATTTTTGTTTCCAAGTCAACTGGGACACCTGATTTTATTCCGTATAGAGAAGCCGATTACCAAATTTTACCTTCTCAAATTCCAGATGAATTACTAGAAAGTGCTAAAATTTTTCACACAACTTGTTTTGCATTAAGTAAAAATCCAGCCCGAACTACTATTGTAGAAAGTGCTAAAAAAGCAAGAGCTTTAGGACTACAAACGAGTATTGATATCAATTTTTCAGAACGCATTTGGCCAGATAGAGAAGAAGCTAAACAAGTGTTGAGAGACTATTTGTCAACTAATCCGTTGGTAAAATTGAGTGAAGACGATTGTTACCGACTTTTTGCAGCCTCTAAAACAGAAGATTATATTTTTGACTATTTTCATGAATTAGGAGCGTCTACTATTTGTTTGACCAAAGGGAAAGACGGGGTTGTTTTATCTGATAAAGAATACGGAATGTTTCATCAACAAGCCACTCGAATAGATGATATCAAAGACACAACAGGGGCAGGAGATGCCTTTTGGACCGGATTTTTATATGCTCGTTTGTTAGGGAAAGATTTTGAAGAAACGATTACTATTGCTCAAAAATTAGCCGTTTTAAAATTGCAAAACGTAGGTAGATTGCCTGAGGGAATTAATATTCAGGAATATTTAGGAGCGGAGATTAAATAAAATATTTTCCGAAGTCATTTTTTTTTGTTTTTTGAACCATTATTTTTTTAACTTTATAGTTCACTAAATCTTTTTACTATGACTGTAGATCAAATTTTAAGCACGAAAGGAAAGGAAGTGTTTTCGGTACTTCCTTCTAATACAGTATACGAGGCGTTGACGCTAATGAGTGAAAAAAATATAGGGGCAATACTCGTTATTGAACAAAATGTATTGAAAGGAATTCTTTCGGAAAGGGATTATGCTCGAAAAATTGTATTGAAAGCAAAGTCTTCTAAGAAAGCTCTAGTTCACGAAATCATGGAAGTCGATGTACAAACGGTTAAACTCTCAGATAATTTAGATTATTGTATGGAAGTAATGAGTAAAAAACGTGTGAGACATCTACCTGTATTAGAAAATAATATAGTAATTGGAATCATATCCATTAGTGACGTGGTAAAAGCCATTATTGAAATTCAGAAAGACACAATCAATCATTTGAATTCTTATATTACACAATAAATAGTTATAATAAAATTAAAGAGCAGCTACAGTAAATTGTAGCTGTTTTTTTTGACTACTACTTGAAAATCGAACTCTTTCCTACAAAAGATTCGACTTAAATACTCCTTTTTAATTCAAGAGTTCTATCTTTGTCAATCAGAAAAAATATAACAAAAAATGGATAAAAATAATAAAAAAAGTGAGGCTTTATTATATCATTCAAAACCCCAGCCAGGTAAAATACAAGTACTCCCAACAAAAAAATATGCGACGCAAAGAGATTTGTCTTTGGCCTATTCTCCGGGGGTAGCAGAACCTTGTCTAGAAATTGCAAAAGACGTTAATGACGTTTATAAATATACTACAAAAGGGAATTTAGTAGCTGTAATCTCAAACGGTACTGCTGTTTTGGGATTGGGAGATATTGGCCCAGAAGCTTCTAAACCAGTAATGGAAGGAAAAGGTTTGTTATTTAAAATTTTCGCAGGAATTGATGTATTTGACATTGAGGTGGATACCAAAAATGTGGAAGAATTCATTCAAACTGTTAAAAATATTGCGCCCACTTTTGGAGGAATCAATTTAGAAGATATCAAAGCACCTGAATCGTTTGAGATTGAGCGTCGTTTGGTAGATGAATTGAATATTCCAGTAATGCACGATGACCAACACGGAACTGCTATTATTTCTTCGGCAGCACTTTTGAATGCCTTAGAATTGGCAGGAAAAAAAGCAGAAGACATGAAAATGGTAGTTTCAGGAGCAGGTTCTGCGGCTTTAGCTTGTGCTGATTTGTATATTTTATTAGGAGTTAAATTAGAAAATATATTGATGTTTAATAGCAAAGGGTTGTTAACCAAAGACAATCCATCGCTATCGCCTTTGCAACAAAAATATGCTAAAGATTCGGCACAAATGACTTTGGCAGAAGCCTTAGTTGGTGCTGATATTTTCTTAGGATTATCGTCAGGAGATATTATGTCTCCTGAGATGTTATTGACAATGGCAAACAATCCTATTGTTTTTGCTATGGCAAATCCAACTCCAGAAATCGATTATAATTTAGCGGTTGCTACCCGAAAAGATGTAATCATGGCTACGGGAAGATCTGATTTTCCTAATCAGGTGAATAATGTGCTTGGTTTTCCTTATATTTTTAGAGGCGCATTAGATGTTCGTGCTACCAAAATTAACGAGGCAATGAAAATGGCTGCGGTAAGAGCTTTGGCCGCATTGGCAAAAGAAAATGTACCCGAACAAGTGAACATTGCTTACGGAGTGACCAAATTGACTTTTGGTAGAGAATACATTATCCCTTCTCCGTTTGATCCAAGATTAATTACGGTAGTGGCGCCTGCTGTGGCTAAAGCTGCTATGGATTCAGGAGTAGCATTAAATCCAATTACTGATTGGAATGAATATGAAGAATCGCTTTTAGAACGTTTAGGGAATGATAATAAAATGGTTCGTTTGATTACCAATAGAGCCAAAAGAGATCCGAAACGTATTGTTTTCGCTGAAGCCGATCATTTAGATGTACTAAAAGCTGCTCAAATTGTATATGAAGAAGGGATTGGTTTTCCTATTTTGTTAGGAGACAAAGAAGTGATTCAAGAACTAAAAGAAGAAATAGGTTTTGTTGCCGATGTTGCAATTATAGATACAAAAATTGCGGAAGAAGAAGATAGACGAAATCGATTTGCTAATTCGTATTGGAAAACAAGACAAAGAAGAGGGATTTCGTTGTTAGACGCTCAAAAATTAATGCGAGAAAGAAACTATTTTGCTGCTATGATGGTCAATGAAGGAGAGGCTGATGCCTTAGTTTCGGGTCATTCAAGAAGTTATCCTTCGGTAGTAAAACCAATGTTACAGTTAATTGATAAAGCACCAGGAGTTTCTATTGTGGCTACTACTAATATGATGATGACGGCTCGTGGGCCAATGTTCTTGTCGGATACCGCGATTAATATTAATCCGTCTGCAGATGACTTAGCTAAAATTGCTATTATGACTGCTAATACGGCGAGAATGTTTGGGATAGAACCTGTAATTGCCATGGTGTCGTTCTCTAATTTTGGTTCGTCAACCAATGAAGGTGCAGCTAAAGTGAGAGAAGCAGTGGCGTATTTGCATAAAAATCATCCTGATTTGATAGTAGATGGAGAAATTCAAGCTGATTTTGCACTAAATCAAGAGATGTTGGAGAAAAAATTCCCATTTTCTAAATTGGCAGGTAAAAAGGTAAATACCTTAATTTTCCCTAATTTGGAGTCAGCGAATATCACCTATAAATTATTGAAAGAGTTGAATAATGTAGAGTCAATTGGACCAATTATGTTGGGAATGGGCAAGCCAGTTCACATCTTTCAATTAGGAGCTAGTGTCGAAGAAATGGTTAACATGGCTGCTATTGCAGTAATAGATGCTCAAGAAAAAGAGAAAAATAATTAAAATACGATAAGTAATTTATCCCCCACATAATTATGATAGCACATATTCAAGGAAAATTAGTTGAGAAAACACCCACCGAAGTCGTAATTGATTGCGGTGGTGTTGGGTACCAAATTAATATTTCGTTACATACTTATTCTTTACTCCCCAATTCAGACCAAATTAAATTATTTACGTATCTTCAAGTAAAAGAAGATGCACACACTTTATTTGGATTTGTCGAAAAATCAGAAAGAGAGATTTTCAAAATGCTTTTGTCTGTTTCTGGAATTGGAGCCAGTATAGCTAGAACGATGCTATCTTCATTAGAACCCAAACAAATAATTCAAGCAATAGCTTCAGGAGATGTAGGCACTGTTCAATCCATCAAAGGAATCGGACTTAAAACAGCTCAAAGAGTGATTTTAGATTTACAAGACAAAGTGCTTAAATTGTATGATTTAGATGAAGTTTCTATGGTGCAGAACAATACAAACCGAGATGAAGCGTTATCTGCTTTGGAGGTATTAGGTTTTGTTCGTAAAACTTCGGAGAAAGTGATTGAAAAAATCATCAAAGAAGAACCGGATGCTTCTGTAGAATCGATTATTAAAAAGGCATTAAAGAGTTTGTAATTGCATAAAGAAACAGTAAAATTTATGAATAAAATTTGTCAGCTATTGCTAATTTTATTTTCTACTTATGTAGTTCAAGCTCAAGTTGTACCTGCTGCTCAGGACACTATTCCTAAAGGTTTTTCGGTAGGTAAAATAGCTGTTAAAAATCCTAAAAGTATTCTTTCAGGATATACGTACGATCCTCTTACTGATAGGTATGTTTACACCAATACGGTAGATGGGTTTACCATAGATTACCCTATAATTTTGACTCCGAAAGAATACGAGAATTTGGTTTTGAAAGAATCAATGCGTAATTATTTCAGAAAGAAATTAGATGCTGTAGACGGGAAAAAGCAAGGTGCTGACGCAGCAAAAAAGGATTTGTTACCTAAATATTACGTTAAATCGGGTTTGTTTGAAACTATATTTGGTGGAAATGCCATCGATGTAAAACCTACGGGTTCTGTTGAGATGGATTTAGGGATGCGGTATACTAAACAAGACAACCCTTCTTTTTCGCTAAGAAATCGTTCTACTACAACTTTTGATTTTAATCAAAGAATAAGTTTAGGATTGACAGGTAAGGTTGGAAAACGCCTGAATGTTAATGCTAATTATGATACACAGTCTACATTTTCTTTTCAAAATTTAATTAAGATTGCTTACGACCCTACTTATAGCGCTAGTGATGATGCTATCATACAAAATATTGAGGTAGGTAACGTAAGTATGCCATTAAACAGCACCTTAATTCGTGGTGCACAGAGTTTGTTTGGAGTAAAAACAAAATTACAATTCGGAAAGACAACCGTTACAGGAGTATTTTCTGAGCAAAAGTCTAAGACAAAAAGCGTCGTTGCTGAAGGTGGAGGAACGGTTCAGAATTTTGATATTTTTGCTTTGGATTATGATAGTGACAGACACTTTTTCTTATCCCAATATTTTAGAAGTAGGTATGATGCAGCCCTTAAAAATTATCCATTCATAGACAGTAGAGTTCAAATTACTAGATTGGAAATTTGGGTAACCAATAGACAAAATAGAATCACAACTACTAATAATAATATTAGAAATATTATTGCAATTCAGGATTTGGGAGAGAGTCAATTGACAGGATTGCCGGACAGTGAGGTTGTTGTTTTGAATCCTGCCACAGGAATTTTTAATCAACCGGCTGATTCTCCTTCAGATAATACCAATAATGATTATGATCCAGATCAAATAAAATTAGGTACAGGATTATTGAATAGTAATATCCGTGAAATGGTTTCTGCTAGTTCTGGATTTAATACCTCAGTGAGTGAAGGACAAGACTATTCTAAATTGGAGAATGCCAGAAAGTTGAATCCAAACGAATATACTTTTCATCCACAATTAGGATACATTTCATTACAACAAAAATTAGCTAACGATGAGGTATTGGCGGTAGCGTATCAATATACTATCGGAGATAAAGTATATCAGGTTGGTGAGTTTGGTAATGATGGAGTAGATGCTACAGTGGTAACAGGAAATACGCCTTCTACTCAGGCGGTAATTACTCAGAGCTTAATTCTAAAGATGCTTAAAAGTAATTTGACGAATGTTAAAAATCCTGTTTGGAATTTGATGATGAAAAATATTTATCAAATACCGGGAGGTTATCAATTAAAGAAAGAGGATTTTAGATTTAATATTCTGTATACCGATCCTTCTCCTTTAAATTACATTACCCCAGTATTAGGAACTCCCTTTCCTGTGAATCCAATCCCAGAAAACAAAGTGGCAGAAACTCCTTTGTTAAAGGTTTTCAATTTGGATAAATTGAATTATAATAATGATCCGCAAGTAGGAGGAGATGGTTTTTTTGATTTTATGCCTGGGTTGACAATTGATGCTCAAAACGGTCGAATTATTTTTACGGTAAAAGAACCTTTTGGAGAATTACTTTTTTCGAAATTATCCAATATAGGCTCGGGAGAAAAGTACAGTGATGTCGATACCTATAACCCGAATCAAAAAAAATATGTTTTCAGGAATATGTATCGAAATACACAATCTGGAGCATTGCAAGAGAGTGAGAAAAACAAATTCCTACTGAGAGGAAAGTACAAATCTTCTACGGGTGACGGAATACCCATAGGTGCGTTTAATGTTCCTCAAGGTTCTGTGAGAGTATCTGCCGCGGGAAGAGTTTTAGTAGAAGGGATTGATTATAGTGTGAATTATCAATTAGGGCGAGTACAAATTTTAGACCCCTCTTTACAAGCCTCTAATACTCCAATTGAAGTTTCGTTAGAAAATAATTCCATTTTTGGTCAACAGACTAGACGTTTTATGGGAGTGAATGTAGAACACAAAATTTCTGATAAGTTTCTGGTTGGTGCTACATTTTTAAAAATGACTGAAAAGCCATTTACGCAAAAATCAAGTTTTGGTCAAGAGTCAGTGAATAATACTATTTTTGGGTTCAATACCGCTTTTTCTTCTGAAGTTCCTTTTTTAACACGATTGGCTAATAAATTGCCGAATATAGATACCGATGTTCCTTCAAATATTTCAGTAAAAGGAGAAATCGCATTTTTGAAACCAGATACTCCAAAAGCAGATCAGTTTCAAGGAGAGTCAACTATTTATGTTGATGATTTTGAAGGGTCGCAATCGACAATTGATATGCGTTCTCCCTATGCATGGAGCTTAGCTTCTACACCAGTTAATGATACTGAAAGTCGATACAATTTTAATGAAAGTACTAATAATTTGACTTACGGATTTAAAAGAGCTAAACTAGCTTGGTATTCTATTGACCCCGTTTTTTACACTCAAAGACCATCGGGAGTTTCAACCGAAGATGTATCTTTAAATTCTACTAGAAGAATATTTAGTAAAGAGCTTTACCCATTAACTGATATTGCTCAGGGACAATCTCAGGTTGTAAATACATTAGATTTAAGTTATTACCCTTCAGAGCGAGGTCCTTATAATAATAATCCTTCAACTTCGTTAAATCCAAGGGATAATTTTGGAGGAATTATGCGCGCTATCAATGCAACTAATTTTGAACAAGGAAACGTAGAATATATTCAGTTCTGGGTTTTAGACCCTTATGTGGGTCAGGGAGCTTCATCCCCTTCAAACATAGGGAAAGTGTATTTCAACTTAGGCGAAATTTCAGAAGATGTCTTGAAAGATGGAAGGAAGCAATATGAAAATGGACTAGGGCCGAATCAAATTTTGGCTAATCCAAGACCGATATGGGGAAATGTACCTGCATCCCAATCATTAATTTATACATTTGATACTAATGCTGATAATAGAACTAATCAGGATATTGGATTAGATGGATTAAAAAATGATGACGAGGCTTCGACCTATTCTAATTTCACTACTGAAACAGATCCAGCAGCAGATGATTATACTTTTTATTTAAATGCCACTGGAGATGTTCTTAATAGGTATAAGAATTATAATGGAACTGATGGAAATTCAGCCGTTTCAATTGATACACCTAACAGAGGTTCGACTACATTTCCAGATGTTGAAGATATCAACAGAGATAATACTATGAATACCATCAATGCGTATTATGAATATAGTATTGATATGATGCCTAACATGAATGTAGGGCAAAATTATGTTACGGACATTAGGAATACACAGGTAGAATTGCCTAATGGTTCTTCAACTGAAGCACGTTGGATTCAATTTAAGATACCAGTTTCTCAACCTCAAAATACTATTGGAAGTATTTCTGATTTTCGTTCGATTCGTTTTATGAGGCTATTTATGACAGGATTTAATAATCCTGTAGTACTCCGTTTTGGAGCTTTAGATTTGGTTCGTGGCGAATGGAGAAGATATACAAATACATTAGATGTTAGAGATACCAATGTGGATGATGATAGAACGGATTTAGATGTTTTAGCAGTCAATGTTCAACAAAATAATGAACGCTGTCCAATTAATTACGTTACACCTCCAGGAGTAGTTAGAGAACAATTGTATAATAACAATACCGTTATTAATCAGGATGAGCAATCACTTTCATTACGAGTTGCTGGCGATGGTTTAGAAACAGGCGATGCAAGGGCTGTATTCAAAAATGTAAGCGTAGATATGCGTCAGTTTAACAAACTGAAAATGTTTTTACATGCAGAATCGTTGCCCAATGAAATTGCTATCAGAGACAATCAGATGATTGGATTTATTCGTTTTGGAAATGATTTTACGCAAAATTTTTATCAAATCGAGATTCCATTAAAAGTAACTTTGCCATCATCATCGGCTAACTCTGATTGTTCTCCGTTAAGCCCAGAAGTAGTTTGGCCAGAAGAAAATCAAATAGATCTGGCTTTGGAACTGTTGACCAAATTAAAAATTCAATCGATGAGTATCGATCCTACAACGCTGCCGCAGGATGGAATTTACTATCAAAATGAAGATGAATTAGATCCGAAATTAACCAACAAACCCAACAAACTTCGATTGGGAATTAAAGGGAATCCAAATTTTGGTTTAGTTCGAACATTGATGGCAGGGGTAAAAAGCAACGAAACATCGAGACGAATTAAAGGTGAAGTCTGGTTCAACGAACTTCGACTAGCCGATATGGATAATAAAGGAGGTATGGCAGCGATATTGAATGTTGATTCTAATATGGCCGACTTTGCAACGGTGTCAGCTTCTGGAAAGAAAAGCACTATTGGTTTTGGAACTTTAGAGCAGGGTCCAAACGAAAGAAGTAGAGAAGATATTCAGCAATATAACATTGTAACTAACTTAAATTTAGGAAAATTGTTTCCCAAAAAATGGGGGGTTAACTTGCCTTTCAATTATGGCGTAGGAGAAGAAATAATCACTCCAGAGTACGATCCGTTTAATCAAGATATTAGATTGAATCAACTATTGGATAACACAACTGATGCTGCCCGAAAAGCTAATATTCGCAATCGTGCTATTGATTACACCAAACGAACTAGTGTCAATTTTATAGGGGTTCGTAAAGAAAAGAATCCAGAAAAAAAAGGACATATTTATGATGTAGAAAATTTTACTTTTTCTCAGTCAATTAACGAAGTACAACGCCATGATTTTGAAATTGAGGATTACTCGGATCAACAAGTAAGTTCTTCAGTAGATTTTGCTTACACTTTCAATTCAAAACCAATTGAGCCTTTCAAAAAAGCCAATTTCATGAAGAAAAGTAATTATTGGAAATTACTTCAGGATTTTAATTTTAATTTTTTACCTGCCAATGTTTCCTTTAATACTGATATAGTTAGACAATACAACCGTCAACAATTTAGGCAAGTAGATGGTGTTGAAGGGATAGGTTTAGATGCGCTCTATAGAAGGAATTATGCGTTCAATTATCAGTACGGTTTTAATTATAATTTATCGAAGTCGTTAAAGTTAAATTATGCGGCATCTTCTGGAAATATTGTAAAGAGTTATTTGAATTCAGACAATACTTCAAAAGAAGGTTGGACAGTTTGGGATGATTATTGGAATATTGGGACTCCGAATCAACATCAACAACAAGTTGTACTAAACTATGAACTTCCAATAAATAAGATACCTCTATTCAGCTTTATAAAGGCTACTTATTCCTATACCGCAGATTATAGTTGGCAACGCGCATCAGAGGCGTTATCAAGAATTGAAATAGAAGGTGCGTCTTATAATTTAGGGAATACTATTCAGAATGCTAATTCTAACAATCTGAATGCCACTTTTAATATGGAAACTTTATATAAATATTTAGGGTTGACCAAGTCAAATGCGGCAATGAATTCGAGACCGAGAATTACGACACCACCCAAACCAGGAGAAAAAATCGCTAAAACTAACGAGCAACAAAAACAATCAAATCCATTGGTAGACGGTTTCATTGGTGTTCTGACGAGTCTGAAAAATGTTCAAATGAATTACACCTATAATAGTGGGACAGTACTTCCAGGCTATACTCCGGGGATAGGTTTTTTAGGGACTTCTAAACCTACACTGGGATTCATTTTTGGAAGTCAAGATGATGTGAGATACGAAGCAGCAAAACAAGGATGGTTAACTAATTATCCTGATTTTAATCAGAACTTTACTCAGGTACAAAATAAAATTTTCAAAGCATCAGCTAATGTGGATTTGCTTCCAGATTTAAAAATTGATTTAACGTTAGACCGATCGTATTCTGAAAATTTTTCAGAACAATACGATGTAGCTAATGGAATTTATAATGCAAGATCGCCGTATAGTTCGGGTATATTTTCTATCTCAACAGTTTTAGTTAAGACAGCTTTTTCAACTAGTGATGCTAATTCTTCAGCAGCTTTTGATGATTTTAGACAGAACCGACTAGTTGTAGCCAATCGACTAGCGCTTCAACGTGGAATTGACATAACAAATCCCTCTAATATTGATTCAGAAGGCTTTCCCTTAGGTTTTGGCAAAAATAATCAAGCCGTTTTATTACCTGCTTTTCTGGCGGCTTATTCGGGCTCAAATGTAAATGATGCTTCTTTGGGAATTTTTAAAAGTTTGCCCTTACCTAATTGGTCGTTACGATACAACGGATTTATGCGATATGAATTTTTTAAGAAAAACTTCAAACGCGTTTCGCTTCAACATAATTATAGAGCTTCTTATACTATAAATGCCTTTCGATCCAATTTCGAATATGATAAAAACCCAAATGGAGTCGATAAAAATGGGAATTTATTGAATTCGACCATTATGTCTAATGTAAATTTAGTGGAGCAATTCAGTCCGTTAGTACGAATGGATTTTGAATTGAAAAATTCGTTAAAAGTATTGACAGAGATCAAAAAAGATAGAGCATTATCGATGAGCTTTGACAATAATTTATTGACAGAAGTGAAAGGAATAGAATATGTTATTGGTTTAGGGTATCGATTTAAGGATGTGATATTCTCTTCGCGATTAGCAGATAATCCTACAGGAATTATAAAAAGTGATGTTAATTTGAAAGCTGATTTATCGTTAAGAGACAATCAAACTATTGTAAGGTATTTGGATTATAATAAAAATCAATTGGCAGCAGGACAAAATATTTGGTCATTAAAAGTGACTGCAGATTATTCGTTGAGTAAAAACTTAACGGCTATTTTCTATTATGACCATTCTTTTTCTAAAGCTGTTGTTTCAACGACTTTTCCGTTGACTAATATTCGATCTGGATTTACAATTCGATATAATTTTGGAAATTAATTTTTAATTATAATTTAAATTTCGAATGAAGATAGTACCTTTGCCCTCTGAAATAGAATAATTAATTTATTATATATATTATGAATATACCTGCAAATTTAAAGTACACAAAAGATCACGAATGGGTAAGCATTGACGGAGATGTTGCTACGGTTGGAATTACTGATTTCGCTCAAAAAGAATTGGGAGACATCGTTTATGTTGAGGTAGAAACTTTAGATCAGACTTTAGCAAAAGATGAGGTTTTTGGAACAGTAGAAGCAGTTAAGACAGTTTCTGATTTGTTTTTGCCTTTATCTGGAGAAATTATTGAATTTAATGAAGAATTAGAAAGCACCCCAGAAAGTGTTAACTCTGATCCTTATGGAGCTGGTTGGATGATTAAAGTAAAAATCTCTGATTTAGCAGAATTGGATTCGTTACTTTCAAGTGAATCATACAAAGAATTGATTGGTGCTTAAAAATTTGTTTTTTTGGATTGCATTATGTTGGACAGGAGTGGTAGGCTTTTTTTGTTTGACTCCTTCTAATGATATTCCAACAGTTAACATTCCAAATTTAGATAAATTAGTTCACGCTTTTTTTCATTTTGTTTTTACGATACTTTGGTTTTTGTTTTTCAAAAAACAAGTTAAAAAAAAGAATCAATTGAAGCTTCTTGTAGTTGCTTTTTGCTTTTCTTTACTATTTGGAATAGGAATTGAAGTTTTGCAAAATAAATTGACCACAACTAGAAGTGGAGATTTTTTTGATGTTTTGGCTAATCTTACGGGTGCAATCTTAGCATTTGTCTTGGTGCTTTTTGCTAAAAGAATAAGAAAAAAATCCATTAAAGAATAAAAATACAAATCCCACTTCGGTGGGATTTTTTATATATTTAAAAGTTATGAGATTACAACCCACTTCCATCATATCGTTTGCGCTCTTCTTGATTACTTTGGCGGTTAACATATCGATGCCGCTTTTTAGACCGTATGCTGAGGTGGCGGGATTCAATAATGGTCAGACAGCATTGGTATTGGCGACTTATATTTTAGGGATGTTGCCTTGTTATGTTTTTTTAGGAGGTATTTCGGATCGAATAGGAAGGAAACCAGTTTTGCTTTTTAGCTTGTTTTTGGCCTTAGCTTCGAATCTTACGATAACGGTATTTCCAACGGTTTATGCTTTGATTTTTGCTCGATTTTTTCAGGGAGTAGCGTTGGCATTAAGCATGGGAACAGGAACAGCTTATATTTCAGAAATCGTTTCTAAAGATGTGAGTGCCTCTGTCCGTGCGGCTAATGCTACTTCAATGGCAACGGCAATTGGCTTTAGTGGAGGAGCGTTTATGACAAGTATCGCTTTGTTAATCCATTTTACTTATTTGCCTATCACTTATTTTGTTGCTATTGCAATTACAATTACAGGAGTTGTATTGGCTTTTTCTCTTCCTAAGTTACCGCCAATAGGAGGTAATTTGGTTCGATTGCCTTATTTTCCTAAAGGGTCATTTCCAGTTAATTTGTCCATCGCGATTTGTTGGGCAACCACAGGAGTAGTTATTGCAATTATTCCTACTCAATTGGCTATATTCCATTTGACAGCTTATGCTGGATTTTGTTTGGTTCTAATTAATTGGACAGGTGGTTTTATGCAGCCGTTTATTCGAAAAAGATTCCAGCCTAAGACAAGTCTTAAAATAGGATTTGCCCTTATTCCTTTTGGTTTTGGTTTAGTGATTTTGGGATCCTATTTAGGGATTTTACCAATAGTCTTATTAGGTACAGCTTTTATTGGTTCAGCAGCTTATGGGTTTAGTTACCAAGGAGGATTAGCTATAATTGCTGATTTAGGTGGTAGCCAAAAAGCGCGCGCTGTTTCGGGTTACATGTTTTTTGGTTATGTTGGTTTTGGGATTCCTGCTGTAATATTAGGATTTTTAGCTGATGCTGTCGGAATTGTGACTTCTTTATTAGTTTTCGAAATTATAATTCTGCTTTTAAGCCTGTATTTGTTTCTTACTTTTGATAAAGGAGAAAATTAATTTTTCTATTTTTTATTTGTCAAAAAATCTAAAATTCAGGTTCCACATTCTGTAATCTTATTTGTATCTTCGCGCCAGTTTTATACCAAATACATTGAGTACAATTTCTCTTAAATCCATTTATGTCGATTTTAAAGCAATCACTAAGGCTGGTTTGGCCATTAGTGTGGTTTTTTCTTCTATAGCAGGTTTTGTACTTGGCGAAGCAGATTTTGCGACTTTCAATTGGATTGTATTATTAAAATTGACAATTGGAGGATATTGTATGGTGGGCGCTTCTAATGCTTTTAATCAAGTGATTGAAAAAGATTTAGATGCCTTGATGGACAGAACTAAAAACCGACCAATTCCTGCAGGTAGAATGCAGCCTAATGTTGCTTTGGCAATTGCTAGTTTGTTGACGATAATCGGGATCTTTTTGTTGTATACAATCAATCCTAAAACAGCTATGTTTGGGGCGATTTCTATTTTTTTATACACAAGTGTTTATACACCCTTAAAAACAGTTACCTCTTTGTCTGTATTTGTCGGAGCTTTTCCGGGAGCCATTCCGTTTATGTTAGGATGGGTGGCGGCAACGGGTAATTTTGGAATTGAAGCAGGAACCTTATTTTTAATTCAGTTTTTTTGGCAATTTCCTCATTTTTGGGCAATTGGGTGGTTTTTATACGAAGATTATGAAAAGGCAGGGTTTTTTATGTTGCCAACAGGGAAAAAAGATAAAGGAACGGCATTACAGATTATTTTGTATACGATTTGGTTGATAATTGCATCACTTTTACCCGTTTTGGGATATACAGGGCAATTATATAGTACACCAATTGCTGCGGTTCTTGTGTTTTTGCTTGGCGTTTGGATGTTGTTTTATGCTGTGCGATTGTATCAACTACGAACTGCTAAAGCGGCGAGAACGTTAATGTTAGTAAGTGTTTCGTATATTACTTTGTTACAATTAGTTTATATATTTGACAAATTTTTAAGATAGTTATGGATAGGACAATAATACAAGACGAAGAAAAAGCCAAAAAGTCAAGATCAGCTAAGTTGATTTTGTTGTTTGCAATGGTAAGCATGACCATGATGTTTGCGGGTCTTACAAGTGCTTTTGTTGTAAGTAAATCGAGAGCTGATTGGTTGAAAGATTTTCAATTGCCATCTGCTTTTTACATCAGTACAGTTGCAATTATAGGATGTAGTGTAACATTTCATTTGGCTAAAAAAGCAATACAAAGAGATGATCGTTCTAAGACTACAGCATTTCTTTTGACTACATTAGCATTAGGAATTCTGTTTGTTATTTTGCAGTTTATAGGTTTTGGTCAAATAGTTTCAGAGGGGTATTATTTTACTGGACAAGCGAGTTCAATTACTACTACTTTCCTTTATATAGTTACTTTGATGCACTTATTGCATCTAGCTGGAGGGATAATTTCACTTTTAATCATAATTTATAATCATTTTAAACAAAAATACAATTCAACACAAACTCTTGGAATTGAACTAGGTGCGATGTATTGGCACTTTCTCGATATTCTATGGGTTTATTTATTTTTATTTTTATTTTTCTTTAAATAAGAAAAAAACGTAAATTTGGGAACTTTTTAACGAATAACTTTTTATGGGAGCGACAGTTACTACTGCAAATAGTGAAGAAAAAACTTGGGGAGGCGGAAATGAGCCAATGGGAGCAAGTTATGGTAAATTAATGATGTGGTTTTTTATCGTATCAGATGCCTTGACATTCTCTGGATTTTTAGCGGCTTACGGTTTTTCTAGATTTAAATTTATTGAAACTTGGCCTTTGGCTGATGAAGTGTTTACCCACTTTCCATTTATGCATGGAGTATCTGCTCCAATGTATTATGTGGCATTGATGACATTTATTTTGATTTTCTCATCTGTAACAATGGTTTTAGCTGTTGATGCAGGTCATCAATTAAACAAAAAGAAAGTAACCATTTATATGTTTCTTACTATTATTGGAGGTTTAATTTTCGTTGGTTCTCAAGCTTGGGAATGGAAAAACTTCATTAAAGGAGAATATGGTGCTATCGAAACAAAAGGAGGTAGTTTACTTCAATTTGTAGACAAAGAAGGGCATAGAGTAGCTTTAGCTGATTTTGCTACAACTTTACCTGAAGAAAGAGAGCAATTGACAAGAAGTAAAGGAAGATGGTTCATGGAAGAGGCTACTTTACCTACTTATTCTGTTGCTGAAGTTCAAGCAGGTTTTGAAGCACATCCTGATTTGTTAATCAGAACAGAAACAATCACTAAAGAAAAGAAAAAAACAGTTTTATCAAGAGAAGAATCTGTGGCTAGATTGAAAGATGCTGCAGTTGTTGTTGAAGGAGCTAATTTAATTAGAAATGAATACGGGAATAAATTATTTGCTGATTTCTTTTTCTTCATTACAGGATTCCACGGTTTCCACGTTTTTTCTGGAGTTATCATTAATATCATTATCTTTTTCAATGTTCTTTTAGGAACGTATGACAAAAGAAAAAGCTATGAAATGGTTGAGAAAGTGGGGTTATACTGGCACTTTGTAGATTTAGTTTGGGTATTTGTATTTACAGTATTCTATCTTGTTTAATTTTCAAAAAAAGTAATTATCATGTCACACGAACACGTATCAAATACTAGTAGAATCTGGAAAGTTTTCGGAATTTTATCTGCAGTTACAATTATAGAGGTTATTTTAGGTATTATAAAGCCAGAATCTCTTCATATGACTAATGTTTTAGGATTAAATTTATTGAACTGGATATTTTATGCATTGACAATTTTTAAAGCATATTATATTGTATGGGCTTTTATGCACATAGAAGGAGAGAAAAGTTCATTGAGAAATGCAGTGGTTTATCCAGTGGTATTTTTAGTATTATATATTCTTTTTATTCTTTTGACCGAAGGGGATTATATTTATGGGGTTTTTAAAGATTCTACGATTAAATGGAATTTTTAACACGATATTAATTCAAAAAAGAGGTACGCATTGCGTGCCTTTTTTTATTTTTGTACTTTATAAATAGAGTCTATCTACCGATGAAAAAAAATATTGTTCTTTTTACTCTTTTTGTTTTGCCTATTGTGGCCTATTTGTTTTTTGCATCAGGTGTAAATAGTTATACTAAGTTGCCGGTTATAACATCTAAAACTGCTGACTTTGGCAATTGGAAATCTCTAAGTGGAAATCAAGTGAGTTTGAATGGTAAAGTGACGGTGTTAGGTTTTGGAGGAGCTGAATTGTTGAAAAATAGAGGTAATCTTTTTAACTTGAATCAGAAAGTGTATCAACGTTATCACGGATTTAAAGATTTGCAGTTTGTTTACCTATGTCCTTTTGGGACTGAAAACGATGCAGAAAAAATTCTTAAGGCATTAGGGACATTTACAGAAATGTCTCAATGGCAATTTGTTTTTGCATCTCCTATGGAAATTTCTAAGTATCATAAACAATTGCATTTAGTTGGAAAATTAGATGCTAATTCGGGTACGTCTATGATTTATATTCTGGATAAACAGCGAAATCTTAGAGGAAGAAAAGAAAATAAAGAATACAAAGAAGGGTATGACACTTTTCATCCTTCAGAATTAAGTAATGAAATGTTAGATGATTTTAAAGTGATTTTGTATGAATATCGAGCGGCACTTAAGAAAAATCATAATGCTTCCAGAAAAATTTAAAAACGAAAGTAATGAAAAATAAATCCTATATAGGAATATCATTTATCATTTTGGTTTTTGGAATTTTGGTAATTCCTAAAATTATTGATCGAATTCAAAATGGGAATGTAGTAAAAGGTGATCGTTTGGATAAAGTGGCAGCTGGATCTTCGCAAGAAGAAAGTTTAGTTACAATTGGACCGGCACCTAAATTTCAATTAACAAATCAAGATAATCAAAAGGTTTCCAATGCTACCTATCAAGGAAAAGTGTTTTTAATTGAGTTCTTTTTTACAAGTTGTCCGACAATCTGTCCAAAGATGAATCAAAGTATGTTGGTTATTGAAAAACAATTTTTTGGTAATCCAAACTTTGGGATCGCTTCGATTAGTATTGATCCAGAACATGATTCGCCTCAAGTATTGAAAGAACATGCTAAGTTGTTAGGTGCAACTTCGTCGAATTGGCATTTTCTTACTGGAGATAAAACCTATATATTAGATTTAGCCAATAAAGGATTTAATTTGTATGCTGGTGAGAATAGTAAAGTGAGCGGTGGATTTGAACACTCTGGACTTTTTGCTTTGATTGATAAAAACGGAACTATTCGTTGTAGAAAAGATAAATTTGGGAATCCTATTTTATATTATGATGGCTTAGATCCTGAAGGAGTAAAAGACATTCAAGAAGATATTAAACTATTATTAAAAGAATAAAAATGAAAGATAATTCAACAGTAGATCAAAAGTATAATAAACTCATCGTATTCGTATCTGTATTGATACCTGTAGTAGTGGCGGTTTTGTTCAGTGTTAAATTAAAAGATTTGGGGTATAATGTGGAGCCGTTATCTTTTTTACCCCCAATTTACGCAACAATTAACGGAATTACAGCTGTAGTTTTAGTTAGTGCTGTATTGGCAATTAAAAAAGGAAATAAAGAGTTCCATCAACGTTTAATGACTTTGGCTATTGCTTTGTCATTGGCTTTTTTAGTAATGTATGTGGCGTATCACATGACATCTGATTCGACTAAGTTTGGAGGAGAAGGATTTATAAGATTGGTTTATTTCGTTTTGTTGATATCGCATATTCTTTTGTCAATTGCAGTAATACCTTTAGTATTAATTACCTATGTACGTGCTTTAGCTGCCAAATTTGATCAACATAAGAAAATAGCTAAAATCACTTTTCCTATTTGGTTATATGTTGCTATAACGGGTGTTATTGTGTATATAATGATTGCTCCTTACTATGTTCAATAAAACAATATCATTAAAGATTAGAAAGAGAAGTATTGTCAATGTTCTTCTCATTTCTATACTTTTTTCTGCTTTATCTTTAACCGCAAATGCGCAATGCGCGATGTGTAGAGCCGCTCTAACTAGCGAAGGAAATAAAACTAAAGCCGAAGCTGTAAACGATGGAATTGTGTATTTGATGGTAATTCCCTACTTATTGGTGGGAGGAATTGGATATGCGATTTACAGAATGAAGAAGAAATAATTTATTTTAATCCATCGACTGTAATATTCACTACACCGTTTATGGTTAAAAAAGCAATAATAGCTTGATTAGTCAATTGTATTTTCTTGAATTGTATGTCTTCAATTTTACCATTGACAAAAACGCCTGGCATAGGCGAGTAATTTTTTAAATAGGTCATCATACTTTTTTTACCTTCCTCTAAATTAGTTTGAATAGAATAGTGACAATTGGCCTGAATTTTATTTAAAATATAGCCTTGTGCTAGCCAGTTGGCGGTTTGAACTAATTTGTTTTTAGTATCCAAAGCATAATCCATTTGGTTAAAATATATTTCCTTAGTAGTTTCATTGTATTGGGGTAAGCCGGTCAGGTAAATTGTTCCATTGATACTTCCAAGAACATCTAAAGCAATCACCATTTTGTTGTTTTTATGCCAAATGCTTGCATTTTGCACTTTAATTTTCTTTTTGCCTGAACCAAATTCTTGACCCGAAAAATTCTTAGTTATTATTTTTGAAGCATCATCATAATTAGAAACAGCTGTGATATTGGCTGTAATTTGATTTGGAATTTTGGTAGCAGATTTTAAAACAATAGTATTTGCATTGAATTTTGTTTCAGGTTTCTTACCAATCAGCGTTTCCATAGCGCATTTAATCCCCATATCCAATTGAATAGTCTGACCTTTTAATTTAGCATTGGTGCTATAAATTTCTATAGGGGTAAGTCGAAGCCAACTTTCATATTGTTCACTCATTTGGAAGGGAGTGCTTATTTTTTCCAAAGCATTTACTACATTGGGTTTAAAGTCCATTGATTTGGCTATTGATTCGTCTATTTTATGTTCTATTTTCGATTTGAAAAGGGTTGTGCTAGAATTAATCAAAAAAGTGATAGGAACATTTTTTCCAAAAAGTACCATAGTTGGGCTTTCATTCCAATCTAACGATTCTAATTTGGTTTTGGTGTCCAATTTCCAATTTACTAAATTCACTTCGCTTACTAATGTAATCACGCCATTGAGATTGAACTCTTTAATAGTGTATAACTCAACTCCCAGTTTTTTTGTTCCTATACGGTATTTTACATTGGCTTTTAACGGGAGTATGGTTTTAATTTTTCCATCAGCATCTTTGGAACTGTTTTCCATCGTTATTGGTGCAAGTTTCCAAATCTTTATTTCGATATCATCATCTTCAATAGTATTGTCTTCGTAGATTAACCCATTTAGAAGATTATTGGTTTTATTTTCAATGTCTTTTAACTGTATAGTGATGGGTAAATTGATGAAAGAAGGACTGTTTTCATAAACCAACGGAACAGCATCGTCAGGCTCAGGCTTGAAGGTGTTTATTTTTGATGGTGCGGAACAGTTCGCTGCTAAAAGAAGAAAACTGAATGAAAGAACAAAAATGCGGATACGTTGCATTGGATTTGAATTTATCTAGCAAAATTACTAAAAGAATTATATTTTTAGGTGTAATTGTAACAAATGCGAAGTTCGGATGTCTAATTGTTTTTAGTTTCTAAAATAATTACAGCTTCGGCTTTAATTCTTAAATAGAAAACTTAAATTTGTGTAGTATCTTTACAGAACATTCATTCAAAGTATATGAGAAAAAATAGTTGTTTCAGTTTGATTGTAATCCTATTTTTTGGATTGTCAACTCAGGCACAATCCAAAAAATGGACCTTAGAAGAGTGCGTAAAATACGCTTTGGAAAATAACATTTCAATCAAACAATCTGAGTTAGATACTCAAACGGCTGCAATTGATAAAAGAGGTGCTTTGGGTAATTTCCTTCCTTCTATTAATGCAACTACTAATCATTCGTGGAATATCGGTTTAAATCAAGATATTACCACGGGTCTTTTGCGAAATCAAACTACTCAATTTACTTCAGCCGGAGCTAATGTGGGAATTGATATTTATAAGGGGTTACAAAACCAAAATAATTTGCGAAAAGCTAATTTAGCGTTAATTGCTTCTAAGTATCAATTGCTAAAAATACAAGAAGACATCGCATTGAATGTGGCTAATGCTTTTTTACAAGTGCTTTTTAATAAAGAAAATTTAAAGGTGCAACAAAAACAATTGTCTATCAATGAGAAACAATTAAATCGCGCTACAGAATTAGTAAATGTTGGATCAATCCCAAGAGGTGATGTGTTAGACATTAAAGCTAATTTAGCTTTAAACCGTCAGAATGTAGTTGCTGCAGAAAACACGTTGTTAATTTCTAAATTGAGTTTGGCTCAATTACTTCAATTAAAAGATTTTGAAGGTTTTGATGTAGTCGATGCAACTTCTATGAATGAGGGTGTCACTATTTTATCTCAAACACCATCTGTAATATTAGACAAAGCAAAAGAAACTAGAACAGCTCTTAAAATTGCCCAAACTAATTTAGAAATCGCTCAAAAAAATCTAGTAATTGCTAAAGGAGCTTTTCAGCCTACTATACAAGGATTTTATGGGTTTAATACAAGAATTTCCTATGCTGATGTTGCGATTGTATCTGGTGGAACAATTGTGACGAAACCAGCTAATCCTTTTTGGACCCAATTCAGTGATAATAAAGGGCAATCCTTTGGAGCTCAGTTATCAATTCCTGTTTTTAATGGATTTTCAGCTAAAAATAATGTGGAGCGTTCCAAAGTTAATTTAGAGAAGTCAAAAATTGCTTTAGAACAACAAAATTTAGATTTACAGCGTACTATTTACGCAGCATTTACCGATGCCAAAGGGGCTTTAAATGCTAATGTTTCAGCAATTGCGGCTTTAGAGTCAAGACAAGAAGCATACAATTATGCTAAAGAAAAATTTGCTGTTGGTTTGATGAATTCTTTCGATTATAATCAAGCTCAAACCTTATTTGTTAATGCTCAATCTGAAGTACTTAGAACCAAATACGATTATATATTTAAAATTAAAATTCTTGAATTCTATTTCGGAATTCCAATCATTAAAAACTAATTTATTATGTCAAAAAAGACCATATACATCTTAATAGGTGCGGCAGTAGCTTTAATTACTTTGTTAATCGTTTTGTCAAAAACGGGAGTCATTGGAAACAAAGACGAAGGAAAAGAAATTGAAACGGTTGATGTTAATGCAACAACTATTATTGAAACCGTTTCTGCAACTGGAAAAATTCAACCTGAAATTGAAGTTAAAATAGCATCAATGGTTTCTGGTGAAATAATTGAATTGCCAATCAAAGAAGGTCAAGTTGTTAAAAAAGGAGATTTATTAGTAAAAATTAATCCTGATTTATATACCTCTGGTTTGAATAGAGCACAAGCTAATTTATCAGGAACTAAATCTGGTTTGCAGCAGGCTGATGCAAGTTTTAATGAAGCTAAAGCAAGTTATGAAAGAAACAAAGTCTTGTTTCAAAAAGGCATCATTTCTAAAGCAGATTGGGATAAATCGATTGCATCTTTTGAAGTAGCTAAATCAACCAAAGAATCAGCATACTACAATGTTAGGAGTGCTTCAGCTACAGTAAATGAGGCAAAAGACAACTTAGGAAGAACGATTATTTATGCTCCAGCGGATGGAACGGTTTCAGTACTAAACGTGGAATTAGGAGAACGTGTTTTAGGAACGCAACAAATGGCAGGAACTGAAATTTTAAGAGTGGCCAATTTGAACAATATGGAAGTAGAAGTGGATGTGAATGAAAATGATATTGTTAAAATAAAAGTAGGCGATGAAGCTAAAGTGGAAGTAGATGCCTATTTGAAAAAAGAATTCAGAGGAGTGGTTACGAGTATTGCTAATTCAGCAAGTTCAGCTTTAACAGCTGATCAAGTGACTAATTTTAAAGTGAAAGTGCGCATTTTAAAAGAATCATACCAAGATTTATTAGAAGGGAAACCAGTTACTTATTCTCCATTTAGACCAGGAATGACAGCTACTGTTGATATTATTACTAAAACTAAAAAGAATGTTTTGGCAGTGCCAATTAGTTCGGTTGTAGTAAAATCAGATACATCGGCAGTAAAAGAAATTAAAGTGGAAGATCCGGAAGAAGAAAAAGCTACTCCTAAAAGTGATAAAAAATTCGAATGCGTTTTTGTAAAAGTAGGGGATAAAGCTAAAATTAGAGTAATCAAAACTGGAATTCAGGATGATACCAATATTGAAGTTTTAACAGGACTTAAAAAAGGAGATGTAGTAATTACAGGGCCTTATACAACAGTATCCAAAGAATTAAATTCTGGAGATAAAGTAAAAATCAAAAAGGATAAGAAATAAAAATAGCATTGAATTATATTTTAAATATTGAAACGGCTACTAAAAATTGTTCTGTAGCTCTAGCAAAAGAGGGTCAAACCATTATTTGCAAAGAAATTGCAGAAGAAGGCTATTCCCATGCCGAGCGTTTGCATGTTTTTATTGAAGAAATAATACAAGAAGCTGGAATTACTTTTCAAGATGTAAAAGCCATTGCGGTTAGTCAAGGTCCGGGTTCTTATACGGGATTGCGAATAGGAGTTTCCGCTGCCAAAGGTTTGTGTTATGCGTTGAATATTCCTTTGATTGCGGTAGATACTTTGCAAGTGTTAGCCTCTCAAGCAACTATTTCTGAAGGATTGATTATTCCGATGCTCGACGCACGAAGAATGGAAGTATACAGCGCAATTTTTAATGCCAAATTTGAAAAACAACGCGAAATTCAAGCGGAAGTCATTACTGAAAATTCATTTGAATCTATTGCTGATACGGTTTATTTCGTTGGAGATTGTGCCGATAAATGTCAATCGGTTCTAGTAAAATCCAATTTTGTTTTCTTGGAAGAGGTAAAATATCCTTCGGCTAAAGAAATGAGTGTCTTGAGTTTTTCTAAATTTATAAACAGTGATTTCGAAGACGTTGCCTATTTCGAACCTTATTACTTAAAGGATTTTATGATTACTACTTCAAAGAAAGTTGGTTAATGACTTCTTGAAAATCTTCTGTAGGCAATTGGCATGTTTTGTTTTGACAAACATAAAAGAAGGTTTTATCTTCAACAAAACGATCTTTTAGAAAAGGCAAATGGGATGGTTTTTCAGTTCCAGCAATAATCACATTAGGAAAATACAAACCCATACTAATTTTGTTTGTTTCTTTTGCATTTGGCCCACAAATAGCCAACTCTTTATTTTGTTCAGACATGGTCAAGGCCAAATCCAACCAATTGGAATAAGCCGAAGGATAATCGATATTGGGTAAAAGAATAGTGAGCATTTGTTTCGCTACTTTCTCGTAATATGTGTTATCAAAATAGATACTGAGTTGGTATAAATTTTTTGCCATCACTGAGTTGGAAGCTGGAATTACATTATCTTCCGTTTCAAAATGCACGCTGATTAACGCCTCATCTTTATCCGAAGTGAATCTAAAAAATGATTGTTGCTCATCGTAAAAATGTTCTAAGGTATAATCCGTTAGTTGCTTGGCATCATGGAGCCATTTTTCTTCAAAAGTGACTTCGTATAAAGCAATAAAAGCCGAAATCACAAAACAATAATCTTCTAAATAACCATTAATGGTGCTTTTGCCGTCTTTATAACTGTGAAATAAATTCCCTTCGGTTGACCAAAGTTTTTTGATAATAAAGTTGGCATTTTCTGAGGCTATATCAAGATATTCTAGGTTGCCTAAAGCTTTGTAAGCATCAATATACCCTTTTAACATAATGGCGTTCCAAGATGTTAGGCATTTGTCATCTAATCGTGGTTTAGGTCGTTTTTCTCTTTCGGTATAAAGTAGTCGCTCCCAGATTTTCTTTTTGTTTTTTAATTCAGCTGTAGTAAGTTGATTGAGTTTGGCAATAGCTTCAAGACTTTGGTTCTGAATTAAAACATAATTTTCCTCTTCCCAAAAGCCAAAAGAATTAATATTGAACACTTGACGGAATAAGTCAAAATCGTCTTTTAGAATTGTCTTTAATTGAGGGATTTTCCAAACATAAAAAGCGCCTTCTTCTAAATGATTTTTGTCATTCAAACTATCAGCATCCAATGCTGAAAAAAATCCCCCTTCAGCGGTTTTCCATTCTTTTTTTATAAAATCTAATGATTTCTCAATGATTTCTTTATACAGTGGATTCTGTGTCAACTTGTATGCGTCGCTGTACAATGAAATCAGTTGCCCATTGTCGTACAACATTTTTTCAAAATGCGGAACATGCCATTTTAAATCAACTGAGTAGCGAGAAAATCCGCCATCAACAGTGTCAAAAATTCCGCCATATCCCATTTTTGTTAAAGTGAGATTCACAAATTCTAACAACTCTGCATCTTGATTTTGATGGGCATACCGAAGTAAAAATTGGTAATTGTTGGGCATCATGAATTTTGGTGCTCTTGCCATACCGCCAAATTCCCAATCAAAGCTCTTTTTCCATTTGGCAACTAAATTTTCTAAAAGCAATTTTTGATTGGAATTTTCGCT
>JACCDN010360226.1_pt1 | contig 44097 bp, 46 predicted proteins | sample 7441691 | NCBI WGS metagenome assembly JACCDN01 (sample SAMN15323439, study PRJNA562643) | freshwater metagenome | isolation source: river surface water | place: USA:Blue River Watershed | collected 2017-08-16 | reverse complement strand
GAACGGGTACCTTGAGCACTACGGGTGCTGCGACATTGGACAGCGCTACCGTTAACACCACCCTAGGCGTGACTGGCGCTACGACGCTTGGTGACACTTTGGCTGTAACGGGTGCCACGACGACCAACGGCATCACCAACACGGGTAACGTTGGAACGGGCACCTTGAGCACTACGGGTGCTGCGACATTGGACAGCGCTACCGTTAACACCACCCTAGGCGTGACTGGCGCTACGACGACCAACGGCATCACCAACACGGGTAACGTTGGAACGGGTACCTTGAGCACTACGGGTGCTGCCACGGTTGGGGGTTTGTTAACAGGTAGTGCGGGTGCAACCATTGCCGGCGGTGCCGTCAACCTGAACGTTGACAATGCAAATGCGGTTAACATTGGATCTGGTAATGCATCCTCAGTTGTTACGATTGGTAATACTGTTAACGGTGGTGGAGTTAGCATTAGCTCTGCCTCAAATAACGACGTATCCATCCAAGCGGGTGGAACAGGCTCGGCAAGCGTTACAAGCGCGCTTGGTAAGGGTTTGATCGTCGACAGTGGTGCCAATACAACGACTCTGTCCGGTGGTACTAATACATCGACATGGACTTTGCAAGACACGAACGCGCCTGCAGCTGGCGCAGTTCCTGCTGGTACGAGCTTAACTGCGGGTGGTAGTGCAGGTACCGCAACGACACAAATTCAGGTTACCTCCCCAGCTGCTGATGCAACAAACGGCGCAGTTCTGACATTGGGTAATACAGGTACCGCTCAATCTACAAGCATGGTTGGTGGAACGTCGTCCGTTGCGGTTTCATCTGCAGGTGGCGTTCAGGTGACGGGTGCAACTCAAATCACGGGTAACACCGCGGTCACCGGTACGCTTTCTAATACCGGTAACGTGACTCTCGGTAGCGCCTCAGTAGCCAACACGATTGGCCAGGCAGGTGTTTCTGCAAACACGATTACGGGCCTTACCAATAACATCGTAGGCACAACCAACAACCTAGGGGTTGCAGCAGGTTCGACCAACAACATTGGTACGGGTGGCGCAACAACAAACAATATTGGTAACGCAGCGTCGACCAACACAGTTTTGGGTACGACAAGCGTGACGGGTGCTACAAGCATCAATACAACCGGTGCTGCTGCAACTACGATTGGTAGCGCGGCAAATACGAGTGCTGTATCGCTGGTTTCCGGAACCAATAGCGTAGTCGTTAGCAACGCGCTAACCACGGTTACTGGCCCGGCAACTGTAACCGGTAACGCAAACCTTAATGGCGCAACGAACAATATTGGTACGACCCAAGCATCGACGAACAATATTGGTACGTTTGCAAACTCCACAAACACGATCGGTAGCGCAACTGCAACCAATAGCGTAACTGGCAACACGAATACGTTGACGGCAACGACAACTAACACACTGTCAGCAGGCACGACCAACAACATCACTGGTGGTACGGGCAACAACATCACGGCGACCACGGGCGATAATGCGTTGACCGCGAGCGTTGGCATGAACACGCTTTCTGGCCAAACAGGTAACACCATTACCGCAGTTACCGGTTCTAACTCGTTGATTGCAAGTGCAGGCGGTAACGTGATTACTGCAAGCACCACGAATGCAATCACCGGCGGCACAGGTAATACGATGACTGCAACGACCGGTAATAACGCAATCGGTGCAACGGCAGGTAGCAACACAATTAGTGCCAACGCGGCTAGCCAGTCGAACACCCTGTCGGCCAATGGAACTAATGGTTCTAACATTATTCAGGCAACAGGCACTGGTGGTAGCAACGTTGTTAACGCAGCAACCAACTTGATGGCTAATGCTTCTACTTATGTAGGCGCAACTAGCGCGGTTCAGACGAGCGCCGCAGGTGTTGATATCAAGGGTGGTATCGTAAACTTGGGCACCACAGGCACGAACACTGTTAATGTCGGTAGTGCTGCGGGTAATACGACCCTGAACTTTAACGGGAATCGTCTGCAGAACGTTGCTAACGGCATTGTGGGTACCGATGCGGTTAACTTGAACCAGTTAAATACGGCCGTAAACGGTTTGCAAAACGCGATCAACAGCAACAGTGCTGGTCTCGCAGGTGTGGCTGCGGCAACTAACCTGCCAGGGTTGAATGGTAACCAGAACTACAACTTTGGTGTGGCCTGGGGTAACTACCAAACCTTTAATGGTGTGGCGCTCGGTGGTCATGCACGTATTACTGAAAACGTGACGCTGAAAGTCTCGGGCAGCTCTGCTGGCAACGTTTACTCAGGCGGTGTTGGTCTGGGTATTGGTTTCTAAAACGTAGTACAAATCCCAAGTTTGCGCCCCGCGAGTCGGGGCGCTTTTTTTGATACGGGGGTCTGATATGAATAAATGGATCTTGTGTCTACTTATGTTGTTTAGCGGCGCTACATTTGCTCAGACAGCCGTACAGAAACCCAAAATGGTTTACATGGGTGCCTATGACTCTGGCCAGGCTAGTGTTTCTATCCACAAGTTATTCGACCCAACGGAAGATGTCGTTTGTTACTTACTGATGCCGGATCAAGCTGGCAGAAAAGAAGGGATGAATGGCGGGTGGATTTATGAAGGGAACTCGGTTGGCGCAATGAGTTGTGTTAAGGCTCGGGTACACGTGACCACAGCAGTGTCTTCGGAAAGCAATAGAGACAAGACCAGAGGGAAAAAGTGAACTACACCCGCCGATTAAGAAAGGTTTATTACATTCTTACCGCAGCACTGCTGAGTTGCGCTGCCAGCGCTAATGCAGCGACTTGGTATCCGGTAGCAATGAACAGTGCGGTGATGATTTTTGTCGACAAGTCAAGCATCAAGAAAGTTGGTAGTACGGTAAAGTTTTGGCAATGGCAGTTGTTTGGGCGGCCAATTGGTAAGACCGATAGCGCGAAATCGCAAGTTCTAATGGACTGTAAGACGAAGCAGCGTAAAACAGACTACATGATCGCCATCGAAGAGATTGATACCGTTCAGCAAGAGGGCAAGGTTGATTCAAAATTTGAAACGATCATGCCCAATTCTCTAGAGTACGCAGTCTATGAAGCGGTTTGTAACAATAAATTTACCGGTGAATCGCAAAAAACAGTGAATGTTAACGATGTTCGAAGCTTTCTTTATCGGGCACAGTGAGCCGTCTGACATTTGCTTAAATAATGGGTTGTTGACCTTGAATCCTGCGTCTGGAGCCACTATCGGGTTCGACCTCCCAGAAGTAGCCGGTCGCACACCGGATAATCAGCACGTTGCCGACCATCCAACCGTCTTCTGCGCCCGGAACAGAAAATTGACGAATGGTGCCATTTCTAGAATTAATCACGTATACAGATTCATCGTTGGCTGAGATTTTATGAATTTCCCATTTCATGGTCTGATGGAGCATATTTTTTCTGCTATTTGGTCTGATAGTTGTGAGATGACGCCCCCTAAAGCCGATTTAAGCTCATGAGTGCGCTCTGACTTATCCACAGATCCCGAGAGTGTCTGGGCAGCGCGGACATTTGTGACGGCGCGTACTTCTTGTTGAGTATTTTCGGGAACAAGCATTGTGACTTTGGTAGTTGCTTCGCCAATGACTGCAGTTTCAAGCAGTGTTTTGTTCACGACAATTCGAGTAAGTCCTGTTTCTAGTTCAAGATTCCTTGCCGATTCCTTGGACTGTGGCTGATCTGATACGATTTCGTACCCACAGTTGCCTAGTTGCTGTTTGAGGCGGTCAATATAAAATTTAATAGCCTCATTGCGAAGATCTTGGGCTTGTATCTTTTGCAACGGGTCAGAAATTTTTTGATTGTAATTATCGAGCAGTAGATAAAAAACAGAGTTATCTGGGACGGCACCTTGACTTTGGGGTTTTACTATTAATCGTATTAGGTCTTTGCTTCTAGTCTGGCTGCTTTGTTCTGGTACAGGAGTAGTTACCAGAGTTTCTTCTGGGCTTTCATCAGCCATGGTCATGGTGACTGGGCTGGAGATAGGTGCCAGTTTTATGTCGCTGAGGCTTTGCCCGGCTTTATGTGACTCCGGCAAGATATCCTCTACCGCGGCGGTTTGCTTAACCTCGATTTCGGAATGCTTTTCAGCACTAGTTGCAGAGGGTGGCATTATCGTGGCCGGCGTTTCTAGACCAATCAGCGCAATTGTTTGAAGAAAAGCAATGCGCTCAGAAACGGGCAGTTTTTCATATTGTGCAACAAGAGTCTGGACTGGGTTTTCTGTAGTCTGAGCTTGCGTATTAGCGACAGCTACTACTGCAAAGGGTAGTACTACAAAGAGAAGGCGGATAGAGGGTGGCATGGGCTTGTTTTCCAGCGTCAGCACTTTGATGTAGCATTCTCCCCTTCAATATGGAAAATAAATGGTTCCTAATTCAATCCAAACCCCGCAATGAAGCTCGGGCTTTGGAGAATCTATTGCGCCAGGGCTACGAGACTTATCTACCGTTGATTGAGGTGGAACGCCTGCAGCGCGGCAAGTTGCTCAAGAAAGAGGAGCCACTGTTTCCGCGTTACCTTTTTTTGCACCTCGCGGCTGGGGCTGATAACTGGGGGCCGATTCGTTCGACTTTAGGCGTGGCCGGAATGGTGCGATTTGGACAGACCTATGCGGCGGTTCCAGATCTCGTCATAGACGGTATTCGTGAGCGGACCCGGGAAATTAAAGAAACACTGTTTGCGCCCGGTGATGCTGTTCAAGTGGTGAGCGGTCCACTCGTCGGCCTGGAAGGCGTGTTTGAAATTGCCGATGGTGAGCAACGGAGTTTTGTTCTTCTCGAGTTTATGCAGAAACAGCAGCGCGTTTCCGTCTCGACGACCGATTTGCGGACGGCCAGTTACTAAGCCGTTTTAGCGTGCCAGGAAATCCCGGGCCAGCTTGACCCAGTAGCTGATGCCAATGGCCGTGATGTCATCATTAAAGTCGTAATGTGGGTTGTGCAGGGTGCAGCCACCCTCGCCCGGGCCATTGCCCAGCCACACGTAGCAGCCCGGTTTTTCGAGGAGCATGTAGGCAAAGTCTTCGGCGCCCATCGACGGCAGGGCATCCTTGACGACGTGAGACTGACCTAGCATTTCTGCAGCCACCTGCTGGCAGAAATGCGCCTCAGCGGGGCTGTTCACCGTGGGCGGGTAGCGGCTCTCGAACCGCACCTCGATCTGTGCGCCATAGGTGGCGGCAATGCCGGTACAGATTTCCTGAATGCGCGTCTCGACCAGCTGCTGGACTTCCGGCTTGAAGGTCCGGATCGTGCCACGTAAGACCGCATCTTCGGGAATCACATTCCAGGCATCGCCCGCGTGAAACTGCGTTACCGAAACCACAGCCGCTTCGCAGGGGTGCAGATTACGTGAGACCACGCTTTGCAGGGCCTGGACCACCTGGGCTCCAACCAGAATGGTGTCGACGCCCTGATGCGGCATAGCCGCGTGGCAACCATGGCCGCGAATTAAGATTTCCAGACCGCAGGTACCGGCCATGACGGGCCCGGGCATGATCGCCATCTGACCGACCGGTAAACCGGGCCAGTTATGCAAACCGAAGATGGCCTCGACGGGAAACTGCTCAAAGAGCCCCTGTTCGATCATGACCCGTGCACCGCCCTCGCCTTCTTCGGCGGGCTGGAAGATCAGCACAACGGTGCCATCAAAATCGCGATGCTCAGAAAGATAGCGCGCCGCACCGAGCAGCATCGCAGTATGACCATCGTGGCCACAGGCATGCATCTTGCCGGCATGGCGCGAGCGGTGTGGAAATTCGTTGAGCTCCGGCATGGGAAGCGCGTCCATATCGGCGCGTAATCCCACCATACGAGAGCTGCTTCCCAGGGTGCCCTGGATCACGCCGACAACGCCCGTGCCTGCGAGACCGCGATGGACTTCGATGCCATAGCTTTCGAGGGCGCGCGCTACCACATCGGCCGTCCGGCTTTCTTCAAAAGCCAGTTCGGGGTGGGCATGTATATCGCGGCGGATCGTGGTGATCTCGGCCAGGAATGGCAGGTCGAGGAGTTTCATGGGGCACCTGAGGCAAGGCCTCGCTGTCAACAGATCGTCACCATTATGGCGCATTCCCCAGCTATACTGAAACCACTATGGAACTCGTCGTCATCAGCGGCCTCTCCGGCTCCGGTAAATCAATCGCGCTCGCCGTGCTCGAGGACGCAGGCTATTACTGTGTCGATAACCTGCCGGCTGATATGCTGCCGGTGCTCGTGGGACATCTGCGTCGTGATGGCTACTCGCGGATCGGGGTGGCGGTGGATGTGCGCAGCGGCCGTTCGCTGGAGGCACTTCCCCGGGCGCTGGAAGATCTCCGCCGCGATGCCCGGGTGAGTGTGCTGTTCCTCGATGCCGATGACGAGACGTTGATTCAGCGCTTTTCAGAAACGCGTCGGGCACATCCACTGACCAGTGAAACCATGACCCTGGCTGAGGCCTTGCGGCACGAGCGTGCGTTGCTCGAGCCCGTGGCCGAAATGGGGCATCGTCTGGATAGTAGCCACCTGAAACCGGCTGTGCTGCGTGCCTGGATCCGGGATTTCCTCAAGGTGGATAGTCAGGATGGTCTGACGCTGGTGTTCGAGTCTTTTGGTTTCAAGCATGGTGTGCCGCGGGATGCTGATCTGATGTTTGATGTGCGTTGCCTGCCCAACCCACATTATGATCCGGCGCTGCGGCCGTTAACTGGCAAAGATGCCCCGGTGGCGGCTTTCCTCGAGGCGCAGCCGGACGCCCTGCAGCTGCGGGAAGAAATTGCCCGCTTTGTTAAAACCTGGTTGCCCAAATATGGCCACGATAACCGCTCGTATCTGACGGTGGCGATTGGCTGCACCGGAGGTCAGCACCGTTCCGTCTGGATGACGGAATGGCTGGCAACTCAATTTGCCGACCGGCCTGATGTGCTGGTTCGCCACCGTGAACTGGTTCCAACGCTACCCGCTGATCAGACTGCTGCGGCCAGGTGATGTTTGCGTGCTGCTGGCCGGGTTGGTTGGCTGGTTGTCGTTATCAATCGCACTCTGGCAGTCAGGCCCGGCAGAGCAGGCGCAGGTGCGCCGCGATGGCGTGTTGGTTGCAGCTTATCCTTTAACCGAGGCGCGTACGGTCAGCGTGGCGGGTGCTCTGGGTCCGACCGTGATCCGTATTGAATCGGGGCGAGCCCGGGTGGTCAGCGACCCGGGTCCACGCCAGTACTGTGTCAAGCAGGGCTGGCTGACGAGACCGGGCGAGATGGCGCTTTGTGCTCCGAACCATGTCAGTCTGTCTTTGACCGGGGGGCAACCGGCGTATGAATCCATGGCCTACTAAATGCGAACGTTGACGCTTACGGCGGATGACCATCGCATTGCGCGCCTGACAGCCGCTGCGATTGCCATCGCCCTGGTGGAGTCGGCAATGCCCAGTCCGCTTCCCGGAGTCAAGCCGGGTCTGGCGAACATCATTTCGCTGCTGGTGCTGTTGCGTTACGACTGGGTCACAGCGGCCTGGGTAACGTTGCTCCGGGTTCTGGCTGTGAGCCTGTTGATCGGTCAGTTTCTGGCGCCAGGTTTTGTCTTGTCGCTGGGGGGGGCTTTGGCCTCGCTGGGTATGCTCTATGTGGCACAACCGCTGGTGCGGCAAATGCCCGGCTGGTTTGGCCCGGTTACCCTATCCATTCTGGCGGCACTTGCCCACATGTCAGTGCAGTTACTGATCGTTCGCCTATGGTTGGTGCCTAGCCCGGGTGTCTGGGTTCTGGCACCCTTGTTTACCGGTGCGGCATTGCTGTTTGGCGCACTTAATGGCTTGATTGTGGCCTGGTTTGTTGCCGGACCTAAAGGGGTTGATCTCGCTCGGCCATGAGCAGTTTGCGCCATGGCGTTGGCAGGGCAAGTTCTTCCGCATCGCTGAGTGGATAGGCCTCGAGCTCGCGATGACGATCCAGCGACACGGGCGCAGCGTGGACCTGATAGCGGCTGATCTCGGCGCGCAATTCAAAGTGGGTGAACTTGTGGCGAACGGTGGTTCCCGATAAGGCAATCGCTGAGGCGGGCAGACGCACCGAGTCGGCCTGCGGCAGGCTGAGGAGACCACCCCAGATCCCACAAGCCTGGCGACGCTCAAGCCACACATGATGCTGATCGCGAATGAGCCAGATCTGTGCGGTACGCACTGGCAAGCTGCTTTTGGGCTTGCGATGCGGTAACTCCGTGACCCGGTCGGTGCTTTTAGCAACGCAGAACGCGGCCATCGGGCAGACCTCACAGCGTGCCTTCGTCCGGGTACAGCAGGTGGCGCCAAGATCCATGAGCCCCTGCGTGTAGGGGATGATATCTTTTTTGGGGAGCAGCGATTCGGCCAGCGACCAGAGTGATTTGTCGACGGCGCTGGTGGTAGGCACGCCTTCAACCCCGAACACCCGGCAGAAAACACGTTTCACGTTGCCATCTAGGATGGCGGCACGATGGCCAAAGGCAAACACGGCAATTGCTGCAGCCGTCGATCGCCCGATGCCGGGAAGTGTGGCTAAGATCTGCGGATCCGCCGGGAAGACGCCGCCATGTTCATCAACGATCTGTCGGGCGCAGGCGTGCAGATTACGCGCTCGTGCGTAATAACCGAGGCCGGCCCAACGTGTTAGAACGGCCTCGCTGGGGGCGGCCGCAAGGGCAGCGACCGTGGGAAAGGCATCCAGAAACCGGGCGTAATAGGGAATGACGGTTTGTACCTGCGTCTGTTGCAGCATGATTTCCGAAAGCCAGACCCGATAAGGGTCGGTTGTTTGCTGCCAGGGTAGGTCGTGGCGCCCATGTCTTTTTTGCCAGCGGATCAGGGTGCGGGCAAATTGATTGTGGGCATCCGTGTTGCTGGAGTGAGGGAACATAAAAGAACGGCTTGCTCTCAGGGGAGGGGTGGCTGGTACGAGCGGTATAATTCGTGCCCATCCTAACGTATGCGTGCCAGGTACGCATCCTGGCCTCCAATTGCCCCTGACATGATCGAAAATCCTGAACCATTTCCTTTTGAGCAGGCGCGACCAACGGGCGTTGCCCAGCAGGATCTGCGTGGGGCGCTTGGTCGCTTTGCGACAGGGGTTGCGGTTATCACGGCATTGGATGCCGATGGGGTTGCAATCGGGTTGACCGTGAGTTCGTTTAACACCGTGTCATTGGAGCCGCCCCTGGTGGTCTGGAGTTTGCAGTTGACCTCCCGTCACCTGGCAACCTTTGATACCACCACGCGTTATGCGATCAATGTGCTTTCGGTAGCGCAGGCGGACGTCTCCGATCTGTTTGCCTCCTCCCTGGAGCGCCCGTTTGATGCGGTTGCCTGGGCGCCAGGCCTGAGCGGTGTGCCATTGCTGGCCGGATGCTGTGCCTGGTTCGAGGTCGATAATTTCCAGCAACTGGCGGGCGGTGATCATCGCCTTTATCTGGGACGCGTGTCCCGTTTTGCGGCGGATCCTGATCCGGCGCCACTGGTGTTCCATGATGGGGCATACCAGGCGCTCCAACCTCGCTGACTAAATATGCGCCAGAAGCCTAGACTGTTTCTGGTGCTGGGTGATCAGCTGCACCCGGACCCGCATCCCCTGTTGTCAGGGGTAACGCCAGATGATTTTGTGCTCATGGCCGAAGTGGCGGAAGAGTCCACCCATGTCTGGAGCCACAAGGCGCGGACCACCTTATTTCTGTCAGCCATGCGTCATTTTGCGGCGCATTGGCGTAATCGTTGCCGACTGACCTATCTGCTGCTGGGCACCCATTCACTCCACAGCCTGTCAGAGGTGCTCGAAGACTTTGTGTTGCATCACCCTGAGGTGAGTACGATTAGTGTGCTGGAACCCGGTGATGCAAGACTCGCTCGGGCGCTGGTCGATTGTGCGCAGCGGTTGCAAAAACCGCTGACGGTGTTGCCTGACCCGCACTTCCTCTGTGCCCGGGATGAGTTCGAGCGTTGGGCGCAACGCGGGGAGCGTTCGACGGACAACTTGCGCATGGAGTTCTTCTATCGCTGGATGCGTCGTCGAACCGGGGTGTTGATGCGTGATGATCTGCCCGTGGGTGGACAGTGGAATTTCGATGCCGAGAATCGTTCCGGCTTTGGCAAGAATGGGCCGCCACCCGTGCCGCTCCCAGTCCGATTTGCGCCCGATGTGATCACGCAATCCGTGATGCGGGATGTGGAACAGGTTTTCCCCGAACACCCTGGGTCGCTGGCGGACTTCGCCTGGCCAGTCACCCCGGATGAGGCTCGAGCAGCCTTGCATGATTTCATCGTTCACCGGTTGCCATCATTTGGTCAGTGGCAGGATGCCATGTGGCAGGGCGAGGCTTTCCTCTGGCATTCATTGCTGGCGGCTGCAATGAACCTGAAACTTTTGGATCCTCGGGATGTGATTGCTAAGGCTGAAGCGGCCTATCTGAACGGGGCGGCTCCCTTGGCAGCGGTTGAAGGCTTCGTCCGGCAGATTCTGGGGTGGCGTGAATTTGTGCGCGGCGTCTATTGGCGAGATGAGTCCGCATGGCCAACGGCCAACGCATTGAATGCAGCCCAGCCTTTGCCCCAGTGGTTCTGGACTGGCCAGACCGGGGCGGCCTGCCTGAAGGCGGCCATTACCCAGACGCTTGAGTTCGGATACGCCCATCATATTCAACGACTCATGGTGACCGGAAACTTTGCCTTGCTGGCCGGGTTGCACCCCCGGGCCGTGGCAGACTGGTATCTGGCGGTTTATGTCGATGCCATCGCCTGGGTCGAAGAACCCAATACGTTGGGCATGGCGCTCTTTGCAATCGGTGGTCGCATGACCAGCAAGCCCTACATTGCTTCAGGGGCGTACATCAAACGGATGAGCAATTACTGCAAGGGTTGTGTCTACCGTCCGGAGGCCCGTACCGGGCCCAAGGCTTGCCCCTTTACAACGCTCTACTGGGATTTTCTAATGCGCCATGATGCCATGCTGCGCGCTAATCCTCGGATGGCTATGGCTTACAAAAACCTCGATCGCCTGACATCCGAAGAACAGACTGCCATTCGCGCTTGGGCGCAGATCCGGCTGGAGCAGATCGACTCAGTCTAATCGCGTGCTGATGATTCTGTCTTTCCAAGAGTTGAATCATTCGTGACGTGAATCATCGGGCTGACATCAAAGCCCAATGCCGTGGCCGATTGTTTTAGGCGCGAGACAATTGCCGGATCAAGCTGTGGTGTCCGGGCAAGGATCCACAGATAATCCCGGCTGGGGGCGCCTACCATGACCCAGCGATATTCAGGATCCAGCTCGATGATCCAGTAGTCACCCCAGACGGCTGGCAACCAGGCCAGCCAGTCGGGCGCAAAACGCACGCGTAATTGCCCTGGATGGGCCGAATCGGGAACTTCCGCAATCCCCTGGGCGCTGATCGATCCCTTCTCGGTGCGGCAGCGGTTCACTACATCGATGCGTGCATCGGGTCGCAAGGTATACGTTGCCGAAATATCGTCCAGGCAATTACGCTCAAACCACATGGGTAAGCGGGCGATCTCGAACCAGCGACCGGCGTAGCGGTTGAGGTCAATGGTCGAAACCGTGGGCAGCCATGCCTCAGCCTGCGCAGGGGTCGTCCAGCTTATGCTTCCCATGACTAAAACCGACAGCAGCCAGTACCCAGAAAAATGCAATAAGTTATGTCTCATTTTGTCCCTTCAGAAAACAGGGTTGATTTAAGCTTGCGGTAATCAAGCTTTGGCAGAATGCAAGGCAGTATCTTGGAGACAATTATGCATCAACCCTTTTCTGTATGCGTTCGTAAGGCCCTGAGCTTGGTGTCGATGATGTTGTTGGCCACACCAGCCGTGGCAGAGACACCCCAGCAGTTTCTGGAAGAGTACCGGCAAGCAGCCAAGTCACAAAACCCCCAGTTCAAGGGCTTTAGTGCGAGTGCGGGAGAGACATTTTTTCGCAACCCTCATGGCGGCGATTGGAGTTGTGCCAGCTGCCATACCGATAATCCTGCAGCCATAGGTAAGCATGCGGTAACCGGTAAGGTGATTAAACCGCTATCGCCCAACGTCAACCCCGACCGCTTTACGGACCCGGCCAAAGTGAGCAAATGGTTCAAGCGCAACTGTAATGACGTGCTCAAGCGGGAGTGCACGCCCGAAGAAAAGGGCAATGTCTTGACCTACTTGCTAACGGTGAAATCATGAAACTGGTTGATCAGATCTATAGGCGATTAGTCCGGGGGGTTCTGCTAGCCATTCTGTTTTTAGCAGGTGCTGCAACCGCGCATTCGGGGAGCCACCAGTATGGGCCCTACCCTGCGCAGTACACCGAGGAATGTGGCAGCTGTCACGTGCCTTATCCGCCGCAACGTATGACGGCTGTGGGTTGGGAAACCCAGATGCGTACGCTAGATCGGCATTACGGATCGGATGCCTCAGTAGATGCATCGGCTAATCAGGCCATTCTCCATTACCTGACCGCGAATGCAGCGACCAAAGCAAAGAATGCACCGGCAGATCCGACGGCTCGGCTAACAAAGACAGCTTGGTTTACCAAGGAGCACGGGAGTACGCCGCCTAAAGGCCAGGCATTCAGCAACTGTGCGGGTTGCCATACCCAGGCTGAGAAGGGCGACTATAGCGAGCGGACTTTAAAAATACCGGCCGGGTGGCGCCATGGCGATTGATCAGGTATCGCTTGCGGCAGTAAGCTCACCAGAAACTGCCCCATTGCAAAGAAAGATTCTGGTCTGGGATGCGCCAACACGTACTTTTCACTGGCTGCTGGTGTTGTGTTTCGTGATCGCCTATCTGACGAGTGAGTCCGAGCGATTACAGCTCTGGCACGTCACAGCAGGGTATGTGTTTGGTGCCCTGCTTCTCTTTCGTCTAATCTGGGGTCTTGTTGGCACGCGTTACGCCCGCTTCACCAATTTCGTCAGGGGACGCAAAGTCGTCATGCAGTATGTGGGAAGCCTGATGACCCGTCACCCTAAGCACTTTGTCGGCCATAATCCCGCGGGTGCCTGGGCAATCCTTGCCATGATCGGCCTAGGGTTGCTGACGGTACTAACGGGATGGGCCAGCTTTAGCGATTATGGTGACTGGATCGGTGATCTACATGAGGGTATCGTTAATACCTTGATCGCAGTCATCTGCGTGCATGTGGGGGGCGTGGTGGTCTCCAGTCTGTTGCATCGTGAGAATCTGGCGCGTTCCATGGCCACCGGTTACAAGCTCGGACAGCCTGAACAGGCGATTCGTTACCCGTTGTGGATTGTCGCCGCACTGCTGGTCGCGGGGCTTATCTGGTTTATCTGGGCGTTGCTGACCAGCCAGTTGCCCGCGCTACTACCCTGAGACCAACTTCGGGCATACTGTGGCAAACAGCTTTCCATCACAAATCGCGGGAGAATGAAGTGCGAATTCTGATCGTCGAAGACGACCCCATGCTGGGCGAAGGATTGCAGACCGGTTTGCAACAGGCAGGGTTTCAGCCGGAGTGGGTCAAGGATGGCGAGGCCGCCTGGCAAACGTTGCAGCACGAATCATTTAGCGCCGTAGTTCTCGATCTGGGCTTGCCTAAGCTGGATGGCCTCGAAGTGCTCAAGCGCGTTAGAGCTGAAGGGAAAAAATTCCCCGTGCTGGTGCTGACCGCTCGTGATAGTGCTGATGATGTCATTTCGGGGCTGGATTCCGGTGCTGATGACTACATGATCAAACCCTGTGATCTCGGTGAGCTTGCAGCACGTTTACGCGCTTTAGTACGACGTGCAGCAGGCGCTGCGGCGCCCATTATGCAGATTGGTCAGCTCACACTGGATCCTGCCTCGCGTGAAGTGCGCTATGAGAACCGGATCGTCGAGCTATCACCACGTGAATTTGATCTATTGCACGAGCTTCTGCTCAATGCGGGAAAGGTTCTAACACGGGCCCAGCTGGAGTCCAAACTGTATCCCTGGGGTGAAGAGGTGGAATCCAATGCCCTTGAAGTCCACGTGCATCATCTGCGTCGAAAGATCAGTAGTGATGTCATCAAGACCGTGCGTGGTGTGGGCTATCTGATTCCGCGATGATTGCCCGACCCTGGCGACGCCATAGCAGTGGCAGCCTGCAGCTACAGCTGCTGGGCTGGACACTGACTTTTGTGGGGGCAGTCTGGCTGGTCATCAGTGTGATCGCCTGGCGCGAGGCCGAGTCAGAGGCCGAAGAACTGTTTGATGCCCACCTGGCACAAACCGCCGCGCTATTGGTGGTTCTGAGCGGGGAAGAAGCCAGCGACCTCCCCGAAGAGTTGCCATCGCATCGCTATGCCCGGAAGGTCGCCTTCCAGATCCTGTCGGACAAAGGCAAGATCCTGGCCCGCTCGACAACGGCCCCTAAGGAACCCCTGACCGATCAATCCAAGGGATTCTCGGATCGCCGTATCGATGGACGACACTGGCGAATCTTCAGCAAATGGGATGAGCGGAGCCATCACCGGATTCTGGTCGCCGAAACCTATGAGGCGCGCAATGCGGTTGGCAAGGAATTGGCCAAACATCTGCTGACGCCGCTGATCGTTGCCTTGCCGACACTGGCGGTCGGGCTGGTGCTTCTGATGCGCAACCGGTTTAGACCCTTACAGCGTCTGGCAGCTTCAATCGGCCAGCGTTCGCCCGATCGTCTAGACCCTATTTCGCTCAGCGGTGTGCCGACCGAGCTGTATCCGATTATCGAACAGATCAACCGCCTGTTACGCCGTGTGGCGGATTCCATTGAACAGGAGCGACGCTTCACCGCGGACGCGGCGCACGAGATGCGAACCCCGTTGGCCGTAATGCGGACGTATGCGCAGGTGGCAGAGGCGGCGACGGAGACGGCAGAAAAGGCAAAAGCCCTCAAATCCGTCATTCAAGCCAGCGACCGGGCAACGCATTTGCTGACACAGCTTCTGACGATGGCCCGTCTGGATAACGATGCTTTGACCAAACAGTTCCAGCCTTGTGATCTGAGAAAAATTGCCGTTGATGTGATCGCCGATATGGCACCGCAGGCGCTGGAGAAACAGGTGGAGTGCATGCTGGACCAGGGGGTGGCAGCCTGGGTCCATGGTGAACCGGCGCTACTGGCCGTTCTGTTGCGTAACCTGATTGACAATGCCATCCGCTACTCGCCGCGGGAAACGGTTGTTGCCGTAACGATCAAGCGGAGCGAGCGCCACATTCGGCTCAACGTCAGCGACCAGGGGCCCGGGATCCCGGTATCCGATCGGGAGCGGGTGCTCTCCCGGTTCACCCGTCTGGATGGCAGCACAGCGCCTGGGAGTGGCCTGGGATTATCGATTGCGCTGCGGATTGCCCAGATCCATGGCGCTACGCTATCGCTGCAGGATGGCCCGGGTGAATACGGACTGAGTGTCTGTGTGGAACTTCCCGAGGGCGAGGCACCGCAACCTCGAGCCTCCAAAGTGCATCAGGATGCGTAATGGCGGAGACGCTGATAAAAGTTGACCAGAGCGACCGCGCTGAGCATCAGGATCATCGAACCCACGATATCACCGGTTGCCATTGCGGCCCACAAGCGAAAGGCTTCAGCCTGAGTTGGATTTTCGTAAGCCGCCTCGATAGGGTGATAGGCATAGATCAGCTGATGCAACGAGGACGAGAGGACGCCCTGCGAAAACACGATGATCAGAATGTCGCCAAAGCTCAACTCATCAAGATCGTTGCCGATCCGACGCCACCAGCACACCATCTGCATCATCAGGTAGGCGGAGAACGCAGAGATTGCCGCTATGATGCAGCAGTTCAGGAGATCCATGGATTCAATATGACCCATGTACCCGATCGTGGAAACAACTGACCCAAAGAAAACACCGATGGCGCCCCGCAGCCCGAAAATCAAAACGGCCAGCGTCCGGATCCCCGCGGGCAGAAAAATGAGCGATACGCCCAACGCGTAATCAAAGGGCGTGAGCTGTAGCTGCAGCAACCACATGCCATACCACCCGAAGAACCCAAAGAGATAGGGCGTCAGCTGCGCGTTGACGAGCGACTCGATTAGGCTCTTGGATTGGGTGGGCATGGTTCGCGCATTGTAAGACATCCCCCGGCAAATTTGCCGGCTCTAATCAAGGATCGATTACAATAGGCGAAGTTATAACTAGCGGGCGTCGTATAGTGGCATTACCTAAGCTTCCCAAGCTTATGAGGAGGGTTCGATTCCCTTCGCCCGCTCCAGACCGAATCCATTTCCCATGAAGCTGATCGTCAATGGCAAGGTGCACGAATGTCCGGCCGGGACGACCGTCACGGCCGTGCTGGAGCAATTGGCGCTAACCGGCCGGCGGGTTGCCGTGGAGCGCAATGGCGAGATCGTGCCGCGTAGCCAGCACCCCAGTGCCGTTCTGACCGACGGGGACCAGATCGAAATTGTTGTCGCCGTTGGCGGAGGTTGAGCGTGCACTCCCAGGATTCCATAAACGCCGTTAAGATCGGCAGCAAGATTTACCGTTCACGCCTGCTGGTTGGCACGGGCAAGTACAAGGATTTTGCCGAGACTGGCAAGGCGATTGAGGCCTCGGGTGCCGAGATCGTCACCGTGGCGATCCGGCGCACCAATATTGGGCAGGATGCGGGCGCCCCGAATCTGTTGGATGTGATTCCCCCGGACCGCTACACCATTCTGCCGAATACCGCGGGTTGCTATACGGCGGTTGATGCCATCCGAACGCTCCGTCTGGCACGGGAGCTGCTTGATGGGCACCCACTATGCAAGCTGGAAGTATTAGGGGATCAGACCAGCCTTTTTCCGAATATGCCGGAAACACTGAAAGCTGCCGAGACACTTGTCCAAGAAGGTTTTGAGGTGATGGTGTACTGCTCGGATGATCCGATTCAGGCGAAGATGCTGGAAGAGATTGGCTGCGTCGCCATCATGCCGCTGGCCTCGCTAATCGGTTCTGGCATGGGAATTCTGAATCCCTGGAATCTTCGGCTGATTTTGGATCAGGCTAAGGTCCCGGTGATCGTGGATGCCGGTGTCGGTACGGCATCAGACGCCACGATTGCGATGGAGCTCGGCTGCGCAGGGGTGCTGATGAATACGGCAATAGCCCATGCACAGGACCCGGTGCTGATGGCGACAGCGATGAAGATGGCGGTTGAATCCGGTCGTGCTGCCTACCTGGCCGGGCGGATGCCGCGCAAGTTCTACAGTGCCGATCCGAGTTCCCCGACCACGGGTCTGATTGGCCATAATTAACGCCAACCGGCAATGCATCGCCTGTATTCCATTGCGCTGGCATTCCTGCTGGTGGGTTGCGCATCGTCGGGTGCGATCCGTGGGCGTCATCATGCGTATGCCTTTGATCAACCCGAGGTGCTGGCCATGCAACGCACTTTCGGGGTAGGAAACGCCGTGACACTCCTCGGCGCCGCTTGTGTTGATGTGCCGGCTGCCAATGCAAGTTTCGAAAACTGGCACCAGAGCAATGGGGCATTGCTCCAGAAGATGACGCAAAAGCTGGCGGTCTACTACCGGATGCCCCAGGATGCCGATGCGTTGCAATTGCAGAAGCAGGTGGCGGAGCGGATGTACCTGAAGACAACGCTGGATCTTGATGTTGCCGCCTTGGCCGAGGCTTGTGAAAGTCTTCCCGAGACACTGGCTTTGCCGAGCATGAATCTTGCGGCCCGCTATCAGGCTGTGCTGCAGGAAGTCAGTGAGCCAGATTACCTCAAGCCGAAACGCTCTGTCGCTGCGCCAAAGAATCCGCCATCCGAGAATGAGAACCCTCCAGATGACTCAAAACAGCAATCCGGTACTGAGTGACCTACCGGCCCATTTGCGCCGAATCCGTAGCTTTGTCCGACGTGAGGGGCGTTTGACCGAGGGGCAGCAGGCAGCCATCCGGGATGGCTGGCCACGTTGGGGCGTGGACTTTGTGCCCACTCAGGTTGATTGGGATCAGGTCTTCGGCCGGCAGGCGCCTCGTTTTCTCGAAATCGGGTTCGGCATGGGGGCGGCTACGGCAGAAATTGCACGTGCTCATCCGCAACAGGACTATCTCGGCATTGAAGTGCACCGCCCCGGTGTCGGTAACCTCCTAAAACTGATTGAACAGGACGGCCTAACCAACCTGCGTTTGATGACCCACGATGCGGTTGATGTGGTGGAACAGATGATTGCCGCTGAGTCACTGGATGGTATTCTGATTTTTTTTCCGGACCCCTGGCATAAGGCGCGCCACCATAAGCGCCGACTCATCCAACCAGAATTTGTTCGCAAGCTGGTGACGCGTTTAAAGCCCGGTGGCACCATTCACTGCGCGACCGACTGGGAAAATTACGCCGAGCAAATGCTTGAGGTGCTGAGTGCTGAGCCGGCCCTGGAGAACACCGCCGGAGGTTATGCGCCGCGCCCCGCTTATCGACCGCTCACTAAATTCGAGAATCGTGGGTTAAAGCTGGGCCACGGCGTCTGGGATCTGGTGTTTCGCCGTAAAGCCGCTTAGAGAACAACGTTGAGTCAATGTTGATTTAAAACGGTTAAAGAAAGCGCTGCAGCAGGACGTTCAGGAAGCGTCGCCCTTTCAGGGTCGGACGGAGATACTGGCCCGGTGTGACCCATTTAAGAAAGCCGTCCTTCAAGGCACGATCGACCCGTGGACTGACGATGATCCAGGGCAGGCCAGTGTGGCGCTCGAAGAGATCGATGGTAAAGCCGTCGTTGAGACGAAGGGCATTCATCATGAACTCGCCAACTAGATCGGCCGCTGGAATCGTCTCGTCGGTCTGCATGAAGGAACCTGTGCCTGCTGCTTCGAGATAACGCTTGGGTAATTTGTGGCGCATGCTCCGTCTGACACCTTCATGACTCGTCAGTTTGCCGTGGGCACCCGGGCCGATTCCGAGATAGTCGCCAAAAGACCAATAGTTCAGGTTGTGACGACATTCATGGCCGGGGCGTGCAAAGGCTGAGGTTTCGTAATGGTGATAGCCCGCTTCAGCGAGGTGGGCTTCGAGTCGATCCTGGATTTCGGCACAGGTATCGTCATCGGGTAGTCCTGCGGGGGGGTGCGCGGCGAAGGCCGTATGCGGTTCCAGCGTGAGCTGATAACAGGAAAAATGGGTAGGCGAGAAGGCGAGTGCCTGTGTAACATCGTCCAGGGCAGCATCGGCCGTCTGGTGCGGTAGCCCGACCATGAGATCCAGATTAAAGGTATTAAAGGTCCGCGCGGCAGCTTCGATGGCTGCGATGGCCTGTGCCCGATTGTGAATGCGGCCCAGGGCTTGAAGTGCCCGATCATCAAAACTCTGAATGCCTAGAGACAGGCGATTGATGCCTGCGTCACGAAAACCGGTAAATCGTGCGGCATCGACTGTGCCCGGGTTGGCCTCGAGGGTGATTTCAGCTTCGGGGTTGAGCGGCAGTAGCGTCCGGAACCCGGTGAGCAGGCGATCAATGGCGTCGGGTGATAACAGGCTGGGGGTGCCACCCCCAAAAAAGATCGTGTCGACGCGTCGTCCCCAGATGTCCGGCAGTGAGAGGGTCAGATCTTCGAGCAGCGCATCAATAAACGGGGCTTCAGGCAACGTATCTGGTGCCGTGTGCGAGTTGAAATCGCAATACGGGCATTTGCGCACGCACCAGGGAACATGCACATAAAGTGACAACGGGAGCGCCTGGGTAAATGTCGGGGTCGGCAGGGTCAGGCTGCTCGCCTGGGATGTGCGCCCGAGGCTGTTGGGAACCAGTGTGATAGGTTGGGCCACGGGCATCGCGGCAATGCTTAGAGGCTGCCTAGGCGGGCGATGAGTTGTTGCATGGCAATGGCGCGATGCGAGCATTGGTTTTTGGCTTCGGAACTCATCTCGGCTGCAGATAATCCGGCATCGGGGACCCAGAACAGGGGGTCGTACCCAAAACCGTGTTCCCCTTGCGGGGCTTGTAGAATTTCGCCGTGCCAATTGCCTTCGGCGATGATGGGCTGCGGATCATCGGCATGGCGCACCAGCACCAACAAGCTGACAAAATGAGCGGCCCGGTCGGCCTCGTCCTTGAGCTTTTCCAGTAGGAGCGTGTTATTTCGGTCATCCGATTTGGGGTCGCCGGCAAAGCGGGCCGAAAGCACCCCCGGTGCACCACCGAGCGCCCGCACACAGAGGCCAGAGTCATCGGCCAGGGCTGGCAAGCCGCTGAGCTGAGCCGCATGACGCGCTTTGGCCAGCGCATTTTCCACAAAAGTAGAAAAGGGCTCTTCGGCCTCAGGGATGCCGAGGCTGCCCTGAGTGACCAGATCGAACCCGAGCGGCATCAATAAAGCGCGGATCTCATTAAGCTTCTTGGCATTGTTGGAGGCAAGGACCAATTGCTTCATGGGTTCAATTTAACGGCCTGTTTCTGCGCGGCGACAAGGTTGTTAATGCCGGCCTCTGCCAGATCGACCAGTGCGTTGAGTTCGTGCCGTGTAAAGGGGGTGCCCTCGGCGGTTCCCTGAATTTCAACGATGCCGCCAGCCCCCGTCATGATCACATTCATGTCGGTATCGCAGCCCGAGTCTTCGGCATAGTCGAGGTCAAGAACGGTCTGGCCATCGACAATGCCCACTGAAATGGCAGCAACGTGGTCGCGCACCGGGTTGGCAGGGAGTGCGCCGCTCTCGACGAGGCGGGCACAGGCCTCATACAGCGCTACCCAGGCACCGGTAATGGCCGCGCAACGGGTTCCGCCATCGGCCTGGAGTACGTCGCAGTCCAGGGTGATCTGGCGCTCGCCGAGCGCAACAAGATCGGTTACAGCGCGCAGGCTGCGGCCGATCAGTCGCTGGATCTCCTGCGTGCGCCCCGTCTGTTTACCCTTGGCGGCCTCGCGAGAGGTTCGGGTATGGGTTGCCCGCGGCAGCATGCCGTATTCGGCAGTAACCCAGCCCTGACCCTTGCCACGCAGCCAAGGGGGTAGGTTCGTTTCAACACTGGCCGTACACAGGACACGGGTCTGACCGACCTGGATCAGGACGGAGCCTTCAGCGTGGATGGTGTAGCCACGGGTAATGGAAAGCGGGCGCAGTTCGCCGGGTTGACGCTGACTCGGGCGCATGAGGGCTCCTATCGTTTAAACTCGGGCATTGTACGACTTCCCATCTTATTCAGGACGCCCCATGATTGCCAGCATGACCGGCTTTGCCAACCTAACCCGACCCATTACCGGGGGCGTGGCCGGTGGCACCCTTAGTTTCGAGATCAAGAGCGTTAACTCACGTTTTCTGGATCTGGCGTTTCGTTTGCCCGAGGAGCTGCGCTCGCTAGAAATGCCACTACGCGAACTGCTAGGCAAGGAACTGGCACGGGGCAAGGTCGAATGCCGTGCCGGCTGGTCTCTGGCGCTGGGGCAGACGGGGGAAACCCTGGACCGGGATCGCCTGCAGCGATTACAGGAGCTAGCCTTCGAGGTGCAAACCGTTTTCCCCGAGGGGCGCGGATTAAGTACGGCGGATATCTTGCGCTGGCCCGGTGTAGTGCGTTCAGCCGAGCTTGACTGGCCGGCACTGCTGCTGGAATTTCAGGCGATGGCGTTGGAAGCGATTCGCGAACTCAAAGAGGTGCGACGCCGCGAGGGCGCGCGCTTGGCTGAACTGGTGATGGCCAGGACTGTGGCCATGCGCGAGCTGGTGGCCCGTGCCGAACCGTTGATCCCGGCGGCGCAGCAGGCCTTCACCGACAAGGCCCGCGCCCGGCTAGTGGAGGTGGTAGGCGGCGCGGATGATGAGCGTATTCGTCAGGAGCTGACGCTCTATGCGGTACGAACCGATGTGGCCGAGGAGCTCGGCCGGCTAAAGGTTCATCTGGAGGAGGTGGATCGCGTGGTGCGTGCCACTGGCCCTGCTGGTAAGCGGCTGGATTTTCTGATGCAGGAACTGAACCGCGAAGCCAATACGCTGGGTTCCAAGTCGGTCAGCGCCGAGGTGTCGGCAATTGCCATGGAGCTGAAGCTGCTCATCGAACAGATTCGCGAACAAGTGCAGAATATCGAATGACTTATTGATCGGCCTGACGACCATGACACAAAACATACCCTCTTCCTTGGTTGCAAACGCCAGATGCCAGGCCGGCCCCGGCAGCTTATTTGTCATTGCGGCGCCGTCGGGTGCCGGCAAAACAACGCTGACCCGGATGGCGCTGGAGCGTGATTCCCGTCTGGCGCTGTCGGTATCGACCACGACCCGGGCACCACGCCCTGGCGAAGTCGATGGCGTGCATTACCACTTCGTTTCGGTTGAGGCCTTCAAGACCCTGCAGGCGGCCGGTGAGTTTCTTGAATCGGCCGAGGTCCATGGCAATTTTTACGGGACAGGTCGGCGCGGCATCGAAGCACTATTGAGCGAGGACCGGGACGTTATTCTGGAAATTGACTGGCAGGGCGCCCGGCAGGTGCGTGCGATTTACCCGGAGTCGGTGGGTGTATTTATTGTGCCCCCATCATTTGACGCATTGGAAGCCCGATTACAGGGGCGCGGGCAGGATTCTGCCGAGGTGATTGCCCGGCGTGTCGCTAATGCCCGGGAGGAATTGCAGCATCTGGACGAGTTCCCCTACGTTATAATCAACGACAACCTGGATGAAGCCCTTGCCGAGTTGCTGGCCGTTTTTGCGGCCGCCCGTGTGCGTCTCGAAAATCAGAGGCAGCGCGCCGAGGCATTGATGGCTTCGTATATCGAACGCATTTAGAAGGAAGACATATCATGGCCCGTATTACGGTTGAAGACTGCCTGCAGAGAATCCCGAACCGCTTCCAGATGACCCTGGCGGCAACCTACCGTGCCCGTCAGCTGGCTAATGGCGCCACACCTCATGTCGAAGCAGACATGGATAAGCCGACCGTCATCGCCCTGCGTGAAATTGGTGAGGGTCTGGTGGGCACGGAAGTGCTGAACCGTCCGCAGGCCTGATCGCTGTCAGATGCGTCGGACCGGTATAGGCGCTCACCATGAACACGGAAGCCCGCGCACCGGTCGAAAACACGACCTCCGTTGATCACACACCGGCCATCGGGCCGGATGACCCGGCGTACCGGGTTTTTATCGATAGTCTGGATTACCTTCCCGCTGCCGATCTAGCACGGGTGGAAGAAGCGTTCGTTTTTAGCGAACGCTGTCACCGCAGCCAGAAGCGCATTTCCGGCGAGGCCTACATTACGCACCCGCTGGCGGTTGCGGGTGCCCTGGCTGAGTGGAAAATGGATGCCGTGGCTATCATGGCCGCCTTGCTCCATGACACGATTGAAGATACCGGGGTCAGCCAGGAAGAGTTGGCCAATCGTTTTGGCAAACCGGTTGCTGACCTGGTCGAGGGCTTGTCCAAGCTTGATCGCCTTGAATTTGCCAGTCAGCACGAAGCCCAGGCAGAGAATTTCCGCAAGATGCTTCTCGCGATGGCGCGCGACATCCGCGTCATTCTGATCAAGCTCACGGATCGTCTTCACAACATGCAGACGCTGGGCTCAATGCGGCCCGACAAGCGCCGGCGCATCGCTCGGGAAACACTCGAGATCTATGCGCCCATTGCTAACCGTTTGGGCCTAAATACCCTCTTCCGAGAACTACAGGATCTGGCATTCAAGAGCATTTACCCGAACCGCTACGAGGTGCTGGCACGCACGGTTAAATCGGTACGAGGGAACCGCAAGGAACTGGTTCAGAAGATTCTCAACAGCCTTTCCGAGAAGTTGATCCAATCTGGTGTTAAGGCGGATGTCTTCGGTCGGCAGAAGACCCTCTATTCCATTTACCGCAAGATGATCGAAAAGCATCTGTCGTTCTCGCAGGTGCTTGATATATATGGCTTCCGGATCATCGTCGAGACAGAAGCAGACTGCTATCTGGCATTGGGTGCCCTGCATGCGCTCTATAAGCCGTTGCCCGGTAAATTTAAGGACTATCTAGCCATTCCTAAGGTGAATGGCTACCAGTCTTTGCACACCACACTGATCGGACCGTACGGGACGCCTATCGAGATCCAGATCCGAACACGAGACCAGCACCGGTTGGCGCAAGAAGGTGTGGCATCGCACTGGCTTTATAAGGAGAACGGCAAGTTCTCTGATGACCTGCATGCCAAGACTACCCAGTGGCTGGAATCCCTGGTGGAGATGCAGTCGGTGAGTGGTGACTCATCGGAGTTTTATGAACACGCTAAGGTCGATCTTTTCCCAGACGAAGTCTTTGTCTTTACACCGAATGGCAAGATCCTGACCCTTCCCCGTGGCTCGACGGCCGTCGACTTTGCGTATGCCGTCCATACGGATATTGGTAACCGCTGCGTTGCCGCACGGATTAACCGTGATTTTGCGCCCCTCAGGACGGAGCTCCAGAATGGTGACCAGGTTGAAATCATTACTGCGGTGATCCCCAATCCGAATCCGGGCTGGCTCAAGTTTGTGCGTTCCGGTCGTGCGCGAAGCAAAATCCGTCATTTCCTCAGAGCGGCGCATGACGACTCGTCCGCGGCGCTTGGTAAGCGCCTGCTGACCAGCGAGCTGGCGCGTTATGGGCAGCGCCTCCAGGATGTCCCCCAGGCCGGGTGGGGACGCATGCTGTCGCAGTCTGGTGCACAAGCCGAGGGTCAGATCCTCAGCCAGATCGGTACTGGGCAGCGTCCGGCCACTGATGTGGCTGTAGCGCTACTGGGTCTGGACCCGGCCAGTGTATTGCCTGCAGCCGATGGCGCACCGGTCATGATTAACGGTGCGGATGGTATGGCCGTACTGATGTCTCCCTGCTGCCAGCCGATTCCGGGCGACCCGATTGTGGGTCTGCTGGATAGCCAACGGGGTCTGGTCGTGCATACGCACGATTGCCTCAAGATTCGTCGACAACTCGGGCACGCAACCCAGAAATGGGTAGATGTGGAATGGGCGCCCGAAGTGGAGGGTCAGTTTGATGTCCGCGTTAGGGTTGAAATTCGCAACCAGCGTGGTGTACTGGCCAAGATATCGGGCGCCATTGCAGAAGCAGATTCGAACATTGTGCACATCAGCATGGATGATGCCGGGGGAATGTACACGACATTATTCTTTACGCTGCAGGTCAGAGACCGCAAGCATCTGGCCACAGTGATGCGGAACGTGCGTCATATTCCCGAGGTGTCGAGAATCTCGCGTATGCGTGAGGCCGACGAGAAAGCATAAAGACACCATGAAAGTTCTGGTGATCGGGGCGGGCGTTGTTGGTACAGCCAGTGCCTGGTACCTCTCACATGCAGGTCACGAAGTGACGGTATTGGATCGCCAATCCGAGCCAGGACGGGAGACCAGCTTTGCCAACGGTGGTCAGATATCCGTGTCGCACGCCGAGCCCTGGGCAAACCCCAAGGCGATCCGCAAGATTCTCGGATGGGTTGGTCAGGAAGACGCACCGCTGCTGTTTCGTATGCGTTTGGACCCCCAACTGTTGCGCTGGGGATTGCAGTTCCTGCGTGAGTGCCCTGCAGATCGCATGCGGAAGAATATGGCCGCGATTGTCCGGCTGGCCAGTTATAGCCGGAATTGCCTACGCGCACTGCGTGCGCAAACTGGCATGGAGTACGATCAGCTGACACGAGGAATTCTCCACTTCTACACCGATGCGCGGGAATATGAAGGTGCGAGTATGGCTGCCAACCTGATGCGGGAGTTCGGGTTGGATCGTCGCCCGGTCGATACGGCAGAATGTGTCAGGATCGAACCGGCACTGGCCCATGCGGCGCCAATGATCGTCGGCGGCCACTACACACCTTCGGATGAATCTGGGGACGCCCACCGCTTTACGCAGAATCTGGCCACGTTGGCAGCGCAAAACGGCGTGAGCTTTCAGCTCGGGGTGCCGGTAACTCGATTGGTTGCCCATGGCGACAAGGTGGACTATGCCGAGCGTCTTGACGGGGTGCGTTTCAAAGCCGATGCCTATGTGATTGCCTGTGGCAGTTTCAGTAATGCGCTCCTCATACCCCTAGGCATCAGGTTGCCGATCTATCCCGCCAAGGGTTATTCCGCAACGCTGCCGCTGGCGGAGGGAGACAACGGTGCGCCTACGGTCAGCCTGACCGACGATGGACGCAAGCTCGTTTTTTCTCGGCTGGGTAACCGTCTGCGTGTTGCCGGAACGGCAGAGATGAATGGCTATGATCTGGGCCTGAATCATGTCCGTTGTGAGGCACTAGTAAAACGAACGCGCCAGATATTCCCGCAGCTTGTGACCACCGGTGAAGCGGAATACTGGGCGGGATTAAGGCCAGCAACGCCGTCGAATGTGCCAGTGATTGGCCGTAGCCGCTATGCCAACCTCTACATCAACACAGGTCATGGGACGCTGGGATGGACCATGTCGTGTGGCTCAGGCCTGGCGCTTGCCGACATTATGTCTGGTCGAAAACCAGAGCCTGATTTTCCATTTTTGAAGTCCAGTCGATGACCAAAATCCGCTCGGGTTGGGTGGACACCCATGTGCATTGGGATGCTGCCGAATTCGAGGCAGATCGGGATGAGGCGCTGCAACGGGCCTATGCTGCAGGTGTTACGCACTGTCTCAATCCTTCCGTTGATGTGCAGAGCATGGGTCACGTTCATGCATTAGCAACGGCCTCCATGCAGCGGGTTGATTGGCCTACGTTGCATCCGGCCTTCGGCATTCATCCACTCTATGTGAATATGGCATCCCCGCGCGATCTGGATCATTTGGTTAACACGGTCGTGAGAGAGCAGCCGATTGCAATTGGAGAGATCGGCCTGGATCGATACCCCGGCGCCCCGGATTTTGCACTCCAGAAACAATGGTTCGAAGCACAGCTCGCTCTCGCCATAGAATACGACCTGCCGGTTCTGTTACATGTTCGCCACGCTGTTGAAGACGTGATTCAGTCAGTTCGTTCTGTTCAAGGCCGCGGCAGTCGCCAATTGCGCGGCGGCATTGCGCATGCTTTTAACGGGAGCCTACAGCAGGCGCTGCAGCTGGTAGACATGGGATTTTTGCTGGGCTTTGGCGGCACACTGACCTACAACGGTTCAACCAGGATCCATCAACTGGCACGGGAGCTGCCCATGGAGAATCTTGTACTGGAAACCGATGCACCGGACATGCCACCGAGCTGGTTGAGGCGGCAGCGTAATCAATCGTCTGAGCTGCCGCGTATCGCTGAATCCCTAGCCAGCCTAAGGCAGATTGAGGTGGGATCGTTGCGGGAATCGCTTTGGCAGAACGTCTGTCGTGTCTTTCCAACGGTGGGCTGTCGGCCCCGTCATGATGCAGGTGCGCAAGCAGATTCGTCTTGAGCAACCAGCGTTAATCCATTGGTGCGGCAAGACTTTCAAAGTATTTCCGGGTAAAACGGGGGCCCGATTGGTGCAGGTTTTTCTCAGTGCACCATGTTGAAACCCGCCTGTAGTAAGCCCTGTGTCAGTCTGAAAGTAAAAAAATTTCTGTGCGGACGTGCAAAACTCGTAAAAAGTCAGTGCATAATGGCTGCACGGAATCCGCACCCACAGCTGGTTCCACCGATTTTTTTCTAAACTTGGGAGACATCCAATATGAACAAAGCTGAACTGATTGAAGTAATCGCCAAAGACGCTAAGCTGAGCAAGGCCGCTGCACAAGCTGCTCTCGACGCCACCATCGCTGCTGTTGTTAAGGCCGTGACCAAGGGTGACTCGGTTAGCCTGGTTGGCTTCGGTTCGTTCTCGAGCGGCAAGCGTGCTGCCCGCACCGGTCGCAACCCGCAGACTGGCGAAACCATCAAGATCCCGGCCGCCAAGACTGTTAAGTTCTCGGCTGGCAAGGCATTCAAGGATGCCGTGAACAAGCGCAAGTAATCGCGTTTCGTTGCACAGGAAAGGCCCGCTTCGGCGGGCTTTTTCTTTGGCGCGCTAATTTGCTCACGCCCGACGACTTGGGACGAGCGCTGATGGTATATCTCAATTAATAAACAAATTCCTGTGTGTAAAAATTAGCCAGATAACGGATAAACTCATCACTTTATTGGATTGGGTCTATGCGCAATCGTTTTGTTCGATGGCTAAAGGGGGAAGCGCCCAGAATGGTCGGTGTATACAGCGGACCTCTGGGCGTCTGTCTTTCCAGCTATTCAGACGAAATGGTCCCCATGGTTGTTTATCAGCCCGAAACGAGGGATTCGGAGCTGCCATTGTGGGAGGCGTCGCTAGCCCGCTTGGAAATATTGACGGGGGTCGGCCGCCGCCAAATGTCGCTATCGGTTGCACTTCCCTCGGATGATGTGTTTTTGCGAACGATCAGTGCGCCATCGAGCCTTACCGATGCACAGCTTGAGCAAGTTGCGATTGTTGAAGCCGTGTCCAATCTTCCGGTACCTCCGGAAGAGATTTGTCTGGATTTCACCCGGGAATTATCGGGAGCTCCGAGTAATCAGAATGTGAGGATGGCATTCTGTCGTCGAGAGCGGGTTGACGAAATCGAGGCAAATTCAGAGGAGGTTCGTGTTCCGGTCTGGGTGGTCGATCGGGATATTCAGGCAATTCACGATGCGGTGACCCATCTGGGGAGGCCAGGCAATAAGCTAAGCTCTTCCTATCCGTTCGGGATTCTTCTCACAGAGAGATCCTTGCGTCTGGTGATTTGTCTCGGCGAAACCGATCTGGACGCTTATCCACTCAGGAGTTCCGAACAAGGTTCCTTGATCTCAGAAAATCTCCCTGACCAATTGGCGAATGCCTGGCTGCGTTGTCGTATGAGCCGGGTTGGGCTTCCTGAACGACTGACATTTTTGTATATCACGGGGAAATCGACAGAACTGGACCAATCATTGCTGTCCGCCATTGATGCCAAACTCTGTCCAGCAGCATTCTTCTCAGCACAAGAAACTATTGAAAACCAGGACGATGAACTAATGCCGCCTGATGAGGCGCTGCTCGTCGCGCTGGGCATGGCTTTGCGCAGCCTTTCATGAGCGGCCAACGTTTTAACCTATTGCCACACCGGCAAATGGCCAGAAATCGTGCGTGGCGGATCTTTACCCGCCAAGTGACGGTTGCGAGCGCTGCTGCAGTCCTAGTGGGTGGTTTTGTCGATGTGCTGATCGACATACAGAAAGAAGGTGAGGTTCGGTTTACACAAACGATACTGGCGGAAATTGACGCACTGAGTTTGGAGTTTGAAACATCGCGTCGACTTGAGTCGGAGTATCAACGAATGCTGAAACGGCAACATTTGATTGAAACTTTGGACTCGCGACGCTCCACCAGCATACTTATTCTGAACCACCTGATCGATGCGCTGCCCAGAGACGTTTACCTGACGCGTCTGGAAGAGAATGGCGAGCAGTTTGTGGTAGAGGGCCGGGCGGTTGATGCAGGAAGTATTGCCCGTTTCTTTGAGCTTCTTGCACAATCACGATACCTGAAGCAGATGACATTAGGCGATATCCGTGCAGCCGAACCAGAAAGCACTGCCCCATTTCAGTTTACATTTGCAGGCGCGGTGAGTCATGCCGGGGGAGAGCCATTAACCCAGGCGGGATCGGAGGCGGCAAGGTGAAACATTTTGTTGCTTTAGCGTCGCTTCGGGCGAGAATTCAACAGCTAAGTCAGACTCTGCGAAGGAAGGGGCCGGGCGGGCGTAATTCACGTAAGTGGCAAGGGCGTATGAGTCAGTGGTTGGCGATGGATCTGGGCGATATGGCTGGTCAGATCAGACAATGGCTTGTTGAAACAGGATCCGCTCGTCATGTGATCGTGCAAGATGTTCGAACCTGGCCCATAGGGTTACGAAGCATAGTCTTGGGGCTTGTATTCGTATCGATCTTGCTAGGAATGGGATTGACTGTCTGGGCGACTTCTTTGCAGTCGTTGCGACATCAGCAACAAGAGGCACGCCTTCAGGAGGTCCGGTACCTGAAAATAGCCTCCGAAGTCGCTGTGCTCGATGCCCGGCGCGAAAGAGTGGCTTTGCTAGAGGAGCGATTCGGTCAGTTGCTGGCGCTGATTCCCGGGGAGCTCGAAAGCGTCCAGGTGCTGGAGCAGATTGGTCGCGTTGCACGCGAGAGTGGTATGCAACTTCAGAGCTATAGCCCGGAGCCAGAAATTCAGGGTGATGCTTATGTGGTGCATCCGGTTATGGTTAATTTGACAGGAACCTTTGATGCGATCGGAAGATTCCTTGAGGACATATCAAAGTTGCAGCATCTGATTACAGTAGACCTGAAGATCGAGACGTCGTTGACGGTTCCCGGAAAGCTGACGTTGAGTGCCCGTATGAAAGCCTATCGGGGTGATCCGACAAAGGGCATTCAGGTGTTGAAGCCAGAGGCAGGAGGTGCGCATGCGGCGCGTTAACTTTCTGTTCTGGATTGTGTCCGCTGCTCTTTTGAATGGGACTGGCGGCTGTACTGAATTGGCATCGGATCGTGCGCAAACCTGGGTCGCCAAACAGGATGTCCAGCTCATGAAGTCGACCCTTCCCCCGGTTCCGGAAATTATCGATACACCCCCTGCTATTTATACCGGGAAGGCGCAGGATCCATTTTCGCCGGAGCGGCTCTCGGCGGCACGAGGAGTTAAAGCAGGTACAGGGCAAGGCGGAGTGATTTTTCCTGAATCAGCAGAGTCTGCGCTGGTGATTATGGGTTTCCTGACCGGCGGCAATCAAGAGCGGTTGGCCATTGTTAGATCTGGTTCGCAGTACAGAACCGTCCGCAAAGGGGATCGCATTGGGGAACTGGCCAGTGTAGTGATGGAGATCCAGGAAAGTGGGTTGCTGCTGAGTTCAGAGGATCAAGGACCGCACTGGTTATTAAGGCCTTTATAAATTTCACAGATTGGAGCGTTATATGGCGGGAAATTGGTTGAAAAAGTCTTGGGCCCAGGGTGTGTTGATCAGCCTGGTCGCAGGCGGTATGGCACCCGCGATTGTGACATCGGTGTTCGCAGAGCCTTCGACTACAGTCGGTGGAATCCCTACGGCGACAGACCGCAAAGAGCGAGAGAAAAATGGCAAGTTGAACGGTTCGCCACGCGTCAGTATCGACATCCAGAATGCGGATGTCAGGCAGGTTCTGGGTTTGCTGGGGCGGGAGCTAGGGTGGAACGTTGTCGTGAGTGATTCGATCAAGGGCAACATCACGATTGTCATGCGTGATGTGCCTGCCTCTGAGATTTTGCAGTCAATTTACCAGCAGCGCGGGCTGGTGGGGCAAATGGAAGATGGCGTTCTCGTGATTAGACCGCGAACTGAAGCCGCCGAACAGGAACGGTTGAATATGGAGATGCAGCAGCAGACTCAGGCCATTGGTCCGCTGCGCCAACAGGCGTTTCGCCTAAAGTTCGCTCAGGCAGCCGATCTGGAAAAACTGATTCGGGAACAATTGACGATGCGGGGAAAGGCGAGCGTGGACCCCCGAACCAATACCCTGTTCGTCAACGATACCAATCTGAAGCTCTCTGAGGTTGCTGCCATGATTGCGGCGGCAGACCAGCCGATTCGTCAGGTGCTTATCGAGGCAAGAATCGTGGAAGCGAATGAGACTTTTAATGAAGAACTTGGGGTTCGCCTTGGGGCGCTGGATAGCGTTCGAACCGGGGGCGGCATACAGCTAGGTGGCGGTCAGTACGTGCCGTCGACACAGGCTGGGCAGGCTCTGACCTATAACCGGCTTGTTCCAGGAAGTGCCGCCGGCAGCCCCACCTACCAGACCTTGAATAGCGTCGCGGGACAACCTTTTGCCGTTAATCAAACTTTGGGGTCGGTTAATTTGCCGACCACTCGTGCGGCCGCTGGTACGTTAGCGTTTGCATTACTGAATCCGACAGGATCGAAAATTCTGAATGTTGAGCTATCTGCACTGGAATCGGATGGGCGTGGCAAGATCATCTCGAGCCCCAAAGTGGTGACGGGCGACAATGTCAAAGCGCTGATTGAAGACGGCACAGAGATTCCTTACCTTTCGACAGCTCAGACCGGGGGCACGACAATTCCGACGGTCGAGTTCAAGAAAGCGGTCCTATCCCTGGACGTGACGCCGCAGATCACCCCGGACGGTAAGGTCCGCCTCAAGCTGATCGTTCGAAAGGAGGAACCAGACTATGCCACGATGATGTTGATACCCGGTTCCACCAATCCGCCGATCAAAAGCACGGTAGTCACAACGGATGTTCTCGTCGAAAACGGGGGCACGGTGTCCATTGGGGGCGTTTTCATCAAGAAAGTGGATAATCTGGTCACGCAGGTACCTTTCCTGGGCGACATCCCCATTCTTGGCAACCTGTTCAAATACCGTTCGACGACCGAGCAGCGTCGTGAACTACTTGTTTTCATATCGCCACAAATCATGGCCAGCGGCCAGTAACCAATCACCGGTTTTTTCATGCCTAATTCTTTGATCGTCTTACCCACAAATATTTTTCTCGTTGGTCTGATGGGTGCTGGCAAGTCGACCGTGGGCCGTCTGCTGGCGAAACGACTGGGCAAGCGCTTTGTGGATACGGACCATGAGATCGAAAAGCGTAACGGGGTCACGATCCCCGTGATCTTCGAGATCGAAGGTGAGGAAGGCTTCCGTAAGAGGGAGCGGGATGTACTGGCCGATCTGGCCAATGAATCGGATCTGGTGCTGAGTACGGGCGGCGGTATTGTTTTGCGTCCGGACAATCGGGCGATACTCAACGATAAGGGTTTTGTCGTCTACCTAAACGCACGGCCGGAGCTCCTGGCCGAACGTACACGGCATGACAAGGGGCGCCCGTTGTTGAATGTTGCCGACCCGTTGGCCCGCCTGCGCGAGTTGTACACCGTGCGTGACCCCCTATACCGGGAGGTGGCGCATGCCATAGTTGAAACCGGTCACGGTGCGCCGCAGCAGGTGGTACAGGCCATTGTGGGGGCATTAACACGCAAGCCCGGCGGCTGAAGACCCTGTTCTATGGTCATTGGCCTCAAGCTACAATGACGGCATGACCTCAATGCATCAGACCCTGACCGTAGCGCTGGATGAGCGCAGTTACCCGATCCATATTGGGTGTGGCCTTTTAGGCAATACCGAATTGTGGCGCCCTCATCTGAACCCGAAAATGGGTGCCGTGGTCATTACCAACACCACGGTCGCGCCGCTTTACCTGGATAAGGTGATGGCGACACTGGCCATGCTGGGTTGCCCGGCGTTTTCTGTGATCCTGCCGGATGGTGAGGAATATAAGTCCTGGGAAACGCTGAATACGGTGTTTGACGCGTTACTGGAAAACCGCTGCGAACGGGGTACGACGCTGATCGCCCTGGGCGGTGGCGTGATTGGTGACCTGGTGGGTTTTGCCGCCGCCTGTTATCAGCGTGGTGCGCCGTTTATCCAGGTGCCGACGACCTTGCTATCGCAGGTGGATTCCTCGGTGGGTGGCAAGACAGCGATTAATCATCCGCTGGGCAAGAATATGATTGGTGCGTTTTACCAGCCCAAAATGGTCCTGGCCGATCTGGATACCCTGGAGACCCTCCCCCCGCGTGAAATGGCGGCCGGCATGTCGGAGGTGATCAAATATGGTCTGATCCGCGATGAGGCTTTTTTCCATTGGTTGGAGGAACATGCCGAGGGGCTGATGCGTCAGGATAAGGCGCTGCTGGCGCGCGCCGTATATCAGTCTTGTGCGCACAAGGCCGAGGTGGTCGCCCGCGACGAGCGGGAGGCCGGTGAGCGGGCGTTGCTGAATCTGGGCCACACGTTTGGCCACGCCATTGAAACGGGCATGGGTTACGGTCGCTGGCTCCACGGTGAAGCCGTCGCGGCAGGAACCGTGATGGCAGCACTGTTGTCACAAAAGCTGGGTTGGATCGATCTTGAAGCGATTGAGCGCGTTAAGTCCTTGTTTCATAAGGTCGGATTGCCGGTGACCGGCCCGTGGCTGGGCAGCACGCCAGAAGCCACGGCCGACCTGTATCTGGAATTGATGCGTCATGACAAAAAGGTCAGCGCCGGGGTGATGCGGCTGGTTCTTCTTAAGGCGATTGGGCAAGCGGTGGTTTCGGCCGATGCCTCAGATGCCGCCATTCTCCACGCCATTCAAACGGGCTTGGCCAAGGCGCCGGACAGCGCGGCGGTTCCTCCCAGTGGTCTCTGAGCCCGATTTCTTCCTTGGGTATTGAATCGGGGCCGTTTGCCTCAAGTTGATTGAGATAAAAAACCTGTTGGCACGTTCATTGCATTGATCAAATGGCCGATGGTGCTATCCCCCAAAAAATTCGGGAATTTGCCCGTTTTTGCGCTGCAGCGTCTTGAATTGACAGGGGGTTTTGGCGTATATTGGCCGGTTCGTTTTGGTGCATTGCACCCGAACGTGCATCACTTTTGTGCAGTGCCGGTTTGCCGGCGGGTTCATGGATTGATAGAAGGAAAAGCACATGGGAGCACCAGAACGCCAGGGTCTATATAGCCCGGCTAATGAACATGACGCGTGTGGCGTCGGTTTTGTCGCGCACATCAAGAACAAGAAGAGCCACGAGATTGTTGAACAGGGTTTGCTCATTCTTGAAAACCTGGAACATCGGGGTGCCACTGGTTACGACCCGCTCCTCGGCGATGGTGCCGGGATCCTGATTCAACTGCCGGACGCTTTTTTACGTGCCGAACGCGCCAAACAGGGGCTGCGCCTGCCGCCAGTTGGCCATTATGCCGTTGGCAATGTCTTTCTGCCGCAATCGATTACCGGACGTAAAGCCTGTGAGTCGGTGCTGGCCCGAATTATTCATGAAGAAGGCCTGGAATTCCTTGGCTGGCGCGATGTGCCAGTCGACAACCTGATTCTGGCCGAAGCTGCCCGTGATCTTGAACCCGTCACGCGCCAGGTCTTTATCGGCCGCCCTGAATCGTTGAAGGATCAGGATGCTTTCGAACGCAAACTGTTCGTGGTGCGTAAACGTGCCGAACATGCCGTGCGCAAGCTCAAGCTCGAGGATGGCAAGCAGTTCTATCTGCCTTCGCTGTCGTCTCGCACCATGGTTTACAAGGGCATGCTGCTGGCCAATCAGGTTGGCGCCTATTTCCTGGACCTTCAGGATCCGGGCCTGGTATCGGCCATCGCACTTGTCCACCAGCGCTTCTCGACCAACACCTTTCCGACCTGGGATCTAGCTCACCCGTTCCGTATGATTGCCCACAACGGCGAAATCAACACGGTGCGTGGCAACGTCAACTGGATGCGCGCCCGCCAGAAGGCCATGTCCTCGGAATGGCTGGCAGAAGATCTGGATAAGCTGTGGCCACTGATTGTTGAAGGTCAGTCGGATTCGGCCTGTTTCGATAACGCCCTGGAACTGCTGGTGATGGGTGGTTATTCGATGCCCCAAGCCATGATGATGCTGATTCCGGAAGCCTGGGCCGAAAACCCGCTGATGGATGAGGAGCGCCGCGCTTTTTATGAATACAACGCTGCGATGATGGAGCCGTGGGATGGCCCCGCCGCCGTAGCCTTTACCGATGGTCGTATGATCGGCGCCACGCTGGACCGCAATGGCCTGCGCCCGGCCCGTTACCAGATCACCGACGATGGCATCGTCATGCTCGCCTCTGAAATGGGCGTGCTGACTTTCCCGCAGGAAGAAGTGAACCAAAAGTGGCGCTTGCAGCCGGGCAAGATGTTCCTGATCGATCTGGAACAGGGCCGCATCATTGATGACGAAGAACTTAAGCGTAGCATTTCCAGCGCCCGTCCTTATCGTCAGTGGATCGAGCAGAGCCGTCAGCATCTGGAAAACCTGCCGGAAGTCGAAGATAGTGAAGGGCTACGCGAATCGCTGCTACACACCCAGCAGGCTTTCGGTTATACACAGGAAGATCTGAAGTTCATCCTTGAACCAATGGCCAGTAATGCGGAAGAAGCGACTGGTTCGATGGGTAACGATAGCCCGTTGCCGGTGCTATCTGACAAGGATAAGCCGCTCTATAACTACTTCAAGCAGTTGTTTGCCCAGGTGACTAATCCGCCGATCGACCCGATCCGCGAAGAAATTGTCATGTCGACCATGTCCTTCATCGGGCCGCGCCCGAATCTGCTGGGCATCGACGTCAAACCGGGCGACGAGCCGCCGCTCCGTCTGGAAGTGGATCAGCCGGTGCTGACCTCGGCCAATCTAGCCAAGCTGCGCCAGATCGACAAACTCACCAATGGCAAGTTCCGTGCGCTGGTGCTGGATATGACCTTCCCGGCTGCCGAAGGCGCGGAAGGTTCGGTAGCCGCGCTCGAAGCGCTATGTGCCCGTGCCGAAGCCAGTGTGGGTGAAGGCTATAACGTGCTGATCCTGTCGGATCGCAACGTGAACCGTGAGCGTGCCCCGATTCCGGCGCTGCTGGCCACCAGTGCGGTACATCAGCACCTGGTGAAGACCGGTCTGCGTACCTCGACGGGCCTGGTTGTGGACTCGGGATCGGTCCGTGAAGTGCATCACTTTGCCCTACTCGCCGGTTATGGCGCGGAGGCTGTATGCCCGTGGCTGGCCTTCGATACCATTGCTGATGTGGCCGGCGAACTGCCGGGCGAGTTGTCGGCCTATGAAGCCGGTAAGCGTTACATCAAGGCTGTGAACAAGGGGCTGCGCAAGGTCATGTCGAAGATGGGTATTTCGACCTACCAGTCGTACAACGGCGCCCAGATTTTTGAAGCCATTGGACTGGCCTCGGACTTCGTGAAGGAATACTTCACGGGGACTGCCACTCAGGTCGAGGGCATTGGTTTGGATGAGGTCGTTGAAGAAGCGCTGCGCGTTCATGACCGCGCGTTTGCCCACGACCCGGTGCTGAACCATTTGCTGGAAACCGGCGGCGAATATGCCTTCCGTGTTCGCGGTGAAGAACATATGTGGACGCCGGATGCGATTGCCAAGCTGCAACATGCGACGCGTTCGGGCAAGTACGAAACCTTTGAAGAGTACGCCCGCATCATTAACGATCAGACCAAGCGCCACATGACGCTGCGCGGTCTGTTCGACATCAAGCCGGCGGGCCCGTCGATCAGTATTGACGAAGTGGAACCCGCCAGCGAAATCGTCAAGCGTTTTGCTACTGGCGCCATGTCGCTGGGTTCGATCTCGACCGAAGCGCATACCACCCTGGCCATCGCCATGAACCGAATCGGTGGCAAGTCGAACACCGGTGAGGGCGGCGAAGATGCCGGCCGTTTCCGTAAGGTGAAGGCAGGCGAGATGCTGTCCGACATCATCGGCAAAGGTCGTATCGAACGCGATATCGAACTGAAAGCGGGCGACTCGCTGCGTTCGGCCATTAAGCAGGTGGCTTCGGGTCGTTTCGGCGTGACTGCCGAATACCTGGCCAACTCGGATCAGATCCAGATCAAGATGGCGCAGGGCGCCAAGCCGGGCGAAGGCGGTCAGTTGCCGGGCCACAAGGTCAGTGAATATATCGGCTTCCTGCGCCACTCGGTGCCGGGCGTTGGCCTGATTTCGCCGCCACCGCACCATGATATTTATTCGATTGAAGATCTGGCCCAGCTGATTCACGATCTGAAGAACTCCAACCCGGTCGCCTCAGTCTCCGTGAAGCTCGTTGCCGAAGTGGGTGTCGGTACCGTGGCCGCCGGTGTCGCCAAGGCCAAAGCCGATCACATCGTAATCGCCGGCCATGATGGCGGCACGGGTGCTTCGCCGATCTCTTCAGTCAAGCATGCCGGCGCACCTTGGGAACTCGGCCTGGCCGAAGCCCAGCAGACGCTGGTGCTCAACCGTTTGCGCGGGCGTGTCCGTCTGCAGACGGATGGTCAGTTGAAGACGGGCCGCGATGTCGTGATTGGCGCCCTGCTCGGCGCCGACGAATTCGGTTTTGCGACGGCGCCGCTGGTCGTGACAGGTTGCATCATGATGCGTAAGTGTCACCTGAACACCTGTCCAGTTGGTGTTGCCACACAGGATCCGGAGCTGCGTAAGCGCTTTAGTGGTCAGCCAGAACACGTCGTTAACTTCTTCTTCTTCATTGCCGAAGAAGTGCGCAAGCTGATGGCCTCGATGGGCATCAGCCGCTTCGATGACCTGGTCGGCCGTGCCGACCTGCTCGATACCCGTGCCGGTGTTGAGCACTGGAAGGCGAAGGGCCTCGACTTCTCAAAGATCTTCCATATGCCGGCCGTGCCGGACGAGGTGGCCATCCGCCATGCCGAAACGCAGGATCATGGCCTAGATCGTGCACTGGATCACGAACTGATCGGTGCGGCCAAGCCGGCAATCACCCGGAAGGAAAAGCAGGAACTCGACTTCCCGATCTTCAACCTGAACCGCTCGGTTGGTGCCATGCTGTCAGGCGACATTGCCAAGCGCTATGGAGCTGCCGGCCTGCCGGAAGACACCCTGACGATCCGTCTGCATGGTACGGCTGGCCAGAGCTTCGGTGCTTTCCTGGCCAAGGGCGTGAACTTCGTCCTCGAGGGCGAAGGTAACGATTACGTCGGTAAGGGCCTGTCGGGTGGCCGCATTGTGGTGCGCCCGCCAGCCGCATTCCGTGGTGAAACCCAGGACAACATCATTGTCGGCAACACCGTACTTTACGGTGCCACGGATGGCGAAGCCTACTTCAGTGGTGTGGGTGGCGAGCGTTTCGCTGTGCGTAACTCGGGTGCGACGGCGGTTGTCGAAGGTGTTGGTGACCACGGCTGCGAATACATGACCGGTGGCACGGTAGTGGTTCTGGGTCAGACGGGTCGTAACTTCGGTGCCGGCATGTCAGGTGGCTTTGCCTACGTTTACGATGTGGATGGCAAGTTTGCCAGTCGTTGCAATATGGCTCAGGTCGCTCTGGAGCCGTTGCCCGCCGAGGAAGCCGCTGCCGAAGCCTCTGAATTTGGTGAAGATACCGAGTACGGCGCCGTCGATCTGCGTCACCTCAAGATGAGTGATGAAGCCCTGCTGAAGGAACTCATTGCCAATCACGTCAAATGGACAGGTTCGCAATACGCCAAGAACATGCTTGATCAGTGGGAAAAGCATCGTACCAAGTTCATCAAAGTGATGCCGCATGAATACCGTCGTGCTCTGGATGACATCAAGAAAAACGCCAAGGCGACTTTGACTAAGGAGGCCGTGTAATGGGAAAGCCGACTGGATTCCTCGAATTCGAACGTCTGAGCGAGACCTACGAAAAGCCAGATGCTCGTAAACAGCATTACCGTGAATTTGTGGCAGTTCTGGAAGATGCTGCTGCCGAGCAGCAGGGTGCCCGCTGCATGGACTGCGGGATCCCGTTCTGTAACAACGGCTGCCCGGTGAACAACATCATTCCCGACTGGAATGACCTTGTTTACCACGGCCAGTGGCAGGACGCGATTAACGTGCTCCACTCGACCAATAACTTTCCCGAATTCACCGGGCGTATCTGTCCGGCACCTTGTGAGGCAGCCTGCACACTGGGCATCAATGCGGCACCGGTGGGCATCAAGTCCATCGAGCGTGCCATTATCGACAAGGCCTGGGCCTCGGGTTGGGTGCTGCCGCAACCGGCTGAGACCAAGACCGGCAAGCGGGTTGCCATCATCGGTTCGGGGCCTGCCGGCCTGGCGGCTGCGCAACAGCTCGCCCGAGTGGGTCACGATGTCACCGTCTTTGAAAAGAGCGACCGTATCGGTGGTCTACTCGGCTACGGCATTCCCGACTTCAAGATGGAAAAGACGCTGATCGACCGCCGCGTCAAGCAAATGGAAGCCGAAGGCGTGACCTTCAAGACCAAGGTGTTGGTCGGCCACAAGGACCTTCCAGCAGGTATCAATAACGATGCCGAAACTTTTGTAACGGCTGACGAGCTCAAGAAAGATTTCGACGCCGTCATTCTGGCGGCTGGTTCGGAAGTGCCACGCGATCTTCCGGTGCCGGGCCGTGAATTGAAGGGCATCTTCGCAGCGCTGGAATTCCTGATTCCGCAGAACAAGGAAGTGCAGCAGGGTAAAGCCAATCCAATCAACGTCAAGGGCAAGCATGTGATCGTTATTGGTGGCGGTGATACGGGTTCAGATTGCGTAGGCACATCAAATCGTCATGGCGCGGCTTCGGTGACCCAGTTTGAACTGATGCCGATGCCGCCGGAGCAGGAAGACAAGCCGCTGGTCTGGCCGTACTGGCCGATCAAGCTGCGCACGTCGACCTCGCATGACGAAGGTTGTAGCCGTGACTTTGCCGTAGCCACGAAGGAATTCATCACCGATGGCAAAGGCAACGTCAAGGCGCTGAAGGCAGTTCGTCTAGATTGGCAAGGTGGCAAGATGACCGAAGTGGCCGGTTCGGAATTCGAACTGCCGTGTGATGCGGCATTCTTGGCCATGGGGTTTGTGAATCCGGTTGGCGGCCTGCTTGATGCCTTTGGCGTCGAGAAGGACGCGCGCCAGAACGCCAAAGCAACAACGGATGGTGATGGGTGCTACAAGACTAACGTTGACAAGGTGTTCGCCGCGGGCGATGTACGTCGCGGGCAATCGCTGGTGGTTTGGGCCATCCGTGAGGGCCGACAGTGTGCGCGTGCTGTTGATGAATTCCTGATGGGATCCACGATGTTGCCCCGTTAATTTCAGAGCGCACTAAAAAGGGCGGCTTAGGCCGCCCTTTGTGTTTGAGCTTCCGGTATCCTTAAGGATGTTCCGAAAAGCCATTAAACGGAGTTGCTTTTGAGTCACGTGCATCCATTGCAGGTTGTAATTCTTGCTGCCGGTCAGGGCACTCGGATGCGTTCCGGTTTGCCAAAGGTTCTTCACCCGATTGCCGGAAAGCCCATGTTGCGCCACGTAATCGAAGCCGCAGCTGCGCTGAATTCGCAGAAGACTGTGGCCGTTGTTGGTCACGGTGCGGCTGTGGTCGAATCGGCGATGGCAGATGCCGGGGTCCAGTTTGCTCTGCAGTTGCCTCAACTGGGCACTGGCCATGCCGTGCAGATGGCGTTGCCAGCCTTGCAGCCCTTACCTTCAGATGGCCAAGTGCTGATTCTTTACGGCGATGTGCCGCTGATTCAGCCATCGACCTTGCGAGCGCTACTGCAGGCAGCAGGCGATGGTGTCGGTCTGGTAACCCAGCATCTCGATGATCCTACAGGTTATGGCCGTATCGTGCGGGATGTCTCGGGCAGTGTGATTTGTAATGTTGAAGAGAAGGATGCAACGCCCGATCAGCGGAAAATCACCGAGGTCAATACGGGCATTCTATGTTTGCCGGCAAAGTACCTGACGGAATGGCTTGCAGCGTTATCGAATAACAATGCCCAGGGCGAGTACTACTTGACCGATCTGCTCGGCATGGCGGTTAGGGATGGTGTGCCAGTTCGCACCGTGCAGCCAGTGCATGACTGGGAAGTGGCTGGCGTTAATTCAAAAGTACAGCTGGCTGCATTGGAACGGGAATGGCAGCAATACCAGGCTGACCAGCTCATGAACGATGGCGTACGTCTGGCCGATCCGGCGCGCATTGATGTCCGTGGGGTATTGAGCTGTGGTCGGGATGTCAGCATCGACGTGGGCTGCATTTTCGAGGGGCGCGTAACGCTGGAAGAGGGCGTACAAATTGGACCGTATTGTGTGCTTCGCGATGTCGCGGTGAAGGCGGGTGCGCGTATCGATGCCTTTAGCCATCTCGATCAGTCTGAAGTGGGTCCGGATGCTGTGGTGGGGCCTTATGCCCGTTTACGTCCGGGATCGACGTTGGGAGCCGAGGCTCATGTCGGAAACTTTGTCGAACTCAAGAACACCCAGCTGGGCAAGGGCTCTAAGGCCAATCACCTCGCCTATGTGGGCGACGCCACAGTCGGTGAGCGTGTCAACATCGGCGCGGGTACCATTACCTGCAATTATGATGGGGCGAACAAACATCGAACCGTCATCGAGGACGATGCTTTTATTGGTTCAGATACGCAACTCGTCGCCCCCGTGACGGTGGGTCGGGGCGCAACGCTGGGTGCGGGCACTACGTTGACCAAAGATGCGCCGCCGGCTGCGCTGACTGTTTCGCGTGCCAAACAATTGTCACTGACGGGCTGGCAACGCCCTGTCAAAGAAAAGAAATAATCAGGAAAAGAACGCAGATGGATATCGGATTTTTTGCATTTGTTCTGGCTATTGCGCTGATGGCCGCACTCGGCGCGGTCATGTTGCTCGTGGGCTACATTGTGGTGATTCCTGCCAGCATAACCCGGGGCTGGCTGTGGGCCGCCCTGGTGATTCTGGTTCCGGTGCTGGGCCCCATCTTTTTTTGCCGAGCGTTTCCCGATGGATTGCTTAAGACGCGTCGCCAGATCTTTTTCGGCACCCTGCTTCTGATGGGCGCAGTGGCGCTACTCTATGGCGGTGGCCCATGGTTCGCCCAGCACATGGTTGATGCCGCCAAGGTGGCTGGTTAGTTTTGATGCTTGGGGCTTCCTGCCCCCGAGATCACAATTTCTTTTTTGCGGCCGGGCGCTTGGCCGAGGGTTTTTTTGCAGCGCTCTTTTTGGACGCTTCCTTGGCACGGGTTTTCTGCCGATTTGCGTCGGCCATTTGCGCCTGCATGGTTGCGTTGAGCTCGTTCATCATCTCCCAGGGCCACATGGCAGCCTTGGCGAGCGCGGCTTCGTCGTCCTCGCCTGACGCGCCCTCTGGGGCTGCGGTAGGCTCAGGAGCGGACGGAGGTGCTGGGTTAAAGCCTGCAGCCTGGAAAAACGGGTTGCCGGCTGGCGCCGAGGAGGGCGCTGTGGATGGATCCCTATCTCCGCTCGCGGCGTGACTAAAATGCGCACTCATGCTGCGGAAAGTGCCTAAGGCTGACTTCTGCATTTCGAGATTCTGGATCGTCATCTGCAGCATTGACAGGTTCATGCGCAGCCAGTTTTCCACCGACTTCAGATCACGGATCTGCTTATCGAGCTCCCCTTCGTCCAACGTTGGGGTCACCATTCCGGGGAGCTGGAACCCCATCTGATTCCACATGCCTTGCAGCATATCCAGCGGATTGTTACCTGGGGCCTGGTTCATAGACGTCTCCGGAAGCGCCGTTGGCGCAATGACAATGGCTAGATGATACGACAGGCATCCTCGAATTCCAGCCGCGGGCTTCGTGGATGCAACGATTGCGGGTCTCCATGGCCGAGGTTGCAGAGAAAATTGATCCGGTAACGGCCGTCCGGGAAGAATTCGTTGTTGAGCTTATCGGCGTCAAAACCGGACATGGGCCCGCAATCCAGCCCCAGTGCGCGCGCCGCCAGGATGAAATAGGCCGCCTGCAGGCTGCTGTTACGTTCGGCGGTGCTCTGAGCGAGCGTATGCTGGTCATCTCCGGCAAACCAGGCGCGGGCATCCGCGTGCGGGTATAGGCGGGGCAGATGATCGTAAAAGCGGGTGTCGGCCGCAAAAAGCGCGGTCACAGGCGCGCTCTGGGTTTTTTCGACATTGCCCGGAGCCAGGCAGGGCCGGAGGCGGGCTTTGGCCTCGGCAGAACGGACGAACAAGACCCTTAGGGGCTGGCAATTGGCCGAGGTCGGCCCTAATCGGGCCAGATTCCAGGCGCGCATCAGCATGGCATCGTCAACCGGTTTGGGCAGCCAGTGGCTAAAGGTGCGGCCGTGCAGGAAAAGACGGTTCAAAAGCTCCGGATCGGCCGGATGGGCGCAATCCGGCAGCAGGTCATGATCAGGGGTGTGGCAGGGTTTGTGAGCCATGGATGCCGGTCTCCGGAAGGGTTGAGGCTACTCTACCACCGGGAAGCAAAAAGCGCCCGGTCAACACTTAACCAAAACACATTTGCTGCTTGACAGCATGGGAAAAAGTGCTTCATAATCCTCGGTTCTGGTCCGCGGAGGGATTCCCGAGCGGTCAAAGGGAACAGACTGTAAATCTGTCGGCTCTGCCTTCGAAGGTTCGAATCCTTCTCCCTCCACCAACGATCAGAGAGCAGCGGTTTTTTCCGTGATGCGGTATGCCGGGCGGGTGTAGCTCAATGGTAGAGCAGAAGCCTTCCAAGCTTAAGACGAGGGTTCGATCCCCTTCACCCGCTCCACGGTTGTTCGGTTGTTCGGGATTGGCCCATGTAGCTCAGTGGCAGAGCACTCCCTTGGTAAGGGAGAGGTCGGCAGTTCAATCCTGCCCATGGGCACCAGAATTCTGGTGGTTCCGGATGTCGTATCGTCTTTTTGTGT
>JACCDN010038619.1_pt1 | contig 44176 bp, 45 predicted proteins | sample 7441691 | NCBI WGS metagenome assembly JACCDN01 (sample SAMN15323439, study PRJNA562643) | freshwater metagenome | isolation source: river surface water | place: USA:Blue River Watershed | collected 2017-08-16 | reverse complement strand
TCAACATCGCTTTCGCTGGCAGGCGATCCGCCCCTGGTGATTGTCACCGAACAGCCTGTGGGAACGGCAGCTGACGCAACAATTGGAGTCAGTGATGCTCCGCTCAGCGCTAAAACTAAACCGGCAACCATGCCGAAAATTGATTTGGGCTTCATTTCCGCATCTCCTTTAGATGCAGGCAGTATAAGTAGGTAACTTTTCCAGGCGGCAAAAGTTTCACACTTGTATTAAGACCGCACCAGCTAACCTAAAAGCATGACCCCAACGACCGTGGACCTGCAAGACATTCAAATCACCCCAGAGCTGCGCGGAGTTATTGCCACCCCGCCAGCCAGCGCAGGCCCCGGCCCGTTCCCCGCAGTCGTGATGGTGCACGAGGTCTTTGGCATCGATGCCGCAATGCGCGCCCAAATCACTCGACTAGCCCAAGCCGGCTACGTGGTTCTAATGCCAGATCTATTCAGTCGTGGTGGCGCCCGCAAGTGCCTAACCGCAACCTTCAAAGCTCTAACCGCAGGCAAGGGCCAAGCCTTTGACGATGTTGAAGCCGCCAAAGCCAACCTGCTTGCTCGCACTGACACCACGAAGAAAATAGGTGTGATTGGTTTTTGCATGGGCGGCGGCTTTGCGCTGTTGCTGGCAAATCGCGGCTACGACGCATCGGCTGTGAATTACGGCATGATGCCTAAAGATCTTGATGCCGTGCTCGAGGGCGCGTGCCCAATTATTGGTAGCTTCGGCGCAAACGACAAGCAGCTGACCGGTGCCGCAACCAAGCTTGAGCTGGCGCTAACTAAAAAGAAGATTGCGCACGATATAAAGGAATACCCAAATACCGGTCACGCGTTCATGAATCCGCACCAGGCAGGTGGCCCGGTGTTTGGAACCCTACTGAGAATTAGTGGTGCTAAACCAAATCCGAAAGCTGCGGCAGATGCATGGCAAAGAATTGAGAAGTTCTTTGGAGAACACCTTACTTAAAAACTTAAACGGCAACCTGCGACGAAAGTATTTCTAGATCGGTATCAGATGCAGGAGCTTCAGTCCTTGTGGTTTTCCAAGTCCAAGTTGTTGTTGATGCATTTTCAACGGCTTTGAAAATAACTCGCAGAGCCTTGCCGGTGGCTTCTTCGACTGTTTCACCATCAGCAAAAAGGGTTAGATGCACATGTTGAGTTCTTGTATTGCCCCCGGCACCTGCATCGTAGACCTCTTGACTAGCTGCCTCTAAATCAAAAAGTTCATCAATCACGCGCGTTGTTTCAGCATCAAAATCATCAAAATTTGAAACGCAAAACTCAACTTCCGTGTATGTAGAAATCATGGTCATCTCAACTTTCGGACTTTGACTAAACACGTGTATTCATACGTGTGTTTCTTCAACTTATTCGAATAATAACGACTACTCGGAGTTATGTGAATAAAAAAAGGACGATGCTCACGACAAGGACACATCGCTTTGTAATAGCGTGACCCTTTCGTTATATGCCAACCGGCTTCATCCAGTTCAATCAAAAAGGCTTGTATCTCTTTGTTCGGATGCCTGGGCCAATAACCCTCTCGTCTTGCCATTCGGCAAAACTATTCACGTGTATCCTTACCAACACCGATAAACATGAATCTGTGGATAACTAACAGCTTCTGTAATAACCAGATACGCGCTTGCCAGTTCTGGTCGTGTACCCACGGACGTAGCACTTTTTACCAATTGAGAGCGATTCCGAGTCATAAGAGTTGCTGTAACTAGAGCCCGATGATGGAACAGGTCGTGGCCCAGTTACGACTGGCTTTGAAGATACCTTTGGAGCAACATAGGCTTTTTTGGCTTTATTTTTCATGCCGTAGTAGGTCTTCTTTGCGACATACCAAGCTACGGGATGACGCTCGTCGTCTTCGGCGTTCGACAATGTGCTCAGGTTAGAAATGCAATTAGCGTTATGTTGAGGGACCCAGTCGGTTGCAGCCTTTTGGTAAACAAGGCCCTTTGTTGTCCAGCGAAACTCGATGGGTATCTCTACTCTAGAAAATGGCTCATTGAGCAGTCCAGCGCCGGTGGCTGATTCATCTGCGAAGAAGTACAGATACTGCTTTGAACCAATCGAGGTCTTATTTTGTTTTACTTTAAAAACAAATTGGCCTTGAGAATCAGTTTGTCCACGCGAGATGATCACGAAGGAATTCCCACGCTTTACAGATATTTGAAATTTTTGGTTGGCTGCTACTAATCCTGACCTGAACAAAGTTCCACGCACAACACCACTGTCAGAAGAGCTTTTTTGTACCGAAGTTTGCTCAATAGTTAGATTTTGTGCGAAGCTTCCTGACCCCTCCTGGCCATAACGCCCAACGCCGCAATAAAATTTGGCGTTCTCAATTGAACTTCCAAGAGCTAAATCATTTGTCAGAACTTTAATTTTTCCTTCAATGGATTTTTGATCTGTTGTTCGAGAAATCTTAACTTTTAGATAGCGAGGTTGAAAACCTTGAATATCTTGGGTGCAGAGTTGAACCTTCAGGGCGATTTGCGAAATTTCAGCACCTGATGTTGATTCTGCGACAGTTCTAACTCCCACAGTTCCACCAATTTGATTTGCTGCGTTGAGCTTGAATGGCCCTTCCTCGAGGCTAGTTTCAATTGAGAAACTATCGCCTGGCTCTATAGCTTCGGCATTCAATTCAGATAGTTCAACCGATGTAAATGTGCAGCCAGGAGCAAAAGTTTGAGGCGATGAACTCGTCCCAGGAAGCGCAATTGGGTTGGTAAACAGAGCATATCCCTCAGAGGTGTAAATCCGGCTAACTGCGACCTTCGATGAACCTACCGATCTGCCCGTTGGAATTTGTGACCATGGTCCAGCCCCAAAACTATTGTTTGCTCGAACTCTAATGGCCGAAATGTTTTTAGAGGTGTCTAGAACTGTGATAGCCAGAGCCCAGGCCGAAGTGCTACCAGGCACCTGTGTGAAGCTCGCGTTTGCAGCACCCCAAGTCACACCATCTAGTGATTGCTCCGCGGTAAAAGAAGACACGGCAGTAGCTTTTGTAGGTCTTGTAATGATGGCACTAATTTTGGAGTCGTTCTCGTACACGATTTGTGAAATAAGTGGTTCACCAGGAAGACTTGCCAGTCTTTTTTGCTCAGCACAGAAGGCACTGTCCAAGAAAAAGGTAGATGTATCAAGAGGGATTACGGGAGCCCAAGGCCCCTTTTGGCTGGCGCTCCCTGACCCATAAACGAAACGCACTCGCAGATTGGTCCATGGATTGCCGGCTGCAGTTTTTGAAGCTAGTTGAACGTTGAAAGTGCTTGATGAAATCAAGCCGGTCGTTTGGGCATTCCAGATGCCGCCCTCAGACTCCACATGTAACTCATAGCCTGTAGGAGTAACACCCGTTGGAACTGTGAATTGGGCTATGGGCTCTCGCACGCAAGTTTCATTTGAAAATGATGTAAACCCGGGAATCGCGTCGGCTTGGGTTGCCGCTTGCGCTGGCAATCCAGCTGAGGTTAGAGCGATTGTTACAAGCAGTGCAATCGCAATTTTTATGTTCTTGGCCAAATTAATGTCCCCCAACTCAGTTGCCCCTATTTTACCGGCTTGAAATACCTACTTACTAGCTCAAGTAAACTGCCAGCAAGTATTCAAGCGGGGGATTCGTGGGTCTAACAAAAATTATCAGCGCACTAGCGCTTCTTTTAGTTTCTTTTTCGGGCTGCGCCTCAGTTCCTGGCGTTCCAGCCGTTTCAGCAGGTGATACCTGCACGGCAGAAAGCCAGGCAGTCATTGAGCTGGAAGATGAAGCGCTTGAGTGCAGGCTCTTTGCCGGCAACACTCGTAAATACGTTCAGATTTCCAAGAATCCAGTGCCACCTAGCCAAAGTCTGAGCTCTGCGCCGATCGAAAAATGCCGGTTGAAAGACAATATTTCTCAACCAGGGATTTTCACGGGTGGCTCAGTTGGTTTCCCGGCAGTTGGTGAATTTCCTTCCACTGGAAACCTGAAAGTTGCGGTGGTGGCGGTGGATTTTCCAGATCATCCGGCAACCACGGATGCCAAATGGCTAGAAGAGCAGATTGCAACGGCAGATGATTGGATTAACCGCTTCAGCAACGGCAACCTAAAGCTGGATTGGCAGTTCAAGAACACATGGATTCGTGCACCCAAGGAGTCCAAGTACTACAACTGGGGTCACCGTAGTTTCCAACCCGATGGCTCTTTAGCTGCCGACGGGGCACAGAATGAAACTAATCTGCAAACACAACAGCAGATGGCCAATCAGTTATTTTCTGCGGCTGAGGCGGAATATAACTTCAACGATGTTGAGTATGTATTTTTTGTTTTCCCAGAGGACATCGGCAACAAAATTGAGCACGGCCCCGATCTGAGAAATTTTCAGGTGCAAACACCCAAGGGCAAATACAAACTTGGGTTCTCTTTTACCTCAGGGGTCCTTCACGAAATGGGCGATCCTTGGCACCAGTGGTTGCATGAGTTTCTGCACTCAGCCGGGCTTCGTGGGCACGCGCCCGGTAACGAGTACATGTACAACATCATGGCTTGGGATAACGGCCCAGGTAAGGCGATTACTGCATGGGACAGCTTTATTCTTGGTTGGCTAAACAATGATCAAGTTGCCTGCTTTGACATCAATGACCTAACAGAGCAAGAAGTGGTTCTCACCTCAATGGATACAGATTTACCGGGTATCCGCACGGCCATTATTAGGCTGTCCGATCACGAGGCTGTGGTAGTTGAATCCCGCCGCAAAGATAAGTACAGCGCCGGATTGCCAGATGCTTTCTATGGTGTGCAGGCTTACTTCGTTGACACTCTCAAAGGTGAGGGACGTTACGACTGGGCCATGGACCGTGAAACGGAAATGAAGTATTTTGCCTATTACCTTTGGGTAGACGCAGAAGATCACGGTGTGGGAAAGCCCGATGTTATGAGCTACAACGGCCCAATGGAGCCTGGCAATCTAAATATGAATGGGTATGTAGGTGACATTTTTACCTATAAGAATCTGCAAATTGCCATCACTGATACTGGTGATTTTGATCTCGTGAACATAGCCAAAAGAACCTAAGAAACAAACTGCTGTTTGTGAAGTTCTTTGCAGAACATCTAGGTTAGAAATTTTTATTTTGTAATTAGTGCATTGACCATTGAGTCAATAGTTTCGGCGTCGAGAACATAATCAATTGCCATTACGTTGGCACCAATAATTCCGCCTTCTTTGCCAACTTTGCTTTGCACAATCAAAAGATTTTCGCTGGCCAACGGCATTGAACGGGCATAAACGACTTCACGCACTCCAGCAATTAAATGTTCACCAGCGGATGCTAGAGATCCACCAATAACAATCACCGCAGGGTTAATCAAACTCACGCAGGTGCTTAGAACTTCACCAATGTCACGACCGGCTTGACGTACTGCTTGAATTGCTTCAACTTTGGCTCGCTTGGTTGCATCAATTAGATCAGAGCTATTTCTTATTGGTAAGCCATCAGCAACTAGCTTCTTGATAATTGCTGGCGCACTTGCAACGGCTTCAAGGCAACCAAAATTACCGCAGTGACACGATACATCTCCGCCGCTTGATACACGCACGTGACCAATGTCACCAGCGGTACCTTGAGCTCCGCGCTGTAGCTGGCCACCAGAAATAATTCCTGAACCAATTCCAGTTGCCGCCTTTAGAAAAATTAAGTGATCAACATCTGGATACGATGCGTAGCGTTCGCCAAGTGCCATAACGTTCACATCGTTGTCTACCAAAACTTTTGCATTGAAATCTTGATTCACGCGTGCCGGAACATCAAAAGCATCCCAACCCATCATGATTGGGGGACTTGCGGGTTTTCCGGTTGAATGTTCCACCGGGCCGGGCAAACCAATGCCAATTGCTAACAAATTTTCTTCGGCTATTCCTTGCCCTGCTAACAGGTGCTTTAGTTCCGCAATCATCCAGCGAAGGCAGACTTCCGGTCCATCAGAAATTTGACGTTTGGTTTCAATTGAGGCCAGGATTTTTCCACTGAAGTCAGCGAGCGAGGCAACCGCATGAGATGCGCCAAAGTCAACTCCCGCAACTACAAAGGCCCGTTCGTTTAGGACTAATTGAGTGGAGGGGCGGCCGCCGGTCGCAGAGTTTTCTGCCGCTGGCGCGATGACGCCAAGTTCAATAAGTGGGTCAAGTCTCAGTGAGATGGTTGAACGTGCCAGCCCGGTCAGTTCGGCTAATTCAGCCTTGGTGTGAGGTTGGCCATCACGGAATAGCTGAAATAGTTGGCCAGAACTTAGCCCAAAACTACTTCTGTTGATTTCAACCATTCATAAAGCATAAGCACAAAGATTTGAGGACTTTCGAAATAAGACTGTCACAAATACATAACGTTATGACAAAACTCGACATAAGTACGAAAATTGACGTCATTATGTACTTAGGTAATAAGCGAAACCGGATTTAGGAGATTGAACAATGAAGTTTGGATATCAAACCATCACTTGGGGCGGAGTGGTTGGCCACCCAGGCGGCGTCACCAGCATCAAGGACTTGTTCTACATGACTCACGGTGACACCAAGGCCGCGATTCGCGATATCGCTAGCGTTGGCTACCAGGGCGTTGAGGTTTTTGATGGCAACCTAGCCGAGTTCGCCGATAAGGCTGAGGAACTGTTATCGGTGCTTTCTGAGACCAACACCGAACTTGTTTCTGTATACACCGGGGCTAATTTCATCTACGACGAAATCCTGGACGACGAGCTATACAAGATTGAGCAGGCAGCCACCCTGGCCAAAAAGTTTGGAGCCAGCCGAATTGTGTTGGGTGGTGGGGCAAAGCGCCCCGATGGCCCAAAGGCCGACGATTTTAAGAAGGTTGGCCGCGGGCTAGACATGGCCGCCGACATTGCTCGCAAGCACGGGCTAGAGAGTAGCTATCACCCTCACCTAGGCACCATCTCTGAAACCCTTGACGGCTTTCACCAAATTATGGACTCGTGCTCGATTGGCTTTTGCCCGGATACAGCACACCTGACTCTTTCTGGCATTGATCCAGTTGCGGCGATCGATCGATACGGCGACCGTCTAAAGCACATTCACTTCAAAGACGTCTCTAACAAGACAGGAAACTTCACCCCGCTTGGCGAGGGTGACATTGACTTCAAAGAAATCCTTTCGGCTATCAAACGAGCTAACTACGACAGCTGGCTAATGGTTGAACTGGATTCCTACGAAGGTAATCCAAAGAAAGCAGCAGAAATCAGCAAGAGGTATCTAGAGCAATTATTTGCTAACTAGAAGAACCACCCATCCATCACAGCATTTCCCTATACAAGGAGATTACGAATGAAAAAACTAATTACAGGAATTGCGGTTAGCGCGGCATTGATGCTGTCGCTGTCTGCATGTTCAGTAAGTGGCAGCACAACAGAAGAAGCAACCGATAGCAACGTTGCAGCAACTGTTGACGCAGCACTTGCAGCACTTGAAGGTCAAGTTCTAAGCCTTGGCCCAAATGGTGAGACTCCATCTGGATTTGAAACCACAGAAGTTAGCGACGAAGACCTAGCTGCAATTAAGGCTGGTAACTTCACCGCTGCAATCGTTATGCACTACGGCGGCAACGACTGGGCGACTGCTCAGGTTGAGGGCCTAAAGAGCGAATTCGCTCGCCTGGGCATCAAGGTAGTTGCAGTAACAGATGCAGACTTCAAGCCAGAGAAGCAGGTTTCAGACATTGAAACTGTTTTGGCTAAGAAGCCAAACATCATCGTGTCAATTCCTACTGACCCAGTTGCAACTGCAGCTGCGTACAAGAAGGCAGCGGCAGCTGGCGTGAAGCTAGTGTTCATGGACAACGTTCCAGCCGGCATGGTTGGCGGCAAGGACTACGTATCAGTAGTTTCAGCTGACAACAAGGGTAACGGTGTTGTATCGGCTCACCTAATGGCCAAGGCGCTAAATGGTAAGGGCAAGATTGGTCTGATCTACCACGATGCAGACTTCTTTGTTACCAAGCAGCGCTTCGAAGGTTTCAAGGAAACTCTTTCTCAGTACCCAGACATTGAAGTTGTTGAAGAAAAGGGAATCGGCGGTCCTGACTTTGCCGGTGACGCACAGGCAGCAGCAACAGCATTGCTAACCAAGTACCCAGACCTAAACGGTATTTGGGGAGTTTGGGATGTTCCTGCCGAAGGCATCATGGCAGCAGCTCGTGAAGCTGGTCGTCTTGACCTAAAGATTGCAACTCAGGACCTTGGTACCAACGTTGCAATTCAGCTGGCAAAGAACGAGCTAATCGTTGGTCTTGGCGCTCAGCGTCCATTTGACCAGGGAATCGCCGAGGCTCGCCTAGGTGCACTAGCAATGATTGGCAAGACTGGTCTTCCAAACTTTGTAGCTATGGGTGCACTACCGGTAAGTCACGACAACGTTCTTGAAGCCTGGAAGACCGTCTACAGCGTAGACGCTCCAGATTCAGTTTCAAGCGTTTACAAGAAGTAATTAAAAACCTGGGAGTTGGGTGCTAACGCATCCAACTCCCAGGCCCACCCATCCATCTGGGTAGTTCCAAGTTTACCTAAGGAGAAATCAATGAAAAAAATAAACGTAGGCCTTATCGGTGGCGGTTTCATGGGCAAGGCCCACTCACTTGCCTATTCTGCAGTGCCAATGTTTTTCTGGCCGACAGAGATTATGCCGGTCAAGCACACCATTGCTGAATTCACAGACAAAATGGCAGAAGAAGCTGCAACTCGATTTGGTTTTGAAAACTCCACCAGTAACTGGAAGAGCATTGTTGAAAATCCAGATATTGATCTAGTTGACATTGCTACACCTAATAACTCTCACGCAGAAATTGCCATTGCCGCTCTGGCAGCAGGTAAAAACGTAATCTGTGAAAAACCTTTGGCTCGCACCGTTGAAGAAGCGGCCGCCATGTATGCAGCAGCCCGTGAATCAAAAGCGGTCAACATGGTTGCATTCAACTATCGCCGGACACCTGCTGTGGCTCTTGCCAAGAAATACATCGATGAAGGTGCGATTGGCAAAATCACAAACTTCCGCGCTACCTACTTGCAGGATTGGTCAGCTGATCCAAACTCACCACTATCGTGGCGCTTCCAAAAATCAGTAGCCGGTTCCGGTGCGGTCGGCGATATCTTGACCCACGTACTAGACATGGCTCGCTACCTTGCGGGTGAAGTCACCGAGGTTTCTGCAATTACAAACCACATCATCACCGAGCGCCCTCTGCAGCAGTCAGGTTCTGACTCACTTGGTAACTCAAAGGGTGGAGCAGACGCCCCTAAAGGCCCTGTTGATGTTGAAGACGAAGTGATGTCACTTTTGAAATTCGCCAGCGGTGCAATTGGTTCTGTTGAAGCAACCCGCAATGCCTGGGGTCGCAACAACTTCATCACTCTAGAAATTCACGGCTCTGAAGGGTCCATTTACTTCAACTACGAGAACCGTGATGAGCTGCAGGTTTGCTTCAAGTCAGACGAAGGCGACCGCCGCGGATTCCGTACTGTTTACACCGGACCTAACCACCCAAACGGTGCGGCCCTTTGGCCAATCCCTGCGCTTGGTATTGGCTACGGAGAAACAAAGATTATTGAGGCGCACGACCTATTCACCGCAATTGCCGGTGGTGAGCCGGTTCGCCCAGACTTTGGTGACGGATACCAGGTCGCCCTGATTGATGACGCAATTTTGAAGTCCGCAGCTACCGGTCAGTGGACCAAGGTACCGCAGTTAGATCGTGCAACAGGGCAGGTATCTGCCTAATGCCAAACGCCGCCGCAAACGCCGTTGAGATGCTTGGGATTGAAAAATCCTTTGGATCAAACCCGGTGTTAAAGAATGTAGATTTTTCACTCCAGGTGGGCGAAGTGCACGCACTTGCCGGTGAAAACGGTGCGGGTAAATCAACCCTGATGAAGATTCTTCAGGGTGTTTACTCAAAAGACGCCGGGACCATAAAGGTTTCGGACATCCCCGTCGAAATCACCGATACATTCGCGGCGCGCAAGGCGGGCATTGGCATGGTCTTCCAGGAGTTTTCACTAATTCCAACCCTTACCGTTGCCCAGAACATCTATTTGACTAATGAACCAACAAAACTCGGCTTAATCAGCGATGCCAAGGCTAAAGAGATGGCTCAGGAGCTTTTTGGTGAGATGGGGGTATTGGTTGATCCGTCGGCAACTGTTGAGAATCTACCAACTGCCCTATGGCAGCTGACTGAAATTGCCAAAGCGCTTGCTCAAAATGCAAAGGTGCTGATCATGGATGAGCCAACAGCCTCGCTCGCCAAGCACGAAACAGAAGCACTGTTTGCGCTGATTGAGCGCCTAAAGGCAAAAGGCATTGCAATCATTTACATCTCGCACCGCATGGACGAGGTCTACAAAATCGCAGACCGCATCACAGTTTTGCGAGACGGCGTGCGAGTCCTCACTGAATCACTTAAGAAATTGACTCCGGTGCAGATTGTTGAGGCTATTGTTGGCCGCAGTTCGGCTGCGCACCTGGTGTACGAAGACCGCTCGGCAAAAATCTCTAAAGATGTTGTCTTGCAGGTGGAAAACCTGAGTTCTGGAACCAAGGTCGTAGACATTTCGTTTGAAGTTAAGAAGGGCGAGATTCTGGGTCTAGCAGGTCTAATGGGGTCAGGCCGCACCGAGTTAGTGAACGCAATCTTTGGCGTCACAAAAATTAAATCCGGAACAATTAACATCAATGGAAAGAAGCAAGAAATTGCTTCACCTAGAGATGCAATCAAAAATGGATTAGCGCTGATTCCGGAAGATCGCCGATCACAGGGACTTGTGCTTGATCACGCCGTGACAGAAAATCTCACACTGCCAATTCTGGATTCGCTCAGCGCAAACGGTCTTTTGTCAAACGGCAAAATTCTGAAGAAGAGCAAAGAGATAATTGACCAATTTGCTATCAAAGCTGCTCACCCATCCATACGAGTTGGCGCGTTATCGGGTGGAAACCAGCAAAAGGTAGTGATTGGAAAGTGGCTAGCCACTGAACCAACAATCTTGATGATGGATGAACCAACTGCCGGCGTTGATATTGGCACCAAGAGCGAGATTCTTGACCTGGTGCGTGAAATCGCAAACAGCGGAAAGTCCGTAATCCTAATTTCATCAGAGCTACCAGAACTTTTAGCGGTGTCTGATCGAGTGCTGGTGCTGCGAGACGGCAAGGTACTAAAAAATCTAAATCGTAAAGACATTCCATCGGAAGAGTTTCTACAACTAGCAATCCAAGGAGCACAAAAATGACCAACACAATATTGACGCCAGCACTAAACCTGCTGAAGCGTTTTGAATGGCAAAAGAACATTATTTACATTGGGTTCGTTGCGGTGTTCATTTTGTTTGCGCTAACCCTTGGTGACTCTGGTTTTACTCACCCAAATAACTTGCTGAACATCTTTAGACAAGTTGCCACAATCTCGATCATGGCCGTAGCCATGACCTTTGTGATTGCCGCAGCTGAGATTGATCTAAGTATTGGTTCAGTAGCGGGTCTTGCAGCGGTAGTAACCGCCATGACCCTTAACACCTTTGGCCTGATTCCCGGAATTTTAGCCGGATTGCTAGTTGGAGTGGTTGCCGGCTCAATCAGCGGCGGTCTGGTGGCCTGGCTAAAGGTGCCATCTTTCCTAGTAACCCTGGGCATGCTTGGCCTGGTGGTAGGTGTAGCCAGGTGGATTACCGCCTCTGCGCCGATTCCAATTGCCGATCAAACCTACGTGGCCATCTTTGGTGGCGGCGACTTTGGTCCGATTCCAGGCCTTTTGGTTTGGGCGGTAGTTATTGTGGCAGCCGGTGCCATTGTGATGAACAAGACCAAATTTGGACGTCACGTTCGCGCAACCGGTGGAAACCTGGTTGCCGCAGGCTACACAGGAGTCAACACCGCAAAAGTTAAATTCACCGTGTTGCTGATGTCAGGCGTATTCGCGGCATTCGCTGGAATGCTTTACGCCGGCCGATTGCAGTCGGGTCGTTTCCAGTGGGGAACCGGCGATGAGCTATCGGTGATTGCAGCGGTGATCTTGGGCGGAACAAGTTTGTTTGGCGGCCGCGGTCAAGTAATTGGTTCACTATTTGGTGCTCTATTTGTTGGATTGATCAACAACGGGTTGATTCTGGCCGGTCTTGATGTTAGCCAGCAGCAGGTTGTGCGTGGTGCAATCATCATTCTTGCCGTAGCACTTTCAAGAAAGAAGTAGGACTATGGCAAAACAACTTAGAGCAGGAGTCATTGGCTCCGGTTTCATCGCCCGGGTGCACACGCGTGCAATTAGAGATTCCGGTCACGTTGTGGCGGGTATTGCAAGTTCTTCTGAACAATCAGCAAAAAATGCCGCGGAAGAGCTAAACATCCCAAACGCGTTCGCTAGCTGGCAAGAACTAATTGCGTCAAACGAAGTTGACGTGATTCACATCTGCACACCAAATGAGTTTCACGCAGAGATGGCCATAGCCGCAGCGAGGGCTAATAAGCACATCGTGTGTGAGAAACCGATTGCGGTTTCAGGCAGCGAGGCACTAGACATTCAGGCAGAAGTTTTGAATAACCAGGTGGGCTTTGCGATTCCTTATGCATACCGTTTTTATCCGGTTGTGCGTGAAATGCGAACACGAATTCAAAACGGTGAAGCAGGCGCGATTCACCTAATGCACGGCGTGTATTTACAGGATTGGCTTGCAGCACCAGAGTCAAACAATTGGCGAGTTGATTCAACAGCTGGCGGAAACTCGCGTGCATTTGCAGACATTGGAACTCACTGGTGTGATCTGGTTGAGTTTATTTCTGGAGATCGCATTACAGCACTAATCGCAAACACCTCTGTTGCTTATGAAACCCGCGGTGGAAAGAAAGTGCAAACAGAAGACATAGCTAGCCTCTTGTTTGAAACCAGCAACGGTGCCACCGGTTCGCTAACAGCAAGTCAGGTCTCATTTGGAAATAAGAACAAACTTGAAATCGAATTAGACGGTGCAAAAGCTTCATACATCTTTAATCAGGAGCAGCCAGACAAGCTGTTGGTTGGGGGTCAGAGCTCAAACCAGGTTGTCACCAGAGGCCAGGAAACCCTAACTTGCAAAGACGCCAAGCGACTTTCGACCGTGCCGTCCGGCCACCCGCAGGGATATCAAGACGCATTCAACTCATTCGTAGCCGATGCCTATGCTGGTTTTCAGGGCAAAGTTATAGATGGAGTGCCAGGCCTGATTGATGGGCTTCGTTCTTCGGCTCTAATTGAAGCAGTGCTTGAATCAGCCGAAACTAGGGCATGGGTTCAGGTAAAAAGCGTGGCCAACGTACTTACCCTTCAGTAACTAAGAAAGAGGCTTTCATGACTCGTCCAGTAACGCTTTTCACCGGGCAATGGGTGGATCTAAAACTTGAAGAGGTAGCCAAGCTCGCCAGCGACTGGGGCTACGACGGCCTTGAAATAGCCTGCAGCGGCGAGCACCTTGATGTTTCCCGCGCTGCCACAGACCCTAGCTATGTGCAGGAGCGGTTAGACCTATTAAAGAAGTACAACCTCAAGCTCTATGCGATCTCTAACCACCTAACTGGCCAGGCCGTTTGTGATAACCCAATAGATTTTCGTCACCAGGGCATTTTGAACGCAAAGGTTTGGGGTGACGGCGAAGCCGAGGGTGTTCGCACCCGCGCAGCCGACGAACTTAAGCAAACTGCCATCGCCGCCCGCAACCTTGGCGTTGACACCGTGGTTGGTTTTACCGGTTCATCAATTTGGCAGTACGTTGCAATGTTCCCGCCGGTTTCGGCTGAGGTAATTGAGGCAGGGTACGAGGATTTTGCTAAGCGCTGGAATCCAATCATGGATGTCTTTGATTCCGAGGGAGTGCGATTTGCCCTTGAGGTGCACCCATCAGAGATTGCCTATGACTACTACACCACTGTAAAAACCCTTCAGGCCATAGATAATCGCCCTGCCTTTGGTTTGAACTGGGACCCAAGCCACATGCACTGGCAAGACATTGACCCGGTAAATTTCATCATCGACTTTGCTGATCGCATTTACCACGTTGACTGTAAAGACACTTTTGTGCGTAAACAAGATGGCCGCGTTGGCCGACTTGGCTCACATCTTTCCTGGGATGACCCACACCGCGGCTGGACATTTGTCTCAACTGGTCGCGGCCAAATTGATTGGGAGTCTTCATTCCGTGCACTGAACTCCATCGGCTATGACGGCCCAATCTCTGTTGAGTGGGAAGACGCCGGCATGGATCGACTGCACGGAGCCAAAGAGGCAGTTGGTTTTGTAAAGTCACTGCTTTGGAATGTACCGGCTCAGTCATTTGACGCAGCCTTCAAGAAGAACTCAGGAGCCTAAAATGACCGATGTCTGCACAGTGGTTGCCATCTTCACTCCAAAGCCAGAGTTTGAACAAGACGTCAGAGATGTTCTCTACCGAGTCACGCCTTTGGTGCACAGTGAAAAAGGTTGTGAGTTCTACGCAATGAATCGCGATGTTGAAGGTCGCTACATTCACATTGAGGCTTGGACTACTCGCCAAGATTGGATTGACCACATGGAGCAGCCAACCGTGAAAGAAATCTTGGCCGGCGTAGAAGGAAAACTACAGCGCGAGGTTGAGGTTTACGAGCTTTACAACATCCCAACCGGAACCAGCGGCAAAGGGACCTTAGCCCAGAGCTAAACAGCAACTCCTGCAGTGTAGATTGCTTTGTCGTAATCAAGTTCAGCATCACCGTCGTAGGCGTTGGTCCAAACCCAGTTCCAGGTGCTTGTGCCTGCATTTCTAATACTCTGTTTTACTAGCTGTTCCGAAGCAGCTATTGCTTCTTGAATCGTTGAACCTTTGACAAAGCAAGTAAAAATGATGGTTTGAGTAGAACGATTTCCGCTTTGAGAAGTGTCGTAAACACTTTCATTTACCTGTTCTAAGGCGAATACCTCATCTGTGACTCGATCAAATTCGGCATCAAAGTTGGCGCAGTTTGTTAATAAGTATTCAATTTCAACATAAAGATCAATCATCACTGCCTCCAATTCGGACGAGATAGACATGTGTATCGAATCAGCTGTTTACGCCTGTTACTCAAATAATAACGATTGCTAGGGGTTAAGTGAATGTTCACTGGAGGGTGCTCACGACAGGGACAAAACACTTTGTAATAACTTGACCCTTTTGTAATGCGCCAGCCGGCTTCATCTAGTTCAATCAAAAAGGCTTGTATCTCTTTGTTCGGATGCCTAGGCCAATAGCCTTCTCGTCTTGCCATTTGGCAAAACTATTTAGAAATTGATCCCCCAAACACAACGAGGGCGGAGCTGTGGATAACTAACCCTTGGCCACTGCCTTCTTAGCTGGCTCCAACGCCCGGTACTGCTCCAAATAATTCTTAGCTACCTCAACCGCCGCAGCCTTGCCGCCATTGGCAAAAGCAACTGCAACTTCCAACAGCACACCCGGCTGCACCCGCTCAACACTCTGCGCATGCAAACCCGATACCTTCTGCCGATTAGAAACACTAATCATCACCTGGGTGCCGTTATCGCCAGCATTGAAATCAACTAGCTTGTCAAAGGCCCATTCGCGCGTCTGCGACTGCCCACCAAACACCACACGCTGATTGGTGAAGGTTGCATCACCGCTATCAATCACCTGCAACTGCTCTGGGTTTCGCACCAGCTGCCCACGATTTGAACCAACCCTGTAAGACAAACCTTTAGCAATACGAATACTCACACCCTGAGACCCACCCTGGTAGCTACTGCCACCACTGCGATACTCAAGCAACTTAGCCGGAACCGAGTCAATGGCAACCTCACCCTTTTTCAGCACGGTCTGCACCAGCCCCGCCGGCACACCATCTTCAAGATTCTTCACCAGACCCTCAAGCCCAGATACCAGTGACTGCCAGTTGTTCTGTAGGGTGTCACCGTATTTGCGCTTCTGCAACCACACAGCCAGAACTATCGCCGCGATTGCCAAAATTCCAAACAACACCGATGTTGCGTTCGCGTCCATGTGTCCCCCCAAAAAACTTTGACTTGCTTACTGTCTCAGTAGTAGCGTATCATAAATGACACATACGAAAGGGTCTCGAGATGGCAAAGTTCAAGAGTGCATTCTGGGATGACTTAGAGGCAGAATTACAGGATCCTGAATTAGCTGCACTGTTTTACCTAGAAAGGGAGCGTATTCAAATGGTCGACAGAATCATCAATCAGCTAGACCAAATTCGCGAACAGTCTTCTATTTCAAAAGCTGATCTTGCGCGCCGCTTAAACACAGAACCTTCAAATGTTCGTAGATTGTTCACAGCAAAAAAACGCAACCCAACGGCAAATAACCTTGCCGAAATCGCCTTAGCATTTGGCTATGAATTGCAGTTGGTGCCTCTTTCATCAGCAAAGCAAAAAAAGATAAAAAAAGCCTTTGCTACTCAATCTGCCTAGGATTCTCGGACAAGTAATTTCTGCCGGCCTTTAGCACCTTGAAATAATCGTTTTCAGAAAACTTGGTGCCATTTGATTTTGCCATACCGGTAATCACAACCAGAAGCGGCTTATCTAAGCCCAAAGCTTCATAGTCAAGTAAGCAAAAAAGCCGGTATTGGGTTCGACCCGGGCCGGTGACTCTGACTTCATGCCAGCCTGTGAGTGCTCCGTGCATTGCCTCCCAGTATCCACCTCCTGAGAATCTTTTGGGCGGCGCATTCGCGACCTCTATGAGTATGTTGCGTAGTTTTGCTCTGATAGAAACTGGGCAGTCATTGATAAATTTTCTTGCTGGCACGAGTCCTCGTGGCAAATCAATTCCAATGTAGAGCGCAATTTCGTGCACATCATCACTGTTGGGTTTTGGCGGTCTCACTACAAAGCCGCCTCACTATTAGGCAGTCCCGAGTAACACCAAACATCGCCAATTGAGAAGTATTCAAAATCATCACGATTGGCACCTACTTCAATCAGTGCACGACCAGGCTGCCGCGGAGATTGAATAATCATTTCCCCGTCAGCTACCCAGTTATCGTTTTTGTCGGTTAGCCAGACATCTATTTGCAACTGGTTTCCACACGTTTGAGTTTCATCAACCTCAATAAACACGCAGGCATCAAACTGCTCACAGTCGTCTCTCTCACTCCAGTGCCAATTCAAACTGTAGGAATCTGTGTAGTCGGCAACCGCCGCTTCGTGCTGCCCCTCCCAAAAAGGGTCAACCAAAGCCCAGTGCACCATTTGAGCACTAACCGTTACCGACAACACTGAAAGAAAACCAATCCGCCACCACCTAGGCATGATTAGTGCTCCTCGGCCTCATAGTCTTCGCCTTCATCAAAGATGGCGTGCTCGGCTCGGTAGTCGGCGGCATACCCGCCAACATAACTACTGTCTTCGTAGCCACCTGGTCCAGAGTGATAGTTGCCCTCTTGGCCAGCACTTGGGTCAACTGCACGGCCGGCAGCCGGACGCGACCCCGCACCAAAACCAAAGAGAAAAGCTAAACAGCCACGAGGTTCATTTGTCATACTCAAAAACTAGAAGTACCCACTGACAAATTGTCCTACCCCTCTAGTACTAATTAGATGTAAGGGCGATTTCAGACCCTGCCCTTGCAGAGGGGATTCAAATGAACAAGAAGATCACCAGCCTCTGGCAAGATTACGAAACCCACCAATTCACTTGCGAGCACTGCAAGACTCAATACCTTGGCAAAGACCTTGTCCACGATTTCGAAGCTTCCGAGCTCGTGTTGCCCCTAGATTGCCCAAACTGTAATCGCCGCGTGGCCTTGCTAAACATCCAGGCTTCTGAAGAACAGATCAGGGACTTCGCCGCCCAGGGCTACCAGACTGCAATCGATCACTTGGCCCAACCTAAACGCCTTTACGAAAGCTGGCCAGATTTCACAGTTGGCGAGAGCGAAACTGATGCTGCTAGCCGCCTAGCACACTCAATCGAGTTCATGGCTGACAAGGACCTCGGTCAGGACGCAGTGCAGTTTATGCAGATGGTTGCCTTTGGAATTACCCAGGCAACCGAAGAATCTCCTTACTTTGTTGAATCTGAAGGGGATGACAGCATGTATTACCAACTAATCCGAGGTTCCAACGGCGAGTATTACAGCGAGATAGCTGCCCCGGAGGCCGCCGGCAAAGAACCAAACGTGGCACAGCGCTATGTGCTCGAGCCACTCGGTTGGATCATGCCAAACGACGATAGCCCTAACTATCACCGAGAATATCCAGCGGAAGCCAACCGCTACGACATTGCGGCCGATGCCGCCAGAGGATGGTTCAGGGCTTACAACGGATAAATGTCAGAGGGTACCCATAACCTTTATGCAGATCAAAGGTTTCCTTTTCTCCCTTTGGTTTGTGGGTTTTGTCTCCCACTGTCATTTGTAGTTCCTTCGTTTGGTGCAACAAAACTGGCCCCTTTGGCCAGCGAAAAGCCCCGGGTTTCTTCGTCGTTTCCCCGGGGCTTTTCATTCCACTTTGACTTGGGCACCGCTAGCCTAGAAAAGAATTAATTAGGGGGAGCAGTGCTAAAGATTCTTGATTACAGTTCGTGGCAAAGTATTTACAAATCGGATATCGAGTCTGCATTGCGATTGATTGCCCCAGAAAGCGTAAACAGTGTTGATGATGGTTGCGTAAAAATATTTGACGATCTTCCTTGGCGGTTTGCTCCAGAACTCAGATTCCTTTTTGCTGACCAGGACTATGCACAAGATTTCTTAGAGTTTTCTCGTGAAGATATTGGAATAATTTATAACGCAGCTCCAATACTTCACGAGCGAGTCGTTCACTCCACTTCAACTCGATCTGAGAGTGAAGAACTTGACTCTAAACAATTAGATTTTGCTTCATTTTTGAAAATGCTACTGATAACGCCACTTGCGGTTTTGATAAAAACTGTTGGTGAAGCTTCGGTACAAATCAATTCTTACCATGGCTTTACAAATCTTCAGCTTGAAACAGTGGGTAAATCAGTAAGCGCAAAGATTTCTCACCATCAGAATGACCCCACAAATGTTTATGGCATGCCAGAAATTCTTAGGACGTATGCGTGGGATTGCACCTTCGATATCAGTGACCAAGTTTCAAACGACAAAAATGGATTCCAGGCTCTCTACAATCTTCCAAAGCTGAATTTTGAGGAAGCGATTCAAGCTATAGTTTCTACATTTACAGATGCTATGGCAAAGAGCACTCATAATCTTGGAAAGTTTGATGAAGCAGACGGCAGACTTGTCAGGATTCACCTAACAACTCATGACGGTGAATTTGACCGATACATAGAACATCACAATAAATTTATCCAGAAATTCTGGATGCACCACTATCTTCATGTGAAACTAAACGAGCGATACGAGTAAGTACTAGTTTCCCCACAAGTGTGCATCAACAACACGTGCGTAGTCCGATTGACTAAATAGGAACCAACGCCGAGTTTTCTCGTGCCTCATGAATTCACCGAGGTAGCCGAAGTTTCGAACGTGCACACGAACACATTCCTTGCCCGAGAAAGCCTCACCAGTCATCATGCCTGCTGCTAGAAGGTTCAATTGCACATGGAAACCTGCGTAGCGGCCAAAGTGTGCCTCCCACAAGTATTCTTCGGGATTTATAGCAAACGCATCGTTGTCTTCTTCGGAATAATCATCCGTCAAGTAGGCCATGTGATACTCATCATCATTAGGCCAGATACTGCCTTTAAAGTGCATGGAGAGGTGAAAAGGGTCTGTTCCGCCAAATAATTGATGCCTGGCTAAGTCCAGTCTTCGGCCAGAAACCCCGCGACTCTCCAAATACCTAATTGTTTCTTCATAATATTCATCCTCCTCCACCTTGATCGGGTCTAGCCGAAATTGCTCATGGGACGAATCACGAAGAGCTGCGAGAGGACCCTCTATATCTTCTGAGAAGTATCCAATTCGGAGCCAGGCCTGAAGAGCACCGATGGATTCACCCCACGTGTTGTAAATGAAATCTAAAATCGGATGAGCTCCTTGTGGATAGCCTTGGCGCTCCCATTCGTAAAGCCCTTTACCGATGTCTGTCCAACCAAGCCCCAGACCAAGCAAGTGCAGCGGAGTGAACCACCAACTTGGGTCTCGTTGGTTGTCACTGGCAGATGGCCGAATGCGTGTATCGCTAGTTCCTATCAACTTCCAGGCGATGGGCAACATGCAAGTCCATTCGTATTGCTCACCCCATGAGACTTCAAAAGCTTTTCGGTGAAATTGATTTTCCTCAGACTCGGCTTGTGGCGCAGAATGGTCCCTGTCGTAAAGAGTTTCTACTCTCCAGCTATAGCCGCGACCATCAAATTCCCGCATAAGGCCCCCTAAATCCAATTACCCAAACTCTAGCAACCCTGCAAGACAAGCCTGTCGGAGTCTGTTGCTAGTATGTTCCTCCGAGCCAGAGGGGGCAAATTATGTGGGTATTTACTGAAACCGGTTTTGTAAGCGCCGTTAGAAAAAACGCGAAGCCAGAGGTGCTGACCGTTAGATCCCGCGACCGCGAATCACTTATTGAGCTAGCCAAGTTAGTAAACACCGATATCTCCCTCTCGCCCCTGGGAGACTACCCATACAGAATCGAGGCCCCAGCAGAAGTTTTTGCGAAATGGGCTTATGAATCGGCGATGAATGTTGATTACGACAATTTCAAGAATCACGTTCAAACCACAAGCGATGATTCCTTCGAATCCTGCCTTGCTAATGTTTGGGTATCGATGCTCAAAGCTGAGGACGCTGAAGCAATACAAGCCAGAAGAGATTGGGCTAAACGCAATGCCTAAACAGGTTTATACCTTTTATATAAATGACCCCAATCCAGAATCGGGTATCTGGGGTTGTATTGCCGAATCGGAGCAAGAGGCAGAGGCTAACTGTCGAAAGCAAGGCTACTCTGATTTCTTTCTGGCACAGGTGCGAGATTTAACACCGGAAGAATCTCCCGAATACGCAGATTTCAATTTGAAACTAAATCCGTTTCTTGGCCCCCAATGGCTGCCAATCGTGGATGTAGTTGAAATGCTTACCGATAAGCTGACAAACTCTAGTCACTGGAACATTCAAACTTATGGCGCCAATTACAACCTGGACCCAAACAGCTCGGCTTACATCCAAGCAATCCTTTCTGAAGGAGGGGGATTGCATCTTGAACTGTCAGGCAATCTGCACTTGGAACCGGAACTCACTTCTGCACAAATAGATCAATTGGTTTTTCTAGGCTGGACCCCTCCGGATGTTGAAAAAGTTGGCGAAATCTATGCAGATGATCTTCCTGGCATTCCAAACTTCTACCGAATTTTTGATCCAGGTTGGAACGCTCGAATGGTTGCAGTATTCGCACTAGAAACCCTGAGTAGCGTTCTAGGAATTCAGGAATCCGACTATTTTAATTTTGGCGAAAGTTGGCAACCACAAGCTGTGGCTGCACTCACCAACCTTGAACGTCTTGAAAAAAGCGATGGAAACCCAAAGCGCTCAATTTTCAGACTGGTTCAATCAGAGAGCGAGCAGGATGGGCAAACGTGCCCAATCTGCAAAGACGAAGTGATGAAGATCGCAAGGTACCCAGATTATGTCTGCGATGCCTGCCAGTTTCGAATGGTGGATGAAAATCACAAGCCAGTGAGTTTTTCGAATGTTGGGGTGAATAGCGACGAAGTCACAACAAACTGCCGTGCTTTTATTGACGGCCTTGAGGTTTATGCAGCTGTGGCACATTTTGGTGGAATCGTGATTCGTCCTGTTGGTTAAGCATAGCGACATACGGATTCAGATATGTTGTCACCTAGATTTGCTAGAGTCTTAGAAAAGTGATTGGGGGCACAAATGATTAAGGAGCCATGGTGGGCTGCTATTTCTTCCCGCACGGACCTTAAGAACGCAAAACTTTCAGCCCTCAACTCTGAGGGCTACGCTCTCAGAAATCGTGAGATACAAACGCACGAACTTAGCATTGAGGCGTTCGCAGCTACTTACCTCGTAGCCCTTTACCTGTCAGAGTCCCAGGGCGATCAAAAGTTCCCAGAGTCGCTGATGCCTGAATTGGAAAAGAGGGCTGGCCTCAAAGCTGCGGATGACACAACGGCCTTCAATCTCTTTGGTCTTACCCATGACGAAATGAAACTCCGCGCAAAACGCGTGACCTTGAATCTGGCCACACTCAGAGGGCTTGAAAGTCTTTCTCCCGGTTTCCGGAACTTCGGGGAGGATACTTATGACTTTTACTTCATCCAAGAGGCTCAAGCTAAATTTCTAAAGAACCTTACAGATGACGAAATTGCTGAGTTAGCAGCTATTGCCGATAGTCAAGTAGTTGATTGGATTCCCGCGCACAAAGAGATTCTCATCGAGCTCTTTGAACGGAGAGGCACGGGCTTCGAAGACTAAATGTCAGTGGGTACCTCTAGAGTTATCAATCCAGCAAGCGGATAACTAGGCAGAGGGGCCAAATTATGACTGTGATTGATAGCAAGCAACTGAATAAGCTTTGGGCTAAGTCCGCTGACCTAAGGAGCCCACAAAGAGATCGCCATCTTTATGACCTCGCATTTTTCTTGTGGACGAATAAACAGTTCGATGAAGCCATTGCAGTGGCTGACTCGGCACTAGAGGAACTTGCGGAATGCGTGGGCTCGAGCCTCTGGATTAAAGCCATGCATCTTAAGAGCTTGGCTTTGCATGATTCAAAACGTGATGAGGAAGCGATCTCAGCTGCATCTGAAGCGCTCAAATATGGCGATTCGCTTTCTGCACCAAACGAGCGTGCCTTCATGCACCTACACCTAGCTGATTGCTACCGAACAACTGAGCAGCAAAAACTGCAGGAAGCCGAGTACTTAAGGGCCATCGACGCATTCAAGGAAACCGATAACAATTTTTTCCTGAGCCAGGCCTACATTGACCTCATCAATCTTTATTACCGTTCTGGTCGTTATCTCGAAAGCAAGAAATACATTCACCTTGTAATCCCAGTGCTCGAAGATGCTCAGAGTACAGATCGAATTACCTTCATCAAGTACCGGCTATCAGGAATCGAACGTAAGTTAGGCAACCTCCAAGCTGCACTTGTGCACGCGGAAGAGGCGTTGCACCTAGCAAAGTTCGTTGACGACGTTGTAGCCACTCGTGAGAACTCCATCGAACTTGCTATGGTTCACGAAGCTCTCGAGAACTATGACACTGCACTCGAACTTTTAGATTCTCTAGTAAAGGACAACGATGAATCTATAAAAAATCGAAGTGCCGCGAAAGCTGTTTACTATCGTGCAAACATTTTTAGGATCAAAGGTAATTTAGAACAAGCAAAGCTTGGGTTCAACGAGTCCATTCCGTTGCTAAAAAGTGTCGACCAAAACGATTTAGCAATCAATGCGCACCTAGCCTTGGTGCATATGAATACCGTAATTCAGTTTTCTTGAAGAAGCGCTGCAGTTTGAATAATCTTTCGCTCGGCTTCCGTTATGGACACTTTTGGAATAGTGAGCTCTGCTTCACCATCGCGAGTTTTCACAGAAACCTTAACCGATAGTTCGCGAGCAACTGGCCCCCAAATTTCACCAACAGAATTAAGCCAGGCTTCCAAGCTTTCTTGAAAAGTCTTTTGCGAATCCCATTTGCGTGAAGCCTGCGCAGATGCATCGGCACGTGACTCGAGCAAAACTTTTACCCAAGCTGACTTGCCACGTGGTGCAGACATTGCATGAGTTTTCATTCGTTCAGCAGGCTTTGATTCAACGCTCAACTTAGAATCTGCAAAGACCATGGCATCCAAAGTAGTAACCATGTCGTCTGGCACAGACTGCCCAAGAGCTTGCTCAAAATTTTCCGGAGGTCCCATCGAGTGGAGTATTTGGCCTCTGTCGTCAGATTGACCGAGAATTATCTTCTCTAGAACCTGGTCAGCGAATTTATCAATAAATGCAGTCCAGGCCTGTACATAAGTCCTAGCGCTCTTTGGGCTGATGGTTCCGGCAGGGCGAAGGTAATACTGATCAGCTTCTTCGCCTTTGTAAATCACTAGGTCATTGAAAAGAGTTAAGACATCGCCGGCCCACCGAATGATTTCGTCTGTGGATTCAAGTCTTCGACGTTCAACATCTTCAATTCGTTTGCTTGCTTCTGCCGCATCAATGTCTTTTCTTTCACTAAGCCAACGCTTAGAGAACTTTATGTCGAAGGGCCGGAGTACGGTGCTAATGAATGCAGACTTTGTCTTAAGCTGGTGAGCTTGGGCGCTCACATGGAGCAGCTGAACTTGCAGTTCCTCTAGCTCAGCCCAAAGGGTCTTTTCATCCACTTGTAGGAGGGCATCCGACATCGCCCTTATCTGGCGAATGCCATCGCTATCTAGATTTTTTATGATTCGGCTGATGGCACTTACTGCGCCGCTTTGCACAGGGACTTGGTACTTGATTGTGAAGGCGCCAACTAGCTTGGCAACGAGCAGGCTGTAGGACTCTTGAGCCTTAGCGGCCTGCTGAGAAGTGAACTCCTCAATTGCCTTGGCATAGTCTTCGCCGTAAATCTTCTTCATCATTTGTCCTCTATGAAATAGTTTATTTCTACTTTTCTAGACGAAGTACCTGACAAAAGAACTCAGGTAATTACTGGGCTTCCAGACCGTAACCAAACTGCAATAATATTTTCCCGAAATACAGGCGTTTGGGCTTGCATTAATAATATTATCCCCACTAAGGTAGAGTCATGACAAAGATTCCAAACGGCATGATTGCCCCAACTAGCCTCGAAGGCACATTTGCCTTGTCGCTAGATTTGCCCGGCTACTTCTCTGAAGCGGCCTGCGTCGGGAGCAACCCTGGCTTATTCGATGGTGAAAGTATCAGTGCCATCTTGGAAGCCAAGAAGATCTGCTCCGACTGCCCAATCAAGGACCTATGCCTGGACTGGGCCCTAGTGACTCAAGACTCCGGCATTTGGGGTGGCCTTACCCCAGCGGAACGTAAAAAACAGCGCAAAGGCCAACGTCCAGTAGATATCGGAGAGATTCGACTCCTGGAGACCAGCAGGGCTCGGCTTTTGTCAAACACTCCAGCCGCCACTCTGGCAGCTGAATTCAAGGTCACCGAACGCACCATTTTCCGTTGGCGCAAAAAGATTCAAGCAACAGCCCAAGTTTCATAAACCCCACATAAGTAAGGAACAAAAATGTCAAAGACAAGCAATGCCAGCATCACAGTTGGCACTTCAGTAGTAATTGAGTCCCTAGAGGTCAAAGACCCACAAGTGATTGCAGCTGTTCAGGCGGCAAAGGCAGAAAGTCGTGACCTTTCCGAATACATCACCAGTGCAATTGAGATTGGTGTCAAGGCACTCCAGGCAACCGGTGTGAACATTGGAATTGATCAGTTGACTGAAGGCATTAGTAATGCAGAGAAGACTATGTCTAAGGCAGCAACTGCACTCTCGAAGGAGATCTCAGAAAAGATTGAGAACATTACCGGCACCGATGGCGTTCTCGACACCAAGCTTTCCAAGGTAATTGATGACTTCACCAAAGACATCGAAGGTCTAACCGCAAGTGAAAACTCTCCAATTCGTGAGGGCATCAAAACCCAAATGACTGACATGGCTAAAAAGTTGATGGATGACTTCTCGCGCGAGACTAAGCGTCAGAAGACTGAGATTGAACAATTGCTTGATCCTGCAAATGCAGCCTCACCACTTCGTGCTCTTGCCGACAAGATGGATCTGGTTACCCAGAGTGTTCAAGGAGTTAAAGAAGAAATGCAACAGAGCGCTGTCGTTGCCAAGGTAATTGAAAACTCAGCACACAGTGGCTTGCCTTATGAAGACCAGGTGATTACTTCGATTCAAATGATTGCTGGTCTTGCAGGCGATGACTGCTTTGCAACAGGGAAAACCACCGGATATCTGCCTGGTCGCTATTCCGGTGATGGTGTAGTCGATCTAAAGTCAAACGGAGACAAAGTAAAAGCACGCATTGTCCTAGAAGCTAAAAACACTCCAACGGACAAGAAAGCATGGGAAAAAGAGATTACCGACGGCAAGGCAAACCGTGATGCAACAGGCTTTATTGGTTTCTCGAAGCACATTGAAGACATGCCAAACAAGAATCGCATCATGATTTTTGACCGTCAGACAATGATTCTAGCTTTTGACCCAGAAAAAGATGATCTGCAGTTAGCGCTAATTATTTACCAGATTGTAAAGATGAACACGCTCGCCTCGTCCGGTGCGCTCGATGACAACAAGGTCTCAGAGATCAATGACGAACTCGATCTGGCTATCAAGTCTCTAAAGAAGTTCGACTCTCTAACCAAAAGTGCTAAGACAATTGAGAACTCCGCCAAAGGGATGTATGCCACATTGAAGGTCATGAAGGGTGAGATGTTAGATCACCTGAATGCGATTCAAGGAGTAGTTGATGTTGACCTGGAACCACTTGAACTTGCGTCTGGCGAGCTGCTAGAGCTTGAGCATGGTGACTCTGATGAGTAAAGAAGCAGAGGTGCCAAATTGCCCTAATTGTGGGCAACCAGCCTTGCCTATTACATACGGGCTGCCAACGCCCGAGGCTCTTGACTATCCTGATTTCTATTCAGGGGGCTGCCTAATGGATGCAGAAAGCCCAAACTGGGCTTGTCGTTCATGCAAGCTTGAATTTTCCTAGATGCGGATACCACCGCTTGCAATGTTTTTCAGGGGTGCGTTGGAAGTAGAAAATGGTCCGTGAACCAAGAAGCTGAACTTACTTTTCCGATATACACAGCCCCAGACTCGGTGAAACTAATTAAGTCCCCGTCCCAGGTTAGGCGCATGATTTCATTTTCTTCTACAAGATCAAATGCTTTGCTAATGGTTTGCTTAGTCGTGGCGTCAAGAATCTCTAAATTGAGCGGGGTCTCACTCTCGGTATCGAAAAAGAATTTTCCAGAATGTGAGTATGAACTTTTTAGCAAGAATTTTGCAAATGGGTCCTGCTCAACTTGAACTGCATCTGCACCGAATTCACCGACCATCAGAAGGTCCCCATCAACATAGGCGGCTACTGCTCCATTGGTATCGACCCATAACCAATCAATCTCAAGTTTTTGCCATAACGGTAGGTACCGGTCTCGTTGCCATTCAGTCAGCGCAGCAGTGACGTTTATGCCTTCGTTAATATCAACCAAGGTGCCACTGCTTCTTAGCTCTAGCTTTTTCTCACCCTTAATTCCTATCCATTTAGCACCTACAGCTGCCTGTTTCATGGGCTGATGGCTATGAGGAATTTCATTTATTTCTTGGGGTTTAGAAGTTGATGTTTCTGCCTTATCGTACGTTCCTGCCTTAAGTTGCTTTACACGATCAATAACGGGCTTTATGTTGTCAGCCAGTTCTAGTCCGCATTTTTCAGCAATGTAGGCCACCAAATCAAGAGCTTTTCTAAGTTCATTAATGTTGTGCGGGTTGTGGTCGTGATACCAACGGTTTCGCATATCCCGCAACTGATCCATGTCTTGAAAGAACCGGTGGATTCCTGTCGGCAAAAGAGCACGAATTGGAGAATCTGTGTTTCTCGTTGGTTCGCTGAAAAGCCAACTGAAGTCATAGCAACTGTAAGAAATCTTGTAATGGGGCTTTTCAGCTTTACGCTTTGCCTCGATGGCACCAAACCAACCATCCCCAAATTTAGCTCTCATTTGAAGGTCAACGTAGGTGCCAAGTTCCAACGCCATGCATGTAATTGCGGTAGAAAATGTGGCTAGGCAATGCCCCGGGGTCTGATCTTCAGGTAAATGTAGCGGGTAATTAGAAATCATCACTTGGTGTCCAGTGCTGATCTGCCTAATCTTTTCATCAGGGCAACAACGCGAGTAGCGGCCCAAGGGAGGAAAAGTAATTCTGTTCTATCTCCAGGGATACCGACTGCCAGAGAGTCCTTAAATTTAGCCGCTTTCGAATTCAATTCTTCCCAGGTACCCGTTTGGAAACCCAAACTCATCAGATAGGCATTGAAATCAAGTTCGCAGATTTCTGACAATTCTTCCCATGTTACGTAATTCAGTGTCGGGTAGTCTTTCCCGCCTAAGCGCAATGCTCGCAATAACACCACCCATGAGCCATCTTCTTGAACTTGAACGGTCATTGACCCGTTTCGATTCAAATGCTCATACTTGGGTGGTGGTGGGGATAAGAATTCAGTCAGACGCAATTCTTTGGACCCGTCCACGAACTCCCGGATTTCAACTTCGGCCCTTAGGCCATCAGAGGTTTCTAGCGTATGGACCCTGGCAGTCCCTGATTTGTCACCAGCTATAGCCCTGGTTACGTGAATGTCACTTACTTTAACTAGCCCACCAATGTCCATAAACATCCCCAAATAAACAACCGTTGATAAGGAGTGTACTGGGATGTCAGACCTGCCGGGTAGAGTTTGTTAAACATTTGATTTGGGGGTGGAATGGACTTCTTAAAAGATTGCGAATTCGAGCCTGTCTACATTGGGCATACTTCGAAGAACGCCTTAGATGATTTCTTAATTCCGGCCCTCCATGCCGCCAAGTCTTATGATCGCGTGGCCGGGTACTTTTCTTCGGCATCCTTTGTTCAAACTGCGCGAGGGTTATCAAAGTTCATCAAACGCGGTGGAAAAATCCGCTTAGTTACGAGCACAAACATGACCGCAAAGGATGTGCTGGCACTTAACACTATTTCGACCCAGTCGGTACCTGCCCCGTGGGATGAATTCACCATAGACATAAAGACAACGGCTGAAAATTATGCATCGATTGAAGAGAAATTTAAAGCCGACCACGTCAGGGCTATGTGTTGGCTGCTCGCGAGCGGCCAACTTGAAATTAAAGTGGTTGTTCGAAAAGAGCAAGAAAATTCAGTCAAGCAAACCATCGAGTATGAAAAATTTCACCCAAAGTTTGGAATTTTGTCGGACGAATTAGAAGATTCAATTGTTTTTTCTGGATCGGCAAATGAGACTTGGCTTGCTTGGAGTCAAAACGTAGAAAATATCAGCACCTACAAATCTTGGGATCCCGGCGTTAGCGGTTACATAGATGCTTACAGACAGAAGTTTAACGACTACTGGTCGAACACAGACATGGGCGAATGGGAATGTGTTGATCTACCTAGTGCTATAAGGCAGGAACTGCTTACTGTTAATGACAAATTTCCTGAAGCACCGGACTTGAGCATCTATGAGGTCCCTGAAGACTTAGATCCCCCTAAAGTACCTGGCAGAAAACCTCGTCAATACCAACTGGACGCACTGAAAGCGTGGGAGGACCACGACAGAGTTGGCATCTTGGAGATGGCAACAGGTACAGGAAAAACGTTCACTGCAAATTTGTGCATTGAGTCTGCAAACAATCTTGGAAGCCTTCTGACCATTGTGGTCGCACCGTACCAACACATTGCTGACCAATGGACTAGAGAGCTGGAAAGCCGGAAGCCTTACCAGGTAGGAAGCGGCGGGCAGTGGCGTAAGGACCTTCAAACGCATTTGTTAGATTCAAAACTTGGTCTAATTGAGAATCTAACGCTTGTCGTTGTAAAAAACACAGCCGCATCGGAGGATTTTATTCAGTTAACCAATGAACTGGCCGGGCAATTCTCTAATTTCCTATTTGTTGGCGATGAGGTTCATTGGTTAGGAGCGTCGACTTTGCAAAATGCGCTCAATAAAAATGCCAATTTCAGGCTTGGACTTAGCGCCACTCCAGACCGGTATTTTGACGAAACCGGCACCAGTGCACTTCGCAACTATTTTGGAGAAGAATCCGTATTTGAGTTTGACTTGGAGTCAGCGCTTAAGTGGCCCGATGAAGATGGATCCATTGGTGTACTTACTCCTTACGAATATCATCCTATTTTTGTGGAGCTGAACGATGACGAAAATGAGTCCTACAGATATTTTTCTAAATTAATTGCTCAAAAAAAATCAATTCAGATCAAGACTCGGGAAATCCTTGATGAAATTGAGCGATTGCAGAATTTACGTGCCGATATTTCAAAGCAGGCGGCTTCAAAGATTCCCGCACTTCACCGACTCGTGCACAAGCTTGCTAATGGGCTTTCCCATACTTTGATTTACTGTGCCAACACGACTCAGATGGAAAGCGCCATTCAAGTTGTTAGAAAACTACAAATAGATAATCCAGCGAGAATCACATCCTACGAGGGTGCGTCAAAGTCTGAATATTTCAGAGGCAAGAGCGAACGCGAGCACATTCTGGCTAACTTCGCCAACGGAAACCACGAGGTAATTTTCGCCATCGCCTGCCTAGATGAGGGCGTAGATATTCCTTCTGCCAAGCAGTCAATAATTTTGGCGAGTTCGGGCAACCCGAAGGAGTTCATTCAAAGGCGAGGTCGCCTAATGAGGAAGCACCCAGGGAAGACAATTGCAGTGATTTACGACATGGTTGTTCTGCCCGATGACTCAGATTTACCTGACTCATTGAGAAATACGGAACTAGGTCGTGTTCAAGAGTTTGGGTTACTAGCTGTTAATAAAGAGGAAATTGAGAGCCAGATACAAGCGCAACTAGGAGGAGAAAGATGGACAATTTAGCAGATCTCTTTGAGGCCATAACAGCAAGCTCCATGGATGAAAACGTGAAGGACTTCATAAAAAAAGCCGTTGTAATTGAATCCCAAGAAAAGCCGATTTTGGCTCATGAAAAGCTTGTGGACGAATTCCTTGAAGGAGACGAACAATGAAGATAACACGCATTAAAATTCAGAACTTTCGCAAACTGCGTGAATTTAACTTGCAGTTGGACTCACAAACTAGCTCTCAACTGCTCCTGATTAATGCAAATAACGGTCGAGGGAAAACGAGCCTCTTAAAGGCCTTTACATGGGGTCTGTTTGACAAGCCGGTGTCGCCGGAGGATTTCTCTAAGTCACGTCTCAAGGAGCTGAAGGAAGGAGACATAGACAGTTTCTCCGTTGAATTCCAGATAGCGCTAAACGATTTTGGAGATGTAGCAAACGTTAGAAGACTCCGCGAAGTTTTAGTAGGCAACAATCAAACTGTTCTGTTCCATGGTGAAGAAGTCCTTACGGTATCGGTAGCATCTGGAAACATGACGGAATCCGTTGACATCGTTCCGAACCCAGATGCTTGGCTAGAGAAGAACCTGCCAAAGAGGTTCTTAGACTTCATCATGTTCGATGGTGAAAAGATGTCTAAGTTTTTTGACGCCAGTGTAAAACGCGCAATTGAGAATGCAATCCGTGAAATTGCGAAAATTGATTTATTCGAAAAGACTCTCGAGTCAATCGAAGAGGTAAACCTTAGAAACAGTCAAAAGCTTGCAAAGCTTTCTGGCGCCAATGCAATAAAAATTCAGGAAGAACTTGAAAGCAAGCAACGCCAATCTCTTGCACTGAATGAAAACATTAGAGCTCTGAAGGAAAGAAGCTCAGAAATAAAGTCCGATATAAGAACTTTTGAAAACATTCTAAAAGGCACAGAAAATGCTGAAAAGTTTCTAAATGAGAATACGAGGTTGAGAGAAGGCCTGGCAACACTTCAATCGCAACATAAGGCAGCAGATCTAAAAATGTCCAAACTGCTTTTTTCAACTGGAATAAACAATCTATTTGTTACCCGTTGCAAATATTCTCTTTCGAAACACGTAGAAACCGCCCAAGAGGCAGGTAAGTATCCGGCAGATTTTGCGCCTTCCGCCCTCCAGAGTCTCCTCGAGAAGGGGGAATGCATTTGCGGTTGTAATTTGGCTGAGAACAAAAGTGCCGTAGATGCGATCAGCAAAGTCATCACAACAAGTGAACTCGCCGGGGATGTTGGCAATTCGTTGAAAGACCTTGAGCTGAGCGTTAGCAAAAATGAGGTTCGAATTCAGGAGAAGAAAGTTCAACTGGCCGACGTAATAAAAGAAATAAACCGCATTAGAAAAGAAATGTCTCACTGCCAAGAGGAAATTCAAAAGCTTGAGCCCAAGCTTGAGGGCATCAAAGGTAATCGAGACAACATCCTGCTGGCAAAATCTAGAATATTGAGCCTTCATGACGAACGTGAAGCTAACCTTCGATCCGAGGCTAGCCTTAGCGCTCAATTGGACGAGTACACAACGGCTATTTTGGCACTAAAGAAGAAACTTGAGAAAGCTACAGCCAGCTCTGACGAGGCCACTAGGCTCCGTCTCAAAGGTGAGTTGCTTGAAAAAGCCGTAAGCCAGGCTCAGCTATTCAAGCAAGAAGTAATTGAAGCCGTTCGTATCAGACTACAAAGGTCTTTATCTGCTAGTTTCAAGGAAGTTGAAGGCGCCAGCAATTTCGAAACAATTGTCACTAAGGAATTTGAAGTGCAAACAGTCGATTCTTTGGATCGCGAAGTTGACTTGTCTGAAGGCCAGAAGATGATCAAGGCATACATGTTCTCTGTTGCACTTCGTGACGTTGTCGGATTAAATTACCCACTTATTGTTGATACACCAATCGGGCGCATGGACACCGGAAACGTAGACCTATTGAGTCGAGAAATTAGGAAGCTTTTTGATGGGCCTCGAAAATCCCAGGTGGTAATGATGATGCACGATAACGAGTACACACCTTATACAAAGAAAAAACTTGAATCACTTAATCCGCTAGAGATGTACTTGGAGCAAAATGATGCCGAAGATGAGTCAACTCTAAAGCGAGGAATTAATCCAAACTGGCTCAGCAAGGGCGCATGGAAAGATTGGAATGAGGGTAAAATCCGATGAAAAAATCTAAAAGAGTCGCATTCTCATGGGACCAGGAATATAAGCCAGCATTGCCAGACATAGAACGTGAAATCATGGGTTGGGGGGAAAAAGACAACACCGTTTCAAACGGGGAACTCTTTTTTCTATGTGTAGCGATGGGCTTTGCAACTGGAACTACTAGACCGGTTCCTGCTAGAAAAAGCGATTCAGTTCGCTTTGAGGCAATTTCTTTGGAATCAATCTCTATGTTGAAGGTAGTTGCTATTTCTAACTCAGAAAATCCTGAAGAACTTATTGATGAAGATCTTCTTTTTGATCGGATTGAAGAATATGCAGCTGGGGGGCTCATGCTTCTAGCCGATGCTGTTCAAAAGGAGAAGAACTTCAAAGGCTGGCTTCTCAATAAACTAGTGGACTTCTCTAAGGCATAGTCCCCAAAATTAATTTAAGAATGAGCCTGAAAGTTCAAGTATTAGGAACTTCCCAATCAAGCTTTTCTGAAAAACTTCTTTGAAGTAGAAAGAATATTCTGAAGAATCTCCATATGACGAATCCCACCCTCCCATATCTAAAAGTTCCCTTTTTGGCACGAGAAGGAGACCAAGGCTATCGACTGCCCCACTTTCTTTCTGAAATGCTGCTGCAGACTCCAGCTTTAGATAGTTCGTGCCAGCGCTTTCCCGGTTGTTGAAGCAAAGTTCAATGTTCAGGTAGTACCGCTTATCGCTAGAGCAAAGTACGGAATCTAATCTCAGGTTTGCTGGCAACTTACCCTGAGATTCAGGGTTAATCGAATTACCAGGCGATTGCATGGCCTTAGGTGTGTACGAGGACAACGCGTCCTTTAGCGCCCGAGATTTGTATCGAAGGACTTCGGTTTTAGACACTTTCGAAAAGTGATTTTCAATTGATAGTACTTCTGAAGATAATTCTGGGGAAAGTGCAAGGTCATCCGGCTGAATAACTAGCCTGGTTGTGATCAAAATAGCCCTTTCCTTTGGTTTTGACTGAATGCCACGATTTAGGCTACTTCAATCTTCTAGTTTCCGTTTGCAACCTTTTTCGTGCCTAATCAACGCACGAACTGCATTTGTCTGATCTGTGTTCTAAGATCTTCAAAGGAGATGTAAAGATGTCTAAGAAAAACCGCTACAGAGAGCCTGATTTCATTGTTGGGACCGTTGCCGAACTTTTTGCTGGAGTTGGGGGATTTAGAGTAGGGCTCGCAGCTTCAGGATGGAAAACCGTCTTTTCAAATCAGTGGGAACCTTCCACAAAAGCTCAGCATGCCTCCGATGTATACGTCGCAAACTTCGGGGATGAAGGCCACACTAACGTTGATATTGCAACCGTGAAGACTATTCCAGACATCGATTTGCTTGTTGGCGGATTTCCATGCCAAGACTACTCAGTTGCAAAATCTCTTAATTCTTCTAAGGGGCTCGAAGGTAAAAAGGGGGTTCTCTGGTGGGAGATACTTCGCTTGGTTAGGCTGAAGAAGCCATCTTTGATTTTTCTTGAAAATGTCGACCGGCTTCTTAAGTCTCCTTCAACACAGCGAGGCAGAGATTTTGCAATCATGCTCAAAACTTTGGGGGACGAAGGTTACCTTATTGAATGGCGGGTAGTAAGTGCTGCCGACTATGGGTTCCCGCAAAGAAGAATAAGAGTTTTCATCGTCGCCAAGAGAACTAAAAGTAATCCAAATGATGTTTACAAATTTTTGACAAAGGAAGGCATTTTGGCTAGAGCCCTTCCAGTAGCCAGCAGATTTGATGACGAGGCTGTTGTCAGTTTGGATGAGCCTGCAGACATCATTTCTCATTCCTTTAACAAAGGTGCAGGTAAGTCTCCGTTTCTAAACGCAGGAGTGTACTTCGCAAACAAGGCCTATACAGTCAAGACTGTACCCGCATTCAAAGGCACCAAGAGGGTGTTGGGAGATGTTCTTGAAGATGATTCGCTGGTTCCAAAGGAATACTTTGTTGATCACAACAGAATTCAAGAATGGGAATACTTAAAGGGAGCAAAGACCATCGAACGTGTTCATAAAGAAAGTGGCACTTCATATAACTATGCAGAGGGAAAAATGGCTTTCCCTGACCTCCTCACCAATCCAAGTCGCACCATTCTCACTGGCGAAGGCGGCAGGTCCCCATCAAGGTTCAAGCACATCATCAAAACCAAGAAAGGTTATCGCCGTCTAACTCCTATAGAACTGGAGCGACTCAACGGTTTCCCAGACAACTGGACAGCTTTTGGTTCGGATGCAAATGAGATCAGTGATGTAAGGCGTGCATTCTTTATGGGTAATGCCCTTGTAGTGGGACTTATCGAGCGCGTCGGCAAAGTCTTGGCTGAAGAAATTAAATCAATTCCACATGCCCGAAAGTAGTTGTACCTTTTTTGGCATGACCAATTCTGAAGGTTGTAGGTGCCTCTAATCCGATTACAAGAATTGGAACAGTAAGCACATCTCTCAGCGGAACTAAGTGGCTCACGTAGTCATCGAATACACCAATTGCGTTGTCGAAGCCACCAGCAATTTGTAAGGCTCGAGTCGCGGTAATTACGATTCCAACTGATGTTTGAATTTCCTTCTCAACATGGTTAAGTTCACTTGCTAAGACCGGTTTTAGTAGATTCCAAGCGATTGACCCTGAGTGATTGAAACCGACTTCAATGGAGACACCAGTCTCTTTTACATCTCCGTATGATCGCGAATCTGATTCTGGAATTGGTGTCGCTTTTGCAAAATCCAGCCTCCACTTTCCATCGCCAAAATCAGCATCTCTAAAAATTCTTGCCTCAGGCCGCCAACCCGCGGCGGAAAGTTCCACTTTTAAAAGCTGATTAATTGATTCCGATAGGCTCTTCTTTGATTTTCCAGGAAGTTCGTAGTTATCTCTGAAATGACTAATAATTCTTTCTTCAGTTACGTTCTCGATGGCCTCAAGCACATCAACATATAGGTTTTGATATTCAGGCGTGTTTTCTAAAATCTGCTTTGCATGACGGTGTGAAAATATTTTTATCTGCATTTTTACCTCTAGTAGCCAATAATCGTAATTGCCTTAAGTGGCAATTGAAGCCTAGACGAAGCATATAGAGTCTCGAAGAAATTCTTTACACTTTCAAAATCAGAATTCCCTCTGTAGACATTTCTTACTGCTATAACTAGATATTTTGCATCCTGCATCATGCAGGCTTGGAATAAGTCTTTGAGAAATTGGTAATTCGAAACTGCCCGTCCAGCCTCTACTTCCATGACGATTCCGTACTCGTGATGGAATGCGTCCGCGTCGAAAGTCTTTTCAGCTTTTCCATTCATTCCAAACAAAACTGGAATCTTTATCTTGCCGGCGGAAGTTTTGTCTGTTTCAACTTGAAACCCAAGAGTTTCCAAGTCTGCGCGAATCACAGCAAGCACTTCATTGCTTGTAAATGCGTCGTGAGTGGTCGAATCAATTTCAAGAAGGTGCTTCTCGAACACGTACACCGCATCAATAACGGCTGGAATGGTGTGTGCGGATTTAGGAAATGTATGCCATTGAATCATGAAGCCCCCTCATAAGCAGCTTACCGACGCCTCCGACGATAAGGGAAACCCCGATGTAAACATCGGGGTCAACTAACAGCTAACTAGCCGAAAAGCTCTGCCAAAGTACCCTCATGGGCACCACGCAGATCATTTAGCTGCCAGGTGGCAACATACTGAATTTCAAGTTCGCCTGAGTTATCGGTGACACCAATGCGAAGCACCGGAATACCGCAGGCTTCACACAAACCAACAAACTTCACGTCATCTTCGCGGCCAACAGAAACTAGAACTCGGCCAGTTGATACTGAGAACAGGGCGGCTTAGAGTTCAAAACCTGGGGATAAGGCCCTACTTTATGTAAGATTCCCAGTCAGAGGGGTCCTGTATAGTTTTGGAACAAGCTGGTGGGGCAGTCATCGGCTCAGCGTTTGGGGGAAAGTAATGGCTGGATTAGGTTTTGGTTCAAGCAAGAAAATGACCACGCCAGAAGGTTTTGTTGAGGGCAGTATCGGCTGGGAGAGCATGGCCCGCGTATTAGTAGATATGCAAGCAAATACCTGGTTCGAAGACTATGGACTCATTCCATTAGAGGAAACATTGCAACCTGGTGCGATAGATGCAGACGAGAACGTAGCCTTCCTATGGGATGCGATCGGACCCGTTGGGAGAGACGACGAACCCAAATTAGCTATTCCAGGGTTGGAAATACAAGAATCGGATCTTGGCGAGGAAATCAACTTAGATGAAGGAATCCTCGGACCTGCAATAACATCAACTCTTGCATCACTAGGGGTCCCATGGAATTTTGAAACAACAGTAGCGCTGGACGAGGGTCTCGTTGAAATCCCTGGCCTAAGGACTGCGGGAGTTGCTATTTGGCAAACCTACTTTGGCATGCCTATAGAGCAGCGATTTAAAGTATTTAGAAATTCAAAAGGTGAGGAAACTTGCCTTTGGTCAGCAAACCTCCTTGCGGCCACTCGTCCTTTTGAACATATTTCTTTCCGAGAGGTTCGAGCATCAGACAGCGATGACATATTTCAATGTGAGATAAGTCAGGAACAGTTATCGAACGGTGCCCTAACTTTTGGACAATGGTCAACAAAAGCCTTTATTCCACTCCTTACAAAAAGACTCTTTTATTTGGCAGAGACCCCTTTCCCATCAAACGTTCTAGCTTCTTTCAGCAGGCAAATTGCATTCGGCCTTGAGTTTCCGGCTGAGAAGTATCCTCGCCCAGTGCTAATAAACAAGAGAAAGAGTTACGCACGCGGAGCCTTCAACGAGGTAAGTGCGACTGGAGAATTGATGCCTAATGTCGTGGAGTTTGGTTGGACCTTTAAGACAACAGACACATCAGAGATTCAAACGATCCTTGAGGTCATTTCAAACGGTCTAACAAAAATTGCGACAATACTGGAAGACGGATATCTGAATTACCGCAGAGACGATTTTGGATATTCGTTCGATGACGTTTTACTTTCTGCCACCAAATTTGATTCTGATTACGAACAAGGCGGTAACGCTCTAGGGCTTTCTTACTGGGTGCCGGTACCGCGGCTTGGTTTTTTGTTGAACGAAACTAATTTACGAGCCGAGGAAGCTGTAAACAGAGGAGTTGTTGCAGAGCAGGATTGGGTGGCCGCAAATGGTGCTGGGTTCTGGGTGCCAAACGCTATAAATTCATTTGTGTTTAGCACGCTAATTCCGGCTGAGCTATGGTTCACAATTGATCGATTACTCGATGCAAGCGTTCGAATGGATGTACCTAATGAATCAACCAATTCTTTGAGCAATTGGGGTATTGCCAAGTACAAGCAGGGCCTGATTTCAGAGGCGATTGAAAAATTCGAAGCAGCTCTTGACCGTGATGATAAGTTCGCCGAAGCTGAAGCTAGTTATTGGCTTGCGCTTATTTACGAACAAAACGACGATGAGAAACTGGCCAAGGTTTATCGTGATCGATGTGAGGCCGCTGGTGGGTATGTTGAGCAAGAACCTGAGCAGCCAACTCCTTCGGGATTGTCGAAATCCGCAAAATCCGGACTTGGACTAGGGGGTTCGTCAGGGCTATCGGATTCTCCCGTTCTTGCGGCATTCTGCAGCAGTTGTGGCACCAAATTTATTGAGGATTCCGCCAAGTTTTGCGGAAACTGTGGAAAGGCGCGGTAGTTAAGGATGAGAATTGGTTCAAATGGAAACTGGGCCTTCGCAAGCCGAGACCTATTTAAGGCGACTGGGTGTGAGCACTGTGTTCGCCTGTCAATGGCAGTAAAAGCCGAGGTGGCAACGGTTGTAGAAAAAGTGAAGCCATTCGAGGAAGACCTTTCGACAAAACTTCCAATAATTCAGGGGAACCAGCGGGAACGACTGGTCTTTGAGCAGATAAAGAGCAGCTTGCCTTCGGGGGACTTTCTCGAAGTTGACGGGCCAGACAGCAATAAGACTATTCAGGCCATGAGAAAGTCTGTGCCTGTCATTGCGCAAGGATTTTTTCAGAGCGAGATAAACGGCTACGAGTGGTCAGGCTACGCCGACTTGCTTGTACTTGAGGGTTACGATCTTCAGCAAAACGACAATGGCACTATTGTTGCCGTGAAAGTTGGAGAAGTTCCAGAAGAACCAAAGTACACACCGTGGGACGTGAAGAACTCATCTGCAGGTGATCCCAAATATCAGATCCAGCTAGCCACGTACCTAAATGAACTTCAGGAACTGGGTCTTGCATCTGAGCAACAAATCGGGATTGTGCTCGGGTTTTCAAATGGATTTGTTCGATATGAAATTGAAGAGTCCATGAAGCTTTATCGGGATGCCTTGGGTACTTTATTGGAAGTTTTGCTTCTTGTAACGCCACGCACAATTACAGAAGAGTTTGTGACTAGTTGGACATGCACGAAGAAGTCCACATGTGACAAAGTGTATTGCGATTATCCAGGGCTTTGCACCACGAACTTCAAGTCCCAGCGTGTTCTGGAGTTATTGCCAAGTGTGAATCACACACACGGACCAAAGATCCGCGCCGCCGGACTCGTTGATATTTCTGCCCTAGCAAACCTCGATGCAGTTCCTGAGATTGCTGGTTTAAGACCTGAATACGCAGAAAGGTATTGGACTGCCGCCAAAGTCATGCAAGTTGAGTTTGATGGCAAATTGGCATTGCTGTCAAAAATTGCTGGCTCACCAGAAGTACCTGAGTCTTCAGAGGGTGACTTGTTTTTTGACGTTGAGTGGTTTAGTCCGGTTGATTCCAATGGTGAGTTCATTTTTATGTTCGGCCTTGTCGGTACCGACGAAAAGTTTGAAGTCTTTATTGCTGAGGAACAGACAGAAGAGCAAGAAAAGTTTGACCTTTTCTTGGATTATGCCTTAAGCAAAATCGCTGCTCACCCTGAGATGCACATCTACCACTACAACAATCCCGAGCCAAAAAAACTCGAGATGCTTTCTAAGCGCTATGGCGGACACCGCGCTGCTGACGTTGAGCGAATCAATGCTCGAATGTTTGATTTGATGAAAGTCACAGAAGCGTCGTTTGTGCCTGGATCAGGCAGTTACAGCATCAAGAGCCTCGAGGCCTATTACGATGCCGATTCTAAGTTGAATCGCGGCGGGCTGGTCAAAGGTGGAGCTGACGCAATGTACCAGTTTGAGCTCTTCCGGGTCGCCCTTGCCGATGAAAAGGATTCGGCTAAGGCAAGGGCAATTATGCAAGTAATTGCTGACTACAACAAGGACGATTGCCTTTCAACCAAATTGATGTATGACTGGTTGCGGACATTAAAGTTCGACGCGATGGGCCAAATTCTGCTTGTTTGAAGTCAATGTATGAGGGTTTCGGGGTAATCTTGCAGATTGTCGGAGGCATTGAGTAGTCTTTGAGCAGATCGGGGAATTAGCCTCGGGTCTCAAGAATATGGGGGAATCATGGCTACCAAGCAAGAAGCAGTTCAATTTCTGAAGAATAAATTAGGCGCCGAAGAGACATCGCCTGATTTTTTTAAGATGCTTGTTGAATACGACAACAATAGATCTCAAGTGGTTTTCGCGATGGTTTCGGACGAAATAATTGCGTTCAGGTCACCATTTGGTTCCGTGAATGATATGACCGCCAAGCAGGCACTGGCCGCAGCTAGCCAAAACATATTTGGATTGAGTGAAACAGCCGATCTGTACTGTCTAAGCCACATTGCATTTGTTGAAGATCTCGATGCCAGTGAGGTTTATAAAGCCGTTGGCGTCTTGGCGAATATTGCTGACGACCTAGAGCAAGAATTAGTAGGCGGCGATAACTTCTAGTTCTTGGCCCAAAAAGACAATTCAAATAATCATGAATGAGATCAAAGATCTTGAACTAATTTTTCTTGCTTTGGAAGAAGGGGAGACCCTTCGCGATATCGGAGACTCATGGGGTCAAGAAGACCTAGATGAGTGGGGCATTGAGTTTGAACAATTACTTGAGCTCAGATACTTTGTCCTAAAGCAAGATTTCGCTGTCACTTTGGGCTTCACCAAGCTAGTGGATGCGTTTTTTGATGAAGAATGCCAGGCACTGCTTACTGAAGAAGAATTACGAATCTGGAATTCTGTTGATTTGAGCTTAGCTTTCGAGATTTTTTCCACTGCAATGAGCCGGTTAATCGCTGGCGACCTCGAAGCCGTCAAGGAGCTAGTGGTTAAGGATTTCATTCTTATGGAAACTGATGGAACGCTTGCTTCCAAAGACATAAAGAAAAAAGTTCTGGCAAATTTCAAAGACTGGAAATCGAGTGGTGCTCCAAGGGAACTAGTCAAGGAACTTCCAAAGTTAGCAATCGTGGAACTCAATAAATTGCAAGAGCTTAGAAAGTAAACATACAAAGAATTGGTAAACCTACTTACAACAAAAGCGCGAGACTTCATCGAAAATGGCAATTTCCAGGTTGCCCTAGATACTCTTTGGGAAGCCATAGATTCAGGATCAAGTTCTACCAGGCTTGATTTAGGGCGACTTTTCGATGAGGCGGGGCTCCATGCCTTTTCTCAGGATCAGTACCTGTCTTTAATGGAGTCCAAAGCAGCTGAGTCGGAAGATGCTGCGATGGGGGTATTTCAAAATCTTGTTTGGATGCGTGACTACAGAGCTGCAGCCAAGCTAACTCGGGAGCATCAGCGTATTCAAGATTTTCACGGGGCTTTTGCAATTGAATCAGAGCAAGAATATTCCACCTTGAGGTTTCAACCAGATGATTTCTCGGGTCTCATTTCACAACTTTTATTTGATAGACAAGCAAATCTATTTTCAATTGAAAGCGATAAGACTCTTATTTCTCTCCACAACATGATTGTTATTGATGAAAATCTTTTCAACATTGCTTGCGATCTAAGTTTTGGTAATAGCGCCGCGCATTCAGATATTTCAGTCGATTTTCCGATGGGTGGTGGGGCAAGCGTGCCTAGGAAAGCAATTGATGCAGTTGGTGAGCTGCTAGACAGGGCGAGAAACTATCTCTCAAGTTGCTCAAATCTTATTGCGGAATTGTCATTATTTGATGATATAAAAGGAGACGAACCATTGCTTGTGATGGCCTGCAAGAAAGGAAAAGCAATTTCCAACAAGCTAGTACTTCTTCAAGAGGAATTTACACTCTCAGTTCAAGATTCACAACATGTGAACAACATTTGTTGGGGCTTACTAAAGAGTGACGACTACATGGAAAAGTTTTCCGGATTTGTTCTCGGCGGAATCACAAACTGAAAGTTTGTTCCTTTAATGGGTTGCTAGCCAAACAACTCTGCCAAAGTACCTTCGTGAGCACCACGCAGATAATTTAGCTGCCAGGCGGAATAATCCTGAATTTCAAGTTCCCCTGAGTTATCGGTGACACCAATGGGTAGCACCGGAATACCCCGGGCTTCGCATAGACCAACAGACGTATCGTCATCCTCGTGCTCAACCGATACTAGAAAACCGCCAGTTGATTCTGAGAATAGGGCAAAGGTGCAGTCACCTCACTAGGGTTCTTGGACCCCACATTTTCCAATCTTGGACCCGGCTCGTAATTCTGCCGTGTTTAATTCAACGTGAATTCCGTCTTTCCAGACTATGTTTTAGTTGATTTCCTAAAATGCGAGTTCTTTTTTCGCGAAGTAAATTGAGTCGATGTGCGCCGCTAGTGAACGAGCATCATTTCTCTCATCACCTGTGACTATCATTTCGCTTGCTATGTAAACATCAATTTTTGTCTTTGAGATCTCTCTTGCGACTGTGGATACGAGCATTTTTGAAGTCAGTGCAATTTTCTTGAACAAGTCAGGGCTAGCGGTGAATTCACCAAGGTGGGTCTGTAAACCGATGACATAATCTTTAAGAAATTCGATATCAACTATTTCAAGACTTATTTTTGTGTCACCTAGCTCAAGCCATTCTTCGTTTTCTGCGTTTGATACGTATTCAAGATCTACTCCACAAGTGAGGTGCGGAGCGCAATTGACAATTAACCTTGCAAGAAATGAATCAATTTCAGACATTTGTTATCTCGCCGTTCTTATTAACCAAAAAGTTCTGCCAAAGTACCCTCATGAGCACCGCGCAGATCATTTAGCTGCCAGGTGGCAACATCCTGAATTTCAAGTTCGCCTGAGTTATCGGTGACACCAATACGAAGCACTGGAATTCCGCGGGCTTCACACAGACCAACAAACTTCACGTCATCTTCACGGCCAACAGAAACTAGAACACGACCGGTTGACTCTGAGAACAAAGCACAGGTGCGGTCAACGCCATCGCGCTCTTGAATCTCATCAAGCCAGATGCGAGCACCCATGTTGAAACGAAGCACGCTCTCAACCACTGCCTGGGCTAAACCGGCCTCAGATAGGTCGTGAGCCGAAGCCAATAAACCTTGCTCGCTGGCAGCATTTAGTGCCTCGGCCAGCTGCTTCTCAAAAGCTAGATCAACAACCGGTGGGCGACCACCCAGGTGGCCGTGCACAACCTCAGACCAAACAGAACCATCAAGTTCGTCTTTGGTGGTGCCAAGTAGGTAAATGTTGTGACCTTCGTCTTGCCATCCTGATGGAATTCGGCGAGCAACATCGTCAATCACACCAAGCACACCAACTACTGGAGTTGGGTGAATGGCAACGTCACCGGTTTGGTTGTAGAAAGAAACGTTTCCTCCGGTAACTGGAATACCAAGTTCCAAACAGCCATCGGCAAGACCTGCGGTTGCTTGCTTGAACTGCCACATTACTTCTGGGTTTTCAGGTGAACCAAAGTTTAGGCAGTTAGTAACTGCAACCGGTACTGAACCAGAAACTGCAACGTTTCGGTATGCCTCGGCAAGGGCAAGTTTGGCACCTTCGTATGGGTCGAGGTAGCAGTAGCGGCCGTTGGCATCGGTTGCTAGTGCAATACCAAGACCTGAGGTTTCGCTAACGCGAATCATGCCTGAGTCATCTGGTTGAGCAAGTGCGGTGTTGCCGCCAACGTAGCGATCGTATTGATCAGTGATGAACTTTTTGCTGGCCTGGTTAGGTGCAGAAACAATTTGCACTAACTGCGCAGCTAACTCGCTGGCGTTGTCGTTCTGACGGTAAAGACCGCGAGCGTGAACGCTGTCGTTGTTTAGTGCGTCTTGGTATGAAGGGAATGCAACTGGGCGCTCGTAGACCGGGCCGTCGTGAGCAACGGTGCGCGGTGGAACGTTCACGATTTCTTCGTGACCCCAGTTGATGTAAAGACGATCCTCGGCAATTACTTCACCGATAACTGAGAACTCAACTTCCCACTTATCAACGATTGCCTTGAACTTCTTGAAGTCTTTCTTTGGCACGATGCCCATCATGCGCTCTTGAGATTCACTCATCAGAATTTCTT
>JACCDN010350912.1_pt1 | contig 44209 bp, 40 predicted proteins | sample 7441691 | NCBI WGS metagenome assembly JACCDN01 (sample SAMN15323439, study PRJNA562643) | freshwater metagenome | isolation source: river surface water | place: USA:Blue River Watershed | collected 2017-08-16 | reverse complement strand
TGGCATTCAACATGAATAAGGCCGGAGCATTGCCGGGGCGGAAGCTTTTTTGACCCATTTTGCGCAGCAGGTTGCGCATGTTCATCGACACATCGCCAAAGTCGATATCGACCGGGCACGGTGTCACGCACTTGTGGCAGACGGTGCAGTGGTCAGCGACATCCTCGAACTCTTCCCAGTGGCGAATCGATACGCCGCGCCGGGTCTGCTCCTCGTACAGGAACGCCTCGATCAGCAGGGAGGTTGCGAGGATCTTGTTGCGTGGTGAGTAGAGCAGATTCGCGCGCGGCACATGGGTCGCGCAGACGGGCTTGCACTTGCCGCAGCGCAGACAGTCCTTGACGCTGCTGGCGATCGCGCCAATATCGCTCTGCTGCATGATCAGCGACTCATGCCCCATCAGGCCGAATGACGGCGTGTACGCATTGCGCAGGTCAGCGTGGACGTCCGGCAGGTTGAGCAGCTTGCCCTTGTTGAAGCGGCCTTCGGGATCGATGCGCTGCTTGTACTGACGGAACTCGCCTATTTCGCTCTCGGTCAGGAATTCGAGCTTGGTGATGCCGATGCCGTGCTCGCCGGAGATCACGCCATCCAGCGCGCGCGCCAGCGCCATGATGCGCTCGACGGCGGCATGCGCGGTCTGCAGCATCGGGTAATTGTCGGAATTGACCGGGATGTTGGTATGTACATTGCCATCGCCGGCATGCATGTGCAACGCGACGAACACCCGCCCCTTCAGCACGCGCTGATGAATGGCACTGCACTCGTCGAGTATCGGCCTGAATGCGGCGCCACCGAAGATCTGTCGCAGCACGGCGCGCACCTCGTTCTTCCATGACACGCGCACCGTGCGGTCCTGCAGCACGTCAAAGACCGTCGCGCCGGGCTGGGCGGCGACGCGGGCATCGAGTTCGGGCTGAAGCTTCTCGAGACCCAGACCAGCCAGCGTCGGGCGGGCCTCGGCCAGCGGCGCGGCAAAGTTCGCCAGCAGCCACGACCAGCGCGCGCGCACGCCGGCGATCAGCGCCAGTGCCTGCGCCACCCGGTCTTCCAGCAGCTCGGCCGGCGGTATCTCGATGCCCTCGCTGTCCTCGTTCTTGCCCAGCTTCAGGTGGCCGCGCTCGAAATACGCGGACAGCTCGGACAGCAGCTCCAGCTTGTTGGTGATCGACAGTTCGATGTTGATGCGTTCGATGCCGTCGGTGTACTCGCCCATGCGATCCAGCGGTATCACCACATCTTCATTGATCTTGAACGCGTTGGTGTGACGCGCGATGGCTGCGGTGCGTGCGCGATCGAGCCAGAATTTCTTGCGTGCCTCCGGACTGACGGCGACAAAACCTTCGCCGACCCGGCTGTTGGCAATGCGGATCACTTCCGATGTGGCGCGGGCGACGGCTTCTTCATCGTCACCGACGATATCGCCGAACAGCGCCATCTTGGGCAAGACACCCCGCTTGGACTTGGTCGCATAGCCGACGGCCTTCAGATAGCGCTCATCGAGATGCTCGAGGCCCGCGAGTATTGCGCCGCCTCGCCGTGTCTCGGCATCGAGATAGTCCTTGATCTCGACGATCGACGGTATGGCCTCGCGCGCCTGCCCGAAGAACTCCAGACACACGGTGCGCGCATGGGCGGGCATCTTGTGCAGTATCCAGCGCGCGGAGGTGATCAGGCCGTCGCAGCCCTCTTTCTGCACACCGGGCAGGCCGGCAAGGAATTTGTCGGTGACGTCCTTGCCCAGACCGGCCTTGCGGAAGCGCCGGCCCTCGATGGACAGGATCTCGGTCTTGAACGGTGCGTTCGGCCTGCCGCGACCGCGCTCGGTCGGATGCGTCCATTCAAGCCGGAAGCGCGCGACCTCGACATCATGGATCTTGCCGAGGTTGTGATCGAGACGCGTGACTTCCAGCCAGTCGCCGTTCGGATCGACCATGCGCCAGCTGGCGAGGTTGTCGAGCGCCGTGCCCCACAGCACGGCTTTCTTGCCGCCGGCGTTCATCGCGATATTGCCGCCGATGCACGACGCTTCTGCGGACGTGGGATCGACGGCGAACACGAAGCCTGAACGCTCGGCGGCATCGGCCACGCGCTTGGTGACGACGCCAGCGCCGGAATAGATGGTCGCGCATTCACGCAGCGCGCCGGGCAACTGGCGCATCTCGACCTCGCCCAGCGCCTCGAGCTTTTCGGTGTTGATGACGGCCGACAGCGGCGTCAGCGGGATCGCGCCGCCGGTATAGCCGGTGCCACCGCCGCGCGGAATGATGGTGAGCCCCAGTTCGATACAGGCCTTCACCAGCCCGGCGATCTCTTCTTCGCTGTCGGGCGTGATGACGACGAACGGGTATTCGACGCGCCAGTCGGTCGCATCCGTCACGTGCGAGACGCGCGACAGACCATCGAACTTGATGTTATCGCGTTCGGTATGACGGCCCAGCACGCGCAGCGCCCGCCGGCGCAGGTCCTGCATCTGCACGAACTCCTGCGCGAATTCTTCGACGGCCTTGCGCGCGGCGTCGAGCAGCGTGCCGACATTCGCATTGCGCTCGCGTGCCAGCGCATCGCCGCGCTTGTCTTCCTCCGGGCTCTGGCGGCGACGTTCCACCTCGCCGAGGCGGTGATGCAAGGCGTCGATCAGCGCTTCGCGACGGCCGGGATTGTCGAGCAGATCATCCTGCAGATACGGATTGCGGCGAACGACCCAGATATCGCCGAGCACCTCGTACAACATGCGCGCCGAACGTCCGGTCTGCCGCGCGGCGCGCAGGCTGGACAGCAGCGTCCATGCGCGCTCGCCGAGCAGGCGAATGACGATCTCGCGATCGGAGAACGAGGTGTAGTTGTACGGAATCTCGCGCAGGCGCGCGGGCTGAGTGCCTTCCGGCGCGTCAGTCAGCAGGGAAGGAAGGTGCGCTGGGGCATTCATTCAGGGAAGAGGGAAGCAAGTGCCTGAGATTTAAACATGCATTCTAACGTAGCGCACTGCACATTGCGTGCCCGTGTTGCCCTAATGTCGCTACGGTTATTGCAGCGATCATCGCCGAACCTATGGCCGAGCTTGTCACCGCGGTTGCCGCCAGGGTGGTTGCCGGGCTCGCCGCACCGAACGCAGCGGATGCGATCGCGTGCTCCGAGCTGTCAGCCTGATCACATCCCGTTGAGCATGCCGTGCCAGATACCATCGGGCACGGCGATCAGCAGGCTGGTCATGGTCAGGTAGCGCAGCAGCTTGCCCACGGCCATGTAAAAAACGCTGGTCAGGAAGGGCATCTCGAGCCAGCCGGCCAGTGCGCACAAGGGATCGCCGATCACGGGCAGCCATGACAGTACCAGGGTCTTGGGGCCAAACCGCTGCAGCCAGCCAAACCAGCGTGTCTGCCGCTCATGAGCAAACGCATGCCGCGCACCACGGCCCATCGCATAGCTGATCGCCCCGCCGGCGGTGTTGCCCAGCGTAGCAACGAGTATCGCCGGCCAGAACATTGCCGCGTTCATCTTCACCACGGCGAAGACGGCCGGTTCCGATCCCATGGGCAGCAAGGTGGCCGACAGCAGGCTGATCACGAACAGCGCGGGCAGGCTGATCTCGGGCAGCGAGAGCAGGCTCAACAGGTAGGCAGTAGCGGAATCGAGCATGCGCGGCGGAGGTACGACAGGGGCGCTCAATTATAATGGCCGTCTCATGAGCACCGACTACCTGAAGAAAATCCTCACCTCGCGCGTCTATGACATCGCCGAGGAAACTCCCCTTGACCTCGCGCCGGCGCTGTCTCAGCGCACAGGCAACCGCATTTTTTTCAAGCGCGAGGACATGCAGAGCGTGTTCAGCTTCAAGCTGCGCGGCGCCTACAACAAGATGGCGCAGCTGTCGGCAGCGCAGCTGCGGCGCGGCGTCATCTGTGCATCGGCCGGCAATCATGCGCAGGGCGTGGCGCTGTCCGCCAGCCGCCTTGGCTGCCGTGCCGTGATCGTGATGCCCACCACGACGCCGGCGGTGAAAGTCGATGCGGTGCGCGCACGCGGCGGCGAGGTGGTGCTGAGCGGCGAATCCTACTCGGACGCGTATCAGCATGCGCTGACGCTGGAAAAAAAACACAAGCTCTCTTTCGTGCATCCGTTCGATGACCCGGACGTGATCGCCGGTCAGGGCACCATCGGCATGGAGATCCTGCGCCAGCATCCGGCACCGATCCACGCGGTGTTCGTCGCCGTGGGCGGCGGCGGACTGATCAGCGGTGTCGGTGCGTACATCAAGGCGGTGCGGCCGGAAGTGAAAATCATCGGTGTGCAGACTACCGATTCGGATGCGATGGCGCGCTCGCTGCAGACTGGCCGCCGGGTGATGCTGCACGATGTCGGACTGTTCTCGGATGGCACGGCGGTCAAGCAGGTGGGCGAAGAGACCTTCCGGCTGGCCAGGCAGGTGGTCGATGAGATGATCCTCGTCGATACCGATGCCGTGTGCGCCGCGATCAAGGATGTGTTCACCGACACGCGCAGCATCCTCGAGCCAGCCGGTGCGCTGGCCGTCGCTGGTGCAAAGGCTTATCTGGAGCGCGCGGCGAAACAGAAAAAACCGCTGCGCGACGAATCGCTGGTGGCGATTGCCTGCGGCGCGAACATGAACTTCGACCGGCTGCGCTTTGTGGCCGAGCGCGCGGAAGTGGGTGAGGCCCACGAGGCGGTGTTTGCCGTCACCATCCCCGAGGAGCGCGGCAGTTTCCGCCGCTTCTGCCATCTGGTCGGCGCGCGCGCAGTGACGGAATTCAATTACCGGATCAGCGATGAGCGACAGGCGCATGTGTTCGTCGGCCTGCAAGTCGCCAATCGCGACGAGCCGGGAAAGATCTGCAAGGCTTTCCAGAAGCAGGGCTTCCCCACGCTTGACCTCACGCATGATGAGCTGGCCAAGCTGCACATTCGCCATCTGGTCGGCGGCAAGAGTGCGCTGGCCGCCGGCGAGCTACTGTACCGCTTCGAATTCCCGGAACGTCCCGGTGCGCTGATGCGCTTTCTGGACAGCCTGGCCCCGAACTGGAACATCAGCCTCTTCCACTATCGCAGCCAGGGCGGCGATGTCGGTCGGGTGCTGGTGGGCCTGCAGGTGCCGAAATCCGAGATGAAAGCCTTCCGGGATTTTCTCGCCCACATTGGCTACCGTTCATGGAACGAGAGCGATAATCCGGTCTACCGGCTCTTCCTCTGAAGGATGGGCCATCGTCCTTGTGCCTGAACCTCTGTGGCCGGGGATTCATCCAAACTAACCGCGTATGCTCACGCCGGACACTCACCCGCGCAGGAACCCATGATCCCTCCCGCACCGCCGTCAGAATCGCCGCTGGGCAAGACCTCGGGCTACAGCAGCCAGTATGACCCCGGGCTGCTCTTCCCCATCGCACGCGCGGAGAAGCGCGCCGAACTGGGCATCACCGGGTCGCTGCCGTTTTTCGGCATGGATGTCTGGAATGCTTATGAAGTCTCGTGGCTGAACCTGCGGGGCAAGCCGCAGGTCGCGATCGCGACAGTTCAGGTGCCGGCAGACTCGCCGAACATTGTCGAATCCAAATCGCTGAAGCTGTACCTGAACTCGCTGAACCAGACCCGGCTGGCCGGTGCGGATGCGCTGGCAGAACTGTTGCGCGCGGATCTGTCTGCGGCCATCGGCGCGGCGGTTCAGGTGAAACTCACCGGCAGCGACGCGTTCAGCACGCTCGCGATGGGCGAACTCGACGGCCTGCTGCTCGACCGGCTCGATATCGAGGTCGATACCTACCGGCCGGATCCGTCCCTGTTACGGGTGGATCGCGATCACGCCGCTGTCGAGGAAAAGCTGGTATCCCACCTGCTGAAATCGAATTGTCTGGTCACCAACCAGCCGGACTGGGCCAGCGTGCAGATTCACTATGTGGGCCCCGCGATCAATCAGGAAGGCCTGCTGAGATACCTGATCGGCTTTCGCGAGCATCAGGAATTTCACGAACAGTGCGTCGAGCGGATTTTCATGGACCTGCTTCGCCAGTGCACGCCGACCAAACTGATGGTGCTGGCGCGTTACACACGGCGCGGAGGCATCGATATCAACCCGTGGCGCAGTAATTTTTCGCTGTCAAAAATGCCACCCAATGCACGAAATGCAAGGCAATAAGCTCGCATCCGCGGTAGCGCCCGTGATAACCGCTTCGCGACCCGCGACAATCCCATTGTCAACACGCCCGGGCAGGTATAGATTTGTTGCCTCTGAACAATACCAACACGAAACGCCCGTCCATCGTGAGGGCGCAGCGGCACAGGGCGTGTGCCGCCAACAGGAGCTCCGCAAGGGCCACGGAAGAACTCCCCTATAATCGCGGCCTGACGCTTTCCACGCGCATAGCACCATGACACATCTCAGCCAGATCCTTCCGCAAAAGAACATCGTTCTCGATCTCGAGTGTTCCAGCAAGAAGCGGGCTTTCGAGCAGGCCGGCCTGATCTTTGAAAACAATTGCGGGATTGCGCGCTCGACCGTATCGGACAATCTGTTTGCCCGTGAGCGGCTGGGCTCGACCGGGCTCGGGCATGGCGTTGCGGTGCCTCATGGCCGCATCCGCGGTCTGAAGGCGCCGCTGGCGGCGTTTGTCCGGCTTTCTGAGCCGATCCCGTTCGAATCGCCGGACGGCGAGCCGGTCAAACTGCTGATCTTTCTGCTGATTCCCGACCATGTGACGCAGCAGCATCTGGAAATCCTGTCCGAGATCGCCGAGATGTTCTCGGACAAAAGCTTCCGCTCCGAGCTGAGCGAGGATGGCGATGCCGGCTCCCTGTATGCAAAGCTGGTGAACTGGCATCCGGCTGAACGCAACATGGCGTGACGCCCCGCCTACCTCGCCTCACTCGCCCACCCTTCCCATGCCCCTGACCACGCCCCTCTCGATCCGGGAGCTCGTTGACGATAATCTCGAGGCTTTGCGGCTGACCTGGGTGGCCGGCCAGAGCGGCGCCGAGCGCCTGATCGTCGGCGATGCCGTATCCGCCGCTGACCAGATCGGTCACCTGAACCTGATCCACCCGGGACGCATTCAGGTCTTTGGTCAGGAAGAGATGGCCTACATGGCCCGCATCTCGGACAACTCGCGCAGCGCGCAGACCCGCGAACTGGTCGCCGGCAAGCCGCCGGCCTTCATCGTCGCGCAATCGCTCACGCCGCCGCCTTTCATCGTCGATGTCTGCAATGAGCACGACATACCGCTGATTTCTACGCCCCAGCCCGCCGCGCAGGTGATCGATTACCTTCGGGTGTATCTGTCGAAAAAGCTCGCGACCCGCATCACCCTGCACGGGGTATTCATGGATGTGCTCGGTGTCGGTGTGCTGATCACGGGCGAATCGGGACTGGGCAAGAGCGAACTCGGCCTGGAACTGATCTCGCGCAACCACGGGCTGGTCGCTGATGATGCGGTGGAGTTCTCGCGCATTGCCCCCAATATGGTCGAGGGCCGCTGCCCGCCGCTGCTGCAAAACCTGCTGGAGGTGCGCGGCCTCGGCCTGCTGGATATTCGCGCGATCTTTGGCGAGACAGCGGTACGCAGGAAGATGCGGCTGAAGCTGATCGTGCATCTGGTTCGCCGCAAGACGCTGGAAGAAAACTACGAACGCCTGCCGCTGAACCAGCAGCATGAGGAAGTGCTCGGACTGCCCATCCGCAAGGTCGTGATCCCGGTCGAGGCGGGCCGCAACATCGCAGTGCTGCTCGAAGCGGCCGTGCGCAACACCATTCTCCAGCTGCGCGGCATCGATACGCTGGCCGATTTCATGGAACGCCAGCAGCGGGCGATGGGCGAGGAGTGATCCTTCGGCCACCGCACGGCCTCACGGCCTGACCGCCACAGCGTTTTCCTCTCCCGACAGACCCCGGTTTACTCGCAGGGAGCCCGCATGATCGCGTGGCGCGCAACAATGTCACCCTGCCCTCACGGCGCGGCTGGCGCAGGGAATGCCGGCGCTTGCTATCATCCCGCTCATGCGCATCATCCTACTCACCGGCATTTCCGGCTCGGGCAAGTCCGTGGGCCTGAATGCGCTCGAAGACGCCGGCTATTTCTGCGTCGACAATTTGCCTCCGTCACTCCTGCGTGCGCTGGTCGAGACGCGCCTGTCCGAAGATCAGCAGACCCTTGCGGTGGCCGTCGATGCGCGCAGTGCGTCCTCGCTGGCCGAGCTGCCTGCGGACATCAACTGGCTGCGCGAGCAGGGCCATCATGTCGAGGTCGTATTCCTGACCGCCAAAACCGAATCCCTGATCAACCGCTTCTCCGAGACACGCCGCAGCCATCCCCTGTCGCACCGGATCGCCCCCGATGCGCAGCCCTCGGACATACCGACCCTGGTCGAATGCATCTGGCAGGAACGCGAGATGCTGTCGGCGATCGAAGGGCTCGGGCATCTGATCGATACCTCGGGCCTGTCCGCGAACCAGCTGCGCGCGTGGATCAGGGACCTCGTGCAAAAGGACAGCCGTCGGCTCTCGCTGTTATTCGAGTCGTTCGCGTTCAAGTTCGGCGTGCCGCTGGACGCCGACCTCGTGTTCGATGTGCGCGTGGTACCGAACCCCTTCTATGACAAGGCGCTGCGGCCATTGACGGGCCGGGATCAGCCGGTGATCGATTTCCTGAATGCGCAACCAGACGCGATGAACCTGCTGTCGGACATCCGCAGCTTCATCGATCGCTGGCTGCCGGCCTACCAACGTGACAACCGCAGCTATCTGACGGTCGCCATTGGCTGCACGGGCGGGCAGCATCGCTCGGTGTTCATGGTCGAACAGATGGCCCGGCATTTCAAGGATCAGGCCCGCGTGCTGATCCGTCATCGCGAGCTCGACTGAGTCTTCCAATGATCATGTCCATGCACACAGACTGGCTGCCGCTCTTCCCTTTGCGAACGGTGCTCTTCCCGGGTGGCGTGCTGCCGCTGCGGGTGTTCGAGACACGCTATGTGGACATGGTGCGCGAGCGGATGAAAAGCGAGCTGCCCTTCGGCGTGGTGGCGATCCGCGCCGGCGATGAGGTCGGCAAGGCGGCCGAGCCCTGTACCGTGGGCACGCTGGCGCACATCGTCGAATGGGACATGCCGGAGCTGGGGGTGCTGCAGCTGCAGACGCATGGCGGTGAGCGCTTCCGCGTGCTGGAGACGCGCGTGCAGCCCAGTCAGCTGATCGAAGCACGCATCGAAATGCTGACCGGCCCCGATGGCACCGATGGCACCAATAGCATCGATAGCACCGGGGTGCCCGACGCGCTGGACGTCTGCGGACGCGTGCTCAGCATTGTCATCGATGACCTGCTCGAACAGGCGCGCCGTGAGGCGGGTGCCGGCTTCATCAATCCTTTTCCCGAACCGCACCGGCTGGATTCGGCCGGCTGGGTAGCCAACCGCTGGAGCGAAATGCTGCCGCTCGCCCTGGAGCAGAAGCAAAGCCTGCTTGAGATGGATGACGAGGGCGCACGGCTGCTGAAAGTGGAGCAGTATCTGCGCGAACACCGCGTGATCTGATTGCCCGCGCGATGCGCGATAGCGGTGCCTCACTGCATCGCGTCGAGCAATTTCCTGACGGGTGCCGGCAGACCGGCGGATGACAGCTGACTCCAAGACAGCCACTGATAATCATCCAGGTCCGCGCCGGCGATCTTGCGCGACAGTCTTACCCGCAGGGGCGTCACCTGCAGCCGGTAATGCGTGAACGCGTGCGTGAACGGGGCCAGCGGTTCAAAAGAGGCGACCTCGCCCACCTTGGCCAGCGCGGCCGCCAGCGTGCGTTGCGTCACCGTGGCCGGCACACGGGCAAGCAAACGATCCAGTTCCGGCAGCGATAACAGGCCGCCCCAGATGCCCGACGGCGGGCGCTGCTCCAGCAAGATCGCGCCCCGGTACTCGACGACCAGCATCACGGTGGATTTTTCCGGCACCGCCTTCTTCGGCTTGCGCGCGGGCAGCTCGGCCGTGCGGCCGGTGGCATGGGCCACGCAGCGCGACTGCAGCGGGCAGGCGCCGCAACGGGGCTGGCTGCGGGTGCAGACGGTGGCGCCCAGATCCATCAAGCCCTGCGTATAGGCTTCAATACCTGCGCGTGGCAGCAGCGCCACGGCCCGCTCCCAAAGCTGTTTCTCCACGGCCGCCGAGCCTGGAAAGCCCTCGACGCCAAATACGCGGCAGAACACCCGCTTCACATTCCCGTCGAGGATGGCCGCACGCGTGCCATACGCAAACGCCGAGATCGCTGCGGCCGTCGAACGGCCGATGCCGGGCAGGCGGGCGAGTTCATCCACATCCGCCGGGAAGCGCCCGCCGTGCACGCTGATGATCTGCTGCGCGCAGCGATGCAGGTTGCGCGCGCGCGTGTAATAACCGAGCCCGCTCCAGAGTGCCATCACCTCCTCGATCGGTGCGGCGGCCAGCGTGGCCACGTCGGGAAAGCGCGCGAGGAAGCGCGCATAGTAGGGAATCACGGTGGCGACCTGCGTCTGCTGCAGCATGATCTCCGAGAGCCAGATGCGATACGCATCGCGCGTTTGCTGCCAGGGCAGCTGGTGACGTCCTGCCTGCTTCTGCCAGCGGATCACCGCCGCAGACAACACCGTGTCGGTCTGACCCTGCGCCTCTGATCCGACGACGCGCTTCATCGCTGGCAGCGCCCGCAGTAGAAGGTCGAGCGCTGGCTCTGCACGATGCGCCGCACGGCCGTGCCGCACGCCCGGCAGGGCTCGCCCTCGCGGTCGTAGACGTAATAGGTCTGCTGGAAATAGCCCGCCTGCCCATCAGCACCGATAAAGTCGCGCAGGCTGCTGCCACCCTGCGCGATCGCTGCCGCCAGCACGCGCTGTATCTCGACCGCGAGCTTCTCGTAGCGTGCCAACGAGACGCGACCGGCGGCCGTGGCCGGATGGATGCGCGCGCGGAACAGGCTCTCGCACGCATAAATGTTGCCGACGCCGACCACGATGTCGCCGGCCAGCAGCACCTGCTTGATCGCTGCGCTGCGCGAGCGAGTCGCACGATACAAGCGTTGCGCGAGGTCGGTGCAGCCCAGCGGTTCCACGCCGAGGCCGCGCAGCAGCAGGTGGCTGTCGATCTCGCCGTCCTCGTTCGGATGCCAGAGCACCGCGCCGAACCGGCGCGGGTCGGTCAGGCGCATGCGTCCGTCGCCGAGCACGATGTCGACATGATCATGCTTGTCCGGCGCGGGCGAGCCCGACAGCACGCGCAGGTGGCCCGACATGCCGAGGTGGATGATCAGCGTCCCGTGCTCGAAATGGAGCAGCAGGTATTTGCCGCGGCGTCCCGTCGAGAGCACGCGGCGCTGGCGCAGCAGCGCCGGCAGGCCGGCCGGGAACGGCCAGCGCAGTCCGTCGCGGCGCAGGATCACCTCGGTGACCATGCGGCCCTCGACATGCGGCGCGATGCCGAGGCGGGTGACTTCAACTTCCGGGAGTTCAGGCATGCAGGAGCCAATGATCGCAGGTACAGGAGCGCTTGAACCGGGTGCGCACGTCGGTGGCGGCTTTCGTCGTAAAATCGATTTTCGCTGGGCCGGCAAGACTGGCGACCCGGACCGCCTGCACAGGACAATCCCTTGAAAAATTTTCCATCCATTTTAACGCTCTCTGCGCTGATCGCCTTTGGCGCGCCGCTGCATGCCGCTGACAGCCAGGGCGGCGATGAGCCTGTCGATGTGCTGCCCGCCGTCGGCCTGTCACAGGAACTGATGTTCCGCTACCTGTCAGCAGAGCTCGCGCTTCAGCGCGGCAATGCATTCGCCGCCTACGCGACGATGCTGTCGATCGCCCGCAGCACCAATGACCCCCGGCTGGCGCGTCGCGCGACCGAGATGGCGATCAGCGGATCGCTGCCGGCCGAGGCGCTGAAGGCGGCGCGCGTCTGGCATGAGGTCGCCCCGCATTCGGACGAGGCCGCACAGGTGCTGCTGAGCCTGCAGCTGCAGAATGGCCGGATCGATGAAGCAAAACAGTCGCTGGCGAAAATGCTGGCGGGCAGCACCTCATCGATGCTGCCGCTGGCCATCGGCAATGTGCAGCGCCTGCTCTCGCGCGTGCCGGACCGCGCGCGCGGCGCCGCCCTGCTGAAAGAACTGCTCGAGCCTTATCGCGATGCATTGGATGCGCGCCTCGCGCTCGCGCAGATGGCGATGGTGAGCGGCGACCGTGCGGCGGCGATGCGAGAGGTCCGTGATGCGCTGGCCAAGTTTCCGTCGTCCGAGCTGGCCGTGCTGATGCTCGCGCAGATCATCGAGGACAAGGCCGAAGCGGCAAAGACGCTGGCCGACTTCCTGAAAAAGAACCCCAAGGCGCGCGAAGCGCGGCTGGCCTTTGCGCGGATGCTGTTCGAGCAGTCGCGGATCGCCGACGCGAAAAAGGAATTCCAGATCCTGCTGCAGCAAACTCCGAACGACCCGATGGCGCTGTATGCGCTGGGGCTGTTGTCCGCACAGGCCAACGAGATGGCCGACGCCGAGAAATACCTGTCGGCGTATGTCGGCAGCCTGAAAGGCCAGCCTGACCGCGAGCGGGATGCCAGCCAGGCACTGATGGTGCTCGCGCAGATTGCCGAAGAACGCAACGACGAAGCCGGGGCAATCAAGTGGCTGAACATGGTGCCGGAACTGGGCCAGAGCGGTGCCGTGAACGCGAGCCTTCGGCGCGCCCAGCTACTGGCGAAGGCCGGCAAGATCGATGACGCCCGCCGGCTGCTCAGCCAGACCGATGTGAACAATGATGACGAGCGCGTGAAGCTGATCATCGGCGAGGCGCAACTGCTGCGCGATGCAGGCAAGCTGGCCGATGCGATTCAACTGGTCGAGGATGCCCTCGAGCTCTACAAAGACAATGTCGACCTGCTGTACGAACTGTCAATGCTCGCGGAGAAAAGCCAGCAGTTCGACCTGATGGAGCGCTCGCTGCGCAAGGTCATCCAGCTCGCACCGGACAGCCAGCATGCGTACAACGCGCTCGGCTACTCATTCGCAGACCGTAACCTGCGGCTGCAGGAGGCGCACGACCTGATCGCAAAAGCACTGACGCTGGCCCCTGAGGATCCGTACATCATGGACAGCATGGGCTGGGTCGAATTCCGGCTGGGACGTTTCGAGAAAGCAGTCGATCTGCTGCGCCGTGCATTCGCGATCAAGGCCGATGCCGAGATCGCCGCGCATCTTGGCGAGGTGCTGTGGGTGATGGGACGCGAGGATGAGGCGAAAAAGCTCTGGCGCAATGCCGGCGGCAAGGATCCGAAGAATGAAACGCTCAAGAGCACGCTGAAGCGCCTTCAGGTGAAGCTCTGATCCGTCCATGCGCCGGCTGATCCGCGTCGCCCTGCTGCCGCTGGCCGCGCTGGCCGTGCTGCCGCTGCTCGAGGGCTGCAGCACGCTGCTGCCGTCTGCGACGGAAGCCCCCGCGGGAGATCGCACTTATCACGACCGGATCGCCATCAGCGGACGCTTCTCCGTCAGCTACTCGCACGAGGGCCGGCCGCAGTCGGCCCAGGGTCGTTTCCAGTGGCATCAGCGGGGCAAAGACATCGACATCGACCTGCTCTCGCCCCTCGGTCAGACACTGGCCCGTATCCTCATCACCCCGGGCAGCGCACGGCTCGAGCAGCCCGGGCAGCCGGCGCGCGTTGCAGCCGGCGCCAGCGAGCTGACCGAACAGGTGCTGGGCTGGCCGATGCCGGCGGATGGCCTGCGCGACTGGCTGCAGGGCTTTTCTGGCAGCGCCTCTGGCTCGCGCCGGGCGGTCACCCGGACAGATGCCGAGGGGTTTCAGGCGGAGGGCTGGACAGTGCGCCATGTGAGCTGGGCCGCGCACGACGGCGGCACGCATCCGCGGCGCATTGACCTCGCGCGCGCTGGCGCCGAGGCTGGCGCACCGGCCGCTGGACTCGCGCTGCGGCTGGTGATCGATGGCTGGGAGCCGCGCTGATGTCCGTTCCCGATCGCCTGCACCACTGCCCCGCGCCGGCCAAGCTGAACCTCTTTCTGCATGTCGTCGGCCGCCGCAGTGATGGTTATCATTTGCTGCAATCGGTGTTCCAGCTGATCGACCTGCGCGATGTGCTGCACTTCGATCGCCGTGACGATGCACGCATCGTGCGCGTGACCGAGGTGCCGGGGGTCGAGGCCTCGCAGGACCTGATCGTGCGCGCGGCGCTGCTGCTGCAGCAGGCCGCGAAGGAACGGGGCCTGCCAGTGCAGGGGGCGGACATTCGCATCGACAAACAGATCCCGATGGGCGGCGGGCTGGGCGGCGGCTCGTCCGATGCGGCAACGACCTTGCTGGCGCTGAACCAGCTGTGGGGCGTGGGCATGACACGCAGCGAACTGATGTCGCTCGGGCTTGCACTGGGCGCAGACGTGCCCTTCTTCCTGCTGGGCCGCAATGCCTTTGTCGAGGGCATTGGCGAGCAGCTCACGCCGATCGACACGCCCGACGGCTGGTTTGTCGTGATCCACCCCGGGGTAGCCGTGCCCACGCCGGCGGTCTTCGGCGCCGCCGAATTGACACGCGACACCAAAGCGGTCAAAATAGCGGACTTTTCCGCGAGCCCTCTGGGCTTCGGAAAGAACGACTTGCAAGCGGTCGCGGCCGGCAGTTTCCCCGCAGTCGCCGAGGCGCTGCGCTGGCTGTCAGCGTACGGCGAGGCGCGAATGACGGGCTCCGGTGCCTGCGTGTTCAGCCGGTTTGGTTCAGAACCCGACGCCGAGGCCGTGCTCCAAGCTGTACCGCCCGGCTGGCGTGGATGGGTAGTCAGCGCCCTGCCCCGGCATCCGCTGAGCTTGCAGTCGCAGTAAAGAATTCGTCCGAGCGGCGTCCGAGCGACGCTCTGCCGGACAACCCGTTGTGTAGGGGAATCGCCAAGTTGGTTAAGGCACTGGATTTTGATTCCAGCATTCCAAGGTTCGACTCCTTGTTCCCCTGCCATTTGATTCCGCGACGCCGCCTGAAGGCGGCACGCGACGATACAAAAAGCGCAATACCATCGATGAAGCCGCCAACGCGGGGAACCCCCGGCCTTGGCGGCTTTTAAAACTTTTAACGCACTGTAATCAGGGAATCCATGGTCCACGAGAACCTGATGGTTTTTACCGGAAACGCCAATCCGGAGCTTGCTGCAGGCGTCGCCGCCGAGTTGCGCATCCCCGTCGGCAAGGCCGTAGTGACTCGTTTCTCCGATGGCGAGATCATGGTCGAGATCAACGAGAATGTGCGCGGCAAGGATGTGTTCGTGCTGCAGTCCACCTGCGCACCGACCAACGACCACCTGATGGAAGTGATGCTGATGGTCGATGCGTTGAAGCGCGCGTCGGCCGGCCGGATTACCGCCGTGGTGCCGTATTTCGGCTACTCCCGTCAGGATCGCCGCCCGCGCTCGGCGCGTGTGGCGATCTCGGCCAAGGTCGTGGCCAACATGCTGCAGGAAGCCGGTGTCGAGCGCGTGCTGATCATGGATCTGCATGCCGACCAGATCCAGGGCTTCTTCGACATTCCGGTCGATAACGTGTACGCGTCGCCGATCCTGCTGTCCGATCTGGTGAGCAAGCAGTACGACGACCTGCTGGTGGTGTCGCCCGATGTCGGTGGCGTGGTGCGCGCCCGGGCGCTGGCCAAGCGGCTGAACTGCGATCTGGCCATCATCGACAAGCGTCGCCCGAAAGCGAATGTGTCCGAGGTGATGAACGTGATCGGCGAGGTCGAAGGCCGTAACTGCGTGATCATGGATGACATGGTCGATACCGCCGGTACGCTGACCAAGGCGGCCGAGGTGCTGAAGGAACGTGGCGCGAAAAAAGTCGTCGCCTACTGCACGCACCCGGTGCTGTCCGGCCCGGCGGTCGATCGCATCGGCAAGTCGCCGCTGGATGAACTGGTGGTGACGGACACGATACCGCTGTCCGCCGAGGCAAAGAAAAATCCGAAAATTCGCCAGCTCTCCTGCGCGCCGCTGCTGGCGGAAACGATACGCCGGATCAGCAAGGGCGATTCGGTGATGTCGCTGTTTGCCGAAGATGAGGCAGGCAGCCAGCAGGAACAGTAAACAGAATCCGGGGCTTCGCGACAGGCGCGGCCCCATTCCTGATCCCCTGGTCGCGGGGGATCATCCACCCAGGGCGCGAGCCCGATTGAGGAGTCAACATGAAAGTCGTTGCATTTCCACGCACTGAGCAGGGGTCCGGAGCGAGCCGCCGCCTGCGCAGAGCTGGCCAGACCCCTGGCATCATCTATGGCGGTACCGCCGCACCCGTGAATGTCGCACTGGATCACAATGCGCTGTTCCATGCGCTGAAAAAAGAAGCCTTCCATTCGTCCATCCTCGATATGGAAGTCGATGGCAAGGCAGAGAAAGTGCTGCTGCGCGATTTCCAGATGCACGCATTCAAAGCGCTGGTGCTGCACGTCGATTTCCAGCGCGTCGATCCGAACCAGAAGATCCACGTCAAGGTGCCGCTGCACTTCGTGAACGCCGAGATCTCGCCTGCCGTGAAGCTCTCCGGCGGCATCATCAGCCATGTGCTCAACGAACTCGACATCAGCTGCCTGCCGAAGGATCTGCCGGAGTTCATCGAGGTCGATCTGGCCACCATGCAGGCCGGCACCTCGCTGCATGTCTCCGACCTGAAACTGCCGGCAGGCGTTGTTGCCGTGCAGGTGAAAGACGATGCCACGGTTGCCACCGCCACCGTGCCGGGCGGCGCCAAAGGCGACGAAGCGACTGCCGAAGAAAAGAAGTAATCGCTTCGTACCCCGATCAAAGCCCGTCGCACGACGGGCTTTTTTCTGGGCGATCGCCACGGGGCGTCCTGCGGCGGACCTCCCGCATAATCCTGTCATTCACTGACCCACACCATCATGTCCGTTCGCCTGATCGCCGGTCTCGGCAACCCGGGACCTGAATACGCCGCCACCCGGCATAACGCCGGTTTCTGGCTGGTCGATGCGCTTGCGCGCGGCCAGTTGCGCCGCGAGACCCGTTTCAATGGACTGGCCTGCAAATGCCAGATCGCCGGCCACGAGGTCTGGCTGCTCGAGCCGCAAACCTTCATGAATCGTTCCGGACAATCCGTGGCTGCGCTCGCGCGTTTCTACAAGATCGAGCCGGAGAACATCCTGGTCGTTCATGATGAACTGGATCTCGACCCGGGCACCGCCCGGCTGAAGAAAGGCGGCTCGCCGGGCGGACATAATGGGCTCAAGGACATCGACAGCGCGCTCGGGACCCGCGATTACTGGCGGCTGCGGCTCGGGATTGGGCATCCGCGCACCCTCGGTCTGCAGCAGGCGGTCGTGGATTTCGTGCTGCACCGCCCACGCGCCGATGAGCAGACACTGATCGATCAGGCGCTGGAAAAAAGCCTGGACATACTTCCCTTGCTCTGCGAGGGTAAATTCGAGCAGGCGATGAAAGCGCTGCACACCAGCGCCAGGCCCGATCGGCCAGGCCCTGCGACGTAATTCGCCGAAGTCCCCCCACGTCTCGCCATCCAAACAGGCGGTCAAGCCAGTGTGTTTGACGCGCTTCGTCATCAACACACCCCTTTTTCGTCGGCAGTGCCGGCGCGAGCCGGCAAACACAGGCGCGCCTGTCCGGATCCGCTTACGACTTTTTAACTCCCGCCTACGCAAGATCAAATGCGTTCCGCGCCTGCAATGAAAAAATAGCGCCATTACCGGCTCGAATTTTTTGTTATCCCTTCATATCCGGCGACAGCATCCGTATAAATCATTCGGGTTGCGGCCTTTTTCTTTCCACAGAAAAATGCTTAATCAGGAGACAAGAATCACGAAAGGAATTCCGATTATTTTTAAAAAATTTGTCGAAAGCCGATTCTTTTTTGATAACGCTTGATTTATACTGCGCACCCAGACGGACGCGTTTTTCTACGCGATTGTTGATACAAGGAAACCACACGATGGGGATTAACATGAGCACTTACAAGGAACTGCAAAACCAGATTGAAAAACTGCAAAAAGAGGCTGAACACGCGCGCAAGACCGAGGTGTCCAACGCGATTGCAGACATTCAATCAAAAATGCGCGAGTTTGGTCTCTCGCCTGAAGACCTCGGTTTCGGTGCGCGTGCCAAGCGTCCGGTCAAAGCCGTGCGCAAACCCGTAGCGCCGAAATACCGTAATGATGACACCGGCGAAACCTGGAGCGGTCGGGGCAAACCGCCGAAATGGATGGCAGGGCGCGACAAATCCCAATTTCTCATCCGTGCGTGAAGTACATTCCTGAATGCGTTCCTGAAACAAATTCCACCAGGCATTTTTAACTAACAAGAATCTCTCAAATACCCCACTGTCTCAGCGCCATCAAGAACAGACTGCTGGTAAATGCAAGCCGCCACAAGCGGCTTATTTTTTTGGTACCGGTAATCGTTTCACTGCGAATCATCAATGCACGCAATCATTACTCCGGACAGATGATTGAAAATCGGCCGGCTAAATAAGCACGTCGATGATGGGCGATTAATCCTGTGGTCAGGCGGGACCGGGTCACGCCCAGCGAAACAGCCGATTCAGCAAGGACCGGCACAGTATGCGCAGATCCAGCCAGAAATTACGGGTTTCAAGATACTGCTGCGCCTGTGCCAATCGCCTTGGCAATACGGTATCGACATAGGCTTGCTCGAGTTCATCTCCTTCCAACCCCGCCAACTGGCTTGCCTCTTCGCCGGGATGGATAGAACTCAGATCAAACAATCCCGGTTTCACGGCCAATACCTGCTTGCGGATGTCTGTCGGATAGCAGCCGACGTAGCGAGGCAGTTCGACCCGGGGCCCTACCAGCGAAAAATCCCCGCGCAGCACATTGATCAGCAACGGCCATTGCGCCACACCCATACGACGTAACAGCGCGCCGAGTCGTGTCACTTGCTCTCCCTCACAACCACCGACGGTTTCCATCGCCTCCGGATCGGCGATCGCGGTACGGAATTCCAGCACCTTGATCATGCGCCCGTGGCGACCCACGCGATGCGAGCGCTTGAGCACCGGTGCGGCCGATTCCAGCCTCAGCGCGACCAGGATCAGCAAGACGAATGGCGCGAGCAACAGCAGCGCCAGCAGGGTAAACGCGATATCGAAACTTCTTTTCATGTCAGTCATCCGGGCCTTTGCCGCCCCAAAAAAAGAAAGGGTGGCGGTCGCCGTGACGCCACCGCCATCCCGCATGCCACCCTGACCATCAGCGCATGCGCAGTCCGGCACGTTGCTGTGGCTGCAGGGGCTGCCACCTTACCATTTCCCGCCATCTTGTTGCTGCTCTGCGGAATCGACTCACCGCATACCGATACAATAGCGGCTTTACCGCCAGCAAGGCGGGGCAGCTTGTCTGGCAGGCATCCGTCGATGGCATGCCCGGGCACGTCAGGAGTCGAATGTGAAAATAGCCATTGCCGGTTGCGGCTACGTCGGTTTGTCCATGGCCGTGCTGCTCGCGCAGCGCAATCAGGTGGTCGCCTATGATCTGAATCCCTCCCGGGTCGACCAGCTCAACCGCAAACAGTCCCCGATCAAGGATCCGGACATCGAGCATTATCTGGCGACGCGCGAGCTGTCGCTGCGCGCCACCACGGACAAGCATGACGCGCTGGCCGATGCCAGTTTCGTCGTGATCGGCACGCCGACCGACTATGACCCGACCACGAATTATTTCGATACCAGTTCGGTCGAGGCCGTGATCGAGGATGTCAAGGCGATCAATCCGGATGCGCATATCGTGATCAAGTCCACCATTCCGGTCGGCTTCACTGCGCGGATGCTGGAAAAGCACCGGCCGCTGAACATCATTTTCTCGCCCGAGTTCCTGCGCGAAGGACGTGCGCTGTATGACAACCTGCACCCCTCCCGCATCGTGATCGGCACCACGCATGAGGCCGGCAAGACCTTCGCCAGCCTGCTGAAAGCCGCTGCGCTGAAGGATGATGTGCCGGTGCTGTTCATGGGCCCGACCGAGGCCGAGGCGGTAAAGCTCTTCGCCAATACCTTCCTGGCGATGCGCGTGGCCTTCTTCAATGAGCTTGATACCTATGCGGCCAGCCATGGGCTGGACACGCGCCCGATCATTGATGGCGTCAGTCTCGATCCGCGCATTGGCCACTACTACAACAATCCCTCGTTTGGCTACGGCGGTTATTGCCTGCCGAAAGATACCAAGCAGATGCTGGCCAATTACCGCGACGTGCCGCAAAACCTGATCCGCGCGATCGTGGATTCCAACAGCACCCGCAAGGATTTCGTTGCCGAGAGCATTCTCGCCCGCCAGCCGAAGACCGTCGGCATTTACCGGCTGACGATGAAGGCGGGCTCGGACAACTTCCGCTCATCCAGCATTCAGGGCATCATGAAGCGCATCAAGGCCAAGGGCATCGAGGTGATCGTCTATGAGCCGGCGATCGCTGAACCCGAGTTTTACCGCTCCCGGGTCACGCACGACCTCAAGGCCTTCAAACAAGAAGCCGATGTCATCGTGGCCAACCGCGTCACCGAAGACCTGGCCGATGTGCTCGACAAGGTCTACAGCCGGGATCTGTTCGGCGGGGATTAAGACGCTGGCCCTTCACCTTCAGGCCAAGCTGCATGGAGCGATCTCCGCGAGTCGATTTCCACCGGTCGATGCCGGGTGGCGGCAGACGCTGCCACTGCTGAGGCAGGAAAATAAAAGTGTGTACTCACATACTCATTCGATCTGTCGCTACAAGGTGACGGATAGCGCGATCCGGCGCCGCCGGGCTACCCGTCCGCCGTCTGTCCATTCCCACCAGTAAAAGGTGTAAAGAAACCCCGCCCAGGGTCGATTATCCGATGGGGCGATGGCGAAACCATGGTTTGGCGTCGCCGCGCACTCGCAGATCAATTGAACCCAGCTGGCGGATCCCATGAGCGTTTTCGCGGATTTAACGGACAAACAGGTAGAAGCCTTCACCACGGCCCAGATCGCCGCCCTTTCGGCAGCGCAGGTCGCGGCGCTGGGGGCTGACCTCGGCCGTCTGACCTCGCTGCAGGTGTCTGCGCTGACGCCGACGCAGATCCGCGCGATCAGCGATCCTTCCCAGTTCACGTCCAAGAACATTCCCGGCCTGTCCGCTCGCCAGTTGTCGGCGCTGACCGATGCGCAGCTGAGCTCGCTGGGTGTGACCCAGCTGGGCTCGCTGAAATCCGCGCAGATCGCTGGCCTGACTACCGCGCAGGTCGCCAAGCTCAGCCCGGATCAGGTGGCGCTGTTCAAGGATACCGAGGTCGTCGGCCTCACCGCGACGCAGCTCGCGGCGCTCTCGCCCGAGCAGGCCGCGGGCTTGACGACCGCGCAGCTGGTCAAGCTGACCACAGCGCAGATACCGGCACTGAGCGCGGCGGCAATTGCCCAGCTCTCGGCAGGTAGCCAGATCCCCTCACTGAAATCCGAGCAGCTGGCCGCGCTGAAACCCGCGCAGCTGGCCGCGCTGACGAATGAGCAGGTCGCTGCGCTGGCCACTGGCGCCATACCCGGCCTGACGAACAAGCAGATCGCCGCACTGACGGTCGGCGAGGCCGGCCAGTTGAGTGCCCTGACGCCGACCCAGATCGCGAAGATGGCATCGGCCCAGATCGGCGCACTCACACCCGCACAGGTCAAGGCGCTGACGCCCGATCAGGCGGCGGCCATCGAGGCCGCTGATCTGGTAGCGATGACCAAAGAGGCCGCAGCCGCGCTCTCGGCGGAACAGCTGGCAGCAATGAAGGCCTTGCTCAGCAAGTTCACCACTGCCCAGATACCGGCGCTCAAGCCAGCAGAACTGGCACTGCTCGACAGTTCGCTGTTCAGCGAATTCAAGGCCGAGCAACTGGCCGCGCTGACGCCGGCGCAGCTGGCAAAGATCAGCGCCGGACAACTGGCTAACCTGAGCGCCGATGCCGTCAAGGGCCTGACCGCCGCGCAGCTCAAGCTGCTGACCACCGGCGAAGAAGGCCAGCTGGGCGGCTTCACCACCGACCAGATCGCGAAAATGACGTCCACGCAGCTGCCTGCGCTGACGCCCACCCAGATCGCGCGGCTGACGCCCGATCAGGTCAAGGCGATTGACGCGGCCGTGCTGTCAAAGATGACGAATGCGCAGATGGCTGCGCTGACGCGCGACGAGATCGCCGCGATGACGACGAAACAGGTCGCCGCGATCACCACCGCCCAGATCAAGGTACTCTCCGGCGACCAGCTGCGCGCGTTCACACAGGAACAGCTCAAGAGCATCCCGGCAGCCAATCTTGCCGTGCTCTCGAATGCGCAGATCAAGGCACTCGCCGAGCTGAGCGCCGATGAGATCAAGCAGCTGAGCGGCGAAGAACTCGCGAACTACCTGAACGAGGTGCCCATTGCCGGCGTGCCGCCCGCGACCATCGGCGGCCTGACCGCCGATCAGCTCTCCGGACTCAGCTCGTCGCAAATTACGGCGATGACGAATGCGCAAGTCGCGGCGATCAGCACCGAGTCGCTCGCGGCGCTCGACAGCGATGTGCTGACGACTGCGCTCAAGACCGATCAGGTCAAGGCGATGACCACGGCGCAGACCGCTGCGCTGACCGGCAATGCATTGCGCGGCCTCGACCGGAAGATTCTCTCGCTCACCGATGCGAATTTCGCCGCGCTGAGCGCTGACCAGCTCAATGAACTCTCCGAGAGCCAGCTGGCCATCATCACCCCGCGCCAGATCGCACTGATCACGCCCGAGGAAATCAATTCGATTGCGCTCGACCAGCTGGGCGCCTCCCAGATCGGCGCGCTGCGGGCAGGCCAGTTGCAGGCGCTGTCGGCCGAGGCGCTGGCAAAGATCACACCGGCCGCCATTCAGGGCTGGAGCGGCGAACAGATACGGTTGCTGCTGCCCGAGCAACTGGAAAAACTGTCACAGGAGCAGATCGGCAACATCCGCGCGACCAGCCTGGGCGGCCTGACGCCTGCCGCCATCGCCCAACTGGATGCGACACAGTTGCAGGGACTGACCACCTCGCAGATCCCACGGCTCAGCGCAGCGCAAGTGGAGGCGATCGGGCAGGACCTGACCGAGTTTTCTGCTGCGCAGATCGGCGCGATGAACCAGCAGCAGCTGTCGGGCCTGACCCTGGATCAGCTGAGCGGCCTGTCGGCCGAGCAGATTGCCGCGATCAAGCCCGCAGCGCTCGCCGGACTATCGGCCGAACGGATCGGCAGCCTCAGTTCGCCACAGGTCGCGGGCATGACTGCGCAACAGCTGGGCAAGCTCAGCCGGGCGCAGATACAGGCGATGGATCCGAGCGATATCGCCAGCATCTCGACCGACGGCATCGCCGGGCTCGAACTGCGTCAGATCAGCGCACTGACCGCGCCGCAGCTGGCGCAGCTGACGACCGAGCAGATCGGCGCGATGAAACCCGTTCAGTTCGCGTCAATCACTGCGCAACAGATCGCGACACTGTCCAACGACCAGATCGGCGCGATGAGCACCGCGCAGATCAAAGGCCTCGCGCCCGCTGCAATACCCGGCCTCACGGAAAGCCAGATCGTTGCGCTGGGCGCAGACAACCTGAACGCCCTGAATCAGGGGCAGGTGCAGGCACTGACCGCGACGCAGCTCGCGTGGATTCCGAAAGACGCGCTGCAGCAATGGTCCGGCAGCGGCATGGCGCTGCTGACGCCGAAGCAGCTGGGCTCGCTGACCGCCGACCAGCTGGGCGTGATGAACTACCAGCAGTTCGACGCGATCGCCTATGCACAAAAGCTGGGCCTGCTGAGCAAGGTTCAGGTTGCGGCGATCGATCCGATCACGCTGGGCAGTGTGGACAAATCCACCATCGCCAAACTCAGCGCCGTGCAGGTGGGTTCGCTCACGCCTGACCAGGTCGCCGCGCTCACGCCAACGCAGTTCGTCGCGATCGACGCGACCGACATCCGTTCGATGAATGCGGACCAGATCGCCGCGATCACGCCGGAGCAGGCCGCCGTGCTCACCACCGCACAGATCGCGAATCTGGGGCTGCGACTGATCCGCTCGCTCAGCGTGGACGCACTGGCGAACATGTCGGTCGCGCAGATCGCCAGCCTGAGCGCAGCTCAGGTCGAGCGTCTGACGATGGAGCAGGCAGATTCATTGGTCGATGAAAAAGTGCTGGCACTGGGCAGCAAGGCGGACAAGCTGTTCTACAGCCCCATCGTGCTGGATCTGAATGACAATCGTACGCTCAGCGTGTCGGTCGACGATGGCACCCGCTTTGACCTGAAAGCCTCCGGATCGCTGCTGAAGACCGGCTGGGTAGAGTCCGGCGATGGCCTGCTCGCATTCGACCGGAACGGCGATGGCCTGATCAACAGCGGTGCCGAGCTCTTTGGCGACAGCACCCGTCTGCCGAATGGCAAGCTGGCCGCCGACGGCTATGCGGCACTGTCCGCGCTGGATGGCAACCGCGATAAAGTCATTGATGCGAAAGACGCCGGATGGTCGCAGCTGAAAGTCTGGATCGACCGCGACAGCGACGGCCGAACCGATGCCGGCGAACTGGTCTCGCTGGAAGCGGCCGGGATCCGCTCCCTCTCGCTGGGCGCAAGCCGCTCGACGGCCGTCGAACATGGCAACAAGGTCGCGCTGATCAGCAGCTATACCCGCGACGATGGCAGCAGCGCGCTGATGGCCGATGTGTGGTTCCGCACCAAGAGCGCGAACGCCCCCGAGGTGAAGATCGTCGGCACCGCCAGCGCCGAGGGCGCCGTCCTGCCCGATCAGAACAGCTGATTTCGGCGGCCTGCACCCATCGCCCGTCCCCATCAAGCGCTCCCCTGGCAGCCGCAGAGACGCGCGGCGTCGGGGGTATAATCGCGCTCTTGCAGATCACTGCACAGTCTCCTGCACGGCAGGCTGTGGCGCCGATGCGGCAACACCGCATCATCCCGACCTCAGCTCTCGCCCGCCCACTGATCAAGGAATTCCATGAGCCTCAAATGCGGCATCGTCGGCCTGCCCAATGTCGGCAAGTCCACCCTGTTCAATGCACTGACCAAGGCCGGCATCCCGGCCGAGAATTATCCGTTCTGCACGATCGAGCCCAATGTCGGCATCGTTGAAGTGCCCGATGCCCGGCTTGGGCAGCTCGCCGAGATCGTCAAGCCTGAGCGCATCCTCGCGGCGACCGTGGAATTCGTCGATATCGCCGGTCTGGTCGCCGGTGCCTCCAAGGGCGAAGGGCTGGGGAACCAGTTCCTTGCGCATATTCGCGAGACCGATGCGATCGTCAACGTGGTGCGCTGCTTCGAGGACCCGAACGTCGTTCACGTCGCGGGCAAGGTCAGCCCGCTGGACGACATCGCGGTGATCCAGACCGAACTGGCGCTGGCCGATCTGGGCACGGTCGACAAGACCATACAGCGCGAGACCAAGAAAGCGCGCTCGGGCGACAAGGATGCGGCGGCGCTGGTCGCGCTGCTGGAAAAGATTCAGGTGCAACTGAACGATGCGAAGCCGGTGCGCGCGATGGGCCTGGACAAGGAGCAGCTGGCACTGATCAAGCCCCTCTGCCTGATCACGGCCAAGCCCGCGATGTACGTCGCCAATGTGTCAGACACCGGCTTCACGAATAACCCGCTGCTCGATCAGCTGACCGAGTATGCGCAGTCACAGCACGCCCCCATCGTGGCGATCTGCGCGGCGATCGAGGCCGAGATCGCCGACATGGATGACGCCGACAAGCAGGACTTCCTCGCGGATATGGGCATGGACGAGCCCGGCCTGAACCGACTGATCCGCGCAGCATTCAGCCTGCTCGGACTGCAGACCTACTTCACCGCCGGCGTGAAAGAAGTGCGTGCATGGACCATCCACAAAGGCGACACCGCGCCACAGGCAGCGGGCGTGATCCATACCGATTTCGAGCGCGGCTTCATTCGTGCACAGACCATCAGCTTCGAGGACTACATCGCGCACAAGGGCGAACAGGGCGCGAAGGAAGCGGGCAAGATGCGCGCCGAGGGCAAGGAGTATGTGGTCAAGGATGGCGATGTGCTGAACTTCCTGTTCAACGTCTAACCGAACATCGGATCCCGGTGGATTTCACCGGACAGAAAAACCCCGCATCGCCTTGTGCCTGCGGGGTTTTTTAACGCCGGATCATGGTGACCGCCGCATGGATTTCAGTGACATATCGGCCACCAAGGTACGCAATCTGCTGGACTGCTTTAAGACCCCAGCAGGAAAACCGGGCCTTCGATGTGTTACAGAAAAAATTTTTTTGTAGTGGCGGACGGGCCAAGATAGGCGAAGGATTTGAAAACTGGGGATTGAAAATTTATCCGCCGCCAGAAAGCGAAAAGCCCCGGTGAAACTCACCGAGGCCAGGACGCCGACCGGGAATCTCCCAGTCCATTTGTCAGCAGTGTAGAACAGCTTCAGGGCCTCGGACAAGCCTCGGCCCTGCGGTAACAACGTTGCTCTTTGATCAACCGTCCAGATGAACGACACTGCGGGTTGCCAGACCTGCACCGCCGTTTGTGCATCCCGTCAGTGGCGCGCCCCTTCCGCATAATGCTGCCGGTACCACTGGGTGAATGCCGGCGCGGGCATAGGCGCACCGAACAGGTGGCCTTGCGCGTGTCGGCAGCCGTGACTGCGCAGATAATCGAGCGCGGCCTCTGAATCGATGCCCTCGCCTACAACCTCCAGCCCAAGCGCCTTGCCCATCGCAAGAATGACCTCGGCGACTGCCTTGCTGGCCGGGTCTTGTTCCAGCTTGCTCACAAACTGACGATCGACCTTCAGCTTGTCCAGTGGCAGATGGCTGATCAGGCTGAGGCTGGACCAGCCGGTGCCGAGATCGTCCAGCGCAATCTGAATCCCTGCCGCATGCAGCTCGCCAAGCGTCTCCATCGCATCGCTGACGCGCTCGGACAGCGAGCTCTCATTGACTTCGATCTGCAGGGATCCGGGATCGACGCGCTGCTCGCGGATGATGTTCAGCAGGCGGGCAGCGAAGCCGCGCTGACGAAACTGCAGCGTGGAGATGTTCATCGCGATCCTCAGCGGCGGCATGCCTTCGTCGCGCCAGGCAAGGGACTGCCGGCAGACCTCGCGGGTTACCCAGTCACCCAGCTGCGCGATCATGCCCGAGGATTCGGCAACAGGGATGAACCGGTCTGGCGAAATGTTCTCGTCGTTTGCCCCAGAGAGCCTCAGCAAGGCCTCAACACTCACTACACGCCCATCGTCGATATCCAGCACCGGCTGGTAATGCAGCGAAAAGAGGCCCTCGGCCAGTCCGCGCTTGAGCCGCGCTTCAATGGAGGCGGAAGCATCTACCCGATGGTGCAGCTCTGGTGTGTACACCTGATAATTGCCCCTGCCCCGCTCCTTCGCACGGTACATCGCCAGATCCGCGCGGTGCAGCAGCGTCTCGACATCCGTGCCGTGCAAAGGATAGAAACTGATGCCCACCGATGCCGAGATGGACAGTTCCAGTCCGCTGATCTGAAATGGCTGCGAGAGCGCCTCGATCACATGGCGGGCGACCGTGGGTGCCGTGTAGCCTTTGCCCAGATAGGGCAACACGATCACGAACTCGTCACCGCCGAGCCGGCCGACCAGATCTTCCTGACGGACACAGCCCACCATGCGCCGCGCCACTTCCGCGAGCAAGCGGTCGCCGATCTCATGTCCGTGCAGATCGTTGACCGGCTTGAACCGGTCAAGGTCGATGAACAGCAGCGCGCCGCGGCTGTGCTTGCGGCTGGCGGCCGCCAGCAGGTGGGTCGCGTATTCGAAGATCAGCGCACGGTTCGGCAAGCCGGTCAGAGGGCAATGCTGCGCTGCCTCGCGCACCCGCTGTTCTTCATGCTTCTGACGGGTGATATCGAGCATGGTGCCGATCAGGCAGTGCGGCTTGCCCTCCGCATCAAGATCTGCGATTGCGCGTGAGATCACCCAGCGATAATCGCCGTCGCGGTGGCGCATCCGGTACTCGGACTGAAACGTGCCGACCGGATGCTGCGCGTAGTCGCGCAACGCGAACAAGGCCTGCTCCTTGTCCAGTGGATGCAGGCGCGTCTCCCACTCGCGCATCTGATCCGGGAGCTCATGCTCCGCAAAACCCAGCAAACGCTTCCACTGCGGCGAGAAATACACAGAGCCATCTCTGAGGCTCCATTCCCATGAACCGAGATGGGCAATACCCACTGCCAGCTGGAGCCGCCGCTCGGCGCTGGCGCGTGCGCGCTCGGCACTGCGTCGGCTGGTGATATCACGAATGGTGAGCAGTCCCATCAACGGGGTGCCATCATCATGCCGAACCAGCACCCCACCATAGCTCAGGTCTTTGCTCCAGTGATCACGTAGGTTGCACAGGACCGCCTCGACATCGCGCAGGCTCTCGCCACGCAGCAGCCGTGGTACGGGCCATTGGTCACGGGGGATCGGCTGCCCGTCGGGTGTACGCAGCTCATAGTCCCGGGCGATATCATCAAGCAATGTCAGTCTGTCCTCGTGCATGGTGTAGCCATGCAATGCAAGGGCCGTCTTGTTCCAGCGCAGACTCTTTCCGTCTGCCGAGACCACGATCAGTCCCTCGGCGAGATTCTCTATGATCAGGCTGAGACGCTCCTCGCTGCTGCGCAGCGCGATCTCCATCTGCTTGGGTTCGGTAATGTCACTGAAGATCGCAACACATTCGTCTCGCAACGCACTGTACGCATACACGCGCAACCATTTGCCCGCCCAGTGAAAATCCGTCTCGAAACTTGCCTCGCCCGCCTCGCGCGCGAGCTTTCCGTACAGCGCTACATAATCAGGCTCTGATGTCCGTATGCCAGGAAAGAGCTCGGTCACCAGTCGTCCCTCGACCGGCTGATCCTCCAGCCCCAGAATCTTCTTGTAGGCCTGATTGACTTTCTCGATGCGAAGATCCTCGGGTACTCCCTGCTCGTCGTACAGCACCCGCAACTGAACGACGCCATTGATCTCGTTGTCGAACAGCACCTCATAGCGCAATCGGCTTTCCTGCAAGGCCTGTTGTGTACGGCGGAAGTCATCAATGTCTACGCACAGCCCGAACCAGCGCTCGACCTCGCCGCGTTGATTGAATATGGGTGTGGCGCGCATCGAGAACCAGCGGGCTGTACCTCCCTGGTGTCTGAGCCGGAGATCGATCGTGACCGGGCGCGGATTACGCACCGCCTCGCTCCATTGCGCGAGTGCCATCTGCGTGTCGGCTGGATCCACCGCCTCCACCCAACCGGTTCCCAGCACCTGGAACTGACGAAGGCCGGTCGCTGTCAGCCACTGCGGGGAAACAAAGTCGAACATCCCCAACGGATTCGCCGTCCACAACATACCCGGCAAGGCTGCAATCATTTGCCGCAGTTCATTGTCAGATTCTGGCAAGACAAAGCTGACACTGTCCCTGTCGTCATCCTCTCCTGAGCCAGCGATGCGCATTGTCACCATGAACCACTACGTTGAATGCAGGAATAAGCATACCAAGTGACCGGCGAAGCCCGGCAAGGTTCAACCCGGGGAGTGCTGGGCTAGCATCGGCGCAGCGTGCGCGTTGGATAGGTAAGCGAGAGGGGAGGCTTCAGGCGCTGCCGGCCGCACCGGCCATGGCCTGCAGATGCGCATATTTCAGTTGCAACTGCTCGCGGGTTTCCTGACGCGAGGGATCCAGCGGAATGCAGGCAACCGGGCACACCTGCTGGCATTGCGGCTCATTGAAATGACCGACGCACTCGGTGCATTTGTCGGGATGGATCTGATAAATCAGCGCCCCCTGAAAAATGGCACCATTCGGGCACTCCGGTTCGCAGACGTCGCAATTGATGCAATCGTCGGTGATCATCAGTGCCATGCGCGAAGCTCCGTATCAGGACTGGCCTGCCGCCAGTTTTTTCTGCAGCCATTGCTCGACCGATGGAAACACGAACTTCGACACATCGCCGCCTAGCAGCGCGATCTCGCGCACAATGGTGCCCGAGATGAACTGGTACTGGTCGGACGGCGTGAGGAACAAGGTCTCGACATCCGGTAGCAAATAGCGGTTCATGCCCGCCATCTGGAATTCATATTCAAAGTCGGAGACGGCACGCAGGCCACGCACGATCACGCGCGCATCATGCCGTCGCACGAAATCCTTCAGCAAGCCGGAAAATCCCTCGACCACCACGTTCGGATAGTGGCCGAGCACTTCGCGCGCAATGTCCAACCTCTCCTCGAGAGAGAAAAACGGGCGCTTGGCCTTGCTGTCGGCCACCCCGACCACCAACCGGTCGAACAGGCCGGACGCACGCCGCACGAGGTCTTCATGACCACGGGTCAGCGGATCGAAAGTTCCGGGGTATACGGCTGCGACCATCACGTTTCCTTTGTGTTGTTTCCGCAGGCAAACATCTTGCCGTTCAGAATTCAAAGAACGCGAATTATGCACCAAACGCAGGCCGCTACACCGCCGCGATCAATGCAAAATGCACTGCCCCTGCTCTCCCTTCCCGGACGGCTTGCCAGCCGGCCATCCACGGGGTGTCGGCGTCTGCCGTGAAAGGCGCGCCGGCTTCAGCATAGACCAGCCCGCCCGGCGACAGCAAGCGCCGGCAGGCCGGCAGCAGGTCAGGCAGCAATTGCTGGGCGTACGGGGGGTCAAGGAAGATCAGGTCGAAGGGGCCGGCCAGCCGGGCGAGCTCGGAGACCGCACTCGCGCGGCGAATGGCGATCTGGTTTGCCGCCAGCTTGTCGCGCGTGGCCTGCAGCGCGGTACAGGCCGCAGGCAGCGATTCGATCATCAGCACCTCGGCGGCGCCGCGGCTGGCCGCCTCGAAACCCAGCGCGCCGCTGCCGGCGAACAGGTCAAGACAGCGCTGGCCGCGCCAGTCGCGGTCGAGCAGATGGTCGAGCCAGTTGAACAGGGTTTCTCGCACACGGTCCGGTGTCGGGCGCAAGCCCTCGGCATCGATCACGGGCAGCGGCGTGCGTTTCCACTGGCCGCCAATGATGCGGACCTGCCGGGGGGGCGGTCGACGGCTCATGAGGGGCGCCCGTCGGCTCGGCAGGTGGTTGGCAAGGCTTGGTGCACGCGTTTACGGATTTATTTGTCCGGGCCAACGACGACGGTCACCAGCGACTCGAGCGAGAGCTTGCGCGCGAATGCGGCGCGAATGTCTGCGATCGTGACTTTGTTCACCTGCGCCGTCCAGGTATCGAGATAATCGAGCGGCAGCTGGTGATAACCAATCATCGCGAGGTTATCGAGGATCTTGCGGTTATTGTCGATGCGCAGCGGGAAGCCACCGATCAGGTTGTCCTTGGCCGCTTTCAGTTCGGCCTCGGTCGGGCCATCGCGCAGAAAGCTGCCTATCGTATCGCGCACGACTTTCAGCGCCTCATCTGTCTGATCCTTGCGTGTCTGCAGCCCGGCCTGATACGGCCCCGACTGCGCCATCGGGCTGAAATAACTGTAGGAGCTGTACGCCAGTCCGCGCTTCTCGCGTACCTCGCGCGAGATGCGCGACACAAAACCTCCTCCACCGAGGATGTAGTTACCGACGGTCAGCGCAAAAAAATCCGGATCGCCGCGCGAGAGCGCTGGCCGGCCGATCAGGATATGCGCCTGCGACGCCGGATGCGGCAGCCGCTGCTCCGTGCCCACCGCCGGCGCAATCTCGGGTAGCGCGGGCAAGGGCTCGCCCTGTGGCAGACGGCGCGTGAGCTCCAGCGAGATGCGCTGTGCCTGCTCGCGGTTGATATCGCCGATGATGGCAATGACCGCGCGGTTGGCGACATAGTGGCGACGATGAAACTCGAGCAAGTCCTCGCGCGTGATCGATTCCACCGTTTCGACGGTGGTCTCAGTGCCGTATGGATGGCTGCCGTACGCGAGCCGCCAGAAGGATTTTTCGGCGATGTATTCCGGCTTGGTCAGCGACTCACGGATCGACGACACCGTGCGCGCCTTGTCGCGGGCAAACAGCGTGTCCGGGATACTCGGATGGGCGAGCAGGCGCGCCAGCATGCGCACCGACTGGTCGCGCTCTGTGACCGAGGACAAGGTGCGTACGCCCATGCCGGCACGATCAATACCGGGACCGCCGCCGCGCTGTGCGGCCACATCGGCAAGGGCATTCGAGATATCGGCTTCCGACAGCGCAGGCTCGCTGCTGCCGTCAGGCAGCGTCGCGGCGCGTATCCCGCGCGCGAGCATGCCATTCGTCAGCGACGAGGTGCCGGCCTTGCCGGCCGGATCACGACGGCTGCCGGCATCGAAATCCACATTCACGTCCACGATGGGAATGGTGTGGTTCTCGACGAAATAAACGCGCGCGCCGTTGTCGAGCGTCCAGTGCTGGATGTTCAGCGCCGCCTGTGCGGTGCCTGCCATCAGGCACAGCACCAGTGTCCACAGTGTTTTCATCATGCCGCGACTCCGTTCGCAGAAGATCTTTGATAGGTCAGGGAACCGCATCGCGCTCAGTGCCGCAGGCCGCTGGCCGCAGGCTGACGCCCGGCCTGTGCCGACAAGGGCAGCGGCTGCAAGGTGGCGACCGTCAGCTGCTCATCCGAAAAATATTTTTGCGCGACCGATTTCACCTGCTCCGGCGTGACTGCGGAGAGCTTCTCGATGATCCGGTCGATCTGGCGGAAGGAGATGCCGGCCATTTCCATCGAGCCGATCTCCATGGCCTGCCCGAACACGGAATCGCGCTTGTACACCTGACTGGCGATCAGTTGCGCCTTCACACGCCGCAGCTCCTCCGGGGATACGCCCTCGCTGGCAATGCGTGCGACTTCTGCGCGCAGCGCCTGCTCCAGTTGTTCGACGGTGGTGTCCTTCGCTGGCACCCCGGACAAGGTGAACATCACCGGGCCGCGCGCGACGGGCTCGAAGCCGGCATCAACAGAGTTGGCGATACGGTCGGTGCGCACCAGCTTTGCTGGCAGGCGTGCATTGTCATAGCCGTCAAGCACGGCAGCGAGCACGTCCAGCGCATGCACGTCATCGTCCTTGTCGACATCGCGCAGGTTGGGCATCTTGTAGGCCATCACGAGATACGGGTTTTCTGCCGGCGCCTTGACCATCACGCGTTTGATGCCGGATTGCGCCGGCTCGGTCTGCGGCTTGGTCTTGGGCAGGGTCTTGGGCGGTATCTTGCCGAAATATTTTTCGGCGAGCTCGCGCACGCGACCGGCATCGACATCGCCCGTCACGACCATCGTCGCATTGTTGGGCGCATACCAGCGACGGTACCAGTCAAGCGCATCGGCGGCGGTCATGTTCTGCAGGTCATTCATCCAGCCCACCACCGGATTGCGGTACGGATGCGCGACATAGGCGGTCGCATACAGCGCCTCGAACAGCAGGGACAAGGGCTGGTCTTCGGTACGCAGGCGCCGCTCTTCCATCACGACCCGGATCTCCTTGGCGAACTCGTCCTTGTCCATCGTGAGGTTCTGCATGCGGTCCGCCTCGAGCGCCATCACCTGCTCGAGCCGGGATTTCTCCACCTGCTGATAATAGGCGGTGTAATCCTTGCCGGTGAACGCATTGTCGCGGCCACCGAGTGCAGCGACTTTCGCGCTGAACTCGCCAGGCTTGAGTGTCTTTGTGCCCTTGAACATCATGTGCTCCAGCACATGCGCGACACCGGTGGTGCCGTTCTGCTCGTCCATCGCCCCGGCGCGGTACCAGACCATGTGGGCCACGGTCGGCGCGCGATGATCTTCCTGCACGATCACCCGCATGCCGTTGCCCAGTCTGAATTCCTGCGCAACGGCGGCAGCATTTGCCGCCAGCGGCGCGAACGCTGCACTGAAGAAGCTGACCAACACCAGCCATCCGAGTCGGAATTTCATGGTCTTTGCTCTGCTAAAATAGACGCCAACAGATGTCGGCTGGCACGGGCCTGATGCAGTCTGTCTGCGCTTCCTCAGGACTGTCTGCATCCTTCAGACGAACCGGCCGTGAACGAAAGCGCCGATTGTAGCCTTTCCGATTTTTCCCCGCAGTGCATCTCTCCAGGGCCTGATGTTTAGTTTTTTCAAGAAAAAGCCGCAGGACGTTGCCCCTCCCGCGACACCGGCAAGCGCCGCGCCTCAGCCGACACCGGTCACCGCACCCGCTTCTGCAACGGACACAACGCCGGCAACGGCCGCAGGTTCCCCTGCCGCACTCAGTGCGCAGCCCCTGCCCGCCCCCGCGCCGTCAAAGAAATCCTCCTGGCTGGACAAGCTCAAGTCAGGCCTCTCGCGTACCTCGTCCGGCATTACCACGCTCTTCACCGGTACGCGCATTGATGAGGACTTGTACGATGAGCTCGAGTCGGCGCTGCTGATGGCCGATGCCGGTGTGCAGGCCACGCAGGAACTGCTCGACGCACTGAAGAAAAAAGTACGCACCGACAAACTGACCGAGGCCGCGCAGGTCAAGCAGGCGTTGCGGGAGCTGTTGATCAGCCTGCTGACGCCGCTGGAAAAGCCGCTGGTACTGGGACGCGAGCAACCGCTGGTGATGATGATTGCGGGCGTCAATGGCGCGGGCAAGACCACCACGATAGGCAAGCTCGCCAAGCACATGCAGGCGCATCAGCAGCATGTGCTGCTGGCCGCAGGCGATACTTTCCGCGCTGCTGCGCGCGAGCAGCTCAGTGTCTGGGGCGAGCGCAACGGCATTGCAGTCATTGCGCAGGAATCCGGCGATCCTGCCGCAGTGGCGTTTGATGCAGTACAGGCGGGCAAGGCGCGCGGCATGGATGTGGTGATGGTGGACACGGCCGGCCGTTTGCCGACCCAGTTGCATCTGATGGACGAACTGAAGAAGATCAAGCGGGTGATTGCCAAAGGCATGGAGACCGCGCCGCATGAAGTGCTGCTCGTCATCGATGGCAACACCGGGCAGAATGCGCTGGCGCAGGTGCAGGCATTCAACGACGCGCTGACACTCACCGGACTGATCGTCACCAAGCTCGATGGCACCGCCAAGGGCGGCGTGCTCGCCGCGATTGCAAGGCAGTGCCCGGTTCCTGTCTACTTCATCGGCATCGGCGAAGGCATTGATGACCTGCAGCCCTTTGTGGCCAGCGAGTTCGTCGATGCGCTGCTGGGCTGATCGCCACCCTTTTCTGTTCAGGATGCCCTGATGGCCATCATTTCCTTTTCCCAGGTCACCAAGACCTACCCCGGTGACATCACCGCGCTCTCCGATCTGTCGCTCGATATTCATGAGGGTGAACTGGTGTTTCTGTCGGGGCCCTCGGGCGCCGGCAAGTCCACGCTGCTGAAGCTGATCGCCGGCATCGAACGTCCGAGTGGCGGCATGCTGCAGGTCAGCGGTCAGGACATGCGGAAGGTGAACCGCACCACGCTGCCCTTCCTGCGCCGCAAGCTCGGCCTGATCCTGCAGCAGCACCGGCTGCTGAACGACCGCAGCGTGCTGGCCAATGTCATGATGCCGCTGACAGTCAGTGGCGCCGATCCGGCCGAAGCCCTGCAGCGCGCACGCGTTGCGCTGGATCGCGTGGGTCTGGCGGACAAGGCAAATGCGCTGCCGATGATGCTGTCGGGCGGCGAGCAGCAGCGCGCATCGATTGCGCGCGCCATTGTGCACAAGCCGCGCATCATTCTGGCCGACGAGCCCACGGCCCATCTCGACCGCGACAGCGGAAAGCGGGTGATCGACATGCTCGAGGCATTCAATGCGGCCGGCGTCACCTGCGTGATCTCGACGCATGACGAGCGGCTGCTGCAGGGCGCAGATCGCGTGCTGCAGCTTTCGCACGGCAAGATGATCGGCATGCAACTGGCGGGCAATGAGGTGGGCGCATGAACTGGCTGCGTGAACATGGTTTTGCCTTCCGTTCTGCGCTACGCCGCCTGCGCGCGGCGCCGGGCAGCTTTGCGTTCAACCTGCTGGTGATTGCACTCGCGCTGATGCTGCCGCTGGCCGGCCTGACGCTGCTGGAAAATCTCAAGCCGGTGTCGCGCGAGCTGGCGGTGGATCCGGAGATCAGCGTGTACCTGTCCACCGAGGCCACGCGCGAGCGCGCTCAGGCGATTGGCGGCGAACTGCGCGCGGCGGCCAAAGCGGCGGGGCTGGCCGTGAAGATCGACTTCATTCCCCGCGAAAAAGCCCTTGAGGCACTCAGGGAGCGCGCCGGGCTGACGGATGTCGTAGCGGCGCTGGGCAGCAATCCGCTGCCGGATGCCTATGTGGTCCGGCTCGCAGCCCGCGACGAGAAGGGCGATGCGGTGCCGATTGAACCGCTGGCCGAGCGCTACCGGCAGCTCGCTGGCGTGGAAACCGTGCAACTCGATGCGGCCTGGGTCAAACGCCTCGCTGCGCTGCTGCAGCTGGCCGAGATCGTACTGTGGCTGCTGGCCGGCACGCTGGCCGGTGTGGTGCTTGCCGTGGTCTTCAACACCATCCGCCTGCAGGTGCTGACCCAGGCCAAGGAAATCGCCGTCACCCGGCTGCTGGGTGCGACGGATGCGTTTGTGTCGCGGCCGTTCTATTACACCGGCGGGCTGCTCGGTCTGTCTGCCGGCGGACTGGCACTGGCCGGCGTGATGGGCGCGCTCATGCTGCTGAACACGCCGGTCGGCGAACTGGCGGGCCTGTACGGGTCGTCGTTCCGGCTCTCCCCACTGGACTTGCCCTCGGCCCTGATGCTGCTGGGCGCCAGCACCGTCCTCGGCGTCATCGGTGCCGCGCTGTCAGTACGACGGGCACTGCGCCAGACGATCTGATGCCCGTCTGGCGGCGGCGCGCCAATCGTGTCAAAATAACATCATTACTGTCCGCTGCAGCCCGACCCGAACGGTCGTCAGGCATTAGCACTCGATGCCGGAGAGTGCTAATATTCTTCTCATACGGGCAAGGAAAGCTGCTGTTGCCTTACCCACATCGTACTCTGGCACTCTCAGGAGAACTCATGACCGCTTTGTCCGCATCGTCTGCTCTCATGCCCGTCGGGCCTCAGTCGCTGGCGCTCGGCTTCCCGGCAAGCCTTGGCAATCTTGACGCCTACATCTCGGCCGTCAATCGCCTGCCCATGCTCTCGCAGGAAGAAGAAGGCTCGCTGGCCCGCAAGCTGCGCGAAGAAAATGATCTCGCTGCAGCGCAATCGCTGGTCATGTCGCACCTGCGTCTGGTGGTCTCGATTGCCCGCGGCTATCTGGGTTACGGGTTGCCGCATGCCGACCTGATCCAGGAGGGCAATATCGGCCTGATGAAGGCAGTCAAGCGCTTCGATCCGGCACAGGGTGTGCGTCTGGTCTCTTACGCGATCCACTGGATCAAGGCCGAGATTCATGAATACATCCTGCGCAACTGGCGGATGGTCAAGCTGGCCACCACCAAGGCGCAGCGCAAGCTGTTCTTCAATCTGCGCAGCCACAAGAGCGGGCTGGATGCGATGACACCCGACCAGGTGGACTCGCTGGCGCAGACGCTGAACGTCAAGCGCGAGGAAGTCATCGAGATGGAAACCCGGATGGCCGGGCGCGACATCGCGCTGGAAGCGCCGACCGATGACGACGACGATCATTTCGCGCCGATCGCCTATCTGTCGTCCGAGCATTCAGAGCCGGTGAAGATGCTGGAAGCCCGCGAATACGACCGGCTGCAATCCGAAGGTCTGGAGGCCGCACTCGCGAAGCTCGACGATCGCTCGCGCCGCATCGTCGAGGCACGCTGGCTGGCGAATGACGATGGCTCGGGCGCGACCCTGCATGAGCTGGCCGCCGAGTTCGGCGTGTCTGCCGAGCGCATTCGCCAGATCGAAGTGGCGGCGATGAAGAAGATGAAAGCGGCGCTGGCCGAGTACGCCTGAGTGGAGTGACTCAGTCGCCAAAAAACATCAGGGCCCTGACGGGCCCTGATGTTTTTTACGGATCACTGTTGCAGTATCAGGCGCCGGCCAGCAACTGCTTCAGGTCAGTGAGCAGCCCATCACCGGGCTGCCCGTGACGCACGAACAGGCGGATGCGTCCGTGCCGATCGAACACATAGCTGCCCGCAGTATGGTCGATGGTATAGCTCTGTCCATCCTTGCCGGGCACCTTCTGTGCGAATACCTTGAAGTCCTTCGCGACCGCATCGATGCTGGCCTGATCGCCGGTCAGCCCGATGAACGAAGGATCGAAGGCCGGCACAAAGTCGGCCAGCAAGGCCGGCGTGTCGCGGGCGGGGTCGAGCGTGATGAAGAGTACCTGCAGCCGATGCGCATCCGGGCCGAGCGATTTCATGATGCCTGCCATCTCGGACAGCGTGGTCGGGCAGACATCCGGGCAATGGGTAAAACCAAAGAACACCAGCACCACCTTGCCACGAAAATCGTCCAGCGAACGCTTCTGGCCATGATGGTCTGTCAGCGAAAAACCTTTCGCATAATCCAGCCCGGTCACGTCGGTGTTCGAGAACGAGGCCTTGGGCTTTTGCGGCGGGTCGCACGCAGCGAGCGCCAGCAGACAGGCCAGCAGTATCAGCAATCGGCGCATGGCAATCAGTAAGGCAGGTAATGATCGATCAGCAGCGCTGCGAACAGCAGCGACAGGTAGATGATCGAATAGGTGAAGGCCTTGCGCGCGACAAGATCATCATAGTGTTTCCAGATGCGCCACGCGTACCAGAGGAAGATCGCGCCCAGCACGGCAGCGCTGACGAGATACAGCAGGCCACTCATGCGCACCGCATACGGCAGCATCGAGGTGGCGAACAGCACAATGGTGTAGAGCCAGATATGGAAGCGGGTGAACTCCATGCCATGGGTGATCGGCAGCATCGGCAATCCGGACTTCGCATAGTCATCGCGGCGATACAGCGCGAGCGCCCAGAAATGCGGCGGTGTCCAGACGAAAATGATCAGCACCAGTATCCAGGCCTGCATCGGCACATCATTCGCAATCGCAGCCCAGCCGAGTGCGGGCGGCATCGCGCCGGAGAGGCCGCCAATCACGATGTTCTGCGGGGTCGCCGGCTTGAGAATGATGGTGTAGATGACGGCATAGCCGACAAAGGTGGCGAAGGTCAGCCACATGGTCAGCGGATTGACGAGGTTGTACAGCACCCACATGCCGGCGCCACCGATCACGCCCGAGAACAGCAAGGTCTGCGGCACGGTGATCTCGCCACGTGCCAGCGGACGTCGCGCGGTGCGCGCCATCCGCGAATCGATCTCGCGCTCGACCAGACAGTTCACCGCAAATGCCGCACCGGCAAGCAGCCAGATACCGACCGTCGCCGCGATCAGCAACTGCCAGTCGGGCAGGCCGGGGGTCGCGAGAAACATGCCGATCACTGCGCAGAACACCGCCAGCTGCGTGACACGCGGCTTGGTCAGCGCCCAGTACTGAGCGATACGGTTGGGCTGGACGGTAAGCGTGGTCATGAAGATGGGAAGATGGACATCAGGCAGGCGAGAGGCTGGGCCGGGCATCAGCAGCAGCAGTCGCGGCCGATAAAGCGAGGCGGTAGTTTAGCATGACGAGCAGTAGCAACAGCAGCGCCGCACCCGCGTTGTGCAGGACGGCAAGGGTCAGCGGCCAGTCGAGCAGCACAGTGGCGATACCGACGAGGAATTGCATCAGCAACACCCACGACACCCCCCGCGCCAGCGGTCGCAGCCCGTCGATGCGCAAGGCCTGGTGCGCGACCCAGGCGATCACGCCCACCGCGACGATCGCGAACATCCGGTGCGCCCAGTGGATCGCCACCAGCGCATCGAAAGGCAGATAGTCGCCGGCGGCCGTCATGCCGAGATGCCGCCACAGCGTGAAGCCCTGCGTGATATTCATCTCCGGCACCAGTGCGCCCTGACACAAGGGAAAGCCGCCACAGGCCAGTGCCGCGTAGTTCGTGCTCACCCACCCCCCCAGCGCGATCTGAATGAACAGCACGCCCAGTGCCAGCGCGCCCGCACGGCGCAGCGATGCGGCCTCGACGTCTATCGCGGGCTGCGGTGTCTGGCGCATTGCCTGCCAGACCAGCAGGCCCAGCAGTGACATGCCAAGCAGCAGGTGAATGGTGACGATCACAGGCTGCAATTTCAGCGTGACCGTCCACGCGCCGAACGCGCCCTGCACACAGACGAAGACCAGCAACAGCACAGGCAAGGCCGGCGCGTAGCGCGCTTCGCCGGTACGCTTCCATCCCCGGAGCGCCATCACCAGTGAAGCAATGATCAGCACGCCCACGCCCATCGCCAGATAGCGATGGATCATCTCTATCCAGGCTTTCAGTACGGTGACCGGGCCGGTCGGCATCGCCGCCTCGGCAGCACGGATATCGTCATGCGCGAGGAAGGGATTGGCCTCGCCATAGCAGCCGGGCCAGTCCGGACAGCCCAGACCGGAGTCTGTCAGCCGGGTGAAGGCGCCGAAGACGATCAGATCGAAGGTGAAGAACACCATCACCCACGCGAGCCGGCGATAGCGGTCGGTACCGCGCGACAGGTAGACCACGGTGGCCGGCACCAGCGCGACCAGCAGCCCCTTGATAGCAAGCACGAGCCACATGGGATCAGCCTATGCCCGAGGCCTTGAGCAGGCGCGTGATGTCTTTCTTGATCTTGTTCGCGTCCGGATCTTTGGGGAAACGCATCATCAGGTTACCCAGCGGATCGATCATGTACAGATGATCGCTGGCCTGCGTGCCTGCCACCGTGGGCAGCCATGCGGCGAGCTTCTTCGCATCCACGCGCAACAGCTGCGTGCCATCGTATTGCTTCATCAGCGCGGTATCGAGCGGCGCATCATCGGTGATCAGCCAGACGCGCTCGATCCGGTCCATCTCCTTGCCCTGTGTCAGTCGCAGCTGGCGCATGTAGTAGAGCTTCTGCGCGCAGGCCGCCTGACAGGACGCACTGTCCACCTGCAGCAGGATCCATTTGCCGCTGAACTGTGTGAGCGAGGCCGGCTGGCCATCAAGTGTCGTGCTGCCGAGATCGGGAATCGGATAGGCACGCGGATCGATCAGGTCGCCATAGTTGGTACGCGTCTGCGGCTTGATCACGTAATAGGTCAAATAGGACAGGATCACCGGTGCCGCGCAGGCGGCGATCACGAGGAACAGCGTCCAGTAGGTTTTTTTCTTCACCTCGACTGGGGAAGGGGTATCACTTGCTTGCACGTTTGAATCCGGTCACGAGGAAAAATATCAGGGCGGCCGCGCTCAGCGCATACCACTGGAACGCATAGCCGCGGTGGGTGTCGATGCCCGTCGAGGGCAACGGCCAGTCGCGCACCAGACCGTCGCTGGTGTCGCTGGTCTGCTCGATTATAAAAGTATGCAGGGGTAGCTTGCTGGCGCGCGCAAAGGCGTCGATATCGGCGTTCTGGACGATCGCACCCGGACTGAGCAGTTCAGCCTCGCCGAGCTGCATCAGCCTGCCCGCCGAATGGCGCACCCTGCCTTCAATGCGGACGGCGGCCTCCGGCACAGGAATCGCCGGCAGGTGGGCACGGTCGCGCGCATCACGCGGAAACCAGCCGCGCAACACCAGTACCGTTTGCCCGCTACCGGAGAGCTTCAGCGGCATCATCAGGTAAAAGCCTGCCTTGCCCTGCAACGGGCGGTTCTCCAGGTACAGCGGCCAGTCAGCAAGAAAATGTCCGTCGGCGCTGACCCGCCGGAATTCCTGCGGTATCTCGCCGGCGCGCAGCGCGTTGGCGTCCACCGGATCAAAGGCAGCCCGCGTGCGCATGTCCTGCTGGAGCGCGAGTTTCTCGTCGGCCCGGCGCATTTGCCAGTTGCCCAGCGAGAGTCCCACTGCGGCGACGATCACGGTCGCAATCAGCGGTATCCATCGGAGGCGAAAGTGCAGTCGCATTAGAATAGAGGTTTAGTCTCGTTGGCATCCGGCAGCAGGTGATGTTGCCGTGTGCAGCTCAATATGAAAATCATCGTTGCGCTCGCCTTTGTCCTGATCATTGCCAGCCTCGGGTCTGCGCTCGTTTTCCTGATGCGCGACAAGGGCCGCAGCAATCGCACGGTGCAGGCACTTGCGTTGCGGGTGGGATTTTCGATCGCGCTGTTCGTGCTGCTGCTGGTCGCCCACCGGCTGGGCTGGATACAGCCAACGGGCATCATGTACTGAATTCCGGTACTCTGCAGGGGTCGTATCGCGACCACCGGGTCCACCAGTAAAAAAGCCGCACCGAAGTGCGGCTTTTTTCATGTCGTAGACGCTTACATCCAGTACACGACGACGTAGAGGCCGAGCCACACCACGTCAACAAAGTGCCAGTACCAGGCGGCGCCTTCGAACGCGAAATGATGATCCGGCGTGAAATGGCCTTTCAGCACACGGTAGAGCACCACCGACAGCATGATGCCGCCCATCGTCACGTGGAAGCCGTGGAAGCCGGTCAGCATGAAGAAGGTCGAGCCGTAGATGCCCGAGGTCAGCTTCAGGTTCAGCTCGCTGTACGCATGCGTGTACTCATACGCCTGGAAGCCCATGAAGATCGCGCCGAGCAGGATGGTTGCAGCCAGCCAGAATGCGGTCTTGCTGCGGTCACCGGCACGCAGCGCGTGGTGCGAGATCGTCAGCGTCACGCCCGAGGTCAGCAGCAGCGCGGTGTTGATGGTGGGAACCCAGAACGGGCCCATGGTCTCGAACTTCTCGATCGTGCCGGCCGGGCCGACATTACCCCAGTTCGCCGCAAAGTCAGGCCAGAGCACCTTGTGGTCGAGATCGGCCAGCCAGGGCATCGAAATAGCCCGCGCATAGAACAGCGCGCCGAAGAAAGCACCGAAAAACATCACTTCGGAGAAGATGAACCAGCTCATGCTCCAGCGATACGAGGTATCGATGCGCGCGTTGTACAGCCCACCCTCGGATTCCGCGATCGCATCACCGAACCAGTAGTACAGCACGACCAGCGCCGCGATGATGCCAGCGATATTCAACGGCTTGCCCCAGCTCACGCCATTGACCCAGGCGGACGCGCCGGCCATGGTCGCCAGCAGGGCGATGCCCATCAGCACCGGCCACTTGGAGGGACCGGGTACAAAGTAATACGGCGCTTGGCCTTGTTGAGTGCTCATCTACTTCCCCTGATTACAGTGTTCAAAATTGTGTTGCCTGCAACGACGGCGGCGTTTTGTTATGACAGCTTATTTCGCCACCACCATCTTTACTACCAACAGCAGCGCCAGCACGAACAGCACCGCGGCAATGATGCCCGCAATGATCACGTGCACCGGATTTAGTGTCTGCGTGTCCTGCTGGTAGCCGCTGTTCTTGCGCACGCCGAAAAAAGACCACAGTACCGCTTTCACCGTCGCAGCGAACGACATCTTTCGCTGTACGGCCTCTTTCAGTTCTTCCATCGACGATCCCCTCAGCCCGGTTTGTCCTTCAGTCCCACCTCAAAAAAGGTATAGGACAAGGTGATCGTCCTGACATTCTTTGGCAGCGCCGGGTCGATGTAAAAACTTACCGGCATCTGTCGCGCCTCTTTCGGCGCCAATGTCTGCTGCCTGAAGCAGAAGCACTCCATCTTGCGGAAGTACTGGGCTGCCTCTGCAGGTGCATAGCTCGGGATCGCCTGCGCGTCCATCGCCCTGTCCTGCGTGTTCACCACTTCGTACACCACCTGCGCCATCTCGCCCGGGTGCACCTGCAGGCTGGCCACCGCCGGCCTGAACCGCCAGGGGCCGGTGGTATTCGCATCGAATTCCACCGTGATCGTGCGGCTGGTGTCGATCTGCGTGTTCGCCGGCTTCACGTTCACCGTTTCCTGAACGGCGAGCACGTTGATGCCGGTGATTTCACAAATCTTCTTGTACAGCGGTACCAGCGAATAGCCGAAACCGAACATCAGCACGGCCACAACGGCCAGCTTGCCCAGCATCCGCGCATTGCGTCGCCGCTTGCGCTGGCCGCCCGCTGCCTGCTCTTGCGCATCCATGCAGTCAGCGAAGCAGCGAGTGCTTGATGATCACACCGATGAAAAACGCCACGGCAATCGACAACAGGATCAGCGCAGTGCGCAGGTTGCCAGGCTTGTTCTGCTCAGACATCTCAACCTTCGTTTCGGGGGTTACCCAGTGGGCCGGCAGGCGGCGGGGCCGCCTGCACCAGCCTGTTTTACTTCACGGTCGGCGGGGTCTCGAAGGTATGGAACGGTGCCGGGCTGGGCACAGTCCACTCGAGGCCTTCGGCGCCATCCCAGGGCTTGGCCGCTGCTT
>JACCDN010196940.1_pt1 | contig 44287 bp, 76 predicted proteins | sample 7441691 | NCBI WGS metagenome assembly JACCDN01 (sample SAMN15323439, study PRJNA562643) | freshwater metagenome | isolation source: river surface water | place: USA:Blue River Watershed | collected 2017-08-16 | reverse complement strand
CGGATTGCAAATCCGTGTAGGTCGGTTCGACTCCGGCTCGCGCCTCCAGTAAAATCAAAGGGTTACAGCAGTAATGTTGTAGCCCTTTTGTTTTAGTTGCGGGAGCGCTCCCGCAACCCAGCGCTATTTTGTTGGCAGAACCGTCTCGCCAACCCGCTGATATACCACCTTCGTGATCTGCTCTTTGGTGTGGCCGAGCAGACTTTGTGCGTGCCCAAGCTTGGTTTCGCTGGCGGCTTTTGGGCGAATGTCTTTGAATACAAATTCTCGGATGCTGGCGGCAAAAGCCGGGTCGGTTTTATCGTGCTCTTTGGCTGCGGCCTCTCTGGCCTTGTCCCATCGTACACGTTGCGTCCATTTAGTCAGCGGAACGCCTTTGTCTGTGGTGATTAGATAGATGCTCTGGACGTTTCCAGCCTGACGCTTACGGATTTTATCTATGAGCTGGCCTAGTTCTGTTAAAACGCCATCCTGCTTTAGCAATATCCGGAGTTTCTTGCCTGACGAGTCCCGAGTTTTGTTGGGCGTTACCAGCAGGCCATCGCCAACAATGTCACGGATGGTCATGTTGCGCACATCGGAAACCCGTTGCGCCGTCAGATAAGCAAGATCCATGGCATCTTTCAGCTCTTGGCAAGCGTGTTGATAGACAGCCTGATAGATTGCATCGTCTGCGTAGAATGTCCTAAGTTTCTCTTTGTTCCGCTCGATACCCTGGCACGGGTTCTGTTTTGATGTGTAGCCCCAGCCTCTGGCTTTGTTCCAGACGTGAGAAAAAAGAGATATTTCACGGTTGCCCCGCGTCTTGGCGCTTCTTTTCTGCAGGTATTGCGCTATGTGCTTGGGTTCTATGGCATCTATTGGCATTTTGCCAAAGGCGGCACGGATACGCTTCATTTCCCCAATGTTGTCGCTTTGGGTTCTCGGCGATTTTCTGGGGATTACTTCAGTGCTGTAGCGATCAAAGATAGCCCCCATCAGACCTGTTTCTATGGGGGCCGCACAACACTCAAGCTCTGCCCATTTGCGCTTTGCTTCATTTAAGTCGCTGCCGAGCGGGATTTCTTTGCGCTTACCAGAATCGTCGCGCCCGTTGTAGACGTAAAACACCCACTCTTTGCCAGTGTGCGATTTTTTGGTTCTGCGAAGGAGGCGTGGCGGAAGGTCTTTGGCGGTAGTTTTGGGGCGCATTGTCCAACGAATTTAGTTAATGGCAGAGAAATCCGGAGCCCAGCCTGACTGGTTTACAACGGATGCCGGGTGAGGGACACCCAGCATGCGAAGGCGCGCATACAGCCGACCAACAATAGGCAGCCTTGCCCGGTTGAGTTGATATACCCAGCCATTTTTATCCAGCCATTCAATCTGTTCTCTGGGGCGAGCAGCTCCAGTGATGCGCTGAATCTCTTCCGGTTCTAGCGTTTCGCTGGAGATTGGTAGCTCAAATACTGCAGTCATTTTTATGTCCAGACTATCCGATAAATGTACGATCAGTTTGGCGTGCAAACTACCGTGCAGTTGTTGTTTGCATCGCAACACGTTGAGCATACGGTGACCCGGCCGTCTGGCTGAATCACGGTGCTGGTAGTGCATGCCGCATAAGCGACACCGCTGATAATTGCGATAACTGTTGAAATGATGATGTAACGCATGATGTTCTCCTTATTCTGAAAATGAACCTGCGTAGCGGTGGTGCTGTGCGCCGGCGCAGTCGTGATCGACCTTATTGGTGGATTCACCGGATTGGTCCGATATGCGCTGGTGCTCACATGCGCCTTCAAATCCACACGTTTTATTGCCGACAATGATGGATCCGCACATGTATCCTGGGCGTCGCTGTCCGTTTACTGCGCACTTAATCACTTGCCCTCTCCTTGTGTCGTAATAGCGGCTGCAATGACAAATCCGACCATTAGGCCGATAGTTGCTCGGATGCCAAATAACAGAGCTTCGCTGCTTATGTTTCCTGTCATTTCAATTTTCTCCACTCTTGTCCTATCAACCCAATAAACAACAGAACTAAAATAATGAGCAATGCCAAGCAAATAACTTTTGTCATGAACTCAAGCATTTATTCTTCTCCCTATCAGCGGCAATGACTTCTTTAACATCGTTGTTGATAGCATTTGTAATACGAAGAATTTCTAGGGCTTGTTCAATCCCATTTCCTAACGCATTTTTTGCAGCATTAACGGCACACCGTTTTGCGTAACGCATCGGGTCATCATTAGTTATCTCATTTTCAATCCGCATAATTTCACCGGATAGATATATGAAACGGTCAGCGGCGCTGGTCATTTGTTCTTCTCCCTGTCAGCGGCAATGACGGCGCGGGCAAAGTCGCCAAGCTGTAGCATCAGGTTGTTTTGAAACTTGCCGTATATCTCACCAATCTCATCATCCGTCAGGTCTTTTGTACGGACAGTTGTTCGCATCGAAGATGACGAACTATCAGTTTCTGATTGCTCTACAATCGAAACAGGGGCGGCACATTCGTGGATGCCGGGATTTTCAACATCACACACAGGACACTTAGTGTGGGCATACCGCAGCACCGGCCCCTGCTCTGCTTGCTCGGCTACCATTTCGTTGGCTTCACCAGAATGGTCTAACGCTTTTCGCAGGGCTTTATCAGCGATAACTTGCTGTTCTGTGTACGGTATTGAGTGTGCTTCTAATGCTTGGCCGAAAACAGCCATGTAATTTTGAATTGCCGCTCGTTCTTTTGGTGTCATTTCCACATCTCCCGTAGCTTTTCCCATTCGCGGCGGTCACAGTCATGGCCTAGCGCCATGTGGTCTTTGCCGTCCGCTCTATCTTCGTCATCACGCTTAAACGCTTCTTCCGTATCGCGCTGAATGGTTGCCTTTGTCTGGTCATCTAATTCGCCCCAGATGCTTACTAGCCAATCAACACAATCGCCAACGATGTACGTACTTCGCCCAAGGCAGTAGCGATGCGCAGCAATGACCATTAGGTTGTTTCTGCCGTAGTTCATACCGAGAGACCTGTTGCTTTTGCTATAGAGGCGCGTGCGCGACCTCCAATGCTTCCTTCTTCCGGTTCGCTTTTAACCAAAAGAAGCGCATCCAGAACGCCAGTAATCTCAATCAGCGATTGCAGCAAATCAGGCGCGGCGGCGATTAGTCTGGCGTTGGCTTCGCGGTAAGTCTGCGTAACGCCATTGCCGCAATGTTTTGGTGTCCAGCCGCAGGTAGCAATGCCACCGTGTTCATCGCTGAACACTTCCGTCCGGTACATTCCGTCATCGCCTTTTCGGTGTGAAAAATTCCACGGCCCCGGTGTGTGTTGTGCGTTCATTGCCCCGTACTCCCAAATCCACCTACGCCGCGCTCGGTATCAGACAATTCGTCAGACCACTCGAATCCAACCTTGGGGAATGGAACGATCATCGCTTGGGCGATACGGTCGCCTTTCTTGATGTCAAGCCCACTGCCATACGTGTCCTTATGTAGCTTGACCTTTACAGCACCTCGGTAGTCGTGGTCGATAACGCCAACGCAATTGATGAGGCGAACCCCGTCCTTGAAACCATGACCACTGCGGCTAAACACCAACATCACGTAACCTTCTGGAATCTCGAATGCTAGACCCGTATCTAACATAACCGGAATCATTCCAACGTGTCCGTCTGTCATGCTATACAGATCAAAGCAAGCAGCACCGGACGAACCGTACGTTGGCATTATGGCCCCAGCGTTTAGGCGTTTAATTTTGACTTTAATCATGTCATTGACCCTTCTGTTGTTTTGGCGCAGCCCTGAAGAGGCGTTCTGGGTTTTTATCCCCGCTTGTAAGCGTTCGAACCATCCCGCTTTTCACAAGATTGCGCAGCGTTTTTTGCGTGTAGTGAATCGATGCGTCTGTCTTTTCAGCAATTTCTTCGGCGGTGATCCAATCCGATTGCTCAAGAACGAACATGATTGCCATCCGTTTTACGGGGACTCGTTCACGTGGCGCACGGTTCCTGGCGGCAAGTTCCATCGCGGTCGGTTCGTCAAACGACATGATGTGCTTGCGACCAGGAATTTCTGGCGGGACATAACCACCGAAAAGGATGCTTTTCAGGCTTGGCGGGCAGGGCAGCGCGGTGATCGTGCTCATGCCTCCCTCGCTTTCAGCATGGCGTCGGCATAGCGGTATTTTGCTTCTTCCCGCGTCCACATGGCTTGGCGAGTTGCAATGTATGAAGTGCCATTGTCCCTCTCGATAACGTGTTGTTCTTTGTAACCCTTCAAGATGTGCTCCATAACGTCATCCTCTGTTGCCTTGGCTGCAAAGTAGTCGCGGAGCGTCATGCCGTGGGCGTATCCAGGGTTGCTCGGCGGAAACGCCGGTCCGCCTGTTTTCTTATCCATTGTTTGCCTTCCATTCATTGAACATTTTTTCGTAACGCTCAAAATATTCAGGGAATGCAGCGCGGACACGGGGTCTGTTGTTTGAGTCGGCGCAATACCAGAGGTTGACCAGTGCTTTGACGAAGCTGCCGCCCAAGAATTCCATCATGTGTTCCGCGTCGTCGTAGTGCGGGGTGCGATTGCTGTATAGCGCCTGGCTCATGCCATAGCCCCCAGCATTTCACCGATTTGCTTGTCCTGGCCGCGCAGATAAGCGGTTCCTTTGTCGGTGAGTTCGATGACCTTGGCGCGGGCATCATCCTTGCTCTTCGTCAGTTTGATCAGCTTCTGGTTGACCAGATGATTGATCTTGCTGTGAACGGTCGGCCCTGTGCCGAAACGGTGGGTGTTTACGACATCGGTAATGCGCGTTGGCTTGCCCTGGCGATCATTGTTGTAAACGAAAGCCAGAACCTCGTCGCAGCCGCGGGTCTGCTCAGGGATATTGGTCAAAAAGCTGACAATGGCAGTGTACTTATTCATCATGCTGCTTCCTTTAGTTTGAGTTTTTCAAGCTCGATTGAGATTTGCTCTGTTTGGGCATGGCGCTTAGTTGCAGAAACGGGGAGCGTCATAAACATGCGGCGGGTTTCCTCGATCTTGGAGCGCCCCAGCGACAGATCAGCTGGCGTAAGCGGAATGTCGTAGCTGATTTTGTTGGCCAGGCGGCGGAGTGGTTCCCCATCGAATGCAATTCCTTCATTGCGCCCGATGCGTTCCCAGCAATCCGCCCAGCCAATCATTGCCGGAGCCACTTCACACCAAGAACCGTCAAATGCCATAAACACTGCTTTGCCATTGATGCACTCGATTTCGTCGGCTTCCATGCGCTCAAATGCCGTATAAATCGGCTGAAACAGGTGATAGACGCTATCAAGCCGTGGCTTGTTGCAGATTTGCTGGATTCGCGCCGGGTTGTACTTACGACGCGGCTTCTTGTTGCTTGGCATGGCTCCGGTCTTTCAGTTAAGGGTGATGATTCGGCTAGGTTCTTTTTCGGATTCGATCTGGAACTTCAATGCGTTAATAATCAAATCAGCCGCATCATGCGCTTGTGCATGCGAAGGTATCGTCAGATCGAGTTCGACACTTGATTCAAGGCGAACAGCAACAAGACCCGGCTCATCGCCTTCAACATCTTCAAATACGATTTGTGCCCAGCCCATTATTGGCTCCGCAAGAGCAGGATGGTTTCCGCGTACTTGAGGCGGAGACGGGCCGCGGCTTCGATCCACCAGTTCATACGGTCAATATCCGATACGCTTTCACCGGGGGCTGGCTCACCCATGACTGTAGTTGCCTCCCATTCGGTGATGTTGTTGGCCATAATCGGCGTTAATGCTGCATAAAAAGCGATTTGATCTTCAGGCATGTTTTGCTCCTAGTACGTGGTTGGTCATTCCGCGGCGCTTGATTGCCTGGTATTGGCGGCGCACGCCTTCGGAAATCTGGGTTGTAACGATTGATGCTCTGTTCCCGAAGATGCCTTTGGACGCGATTACGCCGCCCGTGTATTTACGCTCGGACGCTGGATGAAAGTTCATCGCCTTGCGCAGTGCTTTTGCTTTTTTGCCGTTCATGCCGACACCTCTGGATTGTTCTTCAGCGCGTACCCCATCAGAGGCCAAATCTTTTGGACGGCGTTCTGGCGGGCGATCTTGCGGCCGATCTCGGCATCAAAGTTCTCTGGGCTTACACAGGCCGATTCACCCGTGACGGTGAATCCGTTGCGCAGCACAAGCACACAGAATGTCAGCAATGCAAGCGGGTTCAGTGCCGGGCTATGTTCTAACGAACCTTCGGTCTTGCGAACGCTGTAACCAACAACACCATCTTCTGCGGTGAAGTAATGCTCGTTGACGATGTTCGCCTCGATGTCAGCCGGTGTGACACGCGGTGCAGTTAAGCCCTTGGCCTGTATTTCTTGCTCAATGTTTTGGTCATTGCTCATGGTTTGCTCCTTAAAACGGGATGTCGTCATCCAGATCCGACACGCTATTCACGGGGCGGCGCTGGCTCTGTTCGGGTTGTGGTGCGAATGGGTCTTGGCGGTCAGATTGCGGTGCATCGCCTTCGCGGCGGCCCAGCATCTTCATTTCGGTGGCTTCGATTTCGGTGGTGTACCGATCCTGGCCGTCCTTGTCCTGCCATTTACGGGTTTTGATACGGCCTTCCAGATATACCTGCGCGCCTTTCTTCAGGTACTGGCCAGCAATTTCAGCAAGGCGGCGATAAAACACCACGCGGTGCCATTCGGTCGCTTCACGTTGTTCACCGCTGGCTTTGTCGCGCCATGTATCGGTGGTCGCCAGACGGATGCTGGTGACTGCATCACCGCTGGTGGTGTATCGGACTTCCGGGTCCGCGCCCAGGTTGCCGATCAGTAGAACTTTGTTCAGTGATGCCATGATTGCCTCTGAATAGGTGGGGTACTTGCGCAAGACAAATGGAGTAGTCTTGTTACAGGCTGTTTTAAGTCGCCGAGCCGACTGCGCGCTTTCCCCCGTGGTCGTTACAGTCCAGCGTCGCCGTAGTACAGCGGGAAGCCGGTTTGCTCCTGGATCGCGGTAATTTCTTCCGTTACTGCCACCTTGAAGACGCGATCCGGGCGCACCAGCTCAAACCAGAAGGTAAGCAGATCCGTACCTGATTTTTGGCGGAACTTCAGACGGGCTTCGATTGGGTACGCAACATTGCTGCCCTGGAAGACCGGTACAGCAATCGTGAAGCGCTCAAACAGGCGCAGCTTGGTGCTGGTGTTTTCGTCAGCCTTGTCCACGTATTCCAGCTGGGTGCCGCCGGTTTGCAGATCAATGCGCTTTTTGAAACGCTTTTCGCTGGTGGCTTCAAACTCCAGCGCCATCTTCAGCATGTCAGCACCGGACGGCATGCCGTCAATGCCAGCGATGTCGCCCATGTTGTCTTCGATGAAGGCGGCAAAGTCAGCCTGTTCCGAGATTTTTTTATTCATGGCTTGCCAGCGCAGCCACTCAAAAGACAACTCCGGCTTGAATGTGGCGGTATGGTCGCGCCATTGCGGTTTGTCTTTGTCCGATCCGTGGTCGTCAATGATTGCCACGATGGTGCATTTGCTGCCCGGGTAATCCACGTTGGCATACAGGTTGCAGGTGTCCAGGCTGCCATGTTCCTTGACGTACTTAATGAAGCTGCCGGAGTCCAGCATGGTTACATTGGCGCGCTTGCGAACCGGGGTTTCCAGCAAGTCCTCCAGATCGTGAAGCCTGTATCGCTCGGGAACTACGGCATAGGGGATTTTGGTGTATTCAACAAATGGTTTGGCGAGTGCCGCGCCAGCGCTCAGTAGTTCAGTTGTTTCAAGCTGTTGCATGATGACCTCTTAGTCTTGGTTGATAACGCGCATTTCGCGCACGGGTGCAGAAATCGGTCGGATGTCCAGCTTCTTCTGGCGCGGATCTTCGGTCAGCAGGTTGCCTTCGGGCGTCGGGAAGAGCAGGGCTTCCAGATCAGGCTCGGCCGGCATCTTGGCCGTGACTTTGCCTTTAACAGCCAGTGCACCGGCAGTGGCTTTGCGCACCGACAAGGTGATGGTCAGCGTGCCGCCCTTGCCGGTGCTGTCCACGGCTTTGACCAGATCCTGCAGACGGTCATTGGCGTCTTCAGCCAACAGTCCAGCATGCAGGGACGAGATTGTTTGCAATACGGTGTTCATATTGATTCCTTTAATGGTTTGGGTTAGGCCGCCTTGCGGTAGCCGGCTTGGAACTTGGAAAACTCGATGCAAATTGCCCGGGCGTGGTTGCGGTCAGCTTGGTTTTTCCACTCCCGGCTTTTCAGGAATGCCGAAACTTCGCTTTCTGCCTGGATAATCGGATCAACGTTCCCGCCAAACTCGGCGGGGATGTCGTTAGCGCTATCAAATACCGGGGACAGCATCGGGGCGACTAGGCCAACCAACTCACCGGCAGTTGCTGGAGCGTGACCAATGAACGGCACGACAGGCTCTGTAATCGTGATTTCGCTTGGCGGCTCATTGGTCGTTACGGCTGATTTAGCCGATTCGATTAACTTGGCGTTTGCTGCAAAAGTTGCGCGGCGGCTGGCCAGAATGTCTACAAAGATATTCGGTGCTGTCGTGCAGACGCTGGCAAAGTCTGGGAAGAGGTGCATTTCTTCGCCAACGTAAGCCCGGTTGGCGGCGATGGTTGTGTGAATCAGCGCGGCATCTGTTTTGGCACTGGCCAGCGCGTCATTGACGGCGCCGCGCAGGCTGGATAACGTGCGTTTGTTCTTTGCCGCTTCCGCAAAATTTCCGTCAATCTTCGGCATCCAGTTGCCGCCAAGGCTCTGGTTGATAGCGTTGATGTGGTCTTGCAGGGCGGTCTTTGCATCGCTGACGATGTTTGCCTTGATGCTTTCCTTCTGTGTTTTGACCTGCTTTTCCAAGTTCAGGCGCTTTTGGCGGGCTTCTTCCTTGATTGAATCGATGGCGCGGAATAGCGCATCAATGGTGTCTGTCTGGCTTAATGCGTGTTGCTTGGCGGCGTCCAGACGAGATTCAACATCTTTGCACCAGGCTGCAGTTTTCTCGGCATTGGCAAAGTCTTCGTCCGTGACCAGTTCGGTTTTGATGCCACGGAACACGGTCAGGGCGTGCTCTGTGAACTCGGCCAAATTGGAGTGCTGCACCATGCCAGTGACTTCAATACGCAGGGCTGGCAGCGCTTCTGGCGCTGTGCCAACGACGATTGGCGCGTCTTCGGTCGGGACATAGGTTTCCAGATCCGCTTTGAATTGAGCCCAGCCCGCCTTGATGCTGGCGATCAGCGCATCATTGCGCTCTGCCCAAAGATGCTTTTCTTCGATAATTTCGTCGTTATCGTTGAACTTTGTCGCAGAAAACAGAGTGCGATCAGCGTCTGACACCATGAACTGATGCGCCACCTGAATGTGGTAAACCATAGGCAGGTCGTCAAAAGTCTTCGCGGCGCGGATGGCGTCGTTCATTGACTTGTGTTCCCAGTTGATCGACAGATCCAGCGACATACCGTCCAGGCTGGCGCCGTAAACGCCCTGCGATCCACAAATTGGGTACAGATCAACGCCAAGAAATTTCTCGGCGTATGGACGGGCCAGCGCTTCAAAGCGGTGGCCGTCGTCAAAGCGCTTTTGGGTGAACGAATCGATTTCGCGGTCGATGCCGAACTTCTTTTCCTGCAAAAGCTCGGTGCGCGACTTGTACGGGGAAACGCCCATCATGGCCGGCGCATCGCTGGCCATCAGCAGCGTGGATCGCCATGCGTGCCATTCCGGCGTTCCTTGAATGAAGTCTTGGATTTCCATGCTCATTTACTTTGCCTCCGCGGCGTTCATTTCGGCAACAAACGGATCAACCGTCTCTGCCGGTGCTTGGTTGACCAGCTCACCATCTACGGCTTCTGGAATGGCGTTGATCTTTTCGATTTGCACGGCTGTCAGGGCGTACTTCTTCGACACCATGGCGATGATCTGTGGTTTGTTGGCTTTGCCGCCCTGAATCAATTTCTCCCACGTTGGCATGTTGGCGGCCATTTGATCTTCACCGTATGCCGGCAGCGGTTCTGCGCCACGCTTGATTTCACCCGTTGTCGTATCAATGGCCAGATCTTTGCCTTCCATTTCATCTGCAGTCGGCATTTCTCCCAGCTCCGGAAACGCTTTGCGCAGCGCCTGGGCTTCGGCACATTTGGCCAACTGGGCGTATGGGCGCTTTTTCCACATAGCATTTGGTGCTTCGCTATCGCGCTTCTGGGTGGCGTAGTTTTCTTTCCACAGCTCCCGAGCCGTGAAGGCGACGATGGTGCCGTTTTCCATTTGACGATGCACAGTAACTTTGCAATCGCGTGGGTAGGTGATTGAGACACCGCCCAGGTTTTCTGTCACGTCAGCGCCGAATTCCGGTTCGCTGACGCCGGCATACTGGCCGCTGCGTGCCGCCTGTGTGCGATACAGCCCAATGCCCGGCATGACGACATCGCGCATTTCGTACTGGTTGCTCTGGCTGTTTTTGACCGACATCGGCACTAGGTGCACGGGCTTTTGCATGATGTCGAGCCCAGCGGCTTGGCAGTAGTTGATTGCCATTTTGATGCTGGCGCGCTTGGCGCCAGGATAGATACTGTTCTCCAGCACGGAAAACAGCTCTTCTTCGTTCATGGCCATTGCCGGCTGCTGTGCTTTGGTCTGTTGCTTGGCAAGTGGTGCATTCATGGTTTGTTCCCTTTAGAAATAACCTTGGTTGAACATTTGGTTAAGGCGGCCGCTTTCTTGTTGCAGCTCGTCGCTGGGGTAGAGCTCAATGCCGTCATCGGGTGCTACGCGCTTGGCTGGATCCGCAAATACGATGTGCGGGGTAGCAACTGGCGAACCGTTTACGATGTTGATTTCGTAGACGGTGACGGCACGGAGCTGATTAGTCACAATGGCCGCCTTCGGAATCGGAATGAATTGGCCCGGTTGCTTTGGCGATAGCGGCGATTAGCAGATTGCTGGCTTGGTCGTCGCCCCTCTCGATTTGTTCGTCACCCCAGCTCTCCTTGATGATCTCTACTGCCATTTGTGCAGCAATTAGCAGTTCATCGCGCTGCTGCATGGTCTGGCCGAGCAGGGTGCCGACTTCCACCGAGTCTTCGCCAAAGTTGCTGGTCAGCAGATCATCGGTGCTGATGCCACGGCAAGCGTTGACGCAAGCAACGACGCGCTTGGCGATGTCGCCCTGGCACTTGTGGAAACGGACGACCTGGCTGTCTTCGGCGTCCATGATGTAGATGTGTTCGCCGCATTCACCGTCAAACACGCTCCACGGCAGGATGACTTCATGAGCTAGTGCGTGCATATCAGCCACCCAGCTTCCAGTTGAATACATACGATGCCAGCGGCAGCAGCACGGTAATGGCCAAGACGCCGATCAGAACGATTCGGTCTGCCTTATCGGCATTGCGCGGCTTTTTGGACGAGAGCAGGGCGTTTTGCAAACGGATGCCGTCTTTTGTCATCGGCTTGCGGTCGTAACGAATGTAGTGGCAGCCGATCAACACTTTGCCAGTGTTGTATGGCGTCACTTTTTCTGCGTATGCCATGTGTATCCCCTGAATAAAGTTGAAATGCAAAACTGACGAAACGGACTGCTGGTGCTGCTTTCGCTGCGTACTTGGCACCCATTGGGCCAACCGTTTTCTGCCAGAACCGCCTTGCCAAAGGGCTTTAATCAACTATCACCTGCACCGGACGTTGAAGTTCTGCTGCGATGGGGTGAAATATAGCGGAACTATAGATATATGTCAATAGCCGAACTATTGTTTGTGCTATAGTTGATCCCATCACCAAGCGACGGGTGATGAAGTAGACCTTCGATTCGCCTATTGCAGATGGGCCGGGGTTTCAGGTGCCCCGATGTGTATTCCACCTCTTCCGGGAGGTTATGGCCCTGCCAGATGGGAAATCTGCTGATCTGGTGACGCCCAGGAAAGACTGGGGCCAAGACGCATGGCGACTGGCAGGCAATAGCCAGCCTCTACGGTCCCTCAAAAAGCTAGAGAGGGCGGAATAGACAAGACCGGGTAGCGCCGGGTGTGCGGGTGCCGAGCTGGAAGGTGTCTAAATCCCGCTAGCCTCGTCCAGTCGCCAGCCGTATAGGCAAAGCTGGCAAATGAAGTGAAAAAAGCCCACGGAGTTTCCGTGGGCTTCCCTCGTCACCTATGCTTTACGCATAGCCAGACAAGCTAGCAATGCGAGAATAAAAGCAGTTACTGGTTCAATTTGCTGTGATAGCACACCAAATAGCACAAGAACGTCATTTATCCCGTCAGCGTAAGCCGCTGGTCTTGTTATTAGAATCAGCATACGCCTTTCCTTCAAACACGCCTGGAGCCTTTGAATAGCCGGGCACCAAGCAACCAGGCTTCACCGCAAATTCTCGTTTTAAAAAGCAGTCGCGAAGGTGCGGTGACCCGACTGCGTTCTCTAAGTATAAATAAAACCACCCGCCGAAGCGGGTTATGTAGTAGTTAAGCTGCTTTAGACCACTCAAAGATAGACTCTGTAAGTTTTTCAATATTGTCTTCGACTTCTACCCGAACACGTGACGGCACACGGTCAATTACGCTGTCTATAGCATCATCATTTTCTTTGAGTTTATATTCTGGCCAATCAGTAGGGCGAAGTATAAAAATCCCAAGCCTATGAAGATTCTTTGCTTCTGAAGCCAACTCTAAATCAAGCCACGAATTCAAAAGATGTTCTTTAACAGTTTTAGGGGTGTAAGTCGCTGACTGAATAATTCCTCCAGCATGTTGTGGAGTGAGAGGGATTTGAATTGCTTTAGTTCCCTTTCTGGTCTTCACAACAGTTTGAATTTGACTTGGAATTATTTCGTTAGCTGCGTGAGAGTCAATCAACTTGAGTTGATTATGTACCTTTTGGATTACTTTGTTGTTTTGTATTTGAGGCAATCTCTCGTTATGTCTCGTACGCATTGGTATCGCGGCAGTTACCTGGCTAACAAAAATGTTGTCGACAGCCTCTAATGGGTCAATGTTATATATAGGCACAGGTTCATCAAAAATGATGTTGGGAGAAGATGGGGCCTTTCCTTCAAGCGCATCGCAAAGCGCCGACTCAGCAAGAAAAACTATACCTTTAGCGGCGTCTTCTCCAAATAAACAAGTCAACCTACCACCGTCTTCAATGACACGACCTGCTCGTGATCCATTGCTAGCGATAACGCATGCGCCAATATTGAACGATTCACCTGTGAAAAGATCCGGGATGCAGCGTATGTTGAACGCCATTCCGGTCATCTCAAAATTTGTCGCTTGATTGTTTATGAATAGCATGTGACACCTACGTTAGCATTGACATGTGATTCGCAATCAATGATTGAGTCAGGCTCGATCTCTTCCATATGAAGTGATGCGCCCGATGAAAGTCGCTGTTTGCGCTCAACAAGTTATACAAGTCTACTCTAGCTTTCTCGTAAGCTAACTCAAATCTTTCTGCACTTGCGATGATGGCACTCTTGATGTTGTCAGGCAACTCATTGCACGGCCATGCTTCATCAATAAGCTTGTTTAACGTCCAATTATCTTCCAGGTCAACTAAGTTTTGCACTGTCCATTGAGGCCCGGTCAACACATCACTGTGATCTATAGGCATGAGCTGATTTGGCCCTACATAGAGTAGGTTACCAATATGCCTGTCAACATTGGAGATCCAAGAGTCAAAAGCTACTAGCTTAGGAAATCCTGGCCATCCTTCCAGTTCCTGCTTTGCTGAAGATGACCCATTTCCCAAAAAAGCAAATAGGTTTCCGCACACTCTTCCTGACAGATCTGTGCACGCAGTGGATGTAAAGCATTGAGCAAACTCTTCGTTGCCGATTAGATTTTCCGAGTTTTCAAAAAGTGAGCGCGGCAAAAGTATCAAGCCAGCATCTGGTTGATTTATGCCTGCATGTTTCGCCATAACGTATCCGACAACATCATTTACAAGACTTCTGAATGCTACGTTTGGGTAAGCCTTGACGAAAACATGCCTATTGTTTGTGAAAAGCGCTCGATGAGTATTCGCACGTATTCCTGTATGGACAGTCTCTAGCTTTTTTAGATACTCACTAGAATCGTGATACTGAATCATTTATTTTTCACCCTTCGTATAAACCTCGGCCCTATCGTACTGGTCACCAGCCGCCTGCATCATCTCCGTGACCTCATAGACCACCTTATTAGCCGCCTCTTTGTTGTAACCAGGCAGGGTAGGGTCTAGCACTACATCCGTCTGCACAGCCAGCACCCGGTCAAGCGTAAATTGACCATCCGGCATGATGGTCACGATGCGGTCAGTGCATTGTTTGGTGATGGTCACTGCATTGCCCAGCAAGACTTGATTTAGGTTCTAGAGAACGATTGGCTTCGTAGGAACCAATCGGTGTCATTTAGATGGTTGTGCGCCATACAGTGATACATAAGAGGCGAGAACCAGATTGACGCTGCGTTGAGCCCCGCTGGCTCCTTTTACAACAACAGTCACTGTGTCACCTGTTTTGCCAAACAAGAGCTTAACGGCTTCCCAAGAGTTCAATGGCTTTTCACCATTAACAGAGACAACCTCTTCACCAGCGACAACACCAGCCTTGGAAGCAGGGGAGTTAGGCGCGACTTTTGTTATCACCAAAGCACCATCCGGTTTAGACATCCAGATGCCGGTAACGCCAGAGTCTTCAATGGGGATGTAACCGAGTTTTCCGTAGTCAGATACACAGTTATTCATGGTTGAGTTGGAGATAATCAAACCATCAATGCCTGACCCGCTTGCCGTGCAACGTACTGTTTGCCTGGCTGAATTGATCATCATTTGAGACTGTGATGCGCACCCTGTAAGAAGCGCCAGGGTAGATATTGTTAACGCCAGTTTCTTCATTTCTTGATCCACCATTTTGACTTTTCAATTTCGTAGCATCGGCTTGCCAGAGTTCTGAAAGCTATATCAGATCCCTGTGCTGATTTTGCAGACTTTTCTAAACAAGCATCCAATGAAGGCGGAACTAATGAGTAAATCGCCACAGCCAAAAGCAGTAGGAATGCCGCAACTAAAGCCAGCGCTTTCTGATTGCTAGTCACTAGCGCTTTCTGGCGGAGAAAATGACGCGGCCACACACGTGCCATTCGCCGATTGGTTCAATAATGCGGTTTCCGTTCAGCTGGAGAAGATAAGGCTTGCCGCGTTCATCAATTTTGTAGCGTTTTAGCGTCAATCCTTCGCTATCCATTGCAACCACGTCATCGCCAGTCTCATAGGAAGAATCGGGATCTACAAAAATGATGTCTCCGGGGTGGTAGCCTCCGGGCACATCCATGCTGTCGCCTTTTACTTCCAGAGCATACGTGTTCTTTCCGCAACCGACCGGAACGGGCAGGAGCTCTTCACCGTCCTGTAGCGTGAAAGCGCCTGGGGAACGGCAGAAATCACCAGCACGCACCCATGACAGGAGTGGTGCAAATGTAAATCGGACGCTCTGCGATTCGATAAGTCCAGCGGCCTCCAGGTGATCCGGATCTACATATCCAGAAGCCGCGCTTGTTTTGACAATGCTGTCCTGTTGCTTTGACAAGCGTTCACTAAACGCAGAAATAGGCACGGCAAGTGCCTTGGAGTAGGCAAGGGCAGCATCCAACGAAATAGCTGTAATCCCCTTTTTGTGCTGGTAAATCAAGGCACCGTTTTTACCTATTCCTGCAGTTCTTGAGAACTGGGCTTCATTAGCAATGCCGGCAGCTTCCAGGCAAGCAGCGAGCCGTTTGCCTTCTGCGAGCTTGATGTCCAAGGGAACGGATGTCTTTTTCATAAATAGGAATGCTATAGATTTGTAACCATAGTGAAGCTATTGCATTCTAGATATAGTTCAGCTATAGTCCATCCGATGAAAAACCGATTAGCAGACATCCGTAAAAAACTTAGCTTGTCGCAAGCCCAGCTTGCGGCTCTGCTGGGTATGACGCCGGGCAACGTGTCGCACATCGAGACAGGGCGACAAATCCTGACGCTTGATAACGCGGTCGCGCTTGTCGGGGTTTGCCGAAATTCTGGCCTTAGCGTTGGGCTGGACGACATTTTCATTTACCCGGAAACAACGCCAAAGACGAATACACAGGAGTCAGATTGATGGACACGAACCTTTCGCGGTCAGGTCGCACTGATCCAAATGGAAAAATGGTTGTTCGTATTGACGTGCCTATGACTGAAGAGCTCCACGACGAGGTGCTCTTTATGTCGAAACTGCACGGGATGACCAAGGCTGAATACATTCGCTACACGCTTGAACGGGTTATTTACGGTGAGCAGGCTATGGCTAGGCATCGTGCAGGTATACCCCAGTACGCGCAAGGTGATCAAAGTCGGATCAAAGACTAACCGGGGGCAGCGATGCGTACTCACGTCAGAGGCGCAAGCCTAGCCGCCTACCGGGATCTGACCGATTCAGGGAAGCTGGGCAACCAGGCGCAGACCATTATCAAGGCCATGAAAGCAGGGCGGGATTATTCCCTCCAGGAATTGAGTCGCTTGACCGGGATTGCCATTAACGCTGTGAGCGGCCGCTGTAACGATCTTAAAAAGATCGGTTTGCTGGCAGAGGCAACTTGCCGGAAATGCTCAATCACCGGTCGCACCGTGCATCCGGTTCGTTTGCCAGAAGCACAAGGGGAGTTTGTACTGTGAGCAATCACTGGTTACGTCTATGGCACGACATGCCAACCGACCCGAAATTTCGCGTGATTGCAAAGGCTTCAAAACAGCCGTTGCACTTGGTCATTGCGCTTTATGTTTGCATGATGGTTGACGCATCGAAAAACAACGTGTCACGCGGTGTCACGCAATGTCACGACGAGGATTTGGCTGTCACGCTCGACTGTGACATGTCACAAATCGAAGATATTAAGCGTGCCATGCAAGGGCGTTTACTGGACAACGACCGCTTGACAGGCTGGGAAAATCGACAACCGAAACGCGAGGATTCAGGGAACCCAGAAACCGGCGCAAAGTCAGCAGCAGAGCGGCAAGCAGAGAAAAGGGCTCGTGACAAATTGGCCTCTGAAAACGTCGCTGTCACAGCAGGTCACGAAACGTCACGCAATGTCACGCTAGAGGAGAGGAGAGGAGAGGAGAATATATCTACTACTGTCGTAGTAGATAGGGCGCTTAAACGCGCCACCCAGCTCCCGCCAGATTTTTACCCAAATGCCACTGGCGTTTCATACGCTGAAGCGAAAAAGATCGATCTTGCCGTTGAGCTTGAATCGTTCTGCAACTGGCACAAGGCCAAAGGCACCACGATGAAGGATTGGCAGGCCGCCTGGAGAACGTGGTGCGACAAGGCTGTTGGCTTTGGCCGTGCTGGAACGCAGCCGGCGGCGAAGACTCGACTTTCTCCCGGTGAACAGACGGCGTATGCCGCCGCCGAATGGCTTAAAAACGAAGGAGCAGTGCAATGAGCAAGGAACGCTTTGCCAAGGCGATGTCGGCACTCGCCGAATATTACGGAAAGCCGATGAATTCAGCCGTGATGTCGCTCTACTGGCAGGGTTTGCAGTCCTACAGCATCGAGGCAATTGAGGATGCCATCGGTCGCCATCTTCGCAACCCGGATACGGGCATGTGGATGCCGAAGATTGCCGACATCGTGAAGATGATGGAAGGCAGTACGCAGGATGCGGCAGTTCTGGCATGGGCCAAGGTGATGCGCGCCACTGGAAGCGTCGGCCAGTACCAGAGCATTGCCTTCGATGATCCGCTGATCCATGCCGCGATTGATGATATTGGCGGATGGCCGTTTATCTGCCAGACCAAAGAAGACGAGCTGCCGTTTGTGCAGCGCCGATTTGAACAGAATTACCGCGCCTACAAGACTCGCAGCGATGTCCCAACTTATCCGAAATACTTGGTCGGTATCTGCGAAATCCAGAACGCCGGACGCGGTTTTAAGTCACCGATGCCGCGGCTTGCCGGAAATCCGGAAGCGGCTGCTTTGGTTATGAAAAACGGTTCTGAAACGCCACGGCTCACCGTGACCCCAGGTGAGCTGGTGGTTTCTCCATTACTCCACATTGCCAACAAGGCGGCGGCGTGACAAATGAAGAGCAGCGCGAACTCTTCAACGAACGTGCCGCTATTCGTGAATTCGATGGCGGGATGCCGCGTGCAGACGCCGAGCGCATGGCTTCTGAAGACGTTGAGCGCCATCGTCATCGCTGCGAAGTACGGACGATTTTGCGCAAGTACGCTGCAGAGGGGATTTCTGGCGTTGATCAGTTCATTGAGCTGGTCGCAAAAATCCGCGGAGATTCAGCCGCCGCTCGATTACGTGAAGACGCCATCGCGCAGTGGAAGGCTGGCAACCGTGGAAACGAAGGTGACTGGCGAGAACTGGGACTGAAATGAACCTGCCAATTAAACGCCGCCCAGAGCGCATCCCGTTACGTGTATCCAAAGGGGCTTTGATCCCAGCGGACAGCATGGCTGCAGCACGACTGCGCGCCAAGGGCTACGCGATGAACGACATTGTGTTTGCCGAAATCAAGAAGCCGAGAAACCCTGGCTTTCATCGACTGGCTCACCGTATCGGCACGTTAGTGGCAGAAAACATCGATGTGTTTTCCGGCATGACCGCCCACAACGTACTGAAGCGGCTGCAGTGGGAAGGGAATATCGCCTGTGAAGAGGTGGTTGTTCAGGATGCTGACGGCGAAATCCGGATGATCCGCTGGCCTTTGTCCATGTCGTTTGAGTCGATGGATCAGGGCGAGTTCAAAGAGGTGGTCGCGGCCTTCTGCAGACACATCGCGGAAACGTACTGGCCGGGTCTTGATCCGGAACAGATTGAGGAAATGGCAGATTCTATGGTGGATGCGGCATGAGGTTCGGTTCTGTTTGTTCTGGCATAGAGGCCGCATCGGTAGCTTGGGAGCCGCTGGGCTGGAAGGCCGCATGGTTTTCAGAGATTGAGCCTTTCCCGTGCGCCGTTCTGGCGCACCACTACCCAGATGTGCCGAACCTTGGCGACATGACCATGCTGCCGGACCGGATTGTCGCTGGCGACGTGGAAGCGCCAGATGTGTTTTGCGGCGGAACACCATGCCAAGCCTTCAGCGTTGCCGGTAAGCGCCAGTCGTTAGACGACGCACGCGGCAACCTTTCCCTTGTTTTCTGTGAGATAGCCAATGCAATTGACGATGTTCGATCAGCTGGAGGAAATGCCCCAGCCATTATCTTCTGGGAAAACGTCCCGGGTGTTCTCAACACCAAGGACAATGCCTTCGGCTGTTTTCTTGGAGAGCTTGCCGGAGAAGACTGTGCGCTTCAACCGCCAGGGGGGGGGGAAATGGTCGAACGCTGGTGCTGTGTATGGCCCCAAAAGAGCAGTCGCGTGGCGGGTTCTTGACGCCCAATACTTCGGAGTGGCCCAACGCCGCCGCCGTGTGTTCGTTGTCGCAAGTGCTAGAACAGACATTGATCCCGCAGCGGTTCTTTTTGAGTTCGACGGCCTGCGCCGGGATTCTGCGCCGAGCAGAGAAGCGGGGAAAAAGGTTGCCTCCGCAGTTAGAACAGGCATTGTCGGCGGTATCGACTACGAAGGAAACGGACACAGCGAAAACGAACCAACAGGGCCATTGTTGAAAGGTTCGCCAACGGGCGGAGGCCATCCATTACCCGCTGTTATAACGAGCGCCAGAATGGTTGCCTTCGGCGAGTACGCAGACGATGGCACAGCAAGCACATGCAAAGCGCGTGACTACAAGGATGCAACCGATCTGGTTGTTCATCCTATCGACTGCCGCGGCGTTAGCCCGACGCTGACTTCAAAGATGCAGGGTTCAAGTGGCTGGGCGCCATACAACGAGACAGAGCACCTTGTGCCTGTAGCGCAGCCGATTGTGAATCAGCCGATGCCGATCAACACAATGATCGCAACGAGACACGAAGCACTTGGTGAGCGCACAGGGTTTGGCATTGGTGAACCCGGCGACCCATCCTTCACGATCACCAAAGGACACAGCCACGCGGTGGCGTATCCGATTGCTTTCAACCATTACAGAACCGATGCAAGCGCTGGAGAACTTTGTCCTACATTGCAAGTCAGCAAAGGAAGTGGCGTTGCAGGCGCTGCTGTTGCCGTATCTCTGCGCGGACGCGAAGGCGGTGCGACAGCAGAACTAGGTGACGAGATTCAAAACTGCCTGCGGGCCTCAAGCGGCGGCGGCGACAAACCTCATGTGCTTGCGCCGGTCATTGATTGGGATAACGACCTAAACGCAAGCAAAGAACAAATGGGAACGCTATTGAAAGGCGGTGACGGCGGTCGCCATGAGGGCGTGATGCTTTCCACTATGGCGGTGCGCCGTCTAACGCCCGTGGAGTGCGAGCGCCTTCAGGGGTTACCTGACGGCTGGACGATGATCCCGTGGCGTAAGAAGACAGCCAGAGAATGCCCAGACGGTCCGCGTTACAAGGCGCTTGGCAATAGCTGGGCGGTGCCGAATGTTCGTTGGATTGGTCATCGCATTCAATTGGCGGTAGAGGTGGCGGCATGAGCTTTCCCGTCTGGATCATCGCCCTTGTTTTTGCGCTGAACGGTCAGCCGTTCTGGGCCTTGTTGTTTGTCATTATCGCCTGCGAGGTTGATAAGTGAACAACCAGCTATCCGCCGCCGAAAAGCGCCACATTGCCAAGGTCAAGGAAATGCCATGCGGCGTCTGCGGGGCATCTGGCCAGAGCGATGCTCACCACATTGAACAGCACCAGCAGTTTTTGTGCATTCCATTGTGCCGGGATTGCCATCAAGGTGCGCACAACGGCATACACGGCCAGAAGCGAATCTGGAACGTGCTGAAGAAGACAGAGCTGTCCGTGCTGAACGACACCATCAGGAAGCTACTCAATGCCAGGTAAGCAATTCATACGCGAATTCTGGAGCCAGCGGCAGTATTGGCGACTGGTGAAGATGACTAGGCATCTGGTTGATTTTTTTTAATGTGTGGAAAGTGAAATAGGCATGACATACGACGAATTCGTGAACTACATGCATAAAACCCGCGCTCGATTTCGCGTTTTCATGGTCTTTTACGCTATTCCCGTTGTTGCCATTGTTGGGCCGTTTGCCTGTTTGGTTGACGTGATTGACGGTTCTATTACTGTTCAGCGTGCATTCAGGGAGTATTTATCAACGATGCGGGATATGTTTGTTTCGGTTCGCAGTGGGCGCTGGAAATGAAGCAAGCCGTCATCCTGACGCTGCCGTACCCGCCAACCGGCAACCACATCTGGAAGCACACCAGGGTTGGCCGTCATTATCTGACCCAGCAAGCACGTAACTATTACCAACTCGTCGCAGAGGTGGTTCGGAAAAGCGGCCAAGACGGCCTGATGACCGGAAAACTTCACGTTGAATGCGACATTTACCCCCCGGACAACCGCCGCCGTGACATCGACAACGCCTTCAAGGTGATTGGCGATGCCTGTACCAAGGCTGGCGTTTGGAAAGACGATACACAGATAAACCGCCTTGTTCTGGAAAGAATGGAGACGGTTAAACACGGCCTGATAGCGATTCGCATAGCAACGATTGACGATTAGCCGGGGGCTGATATGACGCGCGTGGCATCAGGGGAAAACCCGTTCTATAGAGAACTGGTGCTGTCTGTTATTGCAATGGCCGATGGGTGGCTCAAGGCCAGAGAAGTGGCGGAGCTAACAGGACTTAGCTACAAGCAGACGATTGACGCACTGAACTACTTGCACAACGCGGAGAAGGTGGCCAGAACCGGGCGCAAGTTTACGGCGATGTGGGGGAAGCGGGAGCTTCTGACCGTTACTGACACCACCGAAGAATCCAAGATCCTGATTACCTGCTTTCTACGCAGTTATATGACGCCGTAATCGAATAGCTGGCGCGGTTTTACCCTCTGGAAAACAACCGACTAACCCCATTAAGCGGCCGTCATCATGTCAGGCGATAACAAATCCCCACCCCCAACAGAGCAACCCTACGGCATGGCGGCCCAAATGTCCCGATTAGAAGCGCAAATATCAGCGCTGACGGAAAAAGTAGAAGACATCAAGACCAGCGTGACCCAAATCGCCAAGCTGGACAAGACCATTGCCGAGGTCGTTATCCACAACGGCCACGCCCGAGAGAACATCGAGACACTGTGGCGCCAGGTCGAAGAAATCAAGAACCGCGTCGAGCATACGAACACCCGTATCACGACAGTCGAAAACGACACCAACGAGAACATCAACAAGGCCAAGGGCGCCGGTTGGGCTTTTGGGATTATGTTCGGCGTGATTCAAGTATTGGTCGTTAGCGCGGTGGTTTGGGCATTTACCAACGTGCAAGAGAGCCTTATTGCAAACCGCGTTCAAACGGAACAGATACAGCGCCTGGATATTGCTGTCAAAGAGCTCGTCATCCGGGGTGCCAAATGAGGCTTTATAACAACTGGCGCGAGATTGTCCGCCGGTCGTGGAGCCTGCGCTTCATCATCATTGCGGCGCTGCTTTCTGGCTGTGAGATTGCGCTGCCCTGGATAAGTGATCAGTTCACCCCGGGCGTGTTTGCCGGACTGTCGTTTGTCTTCACGGCATCGGCCTTTGTGGCCCGTCTGGTTGCGCAGAAGGGGATTTGATGGAACAGCAAGCCGACAAGATGAAACGACTGAAAGCAGCCGCATTGGCTGCTGCAGCGATTGCCATTCCGGCAGAAGGGTTGCGCCAGTATGCCTACTATGACCCCCCTGGAATCCTCACTGTTTGCTACGGTTCGACGACACAGGTCGTCAAAGGAAAGAAGTACAGCCTGGAAGAGTGCCGAGCCCGGCTGGATAACGACATGCTCGCTGCCATTAGCGCTGTCGATCATTGCGTTCCGGGCTTGCCTGATAGCGTGCTGGTTGCCTTTGGCGATGCGACCTACAACATGGGGCCAAAGATAGCCTGCGACACCCAGCGTTCAACGGCCGCCCGGTTATTGAAGGCCGGCCGCTACACAGAAGCCTGTAAAGAGCTGCCGAAGTGGAATAAGGCCAATGTCGGCGGATCCATGGTGCCGCTGCCCGGTCTAACCAAACGCCGTCAGGCCGAAATGGCTTTCTGTCTGGGAGAAACCCAATGATGAATCCCATCCTGCTTCGCTGGGTCGGTGTCGCACTGTCGGCACTGGTGCTGTTGGCCTGTGTGTACGCCAAAGGCCGCCACGATGTCCAAGTGAAGTTCAACGCCTACAAGGCCGAGGTGGCCGCTGCTGCCCACGCCCAAGAGGAAAAAACCCGCCAAATCGAGGTGAAAAATGCAAAAGCAACCCAACAAGCCGCGGACAATCACCGCAAGCAACTGGCTATTCTGCGCGGCTATTACGCTCAGCGGCTGCCAGACTCTGGCCCCGGCCGCCTGTCCGCGCTACCCAGCGGCACCGACGGAGCTGATGGCACCAGCCCCGACTACCTATCTGTTATCCCCGCTGCTGACGTACTCGCCAGCCAATGCGCCGAAACAACCCTGATGCTGACCAACCTGCAAGGGTGGGTGACGCGGGTTTCCGAGAATACGAATGACTGATGTGTTTGACCAGGCCAGTGAGCGTGAACAGCTGGAACGGGATCTGGCGATCCGCTTTTCCCGCAAGGCCAATGAATTGCCCTATACGGGTGCGTGCTACTTCTGCGAGAAGCCGCTGCCGGAGCCACAGCGCTTCTGCGACAGCTTCTGCCGCGATGATCACCAGAAGGAAGCCGACGCTCTGAAGCGGAGCGGAGGCAAGCGATGACCGCTGCCAAGAAGCCGACCACCGACTGGGAAAAGATCGAGCGCCTTTATCGTGCAGGTACGCTGTCGCTACGTGAAATTGCCAGTGCGAACCATGTGACTGAAGGTGCAATCCGCAAGCGCGCCAAGAAGGAAGGCTGGTCGCGTGATCTGCAAGGAAAGATTAAGGCGCGTGCCGATGATCTGGTACGCAAAGCCGAGGTACGCAAACAAGTACGCACGGAAACGGTAGAGACAGAGCGCGTACTGGTTGAAGCAACCGCCCAAGTGATTGCTGACATCCGCATGGTGCACCGGACGGACATCGCACGTAATCGGGATCTGGTCAAAGCCCTGCTGGAAGAGGTCGAGCACCAGACGCTGAATCGGGAGCTGTACGAAGCGCTTGGCGAGATGCTGCGCCAGCCGGACAAATACGGACAGGACAAGCTCAACGATCTGTACCACAAGGTTATCGGCACCGCGAGCCGGATTGATTCTGCCAAGAAACTTGCTGAATCTTTGGCGAAACTGATTGCCCTGGAGCGTGAAGCCTACGCCATGGACAAGACCGACAAGCCGGAAGATCCGATCACCGAGCTGACCGATGACGAACTGGGCGCCCGTATGCTGGCGCTACTGACAACGCCGGCTGCATGACGATTGCCACATGGCTTGACCAGCTACCCAAGACTGAAGAGGGCGTTATGGCGCTACTCAACAGTCTGGCGCCGAATCAGCGCCTGCCGGCGATCAAGCTGATCGAGGAAGCCAAGCGACGCATTGCCACCAGCCGGCTGCTCTCCTATTACCCGGAAACCGGCCCGTTACGACGGGAGCTGTACCCCCGGCACATGGAGTTTTTTGCCGCCGGGGCCAATTATCGGGAGCGCTGCTTTATGGCGGCTAACCGGATCGGCAAGACAGAAGGCGCTGGCGGCTATGAAACCACGCTGCACCTGACCGGCCGCTATCCGGATTGGTGGGCAGGCAAGCGCTTTATCAAGCCCGTACAGTTCTGGGCAGCCGGCAAGACAAACGAAACGACCCGAGACATCGTGCAGCGCAAGCTGTTTGGCAAAATCAGCTATTCATCAGGGCGCAAAGGGTTTGCCGGCACCGGATTGGTGCCGTTAGAAGACATTGGCGGCGTTACTTGGAAGCAGGGGGTGTCGGATCTGGCCGATACCATCCAGATCAAGCATGCGTCCGGCGGCTGGTCACAGCTCGGCCTGAAGAGCTATCAGCAGGGCCGAGGCTCGTTTGAAGGCACGGAGCAGGACGGTATCTGGCTGGATGAAGAACCGCCCATGGACATCTACGGTGAGTGTCTCATCCGTACCGCAACCACCAAAGGCATCATTTACACCACGTTTACCCCGCTGGAAGGCATGAGCGAAATGGCGATGTCATTCCTGCCGGATGGGAAGGTGCCCAGTGCCTAGAATCAGCGAATCCAAGTATCTGGTGATGGCGGGCTGGTCTGATGTCCCGCATTTAGACGAACAGACCAAGCGCGAACTGCTGGAATCGACGCCTGCCCACCTGCGCGACGCCCGTTCCAAGGGCATTCCGGTGCTGGGCTCGGGCCGGATCTTCCCGATTGACGAGACGCTGATCACCGTCGAGCCTTTCCAGCTGCCAGATCTGTGGCCACGCATCGCTGCCATGGATATTGGCTGGGATCACCCAACCGCAATGGTCTGGATGGCCATTGACCGTGATACAGACACCTTTTACGTCTATGACGGCATCCGAGAAAGCGAAAAGACCCCCGCTGAATTCGCCCCGCTGATCAAACAGAAGGGCGAATGGGTGCCGATGGCGTGGCCGCATGACGCGCTTCAGCATGAGAAGGGCACCGGCGTACAGATGGCCGAGCAATACCGTGGCCATGGCATCAATATGCTGCACGAAATGGCCCAATTCCCAGAAACGGGCGACGAAGGCGAAACCCGCGTTAGCCGTACCAGCGTCGAAGCCGGCCTGTTTGAAATGCTGCAGCGTATGCAATCGGGCCGACTCAAGGTGTTTTCCACCATGCACGACTGGTTCCAGGAGTTCCGCATCTATCACCGCAAAGACGGCAAGATTGTGAAGCTGATGGATGACTTGATGTCGGCCACGCGGTATGCCGTGATGATGGAGCGCCATGCCTGTGTGCCGCCAGACCCACAGAAGATGTCGCTGAACGTGCGCCGTGATTATGACTGGCGGGCGGGATAAATATCGGATGCTGGAAATACTTTCATTTATCTCGCTAAGATACATTCATGGAAATCATCAACAGAAAAGACGCCAAAGAGCTAGGTCTTAAGACATATTTCACGGGCACCGTATGCAAGCGCGGGAATGTGCATGAGCGTAGCGTAAGGACTGGTTGGTGTTTGTGTAACGGCTGTCGAAAAGCGATTGCAGACAGCAAATCCACTTCTAGGGCGAAATGGATTGCAAAGCCAGGCGTCAAAGAGCAAATGAAGGAAAAATGGTCTGAATATGGCAAGCAGTATTACGCAAAGCACAAAGACCGAATAAACAAGAAAGCGAAGAAATGGCAAGGCGCCAACAAGGACAAGGTGCGTGCGTCTGCGCTGGCACACTATCACCGCAACAAAGAAGCACTGTCAGAAACGAAAAAGGCCAGAGCAAAGCGTTTCAGGGATGAAAACCCGGCCAAGGTGCGCGCTTATATCATTGCTAGAAGAAAAGGCCGAAAGCTGGCGACCCCTGCATGGGCAGACATGAGCGCAATTAACGCGATCTACAGAGAAGCGCGCGCCCTACAGAAATTAGACGGTATCAAGCGCCACGTAGATCACGTGATTCCGTTAATCAACGATGTTGTTTGCGGTCTGCACGTCCACCAGAACCTGCAGATTCTGACCGCTGCCCAGAATATCACCAAGCGCAATACCTTCCAGATAATCGAATAGCCAAGCCTGATCCAAGATAGCCAGCATCTTTGGCATACCTTGGAATTTTCATGGCGATTGGCGACATTCAACTGACGGGAGCCGCATTGGATCGGGACGCAGCTGGCTACCCAGGCGCTAATCTAGGCGGGCCAACATTTGCCCAACGGTTTCAGGCAGACCAGAAACCAAGTGGCAAAGTGGTCATGGGAGAGGCTCCAACCGATCATGTTTCATCGGTTCCAGAGGATTTAATTGATAGCGCGTTGCCACGGGCGCAGGTTGAGCAATTTTTAAGAGAAATTAAGCATCAACCGCACTGGCGCCGCGAAGCTGACCGCTGCGCTGATTACTACGACGGCAACCAGCTGTCACCGGAAACCGTCGAGCGTTTGCAAGAACGTGGCCAGCCGCCACTGATCACCAACCTGATCAAGCCAACCGTTGATACTGTGCTGGGCATGGAGGCTAAAAGCCGTTCTGATTGGCGCGTGCGCCCTGAAGATGACGGGATGTGCGAGGATGATCTGGCCGAAGCCTTGTCGGTGAAGCTGAAGCACGCTGAAATCGAATCCCGCGCAGACCGTGCGGTATCAGACGCCTACGCTGGACAGCTCAAAGCAGGACTTGGCTGGGTTGAAGTGGCCCGTGAACATGACCCGTTCAAGTGTCCGTATCGTGTCAGCTATGTGCATCGCCGCGAGATTTTCTGGGACTGGCGTGCCGAAAAGCCGGATCTGTCCGATGCCCGCTACCTGATTCGCCGCCGCTGGCTGGAGCTGGAGCACGCCATTGCATTGATGCCGCAGTACGCCACGCTGTTCCGCATGACTACCGGTGGCTGGGCAGGTTTTGACCCGCTGCTGGAGCAGGATAGCCGTCTGGTGCAGTCATGGGATATTGAACGCGATACACGCATTGCCGCAACCGATTGGCGCGACATCCAGCGCATGCGAATCTGTCTTTATGAGATTTGGTATCGCAAGTGGGTGCGCGGTTATGTGATGACGCTGCCTAACGGCACCACGCTGGAAGTGGATTTTGACAATCCGCGCCATCAGGAGGCCATTCTCTCGGGGATTGCTACCGTCAAGCAAGCGACATTCCAGAAGGTGCGTCTGGCCTGGTACACCGGCCCACACTTCCTATATGACGTGCCAAGCCCATATAAGCATGGGAATTTCCCGTATGTACCGTTCTTTGGCTACCGTGAAGACCTGACCAATGTACCGTATGGCCTGATCCGCGCCATGATCAGCCCACAGGATGAAGTCAACGCCCGTAAGTCGAAGATGCTGTGGAGCCTCAACTCCCGCCGCGTTACGGCTGATTCGGATGCCGTGACAGACCACAACAAGGCCGCCGCCGAAGTGGCGCGACCAGATGCTTATATCATCCTGAACGCCAACCGGAAGCCGGGCAGTGCGTTCAATGTGGAGCCCGGTGGTGAATTAGCGTCCCAGCAGTTCCAGGTGATGCAGGAAAGCAAGCAGGAGATTGCCGAAGCCTCTGGTATCCACAAATCCATGCAGGGCCAGCAGTCGGGCGCAAACTCCGGGCTCGCCATCAATTCGCTGATCGAGCAGGGGCTCAATACGCTGGCCGAGATTAACGATAACTTCCGTTATGCGCGCCGACTGGTGGGCGAAATGCTCTTTGAGCTGGTGAAAGAAAAGATCAGCTTCAATCCGGCCAATGTGACTATCGGCGAAGGCAAGAAGAAAAAGATCATCACCCTGAATCAGCAGGCACAAGATCCGATGACCGGCCAGATTGTGCTGGTTAATGACGTGGCGAAGGTGCGCGCCAAGGTGGTGCTGGACGATGTACCAAGCACGCCGACCTACCGCATGCAGCAGCTGCAGATGCTGACCGAGATTACCAAGGCGCTGCCGCCGAATCTGCAAGGGGCGATGGCCGACATGGTGGTGGAGGCAACTGACCTGCCCAAGCGCCATGAAGTGGCTGACCGCATCCGTATGGCTGCCGGCATCATGGATGACGATCAACAACAGGCCGCTTCCCAGGCGCAACAACAGAAGCAGGCAATCATGGAAGACATGGCCCGCAAGATGTTTGTGCTGGATGCCGCCGACAAGGCCGCCAAAATCCGCAAGACCAATGCCGAGGCAGACAAAGTGCAGGCCGAGGCGGCAAACACCAGATTCCAGCCGCTTATCAGAACGCCACAGATCGCCGTGCAGCCGCCCTTGCTGGGCAATGCCGCGCCAGAACCCCAGCAACCACAACAGTTTCAGTAAGGAGACATCATGTCTGACCGCATCAAAACCCGCCACACCGGCAAGGCCGTTGCACTGACCAACCCGATTACCGGCTGCTACGCCATTACGCCGAGCGATACCGTGGATCTGCAGGAAGTCCCGATCAGTATCTACGTGGGCGGCGCCGGTAGTCTCAAGGTGACGATGTACGACGATTCCGTGGTGACGTATCCGGCCATCGCCGCCGGTCGCCACAATCTGCGCGTTAAACGTGTCTGGGCAACCGGCACCAGCGCTACCGGTCTGATTGCCGAGTGCTGATATGACAGGGCAGCAGACTTTTGAGATTCTGATTGCTACGCTGTGGATGGGGCGTGACCGCGCCCACAAGCAGCATTTGCGCAGCAAGGGGCCAGGTAGTCTCGCTGAACACATGGCGACCGGTGCGTTCTATGACGCTATCGTGCCGCTGTCCGACCGCCTGGCTGAAGCCTATGTCGCCCTCTACGACGTGGATCTGGAGATTCCGGAGATTTCTGCCGAGGCCAGCGACAGCATTCTGGAACTGCTGGTTGGCCAACGCCAGTACATCCGCGACAAACGTTATGAAGCGGTGCTGCGTGAAGAGACGCCGCTGCATAACCTGATCGATGAAATTGAAATGGTCTATCTGGGGGCCATTTTCCAGTTGCGCCGTCTGCGCTAACGAGTCCCCGTGTCACACGGTGAAACCCGGCTTCGGTCGGGTTTTTTTATAGGTATTCTACAACGGATACATAAAACTGTTCGGCATATCATGGAAGGTTCGGAGCAAGCCAAGGTTGACCCAACAGAGAAGGCAATCGACTAAAAAATATCGTATCGATCAATAGTCGAATTGCTAACGCCGCCAAATACTCCACTCATCTTGAAAGCACGAATCTCCCCGCCATGGGAATTGGCCGTGCAGATCAGGAATCCCGCAACCAACGCGATATGTGGAGCTAAGCATGACGGCAGTTATTGATCTTGAGAATCTTGAAACCGACAACCCCGAGGCATTGTTACAAGCCTTTAACGGTCTTGAATCCGGTGGTGAGCCGGCAGCAGCACCCGAGAAGACAGAGACGCCGCCCACGGAAACGGCTACGGACCCCAAGCCCAATGACAACCCCGAAGGCACTAAACCCCAGCAGGACAATCCGGCTGACCCGCCGAATGATGCCGAGCCGCAGGGTGTCGCTACCAAAAACGGTAGCCACATCATTCCGTACTCGGTACTGAAGAGTGAACGCGAGCGCGCTACCCGCGCCGAGCAATTACTGCAGGAGACGCAAGCACGTCTCGCTGAAATTCAGGCGCAATCGACGGGCACCCCAGGGGCGAAACCCGGTGAAAGCGCCCGCACCGAGCCGAATAGTTTTGCAAGCGACCTCTCCCCCGAGGATCTGGAACTTCTCAAGGAAGATTTCCCAACGGTCTACAAGGCGATCAAGGCAGCAGAAGCCCAGTTTCAGCTGCTGGAATCCAAGTTGCAACCCGTTGAGAACAGTGTGCGTCAGGCCGAGGCCGAGCGTGTGAAGTCTGTGACCGAATCGGTACAAGACGCCATCGACTCGATCCCGAAGCTGTCTCACATCCAGGCAACCGATCCGGAGGCGTTCAATCTGGCTGTCCAGTTTGACGCGGCTCTACGTGATCAACCCGCCTGGGCTGGCAAGTCTTTCGCAGAGCGTTTCCAGAAAGCCACGGAAATGGTGGAAGCCGCTATTGGGGAAATCAAAGTGCCCGGACAGGAACCGCCGCCTGCTCAGAAAACGCCGGAGCAACTGAAGGCCGAAGCGCTGCAAGCAGCCGCCAAAGCCGCCAAGACGAATCGCACCAACGTGCCGACCAGTCTTTCAGAAGCCCCGGCAGGTATTCCGGCGGCACAGGACGAGCGCCAAGCAGCGGACGAAATGTCACCGCTGCAACTGGCAGAAAAGTTCGCCTCTATGACGCCGGATCAAATGGATGCGTATTTCCGAACTCTGTAAACGAGGTTAAAAAATGGCTACTAATATCCCAGTCGGTTCCGCCCTAGCGCGGAAAATCTACTCGGTCGGTCTGTTCACCCGTGTTCAGCACGCCCCGGGTTTTATGAACCTGCTAGCCGGCGAAATGCCGAAAGAAGGTTCCTTTGCTGCAAAGACCAAGGGTCAGACCAGCCCGGACTATCCCATCGTCAAGGCCGGTGATCTGGCCAAGGGCGCTGGCGATACCGTGTCGATCGATCTGTTCAACATCCTGCAAGGCAAGCCGGTGATGGGCGACAAGCGCATCGAAGGCCGCATGATGCAGCTGACCTACAGCTCAATGGACGTCAAGATCAACCAAGTCCGCGGTGGTGCGGATTCGGGTGGTCGCATGACCCAGAAGCGTACCGTCCACAACCTGCGCAACATCAGCATGGCTGGTCTGCAGGCTTGGATGCAGCGTCTGGAAGATCAGTCGGCACTGGTTCACCTGGCCGGCGCACGCGGCGCCCAGGAAACCACGGACTGGGTGATCCCGGCTCAATCGGACACCGATTTCGCCGAAATCATGGTCAACCCGGTCAAGGCTCCGACCAAGAACCGTTATTTCGCTGCCAACGATGCAACCTCTCCGGAGAACATCGGCACGAATGACGCGCTGACCCTGCAAGACATCGACCGTATCGTCGCCCAGCTGCGCGAATCGCCGATTGTGATGCAGTCGGTGAAGATCAAAGGCGATGACCGCGCCTGGAATGACCCGCTGTGGGTGATGTTCGTGACTGAACGCCAGTGGCTGTATCTGCAGTCGCGCACCGGTCAAACCACGTGGCGTCAAGCCGTCCAGTACGCATTCGACCGTAAGTCGGCCGCTGGTGCCAACAAGCACCCGCTGTTCGACAGCTACGAGACGATCATGTGGAACGGCGTGCTGATCAAGCGCCTGTCGCGTTACGCCATCCGCTTCAATGCCGGCGATAACGTGGTGGTCGATACCGGCGGTGCCGATGGCAAGACTTACACCGAATCGACGGTTCAGGCCGGCACTTCGGTGGATCGCGCCATCATCGTGGGTGCCCAGGCGATGGCCAAGGCCTACGGTAAGTCGGCTTCCGACTACTTCTACGACTGGTCGGAAGAGTCGGTTGACCATGGCAACAGCATCGAAACGGTGTGCGCTGCCATGACCGGTTCGTCGAAGATCCGCTTCAAGATCGACGGCGCCGACACCGACTTCGGCGTGGCCGTGGTTGATAGCTACGCGCCGGATCCCGCTTCGTCGGCCGGCCGCGCACTGCTCGGCTCGTAATGAACGGGGGGAGGGAACTCCCCCTGTCATTGCCTCTTAATTCCCAGGAGAACTGAAATGTCTGTGATCAATGCACCCACCCTGCAAGACACCGTTTATAGCGGTGATTGCCCGCTCGCCGTAGCCCATGGCTCGGCAACTCTGGCTGCCGCACAAGTCGGCGACAAAGTGCGTTTGAACAAGCTGTTTGCCGGCACCAAAGTGTACGGCGCCAAGCTGATCAATGCTGCTTTGGGCGCTGGCGTCCTTGTGGATCTGGGCTTTGAATACGCCAACGGCGAAGCCGGTGGTGTTGCCAACGCCTTCCTCAACGACGTGGACGGCTCGGCAGCCGGTCGCAACGAATCGGCTGCTGCACCTCTGACGCTGGCCTACGATGCTTATGTCGTAGCCACGATTGCCGGTGCTGCCGCGACGGGCAAGATCGACTCGGTGCTGACTTACGAGTTCAAGGGCCAGTAATTGACCCCGACACCATGAGTCTGAAAAGGAACTGCCTCCGGGCGGTTCCTTTTTTATTGGAGTAATGATGATGCAAACCTACATCGGAACAAAGATCATCCGCGCCAAGCCGATGACCCGACAGGCATACAACGATTTCCGCGGCTGGGCGGTTCCTGCTGATGAAAACCCCGCCGATGACGGCTATCTGGTCGAGTACGTGGACGGTGGAAAAGCCAATACACCGGAATACACCGGTTACGTCAGCTGGTCGCCCAAAGACGTGTTTGAACGCGCCTACAAGGTGGCAAGCCAAATGTCTTTCGGGGATGCGCTGGTTGCACTGAAGTCTGGACAGAAGGTTGCCCGATCCGGATGGAATGGCAAAGGCATGTTCGTCTATCTGGTGCCGGCCAACCAGTACATCGCAACAACGCAAGCGGCACGTGACCACTTCGGCCATGATGCGCTGGTGCCGTACAACGCCTACATGGCAATCAAGAACGTGGACGAAACCGTCAGCACTTGGGTGCCGAGCGTCAACGATTGCCTTGCCGAAGACTGGGTGATCGTGCCGTGACACTTTTACCCTATCAGCAGCGTGTGGTGGATGAAAAGGCCGAATTGGACACCCGCCGAGAAAAGCTGATTGCTTTCATCCAGTCACCGGAATTTGACCGTATCAGCGTCAAAGATCGCAGTCTTTTAACCCGTCAACTCATGTTCATGGACGATTATTCGGCCGTGCTCGGTGAGCGTATCTGTGCATTTTGAAAGGAGCCAATCATGGCCAAGTTGATCCCTGTAGTTTACGTGGGCAAGAAGCCCGAAGCCTTTGACAATGTGGCCCGTTCCGGTAAGACCTGGCACGGCCATGGCGATGTTCAGGAAGTGACCGACGCGCAAGCCAAGTTGCTGATCAAATTCCCCGACCAGTGGCAGCTGGCCAACGAGGATGACGCCGCCCAGGTGAATGCGCCGCAAGCCATCACCGGCACAGATGATCATGGCAACACGGTGACGGTTGATCCGGTTGCGCTGACCCAGCCGCTGGAAAAGATGAACAAGGCCGAACTGACGGCACTGGCCAAGGATCGTTTTGGCAAGGATCTTGATCCGAAGCTGGCGAAAAAAGCCATGATCGACCAGCTGGAAGAATGGATGAAAACGCTGGACGTGACTTCAGGTGCCACTGAATAATCGAATAGCTAGGCCACGGCGATACTGGCTCATCCCTTTTAGCCGGACATCGCTGTGGCTCTCACCAAATACGAAGACCTGATTAGTGACGTGTTGCCGCATTTGGCGGCTGACCCGTCCGATCCCGTGACCCGTAATGCCATCAAGCGCACGGTGATTGAGTTTTGCGCCGGGTCGTGGATTTGGAAGATGTTGCAAGACCCGCTGTCGGTGCGCGCCGGCACAAATACCTATGACTTGGAACCCGATACCGGCACAGATGTATCAGCAGTCATTGCCGCAGAACTAGACGGTTTGCCGTTGAAGCCGCGCGATATTGCGTGGCTCAATGCCGAGATTCCGCGCTGGAAAACGGTGGCCGGCAGCGTCAAATACTTCACACAGCTCGATACCGAAACGCTGATTCTCGCGCCATTGCCGGGCGTAACGATCAATAACGGCCTGACAATCACCCTGGCGCTACAGCCCAACCAAAAATCCACGGGTTTCCCGTCATGGATTTACAACCAGTTTATTTACGCCATCGTGGATGGCGCGGTGGCGCGTCTGATGCTGATGCCAAATAAAGGCTGGACAGATACCGCTGCCGGACTGGATCGCCGCACCAAGTTTGAATCTGCAATGGCCAACGCCAAAAACATCGCCGTGTCGGCGCTGGGCAGAGCGCCGCTTCGCGTCAAGTCGCAACACTAAGGAACCGTTATGGGAACCATCACCGCCCAAGAAGTCATTAACAAGGTGCAGATTGTGCTGCAGGATACGACCGGAATTCGCTGGCCAGACACGACCGAACTATTGGGATGGCTGAACGATGGTCAGCGCGAAGTGCTGGTATTCAAGCCAAACGCCAACGTGGTCAACGCCTCGATGCAACTGGCTGCCGGCACCAAGCAATCACTGCCCTCCGATGGTATCCAGCTCATTGATGTGCCGCGCAACATGGGCAGCAATGGATCGACCCCAGGCAAAGCCATCCGTATCGCCATGCGCGAGATTCTGGACGCACAGTCTCCGGATTGGCACACCGAAACGCCTTCGGCCACGACCAAGCACTATATGTATACGCCGCTTGATCCAAAGCACTTCTATGTCTATCCGCCATCGAGCGGGGCAGGTCAAGTCGAACTGATCTATTCGGCTGTGCCAGCCAAGGTAACTGCCATCGGCAACACGATCAGCTTGGATGACATCTACAGCAACGTACTGGTGGATTACATCCTGTACCGCGCCTATAGCAAAGACACGGATTACGCCGCCAATCCGGCGCGCGCTTCGTCCTGTCAGGCCGCTTATACCGGCGCTCTAACCGGCAAGACGCAGGCCGAAGTCATCGTTAACCCCAACACAACTGCACCCGCTAACCCGAACGCCTGAGAATCATAATGGCCGACAAAATCAAACTCGTTCAGGGGGATAACAGGCCATATATCCGCCTGACCCTCACCAATTCAGATGGCACCCCGATGGATTTGTCTGATCCTGACACTTCGGTTGTGGTGCACTTTCGTGCATCTGGCGGTGCTGCTGTTCTAGCAGAGCTTACTTGCGTGAAGCAAGGCACCGGAGCAGATGGTAAGTGCTATTTCAATTTCCCCGGAACGACGCTCGATGTTGAGCCGGGCCCATACGAGGGAGAAATCGAAGTGACGATAGAGGGTGAGAAACAGACCGTCTACGACATTTTGAAGTTCAACGTTCGAGCGCAGTTTAACTAAACCCAAGGAGTAAAACCATGCCTGCAATGTCAGACTATCTTGAAAACAAACTGGTTGACCAACTTTTCCGTGGTCAAACCGCGCCCGCAACAACGACCCTGTACATCGGACTGTTCACAGCAAGCCCGTCTGATACTGGTGGTGGTACGGAGGTATCGGGTAATGCTTACGCCCGTGTTGCCATCACTTCAAGCCTTGCCAACTGGGCGGGCACGCAAAGCGCTGGATCGACGACGGCCTCGTCCGGTACTGGCGGCCAAACGTCCAATAACAGTGTGATTACATTTCCAACCCCGACGGCAACATGGGGTACGGTGACGTCGTTTGGCATCTTCGATGCGGCCAGCGGCGGCAATCTGCTGTTCTACGGTACGTTGACGATCAGCAAGACGGTGAACCAAGCAGATACGGTGTCGTTCCCGGCTGGTTCGTTGACGGTCTCGTTCGACTAATAGGACGCCGTTATGCTTCTGAACGCGGCAGCACTCAACACAACCCCACTTAATCGTGGGGCTGCAAAAGGTGTTGAACTTGCCGCGTTCGTCAGCTGTACGGCAGCAGCAAGCGGGCTAACTACCAATACGGTTCCGCTTGCAACAAGCGTTGCAATAAACAACGCGGTTTCGGCTTCAGTAGACATCAGTGTTGTTTGTTCTGCGCAATCAAACGCTATCTCCGCTGCAAATGGTGCTTTAAGTCTACAAAATACGCAGTATGGGTCGTCATCTTCCACGACGAATTCATTTGGATCAGCAGCACTTGGCAATACGCAATCTGCGTATGTTTTGGTTGCTACATCAACAACGTCATTACTATCAGCGGCCTACAAGGTATCCGGTAATAGTTCGGTATCAACCGCCATTTCTGGTGGGCTTTATAACTTAAAATCATTGGTAGGTACGTCCAGTGCCAGCAGTTCTGCAAGCGCCATTTGTGATTCAAACGAACTGTCTGGCTCGGCGGCGGTAACGAGCGCTTCTTCAGGCCAAAGCGTCGTTGCAAAACCGATCTCTGGCTCGTCAAACACCATTAGTATTCAATCTGGGCAGGTAAGTCTTGGGTTCAAGATTGGTGGTGGGGCACAGAGCGCATCGACTTCGGCGGCATTTCTAGCTATTGACAAGCTGATTTATGCAACGTGCTCTTCTAGCGCTTTGGCGTCTAGTTCTCTGGCTAAGGTATCACCGTTATCTGGTTCAAGTTCCGAGACTACGGCTATCAGTGCCAGCGCAGCACTTCAAAAGAAACTGCAATGCGCCGGTTATTCTGTTGCAGAGTCTTCGGCTAACGCGGCGATTACCAAGTGGGTGGCTGCTTCAGGTAGCGCAGTTGTCTATACGCAAGCCTATGTTGGGCTCGGGTTTATCGTTTCAGGTTCGGCATCTGCGACGAGCATCTCTTATGCGACAGTCGGCCTATCAGAAAACCTGTCGACCGCGATTACTTCAAGTTCTAGTACATATGCAAGTGCGCAAATAGCCAAAAACCTTGCAGTAGAAGCAAACGTTTATTCAATTACCGATGGCTTACCGTATGCAAGCAAGCCGATTGGCGGTTCTACAAATAGTATTTCTAGCATAACTGGCCGCGTGCTTATTCCACGCCTAGTTGATGTTGGAGGCTATCAGCCAGTATCGGCAATGCACATGCAAGACGACATATTTGCTGATGCGGTTGTTGACTATATAGGCGCTGCTGTCGAAGTAGACATTGTGTATCTTAATCAGGAGGCCGCGTAATGGCTGTGCTATATACAAACAATGCAGTGTCAATGTTGGCGTTCGCGATCACGCCGGGGGCAACGAGCTTAACTGTCACTGCAGGACAAGGTGCAAAGTTCCCAACACCGAGTGGTGGCGATTTTTTCTATGCGACGCTGGCGAGCAGCTCATCTACTGAAATTGTAAAGGTTACGGCACGTGCAACAGATACGCTAACGATTTTTCGCGCTCAGGAGGGCACAACGGCCGCTGCCTTTGCTACTGGCGATGCTGTTAGTTTGTTTGTTACGGCCGGTATGCTTTCGCAGTTGAAGGTAGATGCTTTGGCAGCAGCAAATAACCCGCTGACTGGAATAAAAACAGCTACATTTAACAGCCAGACCACAATCGACACGACTATTGGCGCTATTTCTGTTGACTGGTCATCGGCACAGAACCAGAAACAAACAGAGCCTACAGGCACAATCACCTACTACTTTGGTGCTCCGCCTGGGCCGTGCCACCTTCAGCTCATCATTGACTCTGACGGCTATTCTACGGCGCAAACGATTAACTGGCCTGCATCCGTTATATGGATGGGCGCAACGTGGGCAGGCGCAGCCAACAAAAGTGCTGTTATTAACTTCTGGTACGACGGAACAAAATACTACGCCGTCGGAACCAATCAGGTTTAAGGGGTGAAGGATGGCGGATCGTTATTGGGTAGGCGGAAACGGGACGTGGAGCGCTACGAATACTACAAACTGGTCTGCGACATCCGGTGGCGCTGGCGGAGCTTCGGCTCCAACGTTGTCAGACAATGTGTTTTTTGACGCCAATTCTGGTGCGGGTTCAGTCTCCATTTTAAGCGCAACCTGCCGCGATTTGGATTGCACGGGGTTTTTAGGAACAATTCAAGGAAGCGGCAGCACGTTCAATGTGTATGGCAGCCTCGTCCTGAACTCGACAATGGGATGGACGTTTTCTAACGTTCTATATTTCAAAGGAACAACAACAGGCAATGTCATCAACCCGGCTGGTCGAAACTTTTATGAAGTTCAATTCACGGGTGGCGGTGGCGAGTGGACGCTTATCGACCCTGAAAACTTTGGATTTACAGTCAACGGGAAAATCACGTTGTCTAACGGCACACTTCGCACCAACGGGGTGTATATCACAGCACAGACCGTTGATTTGGCGGGTGCCGGTGGCACCAGAGCGCTATATCTTGGCTCGTCAACGCTAGAAATAAATTTCACTAATTTCACGGGCAGCACATACAACATCACGTTCGATGCCGGAACGTCAACAGTTGTCCATAACGGAATATCTGGCACATTCGACGCCGCTGGAATGATCTTCAACAACGTTATAATACAAGGTGTATCACCCGGATGGACAAGAACCGTTTACGGCGGCGGCACTTTCAACAACCTGACGATCACGAGCCTTGGGACTGTTGGGACAGCAAACCTATTAATGACTGGCAGCTATACCATCAATAGTCTGTTCAAGCGTCAACAAAATGGCGGTATCAAAGATCGCGTTCTCATCTACAACGAAACCAACACACCTGCCGTCATCACTTCTGCGTCTGTCGATCTTACAGACGTTGATTTCCACAACGTTACAGCGTCTGGCGTTGCCGCTCCGTTCACAGGAACGCGCATTGGGGACTGCGGGCTTAATACGAACATCACACCAACAACGCCGAAGACGGTCTATTGGAACCTCGCTGCTGGGGGTGCTTGGGACACAGTAAACGCATGGGCGTTGACCAGCGGCGGAACACCAAGTCCGGCAAACTATCCATTGCCGCAAGATACGGTCGTGATTTCAGATACAGGCTTAAACTCCGGTGCAGCCGTTAGCGGATCATCGTATGTCACATATCCGACAATAGATTGTAGCGGTCGCACGCTTCCTATGACGTTGGGAATTGGCAGCAATGGAAGCAAAATAGCTGGAAATCTGACGTTAAGCTCCGCTGTAACATTGTCTGGTACAAGCGCTGTATATACCTACAAGCCGAACATGGAAATACTCACCGCTGGAAGGCCGGTTTCATTTCCGCTCTATTTTGTAGCAGGCGCGAAACTTCTTGACGACTTTACGTCGTCGCTAGCGAGCGGTCAATACCAACTCCGCGGCGGTACGTTTGACGCAAATAATAAGAATGTAACTGTCCCATCGTTCCTTTGCGGATTTTCGCGCACAGGGCTTGTAAAAATGGGTTCCGGCACATGGACGTTGAGCGGGACGGGTAGCGTCTGGGTTATTGACGGAGTATATGTAACCGTCCAATGTGACACGTCAACCATTATTTTTACGAACAGCACTACGTCGTCAAAGACATTTGCCGGTGGCAACCAGACCTATTACAAGTTCATCATCGGCGGAACTACCGGAATAGCTACGTACACGATCTCTGGTGACAATACGTTTTCAGAACTGTCGAGTACCAAAACCAGCGCGTTCACTTTATCAATTCAAAGCGGCAGAACGCAGACCATTGGAACGTGGGGCGTCAACGGTTCGTCTGGAAACCTTGTAACCATCAGGGCTTCTAGTACAGCAAGACATAACCTTGTGAAGTCCGGCGGCGGCAGGGTCACGGCAAACTATTTGAGTATCAGTGGATCGAATGCTAGCCCACTTTTTACATGGCAGGCCAGCAACTCAATCGACGGCGGCAACAATGTCGGATGGTATTTTGGATCAATTCCGACCCCATCGCTCGGCAACGGTCTATTTTTTGGGAGTAACTTCTAATGACCTATGCACTTATCAAGAACGGATCGGTTGCCAAGTTCCCGTATTCCGTCGGCGAATTTCGTCTCGACCATCCGTCCGTGTCTCTCCCGCAGGAGCCAACACCCGGCCAATTGGAAGAAGTCGGCTTGTTCGTCGTGACTTTCAAGGTTAGGCCTTCATACGACCAGATCACAGAAAACCTTACGCAAGGGGCGCTTGAGCACGTCGATGGCGTCTGGCAGACCACATGGAGCATCGCGCCAGCAAGCTCGGAACAGATTGAGCAGCGCACGCAGGAGAAGGCTGACGAGGTGCGACAGGAGCGCAATGCACGCCTTTCCGCTTCGGACTGGACGCAGGTGGACGATGCTCCGGTAAACAAAGAGGCGTGGGCAGTTTATCGTCAGGCGCTGCGCGACATCTCGGCTCAAACAGGTTTCCCGCTCAATGTCGTGTGGCCGATGCAGCCGGTTTAATCGAATAGCCGGGCAGGCACTAAGCTAGGAGTTCATCTTCTTGGCGTGGATGTACCGTGATCGTTCTGTCTGGCATGGGCGGGATCGCCCCAAAAATTACTCCCGAGCTGTTGCCGAACAATCTGGCGCAGTCGGCGCTCAATGTCATTCTGCACAAGGGTGGCGTGGCACCGCTGAAGGCCGGATCCACGGTGGCCACGCCCAGCAAGTCAGGCGTTAAAAAGACGATCTACCGCTTCGGCAAAGATCAGCCAGAATCGCAATACTGGTTTACATGGACTGACGATGTGCACGTATGCCGTGGACCAGTGATCGAGACGACGGAGCGCACGTACTTTACCGGCGATGGCGTACCCAAGAAGACCGATATGACGCTGGCGCTGTCTGGTGGTACGAGCTATCCGTTGGCCGCCTACAATCTTGGGGTGCCGGCACCGGCAACAGCACCCGTAGTCACAGCATACGGCGCAGCTGGCCCATCGGTGGCAGAGCAGCGTGCCTATGTCTATACCAATGTGACGACCTGGGGCGAAGAGTCTGCGCCATCGCCGGCTGGCATCGGTCAGGCAGATGCGTCGCACCTATTGAGCCTGTCGAGTTTTGCACCCATGCCAACCGGTGCCTACAGCTTTGCGTCACGCCGGATCTATCGGACGGTGACATCATCGTCTGGCACAAATTATTACTTTATTGCCGAGTTGCCACTGACGACAACGACGTTTAGCGACAACGTAGACATTACGGCTATTGGTGAGCCATTGGCGACCCTAGACTGGGATACACCGCCGGATGACCTGCACGGCTTGATTGCGCTGCCGTCTGGTGCGCTGGCAGCAATTTCAGGCAAGCAAGTCTGCTTCTCTGTGATCGGTGCGCCTTACGCCTGGCCGCAGAAGTATCGATTGACATTCGACTTTGAGCCGGTGGCATTGGCTGCTAGTGGTCAGGGCATCTTCGTTCTGACAACTGGATACCCGTACTTCATCAACAGCGGCGATCCGGAAGCGGCGCAACCGATCCGCATTGACGAAGAGCAGCCGTGCATTGCCCCAAAGTCGGTGGTTTCGTTCCAAGGCGAGGTGATCTACGCAGCACCAGACGGTCTGGTTAGCTTGAGCCAGTCTGGCTCGAAGGTGCTGACCGAGAAGATTTACGACCGCGAGGCATGGCAGGCGACCAACCCAGCGACGATCTTTGCGGCCAAGCATGACAACCGGTACTACGGATTCTTTAGCGGCGGGGGAGGGTTCGTACTCGATACCACTGGCAACTTCACGCTGCACGATATATCGGCTACGGCCGCGTACACAGATCCTATCCAGGACATGATGTATGTGGCTGTTGGCACGGCAATACAAAAGTGGAACTACGGCACCCAGAAGACCGGCGTATGGCGCTCAAAGCGTTTTAACCTGCCGGCGCCAGGATCGTTTTCCTGCGGCCAGATCAAGGCCAATAGCTTTGGCAACCTGTCACTCAAGATCATTGCTACGCTTGACTCAAGCGCTGCAGCTACAGCAGTCGCCAGCGCATCGAATGGGTTGTGGGTTGCCAGCGGTAACCAGGTTAGTTATACGACTGCCGTCTCGAACGCCGGTATGTTCAGGCTGCCAGGCGGGTTTAGGTCGTACCTATGGGAATTTGAGGTATCTGGCACAGACCATTGGACAGTTGCCATGATTGCCAATAGCGTTGATGAGTTGAAGAATGGTTGATCCAGTATCTGCGCTGCGTGCGCTCGGTGGTGATGTAACGGCTGGCGCTACAGGGCTGCCTAACATCCCTCAGGTTCCAGCGTCTGCAGATCCTGCGATGACGAACATCCTATCCGTCATGAAAACATGGATGGAGAAGGCGTCAGGCGCAGGAATCACTGGGTTTGCCAGCAAGCAGGAGCTGCTATCGGCCGGCGTCATATCACAAGACCAGAACGGGAACATCGTTGGACAGAACGACATGCGAGCACCGCCAGTTCCTACTGGGCTGGCTGCTAATGGTGCGATGACGAATATCCTTGTGCAATGGGATACACCAGTCGGCAAGTACAGCTATCACGCCTATACGGAAGTCTGGGCGGCTGAGGTTGATGACTTCTCGCTTGCAATCATGATCGGCCAGGCCGGGGGGTTCGTCTTCTCGCACGCAGTTGGCGAGGGTTCTAAGCGTTACTACTGGATCAGGTTCGTATCGAAATCAGGTATCAAGGGGCCGTTCAACGCGGTAGGAGGCACTCTTGGCAACACAGCCCAGAATGTTGATTACCTGATTGACACGCTGACTGATGCCTACGGTGCAACAGGTGCAGCGCCGTTTTTCCAAGTTGATACAGCCGTTGTGTTAAATGGCGTGACCATTCCGCCTGGCATCTATATGAAGTCCGCGTTTATTGCGAACGGAACAATCACTACAGCACAAATCAAGAATGCCACGATTGATTCGGCACAGATCACCGGCAAGCTGACAGCTAACCAGATCAATGCCGACCAGCTTAACGTGACCAATGGTAGGTTTTCTGGGCAGCTGATCGGTGCATCTGGCACATTTTCTGGGAACCTTCAGGCTGCCAGTGGAACATTCATTGGAGAGCTGATTGCAGCTACTGGTACATTTGGCGGCAAGCTGATGGCCGGTGTTATTGACCTTGGGTCTTTAACTGGGAGATCCGAGCCTAGAACCTCACCAGGCGTATATTACTTTGCTCTTGCATCTGATGAGTCCCGTGTTCGTTATCAGCTGATGGCTGGCGGTGGTGGTGGTGGATCAGGTAAGGGCGGCGAGTGGAATACACCAGCTGGAGGCGGCGGCGGTGGTGGTGCTGGACAGTTGGTGTCTGGAACGCTTGAACTTCCACCAGGAACGCAAATCAGAGTCATCGTAGGGTACGGAGGCGCAGGTGCTAACTCATGGGCATCTTCTGGCGCTTCAGGAACATACTCATCCATTGCATATTGGACTGGAAGCTACTGGCAGGATTTAAGGGTAGCGAATCCTGGTGGCGGTGGCGCTGGTGCGCCAATCATTTACTACGACAACGCTGACAATGATTGCGTCAACGGCGGCGGTGGCGGTGGCTACCCAGGCGGCGGACAAGGCCCGAATGGCGATACCGCCGATGGCGGTGCAGCAGCCGGTGGTAATGGCGCCAGCACGGTATGGGGCGGTGGCGGTGGCGCTGGTTGGCCGAACGTAGGCTGGGGAAGTAATGGTTCTGGTTTTGGCTCTGGTGGTGGCGGTGGCGCAGGGTATCACGGTTGGCGCCATAGTGGCGCTGACTGGAACCATGGACTGTTTGGCGGTGGTGGAGCTGGCATGGGCGGCAAGGCAATTATCGAGTTTTTTAACCCTAACACAGTTGTTCTACGTGGCGAGTACACCGCACTTGACCAGCGGGTTACATCAATCGAGCAGCGACTAACAACAGCTGGAATACCGTAATTAAGGAGTTTTCCATGGATATTTCAATCGACTTCCCTGACATTGGATCAACCGCTACTAGGGCTGAGGTTATCGACAACCACACCGACGTTATCAAGATGCTGATGACGATCTATGTTGGTCTGTTCAATGCTTCTGGTGACAGGCTGAAGGTTATTATCGTTGATCACCACATCAACAGCTTTCCCATTCCATCTATTGATGAGCAGCTAGAGATAGTGAAACCAGCGATTGAAGCGCTTAAGCAGCAAAGCACGCCGGTAATCGAATAGCCGCACCGCGCTTACCCTCTGGGTCATTACTGGAGCAAAGCGCATGCGGCTTGAGCACGTCCATCCACACCATATTGCATCAATCTGGCCGTCAGTTGAGAAATACCTCGCTGGCGCGATGGTGCACTCTG